>Ga0137404_10001621_pt1 | contig 14804 bp, 8 predicted proteins | sample CZOMad2_1_16fung_FD_108285 | JGI IMG/M metagenome (GOLD analysis project Ga0137404, IMG submission 108285) | Vadose zone soil fungal communities from Angelo Coast Range Reserve, California, USA - CZOMad2_1_16fungal (Illumina Assembly) | ecosystem: Environmental > Terrestrial > Soil > Vadose zone...
AACCGTCACGTGATCGACGGAGATCATTTTGCCAAGATGAAAGACGGCGCGATCGTCTGCAACAGCGGTCACTTCGATCTGGAGCTTAATCTGGTCGCGCTGAAGGGAATGTCTGACCCGGTTGAGCAGGTGCGTCCATTTGTTGAGCAATACAAATTCAGCGATGGCCGTCGCATCATCGTCCTCGGCGAGGGCCGTCTGATCAATCTGGCCGCCGCCGAAGGCCACCCGGCTTCAGTGATGGACATGAGCTTTGCGAACCAGGCGCTATCTGCTGAATACCTGGTCAAGAACAAAGGCCAGCTCGAGCCCGGCGTTCACCTCCTGCCAAAGGAAGTCGATACCGAAATCGCCAGCCTCAAGCTGCGCTCGTTGGGAATGTCAATCGACACGCTGACCTCAGAACAGATCGAGTACATGACGAGCTGGGAAACCGGAACCTAAACGCTGGGAGCGCGGACATCCCTGCCCGCACTGAGCGCGAACGGGGCAGTAGCCCGACCGTAAGGGAGGGCTCATCAATTGAATCAAGAGGCCGCGGAGTCCCCTTCTCCGCGGCCTTTTGTCTTCACGCTGAAGGCGTGAAATAAGATAGCCAGGGGCAACGCCCCTGGTAAGATTCGGATTAGGAATCCATTGAGCCCTGTAAGGGCGACATCAATTCCTCGCTGAAACTCATTTCGCGCTTTCAGCGCTCACCCTCAAACGACCTTGTAACCTGGGCCGGTGGCCCAGGCTTTTACATTTCGCGCTTTCAGCGCTAAGAAGCGCCGGCATCACTTCAAGATCACCGTTAAATCAAGAAGCCGCGGAGTTCCCTTCTCCGCGGCTTCTTGTCTTTGCTCGCACTTTGAAACGCGTCTATTCCTTCTTCAGACTAAACACAATCACCGCATCCAGAATCGCGCTCACGCTATCACCATGAGGCAAACCAGGACCTTCGCCCTCATAGTAACCCTTCATGTTGGCTTCTCCAGAGTCCTTGGGCACGATGAAATCCTCGTCCAGCAGCTTGAGTATTAGAGACTGTTTTTCCGTCTGCTGTTCAGGCCGCAGGATGGGATTGTGAAGCATGAACTCGTTAGCGCCGCCCGCTCCCACGACGGACACCCAGTGACCACCTTTGCGGACGTAACCATCGTCTCCCTCTCGGTACCAGCCAAAGTTGAAGATCACCACTGTGTCTTTACTTCGCGCCGCGTTGCGCATCCAGGCCATTTCAGGCTTGGTGCCCATTCTGAACTTTTTATTCCCAGCGCTAAGCGATCGCCACGTCATCACCTCGAGGCGATTGAACTCATAACCCTTCGAACTCATATAGCTTTGCAGGCCAGTCAGAATTTTGTCGGGGTTAGTTCCACCAATGCTCGGATCAGTTCCAAACTCCTCGGCGAGTTCTTTTATTAAGTCGATCTGGTCTTCCTTCTTACGCGTGCCGGGCACGAGGTCCTTCCATCCATTGGCCCGAGCCAGATAGATCAGCCCGTCAGACACCGCCGTCGGCGCGCAATGCATCCGTCCCTCGTCCTCAAAGTCCGCATCCGGATCTCTCTGCCAAAAAATCGGGGTCAGATCCGCCTTGGATCCTGCTTGCTGCGCGAACGTCGCAGTTCTTTGGGCCGGAACCAGAGCGAGAACTAACGCTGCGGTTAAAAGTACGGCCCTAAGCGATTTGATAAGTAGTCGTTTATTCATTTTTACTCCAAATGTGAAAATACTGATCGATTATGCAACCCGAAGGTTTGCCAGCGTTCTCAACCCGAAGGGTTGCACATCTACACTGCCCCTTCTAGCTGTGTGACTGCATGCTGAAGGGCGGCCGAAACCTCTCGACCGCCCCTAACTTAGTTACTCCGCGTTCAGCTCGCGCTAGTTCGTCTTGTAGAGGTTACCGCCCTCGACCGTCCACAGCTTTCCATTCAGCGTCGTCAGGACCGTAGTCTGACCGTAACTGCCGGCCTCTCCGACAACTGTGTTCGTCCCGTCTGGGTCAACCTTGTGCATTGAGCCGGCGTTGTCCAGCATCAGAAGATACGTCGGTCCGCTGACCATCACCGACACATTCGTGAAGCCGCCCCCCTTGCCGACCTGCTCCCATTTCAGAGTCGTGGGATCTGTGCGATAAAGCGTGCCGTCCTCGATCGTCCAGAGCTTGCCGTTCATCGCGGCCAGGTCAGTGCAACCCTTGAACCCGCCCTTGTCGATCAAGGTGTCCTCGCCGCTCTTGTCAGTTTTCCAGAGCGACCCGTCCGGTTCGATCGAGTAGAGGATGCCATTCAAGCCCACCATCGCGACCGTTTTAGCCCAGCCGCCGCCTTCGCCGGATTTTTCCCACTTACCGGTCTTCGGATCCGTTTTGTAGAGGGTGTCGCCTTCCACTGTCCACAGCATGTGATCCATTCCCTCAAGGTGCTTCAGACGCTGGAACGATCCTTTGTCGCCCACCTGCGTGAAGTTGCCAGTTGCCGGATCGGTCTTGTAGAGCGAGCCATCTGGTTCTACGCTCCACAAAAAACCATCCATGCCGACCATATCGACTGTGCCCTTCCAGTCGCCTTCCTTGCCGACCAACTCCCACTTTCCGGTCACCGTCACCGGCTCAGACGCCGCACTGCTCGTCGTGGTACTGGCAGTATTGGCCGCTGGACTGGTAGCCGCCGCCGGCGACGAAGTCGCAGTCGTGGAATTCGTATTCGAAGTCTTAGCACCGCAAGCAGCCATCACTGCGGCAAGCGAAAAAATCATCAGACCAAAACCAGCTTTCCGTATCATAGTTTTCTCCTTAAGGATTTGTTCTTTCGGCAAGCAACCGGCACATTATACGACCAGGCGCGGATTCACAAGTACGCTCTTGCAACCGGAAGGGTTGTCCAGAGAGTAGCCGGTCGTCGAAGCGAAGCGTAGACGACTGGAATCGTTCGCGAGAATCTCGTCTCAACCCGAAGGGTTGCCAGAAAGTAGCCGGTAGTCGGAGTCTGCGGAGACCACCAGAATCGTTCGCGCAAATAAATTGCACCCCGAAGGGGTGCGAGAATATGTCGTGTGGACTCCGACCACCGGTTACTCTCTGGCAACCCGGCTTTGCCTGTCGTTACGCAGTGCATGATGCGGCCGATTGTGTCCGCTTGCCGCTCGATGAGCAGATGGACGTGGTTGGTCATTAAACAGTAGGCATAGAGAAAGAATGGCGGGCCGGTCTTCTGCACTTCAAGCAGCGAAAGGAACTTCTCATAGTCCGCGGGCACGTCGAACATCTGCCACCTCTCCGCAAGAATTTTGCATCGCCAGGAGTTGCAGCTTGAACCCAAAGACCTTGACTAAAGTTGAGGTGATGTTTGCATCCGCAGATACGAAAGCGCGGAAGGCGTGAGAATCGCAAATCGCAGGCCTGACCCCAGTCTCTCAGTCTCCTGAGGGATAGGTTTCAGTCAGCACCTGTCCCACTTTGTCGTAGGTGTAGCCGACGGAATAAGCATGCGAACTAATGGTTTGCGTGCCACCGCTCGGGCGTCCCAAGGCGTCATACCCGCTGTAGCCATAACTCAGCGCGAGAGAATCGCAAATCGCAGGCCTGCCCCCAAGTTCATTATTCCACCGTGTCGAGTCGCGAGGTTTGACTAAAGAGTCGTGTCCGGCTCCATCAACTATGATCGTCGTAGTCGTCGAGCCCTCGTCGGATCGACTCCTCTGTGCGACTCAAGAAGTCGGCGATTTCGCGGATCGAATACTGATGATCCCAATATGCCTCATAAATGCGCAGCTGCGTTTTATCCTGGTTGAGACTGCCTCCGAACAACCTCTCAAGTTCCGGGTCTACGTCTTTAGCTCCTGCGAACACCTGCTCAAGCGTCGGCCGTGTAGAAAATCGCGGCGATTCTCCAGTGTACGTGCCAAAATACTCCTTGTTCTTTTGGCGCCGGTATTTAGCACTCAACTTTTTCAACTCAGGGAAGATACTGAAGTCACCAGTGAGCACGTCGCGCGCATCGTCTCTCAAGAAGCTCCCATATTCCCGCAACAGTTCCTCAATGTAGTTATTCGTCCAATTCTTGTCGTCGCGATAAAATTTATGGGGGTCGATTTCGGGCCTGCGAATCTCCATTAAGAGCAGAAGATCATACCTCTTTTGTTCCGTCACTTCGGTTGGTGTGCGTTCCAACTCGACTAGGTTCACTGATACTTGTGACTTCCATTCGTAGCGAACCGAAACGCCAGTGGTCTCGTTCTGGTACTTAATAACGCAGTCCGGCATGTCCTCCACGGTGGCCACGTGCTTCAAACCGAATTCAGTAAGCACGGACTCAAAGATGTCGGTCACTGCTTGCTTGAAAAACGCGAAAGAATCGACCCACTCCTTTGGTTGCTTTTTAGTTTTTCGTTTCGCGCCCATGTGGATTATCTTACCTCACCGTGTTGCTCTGACCCATTCATAAATATTTACGGTCTGACCTTTGATTTCCCTAGTTCCTCTCGCTACTCGCTGGAAGCCCATCCTCCCCAACCTCGCGGATTCCGCAGCATAAAACTTACTCCTAGCGACGTTCCCTTCTATCCCTACGTCAAAAACCCTCTTACCGCTATTTACGGCTCGGCTTACGAAACGGGCACAGCTATCAACGGTTACCTCAGCTACGGGCTTATAGACCTTTGCTCCTATCGCCTCCGCTGTCGGCACGACTCTCTCGGCCATATTCTCGCCGATAACCAGTGCGCCTTCGCGTAAATTTCCTCCTTTTCCAAGGGTTACCGCATTGACAACAAAGAGTACGCTGGATACCGCCGCCGCTCCGGGTTTGTTGTTAACGACGTCTTCTACCAACTGAAGGGCACCGAGATCCAACCCCGTCATCTTGACGATGTCAGCCGTCACTCGCGCTTGCTCGCCTGCGCGCTGAGTAACTTGGGCGTTGACCTTGTCTTCGTCCAACGAGAGAGGCCCGCGACGTTCTGGTTCATTGGGGTACTGATCCTTTTGATTTAGCAACGTTCTAAATAGTGACCCAAGCCATTTAGTCACCGGATTCTCATCGCCCTGTTGTTGATGACCCGAAGGATCCGTATAACGTAGGGGATTGTTCAAGCAATACTGATACTTGTTTAGGGTCTGTGGATTTGTGAGGTCCGCATAGAAGGTTGGGTTCGACTGAGAGGCCTCACCGAAGACATCAGCCGCGCCACCGGGGAACTCGTCTGGACTGGTGAACCGTCCTTGTGGGCTTGCATAGTACCGTGCCTCGAAGTAATCGAGGCCCGTTTCATTATCCCGTTCTTTTTGGGTGAACTTCTGCCGCGCGCCGTCGCCGACACTGTAACCTTGCGGTGTCGTGCGTCCGCCCGTGCCCGCTAAGAGATCTTCACCGAATGGTAAATAGTCGTGTCGCGAAGCTCCGCTCAAGCTGCCGCTCTGATCGAACACCATGCGCGGCGTACCCAGTTGATCGCTCACCAACCAACGAATGTCTATGTCCCACGCGACCAGCAATCGATCGCGTAGTTCTTGAATGTGAATCGCCTTAATAGGCTGGTTCTGTGCGAGTCCCGCAGCGTAGCCTGATGGCGGCGCGCCCAGGGCCTGATCCAACGCCGTGCGCATTTCCAGAATAGGACCCGTTGTGATCCAGTCATTCGTCGTGGCCGAAGTCGCCCATGGGTACGCCGACATTCCAAGGCGCACGCGTAGCGCATCAATCGCCGTCCGCAACTGCGTTATGTGTCTCGCCTGAACCGTGGTTACGCCGACCACCAAAGGATTATCGTCAAGTACCGGCGGACTTCCGAATCCGGCTCCGGCGGTTACCGTAATCAGCAACTGCCCGTTGCGATAGCCATACTCTTTCTGCGGACTCGCACCTGCCGCGTTGGCGGCATACTCGGCCAGCAACTCACCGCCCAGACCGTAGACTTGCCAAGTCTGGACGCCATTAACAATCCGCTTCACGCGCTTGCCATCGCCATCGTAGGTGTACGTCTGCCACTGGCCATTGGCCCAAGCCTGCGTCATCCGGTTCTCAGCGTCGTAACTTCGCTGGCCCTGGCCGCTGTAAGTGTCGTTGCTGAGATTGCCGGCAGGGTCGTAAGTCATCGTGCCGCTCGGCGGGGTTAGTTGATTGGTGCCAGGGTTCACGCCGAAGTTTGGCTTCGGAATATTCGCGCCCCAGGTGTTGGTCTGATGAATCGTGCGATTGCCGTAGCGATCGTAAACAAACTCCTGCTGCCAATCGAGCGAAGTGTTGCCCGTGTACTCATGCACCTGCGTCAGGCGATTCAGCGAGTCGTAGCTGTATTGCTGCCAGCGCATGGTGTAGCTGCTAATTTGATCGTCGCCGGGAACATAGACTTCCTGCTTCATCAAATTGCCGTTATTGTCTGGAGCATTACAGGATGCGCCCCAGCAACCATAGTTGTTGCTATAGTGATTGATGATCGCCCCCCGGTTCCACCAGGTGGGATCGGTCGCGTTATAAGTGCCCACCCGAATCTCAGCCAACTGGCCGCGCACGTTATAGAATAGTTTATTGTAAAGGGGCGTCGTCGTGCCCAACTGTTCTTTGGTCATCCGACCGGCTGCGTCGTAAACAATCCCGCTGGCATAGGTGCGCGGTGTGGGTGCGCCATCGCCGAGATTGCCACTGAACGCGAGATGACTCGGATCCTTATCAGCCATACGTCCGGCGATGTCGTAGTTGTAGGTAACCGCGTGGCCCGAAGGATAGGTCTGTGACGCGACGTGGCTGCCCAGGTCGTAAGTGTTGCTCGTGATGTAGGGCGCGCTCCATCCGCCCGCCGTATTGAATTGCTCCTCCTGCTGCACCGGACGGCCCATCAGATCATAGCCGTCAATCGTAGTGCGCATACCCGTCGAGCCCGCTGTTTCCGTCTGCCAGAGCTTGCCTTTACTATTAGTGATACTGCTGTTGTAACTGCCACCGCGCCAGCCATCGTAGTAGCGACTGACCGTTGGCGTGCTCGCCGGATCATTCGTGTACGTGATCGTCTTGATGCGATTGAGCGCGTCATAAGCATAAGTCGACACAATGCCGTGCGCGTCGGTCTTCGTCGAGAGGTTGCCGTTGTCGTCGTAGGTGTAGCTGACCGTGCCACTGTCCGGATTCAAGGCGCTGCGCAGGCGCGACAGTGAATCATATGTAAAGGCGCGCGTCTGTGAACCCTGATAGACGTGAAGCAGGCTGCCCAGGAGGTCATAATCGTAACTCGTCGGCTGCGCCGGACTGCTTATATCGCCCAGGGCGCCGCTTGTATCAGGTTCGTCCACGCGCACCAGCCGGCCTATTGCGTCGGTCAAGCTACGCCGCAGCTTGCCGGCTTGATCGGTCACCGTCACTGTCGTTCCCAAAGTGCCGCTGGTGCTCCCGGCATATGCCGACGTCACCTGTGCCCCGTCCGGCGTCGTCACGGCGGTTACTCGGCCGAGGGAATCGTACGCACTGGTCGTGCAGACTGAGCAAGTCGCGGGCACACTCGCGCCTGGACTGTTGACACGATACGGATTCGAAACCTTTGATACCCGGCCCATGTTGTCATAGTAAGTATCCGTCACCGACCACGGCGCGGACGGGTAGCCATCAAGAAGAAAGCTGCGCACAGGCCGGCCCATGTTGTCGAAGTACTTCCGCGTTTCGATTGAACGCGTGTCTTCGTCAGTCAACATCTGCACGTACAGATCGCCCGGCGTGTCCGAATAGTTGTAGCGCGCCCGCGCCCCGTTTGGCGCTGCTACCTGCCTTAAGCGATTCAGCGAATCGGTATAGTCGTAACTTGTGGTCTGGCCGTTGGCGTCTGTCGCGGACATCACCCGGCCGGTGTTGAAGTCATAGACACTCGTGGTCGTAAACGCCACATTCGATCCATATGCGCCGCTTGAATCGGGGACTGCCGTTGTCGCGCTGGTTGGAAATGCATAAGTGTTGCGCGCCACCCCGTCCGAGAAGGCATCCGAGTAGCTCACCTGAGATGGATTTGTCAGCGTCGTATCGCGAGCATCCCAGGTTTTGCGCACACTACCGCACTGATCGTACTGGGCGTGAGTGGTCAGATACGCTCCATTCGGAAATGTCGTCAGATTCCCGCCACTAAGATTTAACCAGCGACTTGTGGTGGTTGGGTTGCCCCGATAGGTGGTCTGGGGATCCGTCCAGTTCACGACACTACCGTAGTCGTTCAACTGCACGAACTGTCCACCTTCGTCGTAAACAATCGAGCTTTGCGCGAGGACGTTCCCGGCCCCGTCCTTAACCGTCAACGAACTGACGAGGCCCAATAGATTGCGATCGCGGTACGTTTGATTGGTGGCGTCGAGGTAAGTTCTCTCAGTCCGGCGCAGGGGTATCGAAGGTGTCGGTACAGACCCGACGTCTATGGTTTGCGCGGTAGTCTGATCAAGAGCAACATAGTCAAATTCATTTGTCGCCGTCTCATTCACTCCAGTCGAAAACTGGTAAGTCAGGTCATATTCGTGAGTCGTGGTCCTCGCCAACGCTGGTCCACCCGTGTCGAAAATGATCTCGACTTCTTTCGTTAGTCGCGCATTGCGCGCCGCATTTTGAGCGGTTGAAAACTGACTTGTGGCATTCGAGCCGGTAACACTCCACTGGCTCAGATGCCGGCGCAGCAGATGAGTTCCGCCATTTCCATCTGGGGGCGAATAGAAGCTCTCGGCGGAAGTCTGCCCCGCCCGAGGTTGGTCCAAGCTATATCCAAAGGTCCCGGACATCGAAGGGTCTGTATATATTGAGAGCGCTGTGAGCGAGCCATCCGGCGCTGTGATACTTACCCCACCGCCGCCGCCCGAGTACTGCCACAATATTTCGTCGGCCGCCAATCCGCTGACACTCACGTAGCGCCGGCTGACCCCACGATTGGCCTGGAGGTAGGGTGCTACCATATTGGTGGTTAGGGGAGCAACCTGCTCGTATTCGTATCTTTCATAGTCACCAGTCGGCAAAACCACTTTGTCGATCTCGCCATAGATATTGTAAGTGAATGTGTAAGCTTGCCCTGTCGGTAAGACAATTTGATAGAGCACCACCGGCCTCAATATGGCATCACCGTTGACAATGCAGGTACGTGTCGCTATTGGATCGCTCAAGAACAGGTGAGGACTATAAGACCCGCTCATCCCTGGAGGACAACTGCTATCGGCGATATATTGCAACTGCTGAGGCGAGGTCAGCACGCCAGGATCGTCCAAGTACCGCCACTTAAGCGTGTAGTTGATAGATCCGCCCACGCCTGGAACAGAGTAAGAAGAATCACCGGGAGTGCCTCCGTTCATACCAGTTCCAGCCAATGGCGGGAATGAAATTGGCCGGCCGAGGGTGTCCGTATCTGTAATTGTGTTCCCATTGCGATCGGTGTACTTGGAATTTGCGCCGAGCTCGTAGCACGATCCATCTGCCATGAACAACTTCTGCGTTGAGCGTTGGTAGTGCATTCGCGCACCGTCCACTGAATAGTAATTGTCAAGGAGTGGGTCATTAGGAAAGCGAGGCTGATCGGTTGACCGCAATTCGTGCGTGGAGCCGTCCGGCATGCGGAAGAGTACGCGATCTACCGTGAGGCAGGGATAACCGGGACACAGCCCGTCGGTCCCCTTAGCCACACCGAACATATCGTATTTTTCACCCGAAGCTGAGTAGTCAAACACTGGAAAGCCGACAGTCGACGTCCAGCCTGCACTGGAGTACTCGGCAAACCTATCTGAAACAAGAGTGTACCCATCTCCAATGGGCTGCCCGCTCGAAGTATAGTGTCCCGGGTTGAAGGCCTCGTATTTTATCCGGTGCACCTTGGAGGAGTAGTTAACAGCTATGGGCACATTAAAGCCCGCGCGCCCAGCGTAACCACCGAGTGGGATTTGGATTTCGAGAGCTCGCGTCGAGGGATTGACTGTAAGATTGCCGCGCAAACCGAGATCGATTGCTTTATTTGTGTACTGAACATTAGGCGCAGGGTTTTGCGCCTGGACGACTAACGGATAAGAAGCACTAACTATCATCGAGATGGCGAAGGCCAACCAACTCCCGGACAGCTGCCAGACGATTCTCTTTCGTTCGGTTGACATATGCACCTCCTCGTGGTTGTTATGATCACACCGCAGAAGTAGACAGACGTGCGGTAGAAAAAACAAACCGACTATTGCAAACTCAGCAGCACTAAGATCCTGCCAGCACCCTTTTCCAATGGCTCAAGCGCTTTGCCAACCAAGGTTCCCGGCATGTGCATCTTGCGATTGCCAATCGTAATCGGCTCTGACTTCATCGCCAGTCCAGAGGTGTCGCTGGTGACCAGTAAATCGCCGATGTGAATGGGGCCGTTCGATGCATCCACGTTGACCAGGACCCTTCCAGTAGTCGCCACCAGCACTTTGTTTGCGCCGCTTTCGCCCAAAGCAATGCCCGGCTTTTCCGAGACGACGCCCGCGACACGCGTGTCGTAAGCCTTAGTGGAAGAGATCACCTGATTGGATTTGGTTGAGTCGAGAACTACGACCGTTCCCGCTGAAAGTGGTTGAGACGAGGGGACCCATTCAGCGACGTCCTGATATTTCGCTTTGATAACGCCGGACGCTTGAATGTCTCCATGGACATCCAATGCAACAGAGGGATTATTTACGCCGATGCCGACGTAACCGGAGCCGTTCGCCACCACCACCTCAGGGGTCCCGCCCTGACTGATGCTGAAGTTACTGTTGGTTACGCCTGGTATACCAGCCGCTAACCGAAACGTATCATTCCCACTCGTATTCGTGAAATCGATACCAGTACTACCGTTGTCAATGCTGTTGCCAGAAATGGTGAGATGAGCTGTCGGCGCCGTTGTGCCGACGCCGACGTTGCCATTTTCGAGCAGACGCATTCTCTCAATTGAGTTGTTCGGACCGCTCCCGGTTAAGAACACAATGTCCGATCGCGAGCTGAACGCCATATTGTTTTTCGCGCCGCCTGCACTGTTATAGCTGTACATGACGCTGGTAAGTGCACCATCTTCCGGACGACTCAAAGCCATGTACGTGCCCCCGGCGTTGAAATCGAAAGGCGAGGTGTAGCTATTAACAGCTCCCACGACGAATCTCTTATTGGTGCCCGAAAACACTTCTAGTCTGTCACCCGGATTTGTAGTGCCGATACCTACGTTGCCGCTGTAACTGGCGATCGTAAAGAAAGGAGAAGTGAAACTTGAGTCGGTTACTTGTCCTTGACCAATGGCGAAATTGCTCGTGTTGTAGACCATGCCGATTGACCATGGGTATGTGCCGGCACTCACAAGATTTATATATTGGCCACTGGCTGCCGGTTGAGTAATACGCAACGAACCTTTGTAAGCATCGTCCGGAGTTGTGCCTGAAGGATAAAAATGCGCCGGCCCACGAACTGACAGCGCGGTGTTGGGACTGGTGGTCCCTATGCCGACGTTGCCGCCCCCGATCGCGAGGTAAGCGTTCGATGCGCCGCTCGACGCATTGAACTGATGACCAAATCCATTCGACGGGGCGTTGCCGATGAAGGTAGTGCTGCCGTAGATCCAATTAGCGGCGCCTGCGGTGGTGATGCCATTCGGAAAAAACGCCGAGTCGGCCGTGCTCCACGGATTGCTCTGGCTTACGTATCCCGCCGAACTATTAAGCGGATCGAAAGCCAACCGTGCCGGTAGCGACGATTTCGAAAAAGGAAATGTGTTTGACGGCCTCGCGAAAGCTTGAGCCCGCCCGAACCACCCGCCCCGAGCGAGCTCAATCCGTTCTTCAAAATGAGGACCACTTCGCGCCCTCAGCTCAGACATCGTGCTAGCTGAGCTTATGCGATTGAGATCGAGTGGTTGTGTCGGTGACGTCACACTCGTTTGCGCAATCACGGGGGCAACGACCACGGCGAGAACTAGCGTGAGTCGCGCGGCGTTAATCGAAAATCTCCGATGAATATTTTGTGCGCAGCTTTTCATGCTCATCCCTTTCTTCGAAGAACGTTTACTGGAGGCTTAGCAACACCAAAATCTTCCCCGATCCCTTCTCCAGCGGTTCAAGCGCTTTGCCAATCAAGGTACCGGGCATGTGCATCTTTCGATTGCCAATCGTGATCGGCTCTGACTTCATCGCCAGTCCGGGGATGTCGCTGGTGACGAGCAGATCGCCAATGTGAATCGGGCCGTTTGAAGCATCGACTTTTACCAGAACTCTTCCGGTAGTGGCGACCAGCACTTTGTTAGCACCGCTTTCGCCCAGAGCAAGACCGGGTCGCTCAGAGACAACTCCGGCGACGCGCGTGTCATACGCTTGCATCGATGAGATGACCTGATTGGATTTGGTTGAGTCCAGAACTACGACCGTGCCCAGGGGAATCTGTTCAGACGTTAGCACCCATTCGGCCACGTCCTGATACTTAGCATGGATCGTCCCATCGAGAGTGATATTTCCGGTGGTGGTGCCATTTCCGGCAACATTAATATTTCCACTGATATTCGTGTTGCCATTAACGTCGAGCTTGGAGCCCGGCGTCTGCGTCCCAATGCCGACGCTGCCGTTAACAATCATCCCATTAAAACAACAGGTTCCCGGCAGCGAATAGCCAACTGACAATCCCCTGTTGGTGTACCATGAGCCCCAGCCGTCTGAAGCTAGGTAACCCTGCTGCGTATTGTCGCTCCTGGTGCTGCTAATCAAGACGCTGCCTGAATCTGCCTGGAAGTTGAGCTTACCATTTGAGTAGGGTGTACCAATCCCGACGTTTCCGGATGAGCCCTTAATTATTACTGCGTCACTGACACCGAACGGGGATAAGTGGATATCGCCTACGCTATTATCGATTAGCACTGAACCGATAAGGGCCGGAGTGTCATTGTAAAGCGAGAATCCGACGCTGCCGCCTGACGTATTTTGAAATCTAAGCTGAGGATTAACGCCCCTGAGATGCATTAAGTCGACAGGGTTGGTAGTCCCGATACCGACGTTGCCGGAGTTCAATATTCTTACTCTTTCAATTGGAGCGCCGCCGGCGCCGTTAGCTGTGTAGAGACTCAGACCCGCGTCAGATATTAAATTCACAACCCCCGAAGTGTGGTTAATATAAAAACTGCTGTTTACCGCGTCCGATGTCTCTAAAGATACGCCGGTAAAACTTCCGCCACTGATGCTCGCGGTAATACCTCCACGAATGGCCAACTTCGCGTAAGAAGATGGATCCGTCGTCCCGATGCCGACGTTGCCGGAGTTATAGTAGATGTTAGTGCCTGGAGTGGGGGTCGGGCTGGCGGTCGGGCTCCATTGGGCACTGGTCGTCCCAGTGACTAGTAACAGAAGAGCAACCGCCACAATCGCCAGATAAATCTTCCTGTACAGGTTTGGTGTAGTTGTCATTTTCTGACCTCGCGTAGTCTTTTGGTTATTGAAGTTGGCACACACCGGTATTTTCCCCGCCAACGTTGACGAGGCTCTTAGTGCATCCTGCGTGGTGGCCAATGAACGAGTGGGTGCACTTGGAGACCCCGCTCTTCGGCTGTCAAAAAATGTGGTCTAGTTCGGGCGACTAACTGTCGAGTATGCGGGAGAGCCGGCAGAGGCTCGCAGGAGCTAGTCGTTGCAAAGAATTCGGCAGCCTTATATGACGATCCTTGACTGAAGTCAATCCCTTTTTCAGATCGAGCCAAACATTGCCGTCGGGCGCTGCGGAGACCGCCGGAATCGTTCGCGCAAATAAATTGCACCCCGAAGGACTGCACATGCCCAAATGGCCACTCGAGTTTACCGCGCAGTGCGGACGGGCCGTCCGCGCTCCCAGCAAATAGGTCAGCTAAAGCCACGGCCGCAGTATTTGCCTTGCAATTGTCTGAACAAGATAGCCCGGATAAAACATTCCCACGAATTCTCTGCCGATATTCTTTGATATTCAGAGGCACGCTGGTTGCGAACTCTCGGGCGGGAATCGTTTCTGTTTGGGAGGGTCATTATGTTGAGAAGATGTTTGGTTCGGTTATTCGGAGCAGTGACGTTCGTGTTTCTTTTTTCTTTGGCGGCGTTGGCGCAGACGAGTGAGCACCCGTTTACGGTGGGAGGATTTGTGGGGGCGATTGATTTGCGGGGGCCGGTGGGCGAGAAGCCTTTAGGGCTTGGCGGCAGAGTTAGTTATGACTTCAATGATAACTTTGCGCTCGATGGCGAGGCGGCTTATTTTCCGCAGAATCCGAGCGGGAACTTTGGGCAGACGGTGGCGTTGGCGGGAGTGAAGGCCGGCATCCGGACTAAGAACGTGGGCGTGTTCGCGAAGGCCAGGCCGGGAGTGGTGCGTTTTGGCGGCGATTTTTTTAAGGCCTATAACGTGCAGGGCCAGAATCATTTCGCGGTAGATGTAGGTGGCGTAGTGGAGTTCTATCCGTCTAAGCGCGTTGTGGTGAGAGTTGATGTTGGAGACACGATTATTCCGTTTGGGCAGGACACAGTTAGAGGGCCGCTTCCACCCTTTGTGACCCGGCCGGGTACTACTCATAATCTTCAGGCGAGTATTGGGGCGGGGTTTAGGTTTTAATGATGCCCTCAGCCTGAGGGACGCAGATGATGATCAGTTGGTTTATCCGGGGGTAGAGCGCGAACCGCATGAGCGCGAACGGCGCAGTAGCTCGACCGTCAGGGAGGGCTCATCAATTGAATCAAGAGGCCGCCGGAGTTCCCATCTCCGCGGCCTCTTGTCTTCACGCTGAAGGCGTGAAATAAGATAGCCAGGGGCAACGCCCCTGGTAAGATTCGGATTAGGAATCCATTGAGCCCTGTAAGGGCGACATCAATTCCTCGCTGAACG
>Ga0137404_10001629_pt1 | contig 14755 bp, 12 predicted proteins | sample CZOMad2_1_16fung_FD_108285 | JGI IMG/M metagenome (GOLD analysis project Ga0137404, IMG submission 108285) | Vadose zone soil fungal communities from Angelo Coast Range Reserve, California, USA - CZOMad2_1_16fungal (Illumina Assembly) | ecosystem: Environmental > Terrestrial > Soil > Vadose...
GACCGCCTCGCCGCTGTTGACGATCGGTGCGGACGCGATCACCCACTTGGTGGGGTCGCCGTTCCTGAAGTTCGAGTCGCTGAAGGCACTCGTGAACTGATTGAAGCGCCACGTCGGGTTCGTCCCGTCGTAGCCGGCGTTACCGCCGTCGCCATAGATGATCTGCGGCCAATTGTTCCGGTCGCCCACGGGATCGTTGTTCGACCATGTGCCGTTGTCCTGCGTCCCACCCTGGACCTCATCCGGGTTCGACGGGTTGATCGCCACGCCGATGAACTGGAGCGAGTCGAGGTTCTTGTTGATGTGCGTGATCTGGTTCGGGATCCGCGACAGCAGCCGCTGGCACGCCAGGGTGCTGCCGGGCGGGAGCACCCGCTCGGTTGTGCACTGGATCGAGGTGTTCGCGAACGTCCCGTCCGTGCGGATGAGACCGCCGTCCGAGGCCTCGAAGATCTGGGTCGGGTTGGACGGGTTGACCACGATCTGATGCTGATCCGGATGGATGTTGTTCGGCGCTCTCAGGCACGGCGAGATCCCCTGGAGCGCGCACCAGGTCGCACCCGGCTCGTCCTGGTTGTCGTAGGTCAGGTCCGTGAACGTGCGGTTATTGTTGGCCGAATCCGGGTCGCCGGCCGTGTCGGAGTAGAGCACGCCGCGGCCGTTCGAACGGCCGTTCCCGCAGCCGACGCCCTTCGTGTTGCACGGAAGCTCGCCGTACTGGTAGGAGCCGATCACGTAGACCGTGTCGGGCATTCCGTTCGGTGTGTAGACGCGGGAGTCGTACCAGCACTGGCCGGTGCAGAAGTTGAACGTCGCGTAGTAGGGGCTCCCGGTCGTGCTCGACGACAGGAGCTGCCAGCCGTTGTAGACGGCCGGGAACGGGTTGCCGTCCCCGGGCGGGACCGTGGCGCCGGGCACCTCCGACGCGAGGAGCGTGGCGGCCGGCTGATTCGCGTTGTCCGTTCGCCAGAACTCCGAAGGGACGCTCGTGCTCCCCGCCGTGCCGTCGGTCAGGTAGAGGCGCGTCGTCGCGTTCTGCACCGTCGCGGCGAACATCGTGCGATCGGTCCCGCCTCCCGGGTGCCGCGGCGCGAACACCTGGTGGAAGTCGTACGGCGTCGACGAGCCGTCGAGCGCGGCCGAGCGCCGCCAGAGTCCCTGGTCGAACGCGGACGCGTAGACGGTCGAGTCGTCGAGCGGGTCGAGGCCCACGTCGATCACGCCGAACGTCGATCCGTTGCCGTTCCAGACCTCCGTGAAGGTGGCGCCGCCGTCGGTCGACTCGTAGAGTCCGACGTTGTTCGCGTTAGGTGGGAAGCGCGTCGTCCCGCCGTTCCCGATCACGTGCGATAGGCCGCGGACGCCGAGCGCCGAGCCCACGTAGATGTGGTTCGGATTAGCCGGGTCGATCACGATCTTGCTGATGCTGCGACCGAGGAAGGAGTCCTGATCGGGAGTGACGCACGCGTACGTCCCGTTGCTGACGCAGCTGTCGGCGAGTTTCGTCCAGCTGTCCCCGCCGTCCGTCGACTTGTAGATGCCGACACCGGCCTCGCAGCCGGAGCTGCACCGGTTCGCCTCTCCGGTGCCCAGGTAGAGCGTGTTGCCGGTCGGATCGCTCGGGGCGGCCGTCAGCGCGCCGACCGAGTTCTGCGCGATCCCTCCGGTGAGGTACGTCCAGCCCTGGTCCGCGGCGAGGGCATCGTCCGTCCTCCAGATGCCGCCTCCCGAGACTCCGGCCCACAGCCGGCAGTTGCCAGGCACGCAGGTCGGCGCGATCACAAGGGCGGTGGTCCGGCTCGCCGTCGGGGTGGTCGCTCCGGAGAACGACAGCACGCCCGGCTGCACAGAGTTCTGCTGTGGCCCGTACCGGAACCAGTGGTTATTGCCCGGGTTGCCCTTCCTGGCAATCGCCTCGAAAGTCAACTTCGCAGCATGGGAGATCGTCGGTGGAATCTCCTGGGCCGGATACGTCCGCACAGCCGAGAAGTACGCCTCGGCGCTACCTATCGGTCCTTCGCCAGGTGTAGTGCGGGCGCTTCTCAATACCGCGTGCGACTCGCCGGCGATCTTGCCTTTGCTCGCCCGATATTGCGAGAGCTGGCTCGACGGGCTGCCGACTGAAACAAGCCTATTGCCGCCGGCGACGAAAGCCAGTGCAGCCGCCGCAGACATGAGTGTGACTGCACTTGCGATACGCAGATTTGCTAGAACACGATTTCGATTAAACCAATGAGGAGTTTTCATATATTTTTGGACCTGGCGATAACGAGTTGAAGTTTGGATGAATTTGGAGAGTCCAAAGACTCCCAAGATCAAAACGGCAATGTCAAGCATTTTGGTCGCTTTTTTGTCGGTGACCGAGCGCAAAATCGACAACACCGCAATCGCTTACACTAAAGCCGGCGTCGGCCGCACGGGTTCAGCCCATTTGCCATGCTCTCGAATCAAATCCTGCGATCGATCTACTGCTTCCGCTTCTGGAATATTGAACTTAACTGCAGTTTTGCCGACGTAGGAGGTCCACTTTGCCAGGCGCGCCGCCGACGTAACCAAAATCTGCGTCTGCCATTTCACCGGGGCCGTTCACGATGCACCCCATGATCGCGATCTTCACTCCTTTGAGATGCGAAGTGGCTGCTTTGATTTTCGCCTTGCCCGCTGCATCGTAAACGCGAATCACAGCATCATGTGAGCGGTGCGACTCTTAGCGTAGCTGATTGCATGACTGACCGCGTTCGGGTCCCAATACCAAAGCCGACCGAAAGGCAGCACGTCGGAGATTAGATCGACGCCGCGTTTATTTTTGCGCGGGCGCACTTCGTAAACGTATGTAGGAATCGTCGACCCCGGCTACAGCAATCAGTGATTACCAATCACTAAGAATTACGGCCGCGGCGGCGGAGTAGGACGACCCCTAGGCGTCGGCTGAGATCTCGGTGTCGGGGTGGGTCTCGGAGTCGGGGTAGCCGTAGCCGTCGGAGTGGCTGTGGCTGTCGGTGTTGCCGTCGCAGTCGCAGTTGCTGTTGGCGTTGCAGTAGGCGTCGGCGTCGGCGTCACAGTTGAAGTTGGCGTTGCAGTGGGCGTCGGCGTCGGCAGCGGAAGACCTTCGGCGTCGAGGTAGCGGGCCAGTGCAAAGTCAGCGAACAGCTCGAGGCCGGTCGCTTGGAAACCGACAGCCACAATCTTCCCATCGGGCTGAAAAACGGCGCCGTTGGCTCCGCCGTTTAGATCGCCAAAGGAAGTTCGGACTTTGCCGCCAGTGCCAAAGGTGGGATCGAGCGCACCGGTCGGAGTCAGACGCGCCAACAAAAAGTCGTCCTCGGCTGACTCGCCGTTCGAACCGCCGACCGTGATGATTTTGCCATTGCTTTGCAGCAGGACTTTGGTAGCACCCTGGCAGCAGTTGCCGAAATCGATTTGCGTCATCCCGCCGGTACCGAAGCCGGTGTCGAGTACGCCGTTGGAGTTATACCGCGCGACAGCGAAATTCTGGACTCCTCCGTTTTGGGAGATAGCGAATCCAGCAGCGACAATCCGGCCATCGGGTTGAAGCGCGGCCGAGCGCGCGCGATCAAAGTTTTGATCGCCGAAGTCGGTGTGCACTTTTCCAGCCACGCCGAATGTCGTATCGATGGTGCCATTACTGAGATAACGCACAGCGGCGAAGTCGTAGAAAGTCGCAGGATCATTGGCGGAGCCAACCGCGACAATCTTTCCGTCGGGTTGGATCAAGACCGAAAAGGCATCGTCTTCTAAACCGAGAAAATCGGTTGAAACCTGGCCGCCATTACCAAATGTGGCGTCCGGGGTTCCATCCGGGTTGTAACGCGCCAGCGCAAAATCGGTATTGGAAGATTCGCCTGGATTGAAATCTACGAAGACGGTCCCGGCGGCAATGATCTTGCCGTCAGCCTGCAAGGCCACGTCGAACGCGTAACTACCCTCTGGAAAAGTCGTCGTCACGATGCCGCCGTCCCCAAAGGAAGTATCGAGCGATCCGTTCGAGTTGTAGCGGACCACTTTGAAATCGCCCAGAAAGGTAAAAAGCGGAAAGGCGCCGCCCGCGACCACAATTTTGCCGTCAGGTTGGATCACTGCCGATGAGGCCACCGCAGCCAGGCCGGGGAAATCTGTTTGCACCTTGCCGCCGGCGCCGAAAGTTTTGTCCAGCGTGCCATCCGGATTGTATCGAGCAACAGCAAAGTCCTCATTCGAAAAATCATTGTCTTGATACGTTGTCCCCACGACGACCAGTTTGCCATCCGCCTGGACGGCCACTGCGTTGGCGATGTCGGTGCTATGATCGAAATCGGTCAGCACTTTGCCGTCGGTCCCGAATGTCGGATCAAGGTCTCCATCGACTGCTAGCACCGTCCGTCCACTGACAACAAAGGCCAATGTTATTGCCGTCGCACAGATCGCATGGAAGTAAGCGTTGAATCGGCAAGGTTTAAAACTGCTCATTTGGCTAAGTCTCTCTTTGTTTATTTCCAAGACCTCATAACGCGAGGGTTCGTTGCATCAAGCAGATTATCGTAACCACCCTGTTACCAATCCGAAATGGCCGTGGCGATGCCCGTGACGCGTGACTTCCGTTTGCACTAACCCTATTCCAAAAGCCGCTTTTATTTAGAAGGTCCATGCTTGGCCTGCTCCACGTGATTCATGTAATGAACATGACGCTGCTTGAGCTGGGCAAAGAAGTTCCGAAGATTCACTTCTTGCTACTTGTTAGGTCCGATCTGCTGCGCACCTGAGAGCAGTTGCTGGAAATCCGGACGGTTACGGATCGGATCCCAGACCGGGTCAATCTTCAAAGCAGTGATCGACGCCGCGCCTATCTTTGCGCGGGCGCACTTCGTAGATGTGTGTCGTGAGCTAGTCATCAGATCGGCCCAGCCGTTGGCTGCATCGCTTGGTCAGCCATGAGGTTAGGTCGCGTGCTACTTCACGTTGACGGCAACAGCGATCGTTGGCGTACGAAAAATATGCTGATGGTGAGGGTCCACGACCCCACTCGGGAGGAAATACCATTTGCCGGGTTCCATGTTGCCCAGAGGTGGAAGCTTTGGCACCCGCTGGGGGTCAAGGCCGGCGGCGAGAAGCTGTGTGGCATCGAACTCGTACACCACGTCTTCCGCTGTGGCCTCAGGCTGCGACGCATAGTGAACCATGGTGCCCTCACCGCTCTTGAAGCAGTACTCGCCCGCTGCTTTCGTCTTATCGATCGCCATTTCGGGCTTCGCTCGGAGTACGCGAGCGATTGCGAGCACCTCGGCCTTGGCGGTTCCCTGGAGAGCGAGAACATCTGCGTACTCGGACTTGATGCGAGCCAATTCAGCATTGCCGGCGTCAGTGCTGCGTGTTTGGGCTGACATCCCGCTGGTAATCACGAGGAGGGCGGAAGCGAAGGTGACTTTGAACATGGCGAGGTCCTTTCTCTAGGCGGTCTAACTAGAATTAGATTGCACCTTGCAATCTATTTCTTGCTCCATAGAGGGAATTATCCGCTAAAAGGCTGGACGCTGGCAAGCCCGCTTCACCACTCTTAAATCGCCAGTGTGCCGTGCGTTTCGATCACGTTGCCCGCTTCATCGTAAATGCGAATCACAGCATGATGGATTCTGGTGCGATCCTGAGAAGCGGCCGGGATCGTCAAGACATCGGCGCACAACTTTGGACGGGTTGTCAGTCCCGTTGTCAGTTGGCAATTTTGAAGGGGTGTTTACCTATTAAAATGGAGGCAAGGGGATTCGAACCCCTGACTTCCAGCTTGCAAAGCTGGCGCTCTACCAACTGAGCTATGCCCCCTGTAAATTGTCGATTTTAGATTGCAGATCGCGGATTGCAAATCTCCAGGGGAGCGAGCACTTTCGCCAAAAGCCGAAGCCGGACGTCGATCTTATGAATCGCCATCCGGCATTCGTGCGCTTCTTCGAACGGGCGAAGCTGCGTTCGTGCGCTACGAAAAGCGGTCCTGTTTTCCTTTCATTATTGTCCCACAGGTACCGCCAAATACGCCGTTAACACGCCGGTGTTTGCATCGACAGCTCTACCTGTGATCTCTCCCTTGTTATTTATGTCTTTGGCGCTTGCGAGCACTGCAGAAAAGCCGCCTTTGAGATCGTTGAGGTCTGTGGGCGTGTTGCCGTGATCCCAAATAACGGCACGACAATCAACGAGGTCCGCGTCGCATGAGACACCGACTACCTGGCGGTTCTCGTTAATACCGTAGGCCTCGCTATCTACATGTTTGGGTGTCCGGTTTGGCAAAGGTTTGAGAAGTCGGATGCCGTCCTCCCTGGTCCACATGAAAGCGTGTAAGATATCGCCTTCAACAAACGCGGGGTCGCCGGCAAATCCGACAATATCGCCTCGTTGATTGATCGCCGTAGGCGTATTCCACCACGGGGCTGGCGGATTTGGATAAATATCAGTCACAGTGCCATTTTCCCAAAGCACGGCGTGTTTGGCCGTACGTCTTCCGACGGCTTGGTCGCAAATGCCCGAAATGCCCACGATTTGACCATTATCATTGATCGCCGTCGCAGCTCCTGAGCTGTCGCCGGAGATCAAAGGGAGGTCATGGATCTGGTCTCCTGATCCAAGGTCCCACACGGCTGGGAGAAACTGGAGGACCTGGGTGCAGCAACACGTGGGGTCATGAACACCATTCTCCGCCCACCCCACAACCTGACCCAAATTGTTAGCTCCTGTGGCAAAGCCATTATTTCCTCCAGGAAAATTGGGCAATCCCCTCATCTGGTTGTTTTCCCAAACGAACCCGAGGTTGATATAGCCGACGTTGTTAGGCGTACTGTAGAAAAACGCGCTACTCCAAGCCTCCCCCAATGGCTCCAGGTCGGCAGTCTGGGAAATACCCACGATGATTCCCGCCGTATTTTTCACGTTCCATGTGACACTGCTGTTTGGTCCGCCAAGTGTGCCGAGGTCGGAGAGCAAACTGTTTCGCCACAGCGTAGCGTGCCGGTTCCTATCCGGCAGTCTGGAATAGCCTGCCACCCAGCTCTGGTCATTGATGCTGTTTCCCCCACTACTCGTGCCGCCGAAATCGGGGAGGGTCGACACCTGGTATTGCACTCTATGCTTTGCCGGGATGCGTTCCTGTGCCTGCGCAACCGTTAAAGCCGCTCCGCAGCAGATACTGATCAGAACGATCAAAGCAATTCGGCTAGATCGTTTGGTCGTGAATTGTGTTGTCATATTTGTCTCCTTTGTTGAATTTTCATGACGACACTTTAGGGGCTCGGGTTGAGTCATCACCAGAGCCACTTCGCCCGTTTCGTACGAGCCATTTCGGAATAATTAACGGCGCAGCGTACACGAAAGCGCCTGCCACTAAACTGGCGCATTGCCGTGTGTTTAGGTCAATTTCGAATTAAGCGCCGCCGCGAACTTGCTGAGACCTTCGCGAATCTGTGCACGCGACCACGCGGCGAAGCCGAAAGTAAGAGCGGCCTCCGGCTCTGCTTTCATAAAGCACGACGACAACGGCGACGGCCTCATACCGATCTCAGTGCAAACACGGGTGATTAACGGCAAATCTGTTTTTCGCCGCAGCCAGGCAACGAAATGCAACCCAGCTTCTGGAATTTCCAGGATAAAATACTTACTCAACAAGTTGTTGAATTGTTCGATAAAGTATTCTCTTCGGTCAGAATAGAGTTTCCGCATCCGTTTGATGTGGCTCAGGAAAAACCCCTCGGTCAGAAATCGAGCCAGCGTCGCCTGATCAATCGCGGGAGAATGTTGATCCATCACAGCGCGAATCTTGATCATCGGCTCGACTAATTGCTCCGGCGCCAGGATATAACCCAGACGCAAAGAGGGGTAGAGGATCTTGCTCATTGTGCCCGTGTAGATAACACGACCGGCGTTATCAAGTCCCTGTAAGCAGGGGAGTGGGGGACCGGTATAACGGAATTCAGAGTTATGATCGTCCTCGAAAATGAAGGCGTCACATCTGCGCGCAAAATCGATCAAAGCCGTTCTTCGCGACAGACTCATTGTCATACCGAGCGGGAATTGATGAGAAGGAGTGACATAAATTATTTTGGGCGAACGCTGTTTCGACGACCGCGCAATGGTGATCCCTTCCCGGTCGACAGGTCTTGGAACAACGGTTGCCCCCGCGAAGCCGAAGGCCCGGCGAGCTTGATAAAATCCCGGGTCTTCGATCCACGCAACTTCCCCTCGATTTACGAGAGCCATCGCGCTGATCATCATCGCCTGCTGCGTACCGGCGGTAATGATGATCTGGTCTGGATGACAGCGCGCACCTCTGTGGTCACACAAATAAGTCGCGAGCGCTTTGCGCAGGTCGGGGTCACCACGACTTGAAGCATACTGGAGTAAGTGGGCTCCCTTTTTTGCCAGCACTTCTGCTCTGAGTCGTTCCCATATTTCGATTGGAAATTCGTCCAGTGCTGCGACAGCGGGAACGAACGTCACGCCCGGTGGACCGGCGATTCCAAAATCGAATTGTTTTCCGACTCGCTGATCCGGAATATTTTTTACCCGATCGGAAAGGCGGGGCCGGCGTTCTATATGTGGTTCTGCTTTTGCAGTCCGCGCGCTCAGGAAAGTCTCGGGCAATGGTTCGGCGATGAACGTGCCCGATCCGATTTTGGACTGAAGGTAACCTTCCGAATGAAGTCTCGAAAAGGCAACGTTTACAGTGAATCGGGACACTCCCAGGTCGACCGCCAGTTCGCGAGAGGAGGGGAGGCGGGAAGAATTGTTGTTGAAAGTTGCCGATGCTAATTCATCGCGAATCTGGCGATAAAGTTGTTCGTGGAGTGGTTCGTCCGAAGAGCGATCCAACCGAATCATTTCAAAAGCCATAATTGAATGGCGGCGGCGCTGCTTCTTATCTGATTTTTTAGCTGAATTTCCTTTCACGATTCGAAGTGTGCTCATTAAGCGAACTGGTGATAACCGCAAGGTCTGGTCGAAGTGGTATGGCCATTTCGCTGTAAGTGGACCGTTGACACTTTACCACAAGGCCAGAAGCTTTCCTTTGAATGCAAACTCAGACTCCTTGTAGCGATCACATTGAGACAAAAGGCCTGATTTATTTTGCGCGGATGCTGGACAAGATCCGGCTAAGAGCCCGAGGTGAATTGCCGCCGGATTATTTTACAGGAGTCGATGAAGATCCGACGATGTTCGACGCGCGTTGCACAAGATTTCTCGATGTAAATTACGATGATCTTGCGGAACGAACTCTGAAAGGCGGATCAGACGAGGAAATCCTCGAATGGTGTTTCGAGCGTGGCCGCCGGCCTAGCGAAGAGGAAATCGCAATCTGGAATTCATTTCTAAGCAAACGTGGCTGGCGTGACGAGGCGAGCACAGACCTGCAGGCAGCTAAGGAGAGATCAGGTTTAGGCGATCGCGACGACATCCAAACGTGGGTCGACCTGCACGACGCTGAGGAAGGGCGAAAGCCAGCGATTAGCTAGGCGGTTTGTCCGCCGTCGATCACCAGCGCGTGCCCTACAACGAATGCAGCCGCATCCGAACACAACCAAAGGACCGCTGCGGCGATTTCTTCAGGCTTACCCATCCGCCCGACCGGTTCTTGCGAGATTACTCTCTCGCGTCCTTCGACAGTACCGCCGGTAAAGCGATCCATCATGGCAGTGCTGATGATCCCGGGGCACACTGCATTGATGCGGATGTTCTGCGCGGCGTAATCCAGAGCTGCCGATTTAGTCAGGCCGATCACGCCGTGTTTCGCCGCGGCGTAAGCCGCCTGGCCTTGGAAGCCTTTCACTCCGGCGCCGGACGAAGTATTGACGATCGCGCCGCCCCCTTGCTTGAGCATCAACAGGATTTCGTGCTTCATGCATAGGAAGACGCCGCGGAGGTTAACGGCAACTATCCGGTCCCAGTCTTGCTCAGTGAGGTCGCCTGTTGCCATAACCGGCTGTTCGATGCCGGCGTTGTTAAATGCAAAGTCCAGTCGCCCGAAAGCTTCAATAGTCTTGTCCAAGGCCGACTTCACATCGTCGGTTTGTGTCACGTTACACCTGACCGCGAGTGCGCGGCAGCCTTGTTGCTCGATCAGGCGCGCTGTTTCTTGATTGCCCTGCTCGGCAATGTCCGCAACTGCCACGCTCGCACCAGCGCGTGCAAAGGCCAACGCCGCCGCGCGGCCAATACCGCTGCCTGCTCCAGTGACAAAGGCCACTTTGCCGGTGAATCTTCCGTTGTCGTTAATAGTAGTAGCCATATCTGATTCTCTCATCTGCCGGCTTGATATTGTTCGTCACTGACCTTCTCCATCCAATCAACGACCTTGCCGTCGAGCGCTTCCTGAATAGCAATGTGCGTCATTGCTGTTGTCGGCGCGGCGCCGTGCCAATGCTTCTCGTTAGGCGCAAACTGGACGACATCGCCGGGACGGATCTCTTCGATCGGACCGCCTTCGCGCTGCACGCGACCTGCGCCGGCAGTTACGATTAGTGTTTGCCCAAGCGGATGCGTATGCCACGCGGTGCGGGCACCCGACTCAAACGTAACGCTTGCGCCAGAAGCGCGCGCCGGATCGTGCGCTTGGAATAAAGGATCTATTCGCACGGTCCCGGTGAACCAGTCGGCTGGTCCTCTGCCGGATGGTTGTGAGCCAACTTTCTTGATTTCCATTTTGAGTTCCTTTCTTTGGGTTGAGGGGCTGTTGGTTTCGCCGCGAAGAATCGCCGGCATGCCGAGCGCGGCGAGACTTATACTTCTAAGGAATGTGCGGCGGGTAAGAGGCATTGGTCATTAGGTAAATCGGCGAACGCGCCTACTTAAGAGGATTGTAGCCCGGCTTCTTGTATAAGTTGTCCCAATGCGCCGCGATGTCGGGCTTATAGACCTTTTCTGTCCAATCCTGCGGCTCGACTTCTTCCAGCGCGACTGAGACTGAGTCTTCACCGTAGTCCAGTGTGCTCGTGACAGCTTTCACGATGCGTTGCGCAAGCTGCGTCTTCTGCTGCTCCGATTTTCCGGGCCAAAGTTTTACGATGATGTGCGGCATATTTGCTCCTGTCTGGAGTTTGAGATTCGTTTCATCTTTTAACTTAAGGCTTCACCATCACCTTGATCGCCTGCCGGTCGTTCATGGCGCGATAGCCTTCAGTTACCATCAGCCCAGATCGGCTTAGTTGCACAGTTAGCCTGTCATATCCATGTCCATAACGAAACGATACCTTGCTTGTTTCGCGATGACCTTCGACCACGCGTCGTTGATTCCATCCATCGGTATCTTTGTGATCTGCGGTTTGATCTTTTGGATAGCGCAAAAATCCAGCATCTCCTGTGTCTCTCGAATGCCACCAGTGTTTGATCCAGCTAGGGAAGTTCTTGATAATACCGTGGTCATTTGGCCGTACTCGTTTGGAGTCGTGAGCTTTCCGACACCGACTCGGCAGAGAGTTGCATCTCGCTTGAGGAGCGGTATGAACCCGTCCAGGTCGTGCTGGTAGGGAATGGTATCCAGAATGAACTCAAAGGCTCTCTTGTACTTTGAGAAATCAGACCCATCTTTGTTGATGAGAACGTCCTTTGCACCAAAGCGGTGCGCGTCCTTTGTTTTATCTGGAGAAGTCGTGACGACCGTTACTTCGGCGCCCATTGCAGTCGCAAGCTGTACTGCCAGGTGGCCCAAACCGCCCAAACCAAGTACCGCTACCCTCTTTCTAGGAGCGACGCTCCAATGGCGAAGCGGCGAGTAGCACGTAATGCCAGCACATAACAATGGTCCTGCTTCGGCCAGGTCGATTGAATCCGGAATTCTGAGCACGAAATCCTCGTCAACGACGATGAATTTCGAATAGCCGCCCTGAGTAATGGTTCCGTCACGATCTTTCGAGGCGTAAGTCTGCGTGTTGCCGTTCTCGCAGAAGTTCTCAGAGCCGTGGAGGCACTCGGAGCAATGCCTGCAAGAGTCAACCATTGTCCCCACGCCAACACGTGAGCCCGCGTCGAACTTACTTACACTTGAGCCAATGGCCACAACCTCTCCAGCAATTTCATGGCCTACGATTTGCGGATAATGGATCTTGCCCCAGTCGCCATAGATCGTGTGAATGTCAGAATGACAAACTCCACAATAGTGAATCCTGATCGCGACGTCTTTCGGGCCAAGAACTCGACGCTGGAACTTCAGGAATTGAAGCGGACCAGTTTCCGAATATCCTGCCATCCCCTCTGTGGGATAAGGGCCGTTTCCGTATCCAGAGGATTTCTCGGCAAAGAGATTGCTTGAACTTGCGAGCACTGCGCCTGCACCAAGGACTATAGATTGGCGGAGAAATTCTCTCCTCGAATTGTTGTTTGACTGGTTCATGTCTATCCCTTGCTAGAGAACTTGTGTTTTGTCGCGCTTCTTCCGCCAGCTAAGGGCGCACCATCACCTTGATCGACTTTCGTTCGTTCATCGCCCGATAACCATCCGGAACTCCGTCGAGGCCGACCGTGCGATCCAAGACGCGGCCTGGCTGGATTTTTCCTTCGAGCACATCGGGCAAAAGCTCCTCGATGTAGGCACGAACCGGAGCAGGGCCGCCGCTTACCGTGATGTTGTTATAGAACGCGGGCTCCGATGCCGGCATGCTCTCGTGCTGTGGAACGCCCACGCGCCCGACTGCGCCGCCCGGACGCGCGATCCTAATCGCGGTCTCCATCGACTGGTCAAGGCCCACGCATTCGAGGACAGAGTGAACACCGGACCCGTCGGTCAGCTCATGCACGCGCGCGACCGCTTCGTCGCCGCGCTCGCTCACAATGTCTGTTGCGCCGAACTCCTTTGCGAGCGCAATCCGGTCGGCATGTCGCCCGAGCAGAATGATCTGCTCCGCACCGAGCCGGCGCGAAGCGATCACGCCGCACAATCCGACCGCACCGTCACCGACAACGGCAACCTTTTTGCCTGGCCCGACCTTTGCGGTGACGGCGGCATGATGACCGGTGCCCATCACGTCGGAAAGCGTGAGCAGCGATGGCATCAGCGCGTTGTCCTTCTCGACATCTAGGCGGAATAATGTTCCATCGGCCTGCGGAATATGCACCGCTTCGGCTTGTGCTCCGGCTGTTTCCATTGTGCCGAAGAACCCGCCATGGACGCACGAAGTCTGAAGACCATCGTCGCAGAACTCACATGTCCCATCGGAAAATGCGAACGGCATGATAACAAGGTCACCGCGTTTGATAGTACGAACCTCGGCGCCGACGTCTTCAACTACGCCGATCGCTTCGTGCCCCATGACACGGCCATTATCGTTGTGTTCCATTTTCTGATACGGCCACAGATCGCTCCCGCAAACGCACGCGCGACTGACGCTGATGATTGCGTCGGTTGGCTCGATAATTCTCGGGTCAGGCACGTTCTCGATGCGAACGTCGCCAGCCTCGAACATCACAGTTGCACGCATAATGATTTATCTCCTGTTTGCGGCGGGCCTTGCGGAATTCGCGGGAACGACTGCTGCTTGAATATTGTTGCTCATAATCGATTGCCTTGTTGTATCGCTGCTCACGCCATACTCGGTTGATCGTGGATTACGCGCTCCTCTGTTCATTTGAGGAGACCGTCGCGTGAAATGAGAGGCGATGCTCGCGCGATCCTGCGGGGCCTGTCGCGTTTCTGCTAAAAAATTTGCGCGTCTGGCTACAGCGCGTTCCGGAACTCAGTCGGCGTGACGCCAACCACGCGTCGAAATACCTGAGCGAAATGGCTCGGGCTGGTGTAACCGACGTGGAGTGCAATCTCGATGAGGCTGCGCGACGTTTCGCGGATGAGCTGTTGCGCGCGCGTGATCCGCTCCCGCACCACGAACTGCAACGGCGACATGCCTGTGCTCTCCTTGAACACGCGAGAAAAATGGAACGGACTGAGTTCGACGAGCTCGGCTAATCTTTCCACCCGCACCTCCTCCGCGAGGTGATCACGCACGTGGTCTTCCACTTTGCGGAGCTGACGAATTGGCAGGCCACCATGGAAGACGGGTTTGTTGGCGGCGCCGCCCGTGTATTTTTCCGTGAGGTATGCTGCGAAAAACTGCGTAAGGGCCGCGATACGTGTCGATTTGCCCGGAGCGCGCGCAAAGAGCATCTCGGCGCAGACGAAGCATAGATGTGCGAGAGCTTCATCACGGCCGAAGAAGTCGAGCACTTCCACCTGGTCAGCCTTCCCGGGATACACTGCTTCCAAAGCCGCGAGGAACTGATCCACGGCAATGTGCACCTGGATAATCTCGAGCTCTTCGCCGGGTCGGGAACTAAAGCGCACTTCATAGGGCGTCTTTGAACCCGTAACAAAGATGTGGCCCGGTCCGATCCACCGTGTCAGCCACGCCCCGCCGACGTCGCGCTCCAGGAATTCCGCCGCGCCGGCAAGTCCGCACGAGATCAATGGCTCGGGGGTAGCAGGCACGAGGAAGCGGTCCGCCACACGAGGACACCGATAGCGCCTCACGAAAAGCCCCTTCCAGTGCAAGGAAGCGCTATCGGCCAGAACCTCGCCAGCGGCATAGCGAGGGAATGCTGCCGCGGTTGTGTGATCTGGCGTCTTCACGAGATGAATTCAAGCCACACCGCACTCGCTGGCAAAACAAAATGCCGGATGTCGATTCTTACGAGTCGTCATCCGGCATTGCAGTCGATGTGCAGCAAAGACTGAATTGTGCGTTACCGTCGTTTTCTTTGAAGCTCTGGTTTCTTTCGATTCCAAAGTCTTCACGGC
>Ga0137404_10001633_pt1 | contig 14747 bp, 12 predicted proteins | sample CZOMad2_1_16fung_FD_108285 | JGI IMG/M metagenome (GOLD analysis project Ga0137404, IMG submission 108285) | Vadose zone soil fungal communities from Angelo Coast Range Reserve, California, USA - CZOMad2_1_16fungal (Illumina Assembly) | ecosystem: Environmental > Terrestrial > Soil > Vadose...
AAAATGCGGATGCAAGCGTTGCGAGCAGGCGCCGTGGAGTTCATGGCAAAACCCTTCGATGACGAAGCGTTGCTCGAAAGTGTTCGTGCTGCTCTGGAAAGTTGAGCCTTCGAATGGAAGCGTATGGTGCCCAAGGAGGTATTCGTGGGGGCTGTCGCAACATTAGGGTCCGTCGATCAGGATCGTAATCCGCGCAGATTCGAGCAGATCATAGGCAACAGCTCTGCTTTGGAAGCGGTACTCGAGCAGGTCGAGCGCGTCGCCCCTACGGATTCCACCGTTCTTGTCCAGGGCGAAACAGGCACCGGCAAGGAGCTGATCGCACGCGCGATTCACAATCTCAGCTCGCGGTGCGGACGCCCGTTCATAAAGCTAAATTGCGCTGCCATTCCGTTCGACCTGCTGGAAAGCGAGTTATTTGGTCACGAGAAGGGCGCTTTTACGGGCGCTATAGCGCAAAAGATCGGCCGTTTCGAATTGGCTGACAAAGGGACGCTGTTCCTGGACGAGGTGGGCGACATTCCGTTGGCGTTGCAGCCCAAATTGCTGCGCGTCCTGCAGGAGCAGGAATTCGAGCGCCTGGGGAGCGGCCGGACTCACCAAGTAAACGTTCGCCTCGTAGCGGCGACCCACCGAAATTTGACTGAAATGGTGAAGCGAAGGGAATTTCGCGGCGATCTCTACTATCGTCTGAATGTATTTCCAGTCTCGGTGCCGCCGCTGCGTGCGCGCAGAGAAGATATTCCGCCGCTTGTCGAACATTTTGTTGAGATTTATGCCCGCCGGATGAATAAGCAAATCGAACATATTTCTTCGCAAACGATGGCCGCCCTTAGCTCCTATCAGTGGCCGGGCAACATTCGCGAGCTCCAGAATTTCATCGAACGGAGCTTAATCCTTACTTCTGGCAACGTACTGGAATGCCCTCTTGCGAGCCTGAAAAGTGCAGCCGAAACGGAATCACTTGGACCAATTACCATGGAAGACGCGGAACGAGAGCACATTCGCAAGATTCTCGAGCAGACCGGTTGGGTTGTCTCGGGTCCCAACGGCGCGGCGGCACGTTTGGGAATCAAGAGGTCCACACTTTACTTCCGGATGCAAAAGCTCGGCATCTCACGCACCAAAAAGAATTGACTTCCCTCGTAGCAGCGTCGCCACCATGCGGGAATCAATTCTCCGATTAACTCAAGTCAGCCCGCGCATTTGTCATCAGACAGCCAAGCAAATAAGCGCACTAGCCTGTCAGCATCCTGAATCATGTCCAGCGGGCTGGCATCCTACAGGCCCCTTTGTTTGTTTCGGCCTCTACTTTCAATCACTTACGCAGTGATCTCTTTGGCAATCGTTTTGCCTTTTCCAGTTGCGTCGCTTAGTGCACCGAAAGTTTTCGTGGCGACAGAGACGAGGAGAAATGCCGAAACCAACGGCTCGCCGGAGTATCCGCTGCCGAATCGCCTGTGCGCCGTTCTCTCGCGTAAAGCGTCTTGTTTCGAATCTCAAAAAAAAGGACAAAACATGAAACTCTTATCAAAAATCGCAACATCCATCGGACTAGCACTGTTTTTGGCGACCGCTTCATTCGCGCAACAGGTTAAGACCGACTACGACCACAGTGCAAACTTTGGCCAATACAAGACCTACTCTTGGGAGAAGGTCCAAACGAAAGACCCTCTCCTGGTCGATCGGATCAAGAGTGCGGTGAACAGCGCCCTGGTGGCAAAAGGCTGGACTGAACTTCCTTCAGGAGGTGACGTCGAGGTCTTCGCTATCGAGACGACTCAGAATCAACAGACCCTGGACACGTTCTATAACGGGTTCGGAGGAGGCCGCCGTTGGGGAGGATTCGGTGGATTTGGCGACGCAACCACGACCGTCGAAACCTACAAAGTCGGAACCCTGGTCGTAGATCTCTTCGACGCAAAAACGAAGAAATTAGTCTGGCGGAGCTCGTCGACCGATACGCTCTCTGATAAAGCAGACAAGAACACCAAGAACCTCGACAAAGGCGTGAACAAGATGTTCCAGCATTTTCCTCCCGCCCCGTCGGCAAAACACTAAGAGGACGAGATGAACCGTTGTCTGACGTTTTCATTCGCTATCTCAATGACCCTCGGCACCCTGGCCATTCCTCTGCGCGCGGCAAGCAATCCGCGCGCGGGGAATACCGAAAAAACCGCGGCGCCATGGACGAACGAAGACCTCGAGAGACTTAGACCTCTGGGCCTCATTTCAGTCGTCGGTCAACCGAGCACCGCAGAAAACGCGATCGCTGTTGTGCCGCCCGTGCCCTACGTGAATGCGCAAGATCCTGAATGGTACGCCGAGCAGGCGGCAAAGTTGCAAGCGCAGCTCGAAAGCAACGAGGCTGAACTTCAGCGCTACCGTCAAGCGATCGAAGACGCAAAGAGCCTCAAGACTACGACGGGCGGCATAAATCTCGAGGAAGGCGACATCGGCATCACTCCCGAAGCCGGCATTGAGATCCTTCAGCAGCGCATGAGCAAAACGCAGTCGGAGCTCGACGCATTGCAGGAATTGGCCCGCCACAATGACATTCCGCCGGGCACCCTGAGAGGCCAGTGAGCATAACTAGCACTGTTTACCGAAGCTTATGAAGTTTCTCGAACATTGGTTTGACATCAAGAGAGTGATTTCAATTTTGTACTGGAGAGTTTGCTATGAGGTTATCCAAGCAGGTTTTAACTTTACTTCTTTGCTTTTCGCTTTTGCGATTCACTGCGCAAGCCGAGTCTTTCGGTCCCACGGCCCAATCCAACGATCAGCCACAGGCTCCGCTCGTGCAGCAGTCTCCCCAAGAACTGCAGCAACTGGTCGCGCCGATCGCATTATACCCAGACGCACTTGTTGCGCAGATTCTGGCTGCTTCCACTTATCCCACCGAGATTGTTGAGGCGGACCGATGGATGCAGAGTCATTCCAACTTCAAGGGTGAAGAACTGGCAAAGGAAGTCGACAAGCAGCCTTGGGATCCGAGCGTGAAGGCGCTCGCCCAATTTCCTTCGGTCCTTGAAAACATGGACAAGAACCTCCCTTGGACTTCATCCCTCGGCGATGCATACGCCAACCAGCAGCAGGATGTGACCGAAGCCGTCCAAGTGATGCGCGAGCAGGCTCGCAAAGCCGGCCACCTGAATACTAACGAACAAGAGACAGTAACGACCCAAGGCAACACCATTGTCATCGAACCAGCTAATCCCGAGGTGGTCTATGTGCCCGCGTACGATCCGTGGCTCGTGTATGGCGAGCCAATCGTCGCGTACCCAGGCTGGTATCCGGTGCCGGGGATCTTCCTGGGCGGAGTGGGGATTGGATTTGGAATCGGTTTCGGGATTGGCTTTTTTGGAGGATATGGGTGGGGCTGGCATCACTGGGGATACGACTGGCACGGCAGGACGGCGATCTACAACCACAACACCTACATTTCTCACAGCCGAACAATCATCAATCGCAACAACTTCAATCGCGGCAGCTTCAATCACGGCGACTTCAACCGTAGCAATGCGTTCCACGGGAGCAGACCGGGCGGCGGAGGTGCGGGGTTCCGAGGTTCTTCCGCTCCTCACTTTCAGCCAGGAACTCGCTCCGGCGCGTTCAGCGGATTTGATCACGGCGGTAACGTTCGAGGCTTTTCCACTCGCGGGCGGTCGAGCTTTGGAGGCGGTTTTCATGGCGGCGGTGGTGGACGACATCGCTAGTCGTTTGTAGCTGTCGTAGAACTTGTCGAAAAATCGAAAATGGAGAAGAACATCATGCTTCACAAGACTTCGTTTTTTGTTCAACTTGAATGCAAGAAGTTAGTTCGATATGCGGTATCCGTTCTGTTCGCACTTTCCCTGGGAAGTTCGTCTGCGCCAATGTTCGCTCAGGAGCCGGGACAGCGGACCTTTACCTCCACTGAAAATGCCAGTCGCGCGCTCTTTGAGGCAATGCGGTCGCAGAACGAACAAGCTCCCTTGAGCATCCTTGGACCAGCCGCAAAGGATGTCCTTTCGTCCGGCGATCCACAGGAAGACCTGGATGCTCGCACCGGCTTCGTCGTCAAATACCGGGAAATGCATCGGTTCGTCACAGAACCGGACGGAACTGCGACCTTGATTGTCGGCGCCGAAAACTGGCCGTTTCCGATTCCTCTCGTGAGTAACCATGGTTCCTGGTACTTCGATACGCCGGCAGGCAAAAACGAGATCCTCTTCCGGCGCATCGGCAAGAATGAACTCGCCGCAATGGACGCATGCCGCGAGCTGGTCGAAGCACAAAAACAATATTTTGCGCGCCCGCCGTCTAACCTCCCCCAGCAATTTGCCCAGAAACTAGTCAGCGACGAAGGCCAGCACAACGGCCTGTACTGGCACGGTGCCAGCGATGAGTTCGATAGCCCGATCAACCCGCTCATTGCTTACGCGCGGCAAAATCTCCCAACGGACCAAGTTGGCGAGCATGTCCCGTTCAATGGGTATATGTTCCGGATCCTCACTAAGCAAGGACCACATGCGCCGGGCGGAGCGAGGAGCTACATCGTCGATGGCAAGATGAGTGCGGGATTCGCGTTCGTCGCCTACCCCGTCGAATACCGTTCCTCGGGCGTGAAGACTTTTATAGTCAACGAATCCGGCACCATTTACGAAAAGGACCTTGGTCCCAACACAACCAAGCTTGCACAAGCGATGACCGTCTTTGATCCAGATTCCACGTGGCACAAGACAGAATAACCGGGAGCAATGGAGTTATCGATGTCACAGATTGCAATCATTTTGCGATCAGCCAGTCTGGCCGGTTCCATAGTACTGGCGGCGGTCTTCTATAATCTCGAGTCAGGAAACAGGCCGACGGATCGCAACGCGAATCCTCCCGAGCTTCGCGCGAAAGATCACGTACTCTCCCTGACCCTGCACGCGGGAATCGCAAGCGATGGAAAGAGTTCCTTCTTCTTTAACGGCCAGCCAAACGCTCCGACCTTGCGGCTATCACCCGGCGACCAACTAAAGATTACGTATGTCAATGATCTTCCGGCCAAGCCGCCGGAAAAGTGCCTGGCTGGTCCGTGCATGGACATGACGAATTTGCATTTTCACGGCCTGACCGTTTCCCCCGACGCACCACAAGACGACGTCTTAGGCATGATGGCGATGCCGGGACAATCCCTCCGCTATACCGTGCTGATTCCGAAAGACCATCCTCCCGGCTTGTATTGGTACCACACTCATCCGCATGGCGAGAGCTATCGCCAGGCGCTCGACGGCATGTCTGGAGCAATTGTGATCGAGGGAATTGAATCTTATTTCCCGGCTCTCGTCGGCTTGCCGGAACGCATCCTGGTTGTGCGCGGCCGTTCCATTTGAACGATCCTCGGTCTGCTGATTTGAAGCATCGCGTTGAACTCAGTTCAGATGCTTGTGGCGCGGAACCAGAGGCGATTGAAGAAATCTTCACGGTGAACAGATCTGTGCGGCCCGCAATTGAAATCGCTCCGGGTGAGCGCCAGTTTTGGCGTCTTGTGAATGCCTCGGCGGATCGCTACCTCGATCTGCAGCTCGATGGGCAATCATTTGAAATCGTTGCAATGGACGGAATGCCTATCGCCCTACACGATCCGAATCATCGAACGCGCGCTGCTGATCACGTTCTTTTGCCGCCGGCGGGCAGGCTGGAAGCGATTGTCACAGGTCCACCAGCCGGCACGGCCAGACGTCTGGTCTCACGTTGCGTAGATACCGGGCCGGATGGCGATCCAAATCCAGCGATGGTGTTAGCTGATATTGTTCCGCGGTTCGCGACCCACTCACCCGCCAACGCTGCAAAGAGCTCGCTCAAACCTGAATTCAAAGCGCTCGACCTTACCGCGGAAGAAAAAGCGCCTCCTCGATTCACGGTGACATTCACGGAAGACAAGAAGGGCTTCTACATCAACGGAGAAAAGTTCACGCCTGAGGCCGCTCCGATGGTGCGAGCAAAAGTTGGGTCATTTCAGCATTGGCGGATCGTAAATGCTACGGGTGAATTGCATCCTATGCATATCCATCAAGTTCATTTCCTGGCCTACGCCGAAAATGATAAGCCGATTGCCGATCCCGTATGGCTAGACACCGTGAATGTTCCACACGCGGGTTCCGTCGACGTCATTATGGACTTCACTGACCCCGTAATTAGGGGCATGTCCGTCTTTCACTGCCATCTTCTCAATCACGAAGACAAGGGAATGATGGCCAAGATTCTCTTCGAATGAGCGATCTTGCAAATCTCGTCATCCGAGAATCGCGGCCTGCGGAGCCGCACAGGCTCGGCGAAAGGGCTCCATTTCTGTCCCTTCTAGGGAAGGGTGTGGCTTCCAATAGACCCAAATGGCTGCCGCTCGCATTGATCTTGGCCGCGATTGCCACGGTAGCGTATGCAGACCATCTGGTTGTTTCCCTCTCGCTCGTTTACCTCTACATCCTGCCTCTTATCGTCGGCGCGATTTTCTTGCGCAAGGAAGTCGGCTACGGCCTCATCGTCGCGTGCGTCTTGTTCCACTATCTTTTCCACTATTTTGATTCTCCGCGGCGCGTCCACTTAGGACTCCGTATCTTTCACGATCTGTCAGCACTGCTGTGTCTCACTTTAGTTGTCTATGTCGTCCAGCGATATATCGAGCAGAGGGAAGCGCTTGCCAAGACCGTTGAACAACAGCGCGACGATCTTCTGAGGGAGGTAGAACTGGCCGCGCAGGTCCAGCGCTTGTTTCTTCCCTTCGGCAAACCAGCGACTCCTGGGCTCGAAATAGCCGGGATGATGCACGCCGCGCGCGGCGTAGGTGGCGATTACTACGACTATTTCCCCGTCGACACGCACACCACTCAGGTCATCGTTGCCGACGTGGCCGGAAAAGGTGTTCCCGCCGCCCTTTTGATGTCAGCCACGGCGGCAGCCATGCGGCTTGAGGCGAACCATGATCGAAACATGCTCGAGCAAGTGGAACGATTGAACACGGGAATCCTCTCCGTGTCGGACTCCGACCGCTACGTGACGCTGCTGCTCGCTGAGATCGATGCTCAAAAGCGAACACTTCGCTACGTCAACTGCGGCCACAATCCTGCGCTTTTGTTTCGGGCAAAAACGGGAACGCTTACCCATCTGGATTCATCTTGTCCACCCATCGGATTATCTCCAGAGGAGATTTGTGAACTAGCCTCCGAGGAACTTCTCGCTGGCGATGTCCTGGTTTTCTATACCGATGGAGTCACTGAGGCGGAGAATCGGCTTGGCGAAGAATTTGGAATCGAACGCCTTTCCGCTGCAGTGCGCCGCGGGTCCTCGCTCTCTGCCGAGGATCTAATGACCAATATCTATGATGCTGCGGCAGATTTTTGCGGAGATAACTTCAATGATGACGTAACAATTCTCGTCGTCAAATGCGATTTCGAACCTCCTCACAGTGAACTCGTAGAACATTCCAACAACTAGCGCCTTTGAATCGCTCGCCTCGGCTTGGGGCGGATTCCGCGAGCCCCGTTCTGTCCTCTTCTCCGAAAGGCGCTCACCATCCTGAAAGACACGCTGTCAGAGTGCTGGTAATCGTCCAATACGCTGGACACTTCACTCCGCGGGTTCCGCGCCAAATTTCCGATCGATCTTCGATAAGCCGCGCGTTTTTAACGACTTTGAAGAACTCTCGCTCACTCGTTGAACTGGCATCCCGGCTGCATTGTCTAGTGCGGAGGCAAGGAAAGGAAAACTACTTGAGGAGAAATTACATGAGAAAGCTTTTGACCTATCTGAGCTGCACCTTATTTGTCGTTACACCACTCTTCGCTGATGTCGCGAGCGCCGCGGACGAATCTAAAGACAACGATCGTCTGAGAAATTCTGGAACAGTCTTGAAAGAGATTCTCGACGTTCCTGACAACATTCCGCAGGACCTGCTCGACAAGGCAGATTGCGTCGTTGTTTTTCCATCCGTCCTAAAGGCCGCGTTTATCGTCGGTGGAAGCTATGGGCGGGGCGCTATGACGTGCCGCACAGGTGAAGACTTCCGCGGGCCTTGGGGCGCTCCCACGATGATGGCTCTTGAGGGCGGCAGCTTTGGCTTTCAGATCGGCGGACAAGCCACCGATTTTGTGTTACTCGTCATGAATGAAAGTGGCGCGAGGGGAATTCTCGCCAGCAAGGTCAAACTAGGAGGCGACGCTTCCGTAGCCGCTGGCCCGGTCGGGCGCGATTCATCGGCCGAAACGGACGCCACCCTGCGTTCTGAAATCTTAAGCTACTCAAGGGCACGCGGTTTGTTTGCCGGCGTCTCTCTCGAGGGCTCCACGATCCGTCCAGACAATAGCGACAACACCCGCGTGTACGGCAAGAAGGTTTCTGCCAGGGACATTGTTCTGTCCGGAAAAGTCCCCGTGCCGGCAGCGGCCCAGCAACTGATCTCGACCCTGGATGCAAGGACCGCGAAGCACAAGTCATAGGTTTGGCAAATGACTCAGTTTCGCGATGCGATGAAACGATTTGGGAGTGACTCATGTGGATTGTAAAACTAGCACTGAAGCGGCCATACACGTTCGTGGTACTCGCTATTCTGATTTTTATCTTTGGGGGTCTCGCAATCGTTCGGACCCCCACGGACATCTTTCCGAATATCGACATCCCGGTCGTTAGCATCATCTGGAACTATAACGGACTTGATCCGCAAAATATTTCCGACCGGATCGTGTCGATCACCGAACGCAACCTAACCACCACGGTCGATAACATCGCGCACATCGAGTCCCAATCCCTTTACGGCATCGCCGTAGTGAAAGTTTTCTTTCAGCCATCGGTGAGTATCGACAAGGCCATTGCCCAGATCACTTCAAATTCCCAAACGCAACTCCGGCAGTTGCCTGTTGGCACTACGCCGCCATTGATCATCACCTACAGCGCCTCAACCGTCCCCATCCTCCAACTCGGGCTCTCGGGTAAAGGAATAGCCGAGCAGCAGCTGAACGACTATGGACTCAATTTCATTCGCCCTCGGCTCGTTACCGTTGAGGGAGCCGCGGTGCCATATCCATATGGCGGCAAACAACGCCAGGTACAGGTGGACCTGAACACGGCAGCGCTGCAATCGAAAGGACTCTCTGCTCTTGATGTCGTCAACGCGATCGCTGCGCAGAATTTGATTCTGCCAACGGGCACGTCCAAGATCGGCTCGAAGGAATACAACGTCGACATCTCGAATGCGGCTCCGCAGACGATCGAGCAACTGAACCGCATCCCTATCAAGACTGTTGGCACTACAACTACTTACATCGGTGATGTCGGCTGGGTGCGCGACGGCTTCCCACCGCAAACCAACATCGTCCGTGTAAACGGGCAGCGCGCTACCCTCTTGACTGTCCAAAAAAACGGCATTGCGTCGACACTGAACATCATCGCCGGAATCAAAGCTCTACTGCCGCAAATCAAGCAGACGGTGCCGCCAACCTTGGAAATCAAATCGCTCGCCGACCAGTCCATCTTCGTCAAGAGCGCCATTCAGGGCGTGGTGAAGGAAGCGAGCATTGCGGCTTGCCTCACCGGCCTGATGATTCTCCTCTTTCTTGGCAGCTGGCGAAGCACCCTCATCATCGCTGTTTCGATTCCGCTGGCCATTCTGACCTCTATCATCGCGTTAAGCGCGCTCGGCCAAACCATCAACATCATGACGTTGGGAGGGCTCGCCCTAGCAGTGGGAATCCTGGTGGATGACGCCACCGTTGAGATCGAAAACATCAATCGCAACATCGCCATGGGGAAGGAAGTCGAACACGCCATTCTCGACGGTGCACAACAGATCGCCGTGCCAGCGCTTGTCGCCACGCTCGCCATCTGCATTGTCTTCGTTCCGATGTTCCTTCTCTCGGGTGTCGCGCGCTATTTGTTCGTGCCCCTCGGTGAGGCCGTAGTCTTCGCCATGCTTGCCTCCTATCTGCTTTCGCGCACTGTCGTTCCGACTATGGCCAAATTCCTATTGCGCGGCCACGAACACGACGCCGCCAATACGGGGGCCTCCCGCAATCCCTTCGTCCGCGTGCAGGTCCGTTTTGAAGAAGCATTCGAGCGCTTTCGCGAAAATTACCGTGGATTGCTGGAACGCTGCCTTCATCATCGTCGCGCATTCCTGATCGCATTTTTCGCCGCGTGCCTGGGCTCTTTAGTTTTGATCGTTCCCTGGCTGGGAGAAGACTTCTTCCCCACCATCGACAGCGGCTCCTTCAATCTTCATCTCCGAGCACCAACCGGAACACGCATCGAGGAGACCGCGCGTCTCTGCGACCTCGTCGAGCAGTCCATCCGAGAGCAACTGCCCCCAGGCGAGATCTCCAATGTCGTTGACAATATCGGGCTCCCCTACAGCGGTATCAATACGTCCTACAACAACACGGGAACCGTGGGCCCCGCGGACGCCGATATTCTTGTGACGTTCGCGGTCAACCGTCACAAGACGGCTCAGTACGTTCACGACCTTCGCATCAGCCTGGCCAAACAATTTCCCGGCGTGACGTTTTCTTTCCTGCCTTCCGACATGGTCACCCAAATTCTTAATTTCGGGTTGCCCGCTCCTATCGACATTCAAGTAACCGGCAATGATCTGGCCGGCAATCAGGCCTATGCGAATGCGCTACTCGGGCGAGTCAAGAACGTGTCTGGGATTGCGGACGCGCGAATCCAGCAACCATTCGATCAACCGTACATGCATCTCCAGGTTGACCGCACCAAGGCGCAAGAGGTCGGTTTCAATACCCAAGCGATTGCCCAAAATGTGCTGATCTCCCTGGGCGGCAGCTTTCAGACTTCGCCGACCTACTGGCTAGACCCGAAAAATCGCGTCAGCTATCAGGTCTCGACGCAAACTCCGCAGTACCGCGTCGCCTCGCTTCAGGATCTGTCCAACATGCCGATCACCGGGCCCGCGCCGAACGCTCCGCCATCCCTTCTCGCGAGCTTCGCTTCCGTACAACGCGGCAGCGGAACGGCCGTGGTTTCCCACTACAACATCCAGCCGGTGATCGATATCTTCGGCGCTGTACAGGGCCGCGATCTCGGAGGTGTCTCGGGCGACATCACACGCATTCTCGACCAAACGCGTAATCAACTCCCACGCGGCTCGCAAGTCATCCTCCGAGGTCAAGCACAGACGATGCGATCCTCTTATATCGGTCTCTTAGCGGGACTGTTCTTTGCGGTGTTGCTCGTCTACTTGCTGATTGTTGTGAACTTTCAGTCGTGGCTGGACCCTTTCATTATCATTAGCGCGCTGCCCGCCGCTTTGGCGGGAATTGCTTGGTTTCTATTCGTGACCCACACCACGCTAAGCGTGCCGGCGCTCACCGGCACCATCATGTGCATGGGCGTTGCGACCGCCAATAGCATCTTGGTGGTGAGTTTTGCGGCAGAGCAGTTGGCTGCCGGTAAAGATCCGATTACCGCCGCTCTTGAGTCCGGATTCACGCGCTTCCGTCCCGTGCTAATGACCGCTTTGGCCATGATCATCGGGATGCTGCCGATGGCCTTAGGGCTCGGCGATGGCGGCGAACAGAACGCTCCTCTGGGCCGCGCAGTCATTGGCGGGCTGATGTTCGCAACCGTGTCCACGTTGCTCTTCGTGCCGACCGTCTTCAGCGTTCTACACGGACTGAGAAGTCGGCCTGTGGCGACCAGCACTCAATCGTAGGAGAAATTTTCTGAAGTAAAGTTGAAGGGATGATGTCAATGCAATCACAAAGAACAGAACAGATTTCCGTGCTGGAGCAGAAACCGCCAGCGCTAACCGTCGGCTCTTCGCCACGTCGCTCGCGGCAAGGCTGGTTCGTTGCGACGGCGATTTTTCTGGCTTTCGCAGCGCTCTTGGTTTCTGGGATTCTTCAGCGCGTCCATACCAGTGCCGCGCTGCGCACCGAGACCGCGCAAATGGCGGTGCCTACTGTATCGGTCGTTTCGCCCCAGCGCGCCGCGCCTTCACAAGAAATCGTGCTGCCTGGAAACGTACAACCATATGTCACTGCCCCCATTTTCTCGCGTACGAATGGATATTTACAGGCTTGGTATTTCGATATCGGCGCGCACGTGAAGAAAGGGCAACTATTGGCGGTGATTGCGACGCCCGAAGTGGACCAACAACTCGGACAGTCGCGTAGCAATCTTTCCACCGCCGAGGCCAATCTCCGGCTTGCTGAGATCACGAAGAATCGTTACGAAGACCTTCTCAAGACCCATGCTGTGGCGCAGCAGGACGTGGACAATGCCGTCGGTACGTACAACGCTAATAAATCGATCGTCGAAGCCGATCAAGCCAATGTGAAGCAACTGGAAGCGTTGCAATCGTTTGAAAAAATTTACGCGCCCTTCGACGGAATTGTCACCGCCCGTAACACGGATGTCGGCGCTCTCGTAGATTCTGGCAGCTCTGGAGGCGTCAAAACGGATCTCTTTCATCTCTCTCAAGTGGATCGTTTACGTGTCTATGTCAATGTCCCGGAGGAGTATTCACAAGCTACTACTTCCGGACTCACCGCGGAACTGACATTGGCGGAGTTCCCGGGGAACACATTCACCGGCAAACTCGTGCGGACGTCCCAGGCGATTAACTACGAGACGCGTACGCTGCTGGCAGAAGTTGACGTCACTAATCCGACAGGAAAATTGCTCTCCGGCTCCTACGCTGAAGTTCATTTCAAAGTGCCGGGGAAGGTCTCCACTTACATCTTGCCGACCGAAACTCTGTTATTTCGCAAGGAAGGTCTGCGCGTCACCGTTGTGAAGGACAACAAAGCGCAACTCCTCCCCGTAACGCCCGGCCGAGACTTCGGTGACACGATCGAAATCATTTCCGGTCTGCAGGGCAATGAGTCCGTCATAGTGAGCCCTCCAGATTCCATTGTGAATGGAGAAAAGGTGCAGATCGCCCAAACCACGCCGGCTGGAGGCACACAATGAGCTTCCTTCCCCGCGGCACCATAAATTTTCGACTCCCCACGCGCATCGCGGGCGGTATCAGTGCCCTAACCATGCTGCTATTCGCCGGGTGCACCGTAGGACCAAAATACAGGCGTCCGGCCGCAGAGGTTCCGTCAGCATATAAAGAGGTCGGCGATTGGAAGCCTGCCCAGCCGAATGATCAGAGCCTCAGTACCAACTGGTGGGAAATGTTTCAGGACCTTCAACTGAACGCCCTTGAATCGCAAGTCAATGTCTCCAACCAAAACTTGAAGGCGGCCGAAGCCCAATACACGCAGGCTCGCGCACAGCTCCGCTACCAGCGAGCCGATTTTTTCCCCACAATCAACGCGGGCGCGAGTGCAACACGAAACCGCATTTCGAACCACCGACCTGCGAGTACCGTGACCAATGGCATTACTTACAACGACTTTCAGATTCCCTTCGAGTTGTCTTACCAGATTGACGTCTGGGGACGCGTACGCCGTACGGTCGAAGCTTATCGCGACCAGGCCCAAGCAAGTGCGGCCGACTTGGCCGCCGCGAACTTGTCCATGCACGCTCAATTGGCTTTGTATTATTTCCAAGCTCGTGTGCTTGATGCCGAAGAGCAGCTTCTAAACTCGACGGTAACCCAATATGAGCAAGCCTTGGAATTGATCAAGAGCCGGTATGCAGGAGGTATTGCTTCCGATGTGGAAGTGCAGCAAGCCGAGACTCAACTGGAAACAACCCGCGCGCAGGCCATCGATATTGGAGTTGCGCGTGCGCAGTACGAGCATGCGGTAGCCGTATTGATTGGCAAGCCTCCAGCGTCTTTCAGCCTCGCTCCCCTTCCCCTAACGATGCCACCTCCAGCGATTCCGGTCGGCCTGCCCTCGGAACTGCTCGAACGGCGGCCTGACATCGCAGCCGCGGAGCGCCAAATGGCCGGCGCGAACGCCCAGATCGGAGTGGCCAAGGCCGCCTACTATCCCAACATCAGCTTGGGGGCAGCGGGAGGATTTGAGAGCAGTGCCATCACGACATTGATATCCGGCCCCAGCGTTTTGTGGTCGGCTGGTCCATCTGCTCTGTTTACTGTCTTCGATGTAGGGAGACGGCGTGCTGCTTCAGACCAAGCCGTCGCTGCCTACGATCAAGCGGTCGCCAACTATCGCCAAACCGTCTTGACGGGCTTTGAACAGGTCGAAGACAACGTGGCAGCCTTGCGCATCCTCGAGCACGAAGCTCAGGTTCAGAACCAAGCCGTCGTCGCAGCGCAGAAATACTTGGAGCTCGCCAACACGCGCTACAAGGGTGGCGTAACCAGCTATTTGGAGGTGACAACCGCTCAGACCGCCGCTCTCTCGGACGAAGTCACGGCTGTAAACATTCTCGGCCGCCGCATGATAAGCGCTGTGACGCTGGTTCAAGCCCTGGGCGGTGGCTGGAATAGCTCTGAAATACCTCAGCGCCCCGAATGCTGCGGCAAACTGACAAGCACTTCAAGGTAGAGGTGCCCATCTTCAAATGGATTAGGGGTGTTTTGCACATGCTCGAAATCCATGTCGGTCGGACCGGGCCGCCTAGGCATCAAGTGCCACCTACCGTCCGTAATGCGCTCGGCGTCATCCCTGTCCGCGCCTGATGGTTCTGCTCCAACAAACTCAACTCCGGGAACCCAAGCTTGGAGTGAACCCTTGAAGTGGCACACAAAATTGGGCACAGTTTCCGGGAAAGGAACCACAGGTGGAGAGAAAGAGATACTCCCGGAAATTTCAGCGAATGGCTGTCGCACGGATGGAGACTTG
>Ga0137404_10001635_pt1 | contig 14741 bp, 10 predicted proteins | sample CZOMad2_1_16fung_FD_108285 | JGI IMG/M metagenome (GOLD analysis project Ga0137404, IMG submission 108285) | Vadose zone soil fungal communities from Angelo Coast Range Reserve, California, USA - CZOMad2_1_16fungal (Illumina Assembly) | ecosystem: Environmental > Terrestrial > Soil > Vadose...
CGCATGTTTAATAATATTGTTCAATACTTCCTGCATAATGCGGTAAATGATCAGTTCCTTCTGTCTATCAAGGGTATAGGGTATGCCTTCCGTTTCAAACTCCGTTTCGAAATTCCCTGATTTCTTGATCATTTCCAGTTCATGCCCGATCGCCTTGGCCAAACCGAGGTCGCTGATATAATCCGTGCTAAGCCCATGGGAGAGGTTCCTGAGATCGAGTATGGCCTTGCTGATCAGCTTTTTAGAGTCGCCGATCTTTTGTTCAAGGCCGCTCGTCTGGGAAATATCCATCGTGGCGATGTTCAGCTTGGCCAGGCTCAGCACCTGACCTATATTATCGTGGATCTCCTGGGAGATATGCCGGAAGGTCTGCTCCTGTATCTCCAGCCGGGTCTTGAGAAGTTCCCCTTCATACGAGAGCCTGAGCTGCTGTTTTTCCTGGAGATAACGGTGATGGCGACGGCGGTAAAGAAAAAGAAAGGAAATGATAAATGCGCCCAGCAATAATAAAGTGATCGTTCCTGCAATTATGGTGATAATGATCTCCGAGGACTCCTTTTGCATAAGAACGCAATTGTAAAGCAGGAATAAAGCACCAAATTAAGATTATTATTAATAGAATTAAAGAGTTTTCTCCCCGTATCCAGCCCATACTTGGTCAGGATATTGTACCATAGATTGTAAGAAAAATCCCCCAGGTAGAAAAAGAGGATCCCGGTGCTGATCCAGAACATGGGCTCCCTGTGCAGCTCCAGTTCCAGCGGATTCAGAAAGGCCTCGTAAAAGAAAAGACAGCAGAAAATGATCATGAAGAAAGAGCCGAGGACCATGGTGTAGGAATGGAAATTGAAAAACCCTTGTACGAAGGCCAGGTTGATCAGCACAATAAAAGGATAAAAGATCACAAACCAGGAGACGAGTCGTTTGTATGTCTCTGATTGCAGGCATTGCCTGAAAATATACGCGTAGAAAAGGAACTCTACCGTCGTGCTGATATTGTAGAGCCAGGCATTTTGCTCGTGTAGCACTACCCGCATATATTCTCCGGTCAATTCGACCAGCACGATGAAAGAAAGAAATAAGGGGAAGAGCCGGAACGCCGTTCCCCTAAGCCTGGGATAGGTCAGAGCGCTTACGATCAAAGCGCCGATCTCGAAGCAGTTATCAAGGGAGACTGGTATCATTAGCAGGGTGGGCATAATCCTCCGTGATTAAATCCTTCGTCGCCACCCCCATTCCTTGCAGCGACGGCCACACTTACCGGGGGCGTTGCCGGGAACAGGTCCTGGTGAGTACCGGAGGCGGTAGCCAGGGTGGGGATGAATACAAGGGTTACCATTCCTTTATAGCTTGGATCGGGCGTGCCTGGAATATCCACACCGCTGGGATATTTTCCGAAATAGATCCTTGCCCCGTCTCCGCTGTTCTCGTTGATAAGGGCAATGATATCGGCGAAATTTGCCAGGGAGAACCAGACGGCCCGGGTCTTGTTCTCGGCCCAGCCTTCTTCCGTTTTATAGGTTTCGATCAGTTGCTGGGCGACGCTTTGCGGGATCCTGCTGCCGCCGTCAGCGCCAGTCAGGTTAAGGGTTGATTTTGACATAATTCAGGGGTTTAAATGGTGGTGGTGATAGCCCTAATTTAGTAAGAGTCTTTCAAGGGAAACCACCCATTATAATCCCGTCTTTTCACCCTTTTCCGGTATCGGCCCACAGGTCTTTATACTCGTCTTTCCAGGCATGTTTCCACCGCCGGTGGCTCCAGAGCCACATGTCGGGATTGCGGCGGATGACGGTCTCCAGGTAGCGTACGTATTGCCGGGTCAACTCTCCTTCCGGCAGCAGCCTGGCATCCGGAGTGCCCAGGGTCACTTTAGCGTGATAATGCCCGCGTCTTGGCTTCTCGATACTGGCAAAGACCACCGGCAACCCGGATGCTCGCGCCCCTTTTTCGGGACCGCTCACAAAAGGCGTGGGACGACCAAAAAAATTGACCCAATAAGATGTCGTCGGGTTGCCCGGGTTCTGATCGGCGACCAGGCCCAGTAAATATTGGCTTTCCAGGTAGGGGCACTTGGCCTCCCGCATATTCGTGGCAGGCAAAAAAACATTTCCGCTGCGGGTGCGCAGCTTATAGAATAGTTTTTCGAAAACGGCATTGCTGATCGGCATGTATACCACCAGGATCTTAAAATTCGTCAGCCTGGTGAGCACGAGCTGGCCCCATTCCCAGTTGAAGGTATGCCCCAGGTGCATCTGGCAGCTTTTCCCGGTCTTATACAGCTCGTCCAGTTCACCAACGTCTACCGTAAATCTTTTTTGCAGGAATGATTCGCTTGCCGACACCAGCTTGATAACCTCGATGAAGGAGTCGATGAAATTATGGTAGAATTTTTTGGCGATCCGTATACGCTCTTCTCCGGTCAGTGCGGGAAAGGCGATGAGCAGGTTGCCCATGACCACATCCCTCCTGTATTTGAATACATAGTACACCAATCCGTAAATGCCATCTGCCAGGAGGTAGAGAACGCGCATGGGAAGAAGGGACACCAGGTAAAGCAATCCGTAAAAAAAATAATACATGGGTAAAAAGGAGGTTATCCATGCACGGAGCATGGGGTTACTATTCGAGCCACAATCTACGATATTCCTCCTTCCACTCATTCTTCCACCTTTTATGGCTCCAGAGCCAGCTCGCAGGGTCTTTCCGGATGGAATCTTCCAGGAACCTGGCATAACGGAGGGTCAGTTCCCCTTCCGGTAATTGCGCGGGATGGTCGGCGCCCCTGCTGAGCTGGGCCCGGTAATATCCTCTCCGGGTCTTGTACAGGCGGACGAATACGGCGGGTATATCCGCAATGCGGGCCCCGCGCTCGGGGCCCCGGACAAAAGCTGTGGGGCGGCCGAAAAAATTCAGCCAGTACCCCTTGTCGAAATTCCCGGGCGCCTGGTCGGCTACCAGGGTAAGCATATATTGGGAATTCCGGTAGGGGATGATCGCCTTGCTCATATTGGTAGCAGGCAACAGAACGGTGCCCGTCCTGCTGCGCAGGCGCATGGATATCCGGTTGAATATTTTATTTTCGACGGGCATGTACACGACGATAAAAGTATAAGGGGTATAAAAAGGCATCGCCACATTCGCGATCTCCCAGTTGAAGATATGCCCCAGGTGCAGCTGGCATTTGCGACCGCTGCGATAATGCTCTTCCAGTAATTCCGGGTTGTCGATGACAAAGTGTTTGGTGATGAAAGACCGGCTCGCAGACAAGAGCTTCAGCGTCTCGATAAAATTATCGACAAAATTCCGGTAGAACCCTTTGGCAATGCGAACACGCTCGGCTTCTGTTTTTTCCGGGAAGGCGATCTGCAGATTGGCCATTACGATCTCCCGGCGGTAGCGGAAAACATAATATAGCAGGAAGGCCAGGCCATCTGCGAGGGGATATAACAGCCACATGGGGATCAGCGACAAACCATACAACACTCCGTAGACTACGTAATACATCACTTAATTTTAATCGATCCATCACCGCCGCTAATTTATCCAGTTCTTTTTTTCCTGCTCGATATGATGGAGGTCTATCTTTACATTGAATTTATTTCTCAGATGCCGGGTCAGCGCATCCGCCGCGTACACGCTCCGGTGTTGTCCGCCGGTACATCCAAAACTGACCGAAAGATCCCGGAACTCCCTTTTTATGAAATCTTCCACGGATATATCGACGATATTGAAGACGCTGTTCAGGAAATCGGGCATCCTGGTCTGCTGTTCCAAAAAATCTTTTACCGCCTTGTCGCGCCCGGTAAGGGATTTGAACCCATCTATCCGGCCGGGATTCAGGATGCCCCGGCAATCGAATACATATCCTCCCCCGTTGCCGCTGACATCCTCGGGGATACCCTGCTTGTAAGAAAAACTGTTGATCTGCACGACCAGCGGCGTATGCTCATCGGCCCTCAGGGGCTCAAAACGATGGATCACTTCTTCTTCAATGATCAGCCCGAGCATTCGCTCGAACTCAGGCAACACGAGGCCGACTTGCTTATGCGTAAGGAACGACTTTAAATTACGCAGGGCCAGGGGAATGCTCGTCAGAAAATGCGCCTTGCGTTCGAACAGTCCACGGAAGCCATATGCACCCAGCACCTGTAGCAGGCGGATCATCACGTAGCCATTATACTGGCTAGTAAATCTTCCCTTGTCGATCTTTTTCTTCAGGATCTCTTCGACACAGTTCATATAATGATCCAGCAGGCTGTCCTTCCATTCCTCCGGCAGTTCGGCCTTCGCCTGCCATAGCAGGGAGGCGACATCGTATTGCAGCGCGCCCTTCATGCCTCCCTGGTAATCGATGAAATGCACCTTTTCTTCCCGGATCATGATATTCCGGCTCTGGAAATCCCTGAACATGAAATACTTGTGATCCACATGCGTGAGATAATTGCTGAGGGCCTCGAAGTCGTCGATCAGTTTTTCTTTATCATAGGGGATCTGCAATGTATCCAGGAAATAGTATTTAAAGTACAGAAGATCGCTGAGGATCGCCTGTTTGCCGAATTCCCTGGATGTGAGGCACCAGGAATAATCCAGCCGATGATCTCCGGCGATCTGTAAATGGGCCAGCTCATTCAGGCTCTTCTGGAACAGGTCGTAGACATGGTCATCATGACCGTGGAACTCCAGCTCCCCTAGTAAGGACCTGTCCCCGAGATCTTCCTGCAGGTAGATCGTGTTGCTCTCATTGATCGCAAGGATCTCCGGAACAGGACAGCCGCCATTGCGGAAATGGCGGCTGAAATGTATAAAAGTGCGGTTTTCCTTTATGTTGTTATTATAGGTCGCGATGCAGGAGCGACCGGCCGTCTCCAGGCGGAAATAGACACGGTTGCTTCCTGATTGCGGTATCTTCTCCATCCGGGTGATGGGAGAAGGATCATAAGATCTGAATAATTGCCTGATTTCTTCGGTAATAGCTTGCATAATCGGTTGTGGGGGGCAAATTTAGGCTATTATACCTAATTATTTCCCAATCCCCCGCCCTGGCTACCAACGCGTTTGCCTTCTTCTTCCGCCCCTGTCTTGCGCTGACGGGCAGCTTTTACCTGTGTATTCCCAAAACGATAAGTGAAATACAATTTGAACTGCCGGCTCTCGAAATTCCCGCTGGCTCTGATGAACTGCCCTGCAAAATCGCTGGTAGACGTGAAATGCAGGGTATTGAAAATATCGCTGAGAGAGGCTTTCACAGTACCTTTACTTTTCAGGACTGTCTTTGAGATACCGCCGTCGACGCTCCAGATGGTACGGGTCTTGAACGTCCCCTGGTAAAGGGAAGGGGAATTGTAGAAGCCGCTCACTTCACCGGTCCATCCTTTACCGAACCTCACGCTCTGCTGCGCAAAGATATTTACGGCGAATACATTCACATTCACCGTCCGGCCCGTCCCGAAATTGGCCTTGTAGGCCGAATAATAGGTATTCGCGTTGGCGAATACGCTGTACCATTTGTATTGGAAAGGATAGCTGATATTGAGGCTGGCGATATCCTGGGTCGCCAGGTTCTTCTTACTGATAAAGGCCCTCGATCTATCAACGGTATCCACGAGCTGGGTGAATACATCGTTGACGTGGCTGTAATTCAGGGTCGTGGTCAGCTTATAATGATACATATATGTAAGCCCGATGCTGTTGGTATATTGCGGACGTAACTGCGTATTTCCCTTCTGGAAAGTATATTCATCCAACTTGAATTCGAATGGATTCAGATCCTGGTAGGCCGGCCGGTCGATCCTGCGGCTATAGGTCAGGGTCAATTGCTTCATGGGATTCTTATTGTAGGTCACCGCTCCGCTGGGGAAGAAGTTGGTATAGTGGCGGTCGAAGCCGGAATCGTAGGTCAGATAGTTCCCGTTCTCGAGCTTATATCCGTTGGATGTGCCTTTGGCATTGGTATTCTCGACCCGGAGACCTGCCTGGATCGTCCATCCCTTGAAGGGTCTGTTATAATTCACATACACCGCGTTGATATTCTCCTTGTAATCGAATTTATTGCTGTGCAGGGTATCCTCGATCTTGGTATTGCCGCTGAATACATTGAATTGCTGGAAATTATTTCCGCTCGTCACATAGGAGACCTTGCCTCCCAGCTCCAGGCGCCCTTTTTTAAAGTTCTGCGCATAGTCGGACTTGAAGCTGTAAATATCGATATCGGTAGGCGCCAGCATATTATATACCAGGCTATACAAGGGGTTTCCGGATGGATCGAAATAAAAGTTGGGCTGCAGCTGATCGCTCTTGATGCGATAGATCCCATAGTCGCCGTCCATATTCCATTCGTGGCCGCTGGTATCCGCATAACGGTAGTTGAGGTTCAGGTTGCCATTGTCGCGCCGGCCCGAGCTCTGGTTATTGGCTTCCAGGATCCGGTCCACCTGTCCGGTGGGGATATAGGATATCGGCGTGCTGCTCTTGGTCTTCAGGCTATTGTCGGAAAGCGTGCCGTTCACGATCATTCCGATCGTTGTCTTCTTGTTCACGAAATAATCCAGGCCGGCCTTGAAATTATGACTGTTGTTCGTGGATTTAATGGTCGACCGCTGGTCGAACAGGGTATCCAGCTGCTTACGATAAAGGCTGAAATTGGTCTCGGTGAGGTTGTGATTGTAGTTGTAATTGCCGAATACGTTTATATTCTGGTCCCGGTGATTCAGGGACAATCCACCGTTATACTTAGCGTAGGTCCCGATATTATAGCCCGCATTTACTGTTCCGTTGGTGCCGAATGATTTGTTCTTTTTCAGCTTGATATTGATAATACCGGCATTCCCTGCCGCCTCGTACTTGGCGGATGGATTGCTGATGATCTCGATGGATTCGATGGAAGAGGATTGGATCGTCTTGAGATATTCGGACAGATCCTTGCCGGATAAAGGAGTGGGTCTGCCGTCGATGAATACCTGCACGCCGTTCTTACCGCTGACGCTCAGGTTATCATCCTTGTCCACCATTACGCCCGGCGATTTACGCAGGAGCTCCAGCGCGTCCTGCCCCACGGCATTTATGCTGCCTTCTACGTTGAGGATGATCTTGTCGGCCTTGACTTCCACGGGGGGCTTGCGTGCGGTCACTACGGCCTCTTTCAGGTCGTTGGCGCTTTTTACCAGCGAGGTGGCGGCGACTTCGGTCACTCCTTCTTCCTTTACTTCAAAAGCCGCTGAATTACGGGACGTATAACCTACATGGGAAATGTTCACAAAATAATGTCCTGACGGGACATTGACGAACTCGTATTTTCCTGTGGAGTTGGAAACGCCCAGCTTTACTACGGAAGAGTCCTTTGCTTTTTTCAGGGCTACGGAAGCTCCCGCTAAGGGTTTTCCTTGTTCGTCCCGGGCGATGCCGGTTACTTGCTGAGCCTGTAAAGAAATGCTGAATAAGGTTGCGATAAGAAAGAATACAGTGAGTCTCATGTTTTGGTGTTTTTAAATTTGACCGGCAAGTCGTTTTAGTTTTCTGCAGGGTCAATGATTCAATGCCGTAAAATTAATTTCCAGGAACTGATTAGAAAAGGGTCTTGCGGTGAGCGGAAAAAAATGTCCGGTGAATGGTATATTTGGTGAATGGTATATTTAGTTCGGTGGGGTATTTGTTACCTTTAACCGGCAATGGATTATGTCCGGACATATAAGAGTTTTATTAATAGTCATAACCTGAGTGATGCGGTGCGTATTACCGTTGGCATCATACTCCCGGCCATTGTCCTGGGGTATTTTTTTAATTACCTCTCCGCCGGGATAGTAGTATCCCTTGGGGCGATGTGCGTGGGCAATGCGGACAACCCGGGCCCGATCCATCACCGGCGAAATGGAATGATCGCCTGCATCCTGATCCTTTTCGCCGTAACCCTCCTTACCGGCCTCGCTTCGGAATCACCGCTGCTGACAGGTGTCCTCATCACCCTGTTCTGTTTTGTATTCTCAATGATGGGAATATATGGCAGCCGGGCCAGCTCGATCGGAGTTAACGCATTACTGGTCATGGTGCTGAGCATCGATCGCCCACACCAGGGATGGGATATCCTGATAAATGCAGCCTATGTGATGGCCGGGGGCATCTGGTACATGGTACTGAGCCTCCTGCTTTACAGCATCCGCCCTTACAAACTTGCCCAGCAAGCGCTGGGGGATTGCGTACAGGCTACCGCCGGCTATCTCCGGATCAAGGCTTCTTTTTACGCGAAGGATGCAGATTATGATAAAAACTACCGGCAGCTGGTGGAACAGCAGATCGATGCGCACGAGAAGCAGGACCTGGTCAGGGAATTATTATTCAAGAGCCGGGATATTGTCAAAGAATCCACGCATATCGGAAGGGTATTGCTGATGATCTTCCTGGACGTCGTGGATCTTTTCGAGCGTGTGATGACCTCCCACCAGGATTACCGGGCATTGCATCTTGCTTTTGACGACAGCCCCATCCTGGATGAATGCAGGCAGCTGATCCTGGACATGGCGACGGAGCTGGATGAGATCGGCATCGCGATCAAGAGCGGCAGGCCTTCCGTGGAAACCTCCATTCTCTCTTCCCGGGTGCGGCAGGTCAGGGGATCTTTCGCGGAGTTCAGGGATGAGCACCGGAAGGCGGGCAATGTGGAGGGCTTTATCAGCCTGCGTCATATCCTGGAAAGCATCCAGGATATCGCGGATCGCTTGCACACCCTGCATGGATACACGAGCTATGATCTCAAGCTCAGCAGGCCGGGCCTTACGCAGTTGGACTTCGACCAATTCATCACACACCAGGATATCGATAAGAAATTGCTAAGGGAGAACCTGACGCTAAGATCAAATATTTTCAGGCATTCGCTCCGGGTCAGCATCGCGACCATCGCGGGCTATCTTATCTCGCGCTTCCTCCCTCTCGGTCATGGCTACTGGATCCTGCTCACGATCATCGTGATCCTCAAGCCCGCCTACAGCCTTACGAAGAAAAGGAATTTCGAAAGGCTGACCGGTACTTTTGCCGGTGCGCTGGCCGGCTTGCTCATCATTTACTTCATCAGCGACCGGGCGGCCCTGTTCGCGCTGATGGTACTGTTCATGATCGGTACCTATGCTTTTCTGCGGACGAATTATCTTATCTGCGTGACCCTGATGACGCCCTATGTCCTGCTCCTGTTCCATCTTTTGTACCCCACCGATTTCAGAACGATCATTTCGGACCGCGTCATCGATACGGCCATCGGATCGGGCATCGCCTTCCTGGCCAATATCTTCATAGTCCCCAGCTGGGAACATGAGCAGATCGTGAATTACATGATCGCGATCATGGAAGATAACCTGCGCTATTTCACCGATGTGGCGGGAGCCTTTTCAGGACAGCCGGTCACGGTGACCCAATACAAATTATCCCGCAAGCGCGCCTTCGTTTCACTGGCTAACCTCTCCGATGCCTTCAGCCGTATGTTGTCCGAGCCCAGGAGCAAGCAGAAGAATGCGGTCCGGATGCACCAGTTCGTCGTATCCAACCATATGCTGACTTCTCATATCGCCACGCTGGCCTATTATGTGCCGCCCCTGGCGGCTAAGTACGCGTCGCCGGAATATGCTCCGGTCATAGAGGCCGTTGCCCTGAAAATGGAAAATGCCATGAAAGCCTTGCGGCAGGAGACAGCTGAGAAGGCCGGGGTCGCAGGAGTGCCGGACCTGGTTCAGGGGACGGGATCTTCGGGATCGTCCTCACAGGAAAGGCGCGCTCCTGATGGATCCTCTGCAGGCAGGGAAGGCTTGAGGGTACTCAATGAAAAAGTGGAGGAGCTGATGCAAAGACGTAAGTCGGAACTGGAACGGGGCATTACGGACAGCGACACGCGGCAGCGGCTATCCGAATTCAAGCCGGTCGCGGATCAGTTCAATTTTATTTACAAAGTCGCCGCCGATATGGAAAAACTCAGCCGGGAGCTTAATTATTCGAGCCCAGCATCTCCCTCATTTTCATCACCAGTTCCGTCTTCGTGATGGGTATGCCCATGATCTTGTTATGAGCCTTGGCATCTACGAAATACTGGTCACGGATGATCCTGATAAGCTGGCCGTTATTGATCTCGGGGACGAGCACTTGCTCGAAATTATGCAGGATCTCGCCCAGGTTCTTCGGGAAGGGCCGCAGGTGACGCAGATGAGCATGGGCTACTTTGTATCCTTCATACTGAAGTTCAGATACCGCGCTCTTGATAGCTCCGTAAGTGCTTCCCCAGCCCAGCACCAGCAATTTTCCTTTTTCCGGACCGCTGTCGATCTTTTGCAGGGGAATATAATCGGCGATCTTAGCCACTTTTTCTTCGCGGATCTTCACCATCAACTGGTGGTTCTCGGGCTCGTAGCTGACATTGCCGGTGATGTTTTGTTTCTCGAGTCCGCCGATACGATGTTCCAGGCCCGGCGTGCCGGGTATCGCCCAGGGACGTACGAGCTTTTCATCCCGCAGGTAGGGAAGGAATTTGTCTTCCCCGTCTCCCAGGTCTTTTTTGAATTTTACTTCGATGGGGACCAGGTCTTCGCTCCTGGGGAATTTCCAGGGCTCGGCGCCGTTGGCGATATATCCGTCGCTGAGGAATATCACAGGGGTCATATGCTGAACGGCGATGCGTACGGCCTCATACACCGCTCCGAAACAATCATTGGGAGTAGAGGCGGAGACGATGGGCATGGGGCATTCTCCATTCCTGCCATAATAGGCCTGCAGCAGATCGCTCTGTTCCGTCTTGGTCGGCAGGCCGGTGGATGGGCCTCCCCGTTGTATGTCGCAGATGAGCAGGGGGATCTCCAGCATTACGGCCAGTCCCATGGCTTCCGCCTTCAGCGCCATACCGGGTCCGGATGTCGTGGTGATGCCCAGGGAGCCGCCATAAGCGGCGCCGATAGCCGCGGTAATACCGGCGATCTCATCCTCGGCCTGGAACGTGCGTATGCCGAAGGATTTATACCGGCTGAGCTCATGAAGAATATCCGAAGCGGGGGTGATGGGATAGGATCCGAGGAAGATCGGGAGACCGCTTTTCTGGGACGCCGCGATCAGCCCATAGGCCAGCGCCTGGTTGCCCATGATGGAACGGTAGACGCCAGGGGACATCTTGGCTTTTTCCACCCGGTAGGTCGTGGTGAAGGTCTCCGTGGTATCCCCGAAATTATATCCGGCCTGCAGCGCCTTGACATTGCTTTCGAAGATCTCCGGCTTTTTGCCGAACTTATCTTTCAGGAATTTAATGGTATTCTCCATGTCCCGGTTGTACATCCAGTACAGGAAGCCAAGCACGAACATATTCTTGGCCCTGTCCTTTTCCTTCATTCCCATGGTGATATCCTTCAGCGCTTCACGGGTCATTTTGGTGACGTCGATCCTGATCACTTCATAGCTATCGAGACTATTGTCTTCCAGGGGATTGATGCCATCGGGATAATTGGCCAGGCGAAGGTTCTTGCTGTCGAACCCTTCCACATTGGCGATGATCTTACCGCCTTTTTTCAGGCCTTTGAGATTGGCTTTGAGGGCGGCGGCATTCATGGCGACAAGCACATCGCATTCGTCTCCGGGGGTGAATACCTTATCGCTGGAGAAACGCAGCTGGTAGCCGCTCACTCCGGGCAAGGTCCCCTGCGGCGCCCTGATCTCGGCGGGAAAGTCGGGGAAAGTGGCGAGATCGATGCCTAATAAGGCGGTGTTATTGGTGAACTGGCTTCCCGTCAACTGCATACCATCCCCGGAGTCCCCGGCGAATTTTATGACTACGTCCAATAGTACTTCTTCTTTTCTGTTCATATGGCAAAATTAGCACAAGATAAGGATTGAAGTCGGATTTTTACTCATATCGCAAAGCTTCTATCGGATCGAGCCGGGAAGCCTTCTGTGCAGGGTAATAGCCGAAAAAGACGCCGGTGACCGCACAGACCAGAAAGGACAGGATGATGGAATATTCCGTGATCAGGGTTGGCCAGGACAGGAAATAGGTTACCAGCCGGGAAGCCGTGATGCCTAGCGCTACCCCGATAACCCCCCCCGTGATGCTGATCAGGATGGCTTCCGTCAGGAACTGCAGCAAAATATCCTTTCCCCTTGCGCCGATCGACATGCGCAATCCTATTTCCCGGGTACGTTCCGTGACGGACACATACATGATATTCATAATGCCGATGCCGCCTACCAGCAGGGAGATCCCCGCGATGGCAGCCAGCAGGATCGTCAGCAGCTGGCTCGTGGAGCTGAAGGTATTGATCAGCTCCTGCATGGTCCTCACGGCAAAGTCGTCCTCATCGGTGGGCTTCAGGCGGTGGGATGAGCGCATGATCGTCGAGATTTCCGCGGCAGCTGCATCGTTGGAGGCCGCATCGGCGGCCGATGTATAGATATTCTGTAAGTAGATGGTGGACAGGATCCTCTTCTGGACGGTGGTAAAAGGGGCGATGATGACATCGTCCTGGTCCTGGCCGAAGGCGCTCTCTCCTTTGGCCGACAAGGTGCCGATGACCAGGAAGGGGATCTTGCCAAAGCGGATATACTTGCCGATCGGGTTGTCCCCGTTGGGAAAAAGGTTGGTGACCACCGTCTGCCCCAGCAGGCAAACCTTATTCGCGGAGACGATGTCCTTGTCCTGGAAGCTGACACCGTCCTTCAAAGGCCACTGGCGGATAATGTCCAGGTATTGCGTGCTCACGCCCTGTATGGAGGTAGGCCAGTTATTATTGCCATTGATGGCCTGTCCGCGGGCCGAGGCGAGCGGAGAGACGGCGCTCAGGTGCTGGGATTGTTTCTGCAGGGCCTTTACGTCATCGAGCGTAAGGGTCTGGACGCTGGTTGCGTCCAGGCGGGCGCCGGCGGCGACATTGCTGTTGGGGCGGATGATGATCATATTGGATCCCATGCCGGATAGCTGCTGCTGGATGCTCTGCTTGGACCCCTGCCCGATGGCGACCATGGCGATCACGGAAGCCACCCCGATAATAATGCCCAGCATGGTCAGGAATGCCCTGAGCTTATTGCGCTGCAAGGCTTTCAATGCGATCCTTAGAAGGTTGATCAGGCTCATGATCTTGTTTTTGATTTAATAATCGTCAGCCGTGGGTATGGAGGCCAGTACCTCTTTGGCTGAACGCTTGTTCTCATTGACACTGTCTTTTATTACCCTCCCATCGCGCAGGGTAATGGTCCGGTTGCTGAAAGCGGCGATGTCCGGCTCATGGGTAACGAACACGATCGTTTTGCCCTGGTTTTGGTTCAGATCCTGTAACAAGGCCATGATACTATACGAGGACCTGGAGTCGAGGTTGCCCGTGGCTTCGTCGGCCAGGATCATCACGGGCTCGTTCACGAGGGCCCGGGCAATGGCCACACGTTGCTGCTGTCCCCCCGACAACTGGCTGGGAGTATGATCCAGCCTGTCCGCCAGATTGACGGCTTCCAGGGCGCGAACAGCCCTTTCCCTGCGATCCCGGGCGCTGATATCGGGATTGTACATCAGGGGCAGTTCTACATTTTCGAGAGCGGATGTGCGGGGCAACAGATTGTAGGCCTGGAATACAAAACCGATCTTAAGGTTCCTGAGGCGCGCCAGCTCGTTCCGGGATAATTTCCGGACATCCACCCCATCCAGCAGATAAGTGCCGTCCGTGGGCTTGTCGAGACAGCCCAGGGTATTCAGCAGGGTGGTTTTGCCGGAACCGCTGCTGCCCATGATGGTAAGGAATTCTCCGGCGCTGACATCGAAGGATATGCCTTTCAATGCCTTTACCAGCTCGATGCCCATCCTGAACTCGCGCTTGATATCTTTTAGTTCCAGTATCTTATTGCTCATCGTATTTGTGTTTAGCTCTTGCGCTGACGCTATCTGCCGCCTCCGGCGGGCCTGCCCCCGCCATTTCCACCCCCACCCGTCCCGCCGCCTGCCCCAGCTCCGGCCGGCCTGTTACCTCCTCCGCGCCTCGGAGGCATGAAAGGACTTCTTGCGGCGCCGGTCGCCCCGCCCGCAGCTCCCTTGACAGGTACCTCCACACCGGTGACCACTTCATCATCGACCGTGAGCCCGCTCAGCACCTGGACCTGGGTATCGTCATTCAGGCCCGTCCTGATCCTTTTGCGGACCAGGCTGTCCCCTTCTTTCACCCATACATGACCGACCGTCGCCTTGGTAAGGCTGCTGTCGATGGTCCGACCGCCACTGTCCCTCGACCGCCTGGCGCTGTCCCTGGACTTGCCGCTATGCTGACCCTGGCCACTACCATTCGCACTCCCGCCGCCCCTCCTGGAATTTCCTCCGGGCGCAGGGTCCAATGCATCCGAAGGTATTTTGAATTGTTTGGACAGCGAAGGGTCCGGTTTGAAGTTCAGCGCCTTAGCGGATATGAGCAGCGCATTTTCCACTTCCTGGGTATAGATGAAAATATTGGCCGTCATTCCGGGCTTCAGCTTAAGATCCTCGTTCGGCGCGGTGATGATCGTGGTATAGGTGACGACATTTGCCGATACGACGGGTTCCAGCCTGATCTGGTTGACCGTGCCGTTAAAAGTAATATCCGGATAGGCATCCACAGTGAAGCTCACCCGAAGCCCGTCCTTCACTTCCCCGATATCCGCTTCCGACACGGCCGCCTGTACCTGCATGCGTGAAATATCTTTGGCGATGATGAACAGTGTCGGAGGATTGAAGCTGGCAGCCACTGTCTGGCCCGCACTGATGCTACGGGTGA
>Ga0137404_10001638_pt1 | contig 14740 bp, 10 predicted proteins | sample CZOMad2_1_16fung_FD_108285 | JGI IMG/M metagenome (GOLD analysis project Ga0137404, IMG submission 108285) | Vadose zone soil fungal communities from Angelo Coast Range Reserve, California, USA - CZOMad2_1_16fungal (Illumina Assembly) | ecosystem: Environmental > Terrestrial > Soil > Vadose...
GCTCTGTAAATCATGTGTTTTTTTTAATCTTTCCTATTTTTAATTTAGAAGTGTGGTTAGCTTATGCTGTTTTTAATATTTAATTTACATAAATAATTTAATACTTTAATATGATAAAATTTTAACTCTGGCCTTTAATAAATAACGCATATAAATTTAAATATATAATAAAACTATTTATCTTTTTAAACTATTTTTACTTTTTTTTAAGAAGATTTTGGATTAATTAGGGGTTCAATTCCTCTACTTCTTTGATTTTATTTTTTAGTTTATTATCGCTTCTTAGAAAAAAAAAAGAGTAAATATATATTCTAAAAATCTTTGGTAATACTTTAAAAAACTAACAAAAATAAAAGAATTTTTATAAGCTGTGTCTTAGGATCTCAGAATAAAATTACTTATTTTAAACATTAAAAATAAGGTGAGTGATTAACTATAAACTTTTCATATTTAATTTTTTCTTTTTTACTTAAAATTAATAATATGATTTTTTAAAGGAAATAAATCTTAAATATTTAAATTCTATTTATTTTTATCATTCTTTACTTAAAATATGAAAATAGTTTTAGTTATTAAATGGAGTCATTTTAATGTATTAATGATATGTTTTTCCTTCACCTATTAATTAGTAAATTTACATTTATTTATCACGGTTAATTTTTATTTACATTAAATATTATTAATATTCATTTCTCGCTTCTTTATATTTATTTTATTTTTCCCTTCTTATTCGATATTATTTATATTGCTATTAGAACAAGAAAAGGATTTAAGTTAAATTAAAAGATTCAGTTAGGATAAATTTGTTCTACTTTTCTTTTTTTTGAGCAAAAAATCAGTTTAAATTAATTAAAGTTAAAATCTAAGACGGTACTAGTTTAATTAAAATTTAAATATGTTTAATTTTTTATCTTTTTTTAATGTAATCTCTAATGATCTCGCTCAACCTTGGCAGTTAGGGTTTCAAGATGGAGCATCTCCAGGATTTACAGGTATTGTAGAATTACATAATATTATTTTTTTTTATTTAGTTGTTATTTCAGTTGGAGTATTTTGGTTATTAGGTTCTATAATTTATTTTTACAATAATAGCAAATCTCTTATTATTCATAAATATTTAAATCATGGTACTTTAATAGAGTTAATATGGACAATTACTCCTGCTCTAATTTTAATAGCTATTGCTTTTCCAAGTTTTAGATTATTATATTTACTGGATTCCTTACTAGAATATACAGAATTTAATTATTTTATATCTACAGTTATTTGTATACGCAAATATGGAACACGTATTTTTGGGCCTTTTCAAGTTATGTCTTAGATAAGGAGCGAAGCAAACCTTGCGCGGCGGAGCCAGAACTTTAAAAAGTAAATGAGGTAAAAGTATTAAGAATTAGCAATAAATCTATGACTAAATTACAATCTAATGGTACATCTATAATTTATTTAGATACCGTATACTTAAGTATTGGTATCCGCCTTAATCAAAGATGTAGAGATATTACTATTTTATCTTCATTTTCAAGAGCCAAAATTATAGGGTATATCCTGGGTGACGGAGGGCTCTTTTATAGCAAGACTTCTAATTACCCTTATTTTTCTTTTACTCAAACATTTAAACGGTTTAAATATCTATGGTTTTCATTTTTTTATCTTTTTTATGTGAATCTAAACCTGATAGTTATAAATAAATTAGAAAATGTATACTAAATCATTCGTTAACAGTGCGTACACGAAGTTATCCCTTTTTTTATTTTATAAAAATACATAAATTATTTTATACTACTATTAACGAAAAAAGCACTAAATTTATATCTAACGATTTAATTAGTGAATTAATTCCTCGTGCTCTAGCTTTTTGGTTCATGGACGATGGAGTTTATGCTATTTTAGGGTTATATCTTCATACTAAGGGTTTTAATTTTAATGATGTATATAAATTAGCAGGAATATTGCATTATAATTTTGATTTAAATGTAACAGTTTTATCACATGAAAATTGACCTGTAATTTACATAAAAGTAAATTCATTAATAAAATTTAAGGATTTAGTTAATACATACATGTATATTTCGATATTTAATAAACTTGGAAAAAAATAAACATATTTATTTAATTTAAACATTTTTATTTAATAAGTATTATTAATCTTACTTAAACGGAAAGTGATTAAACCCTCCCATATAGGAGCCTATCTCCAGCCCCAAAGTTGGTTGGTGGGCAGAGGGTGGTAGATATAATAAAGATATTTTAAATGGATGGTTTACGAGAAAGCCTTACTTTAAAAAAAGGATTAAAAAAGAGGACATAATGGCAAAGATAAACTATAAAATCAAATGTCAAATAAACTGCAGAATAAAAAAATAACTGTATAAATCTGAGTTCAGGTTAAATTTCATTGTTTGCAAGAAGATAAGAAAAATTTTAGTACTTTATTTTTATTAAATTTTAAAGTATTAATTCTTACATTATTTACATTTTTCTTTTTTTATTCATATGATCGGAGAAAAATAGAATTAATAAAATAAACGAAAAGGCAAACTAATAAATAAAATATAAAAAGCTATATAAAGTTAAAATCCTAAAATTAAAAAAAAATACTTATTACTTGCAAGAGTCTATTTAAACTCTTCAGAGACTTTTTATGAAAAAAAATTCAATTTAAATTTTTCTTATCCTTTATGTAAAATTATTAAATTTTAAGAAAAAGTCCGTATTGTTCTGTTTATTTTTTACTATACTAAAAAAAAAATACAAATTCTTCGGCGAGAATAATTATTTCTTTATTATTTAAAATAAAAATTTTAAGGAAAGCAATAATCCGTTTGTTTTCTAAAAAATAAAATAAACTATTTTTAATTAGTTTATTTAAAAGATAAAAAGAATAAAATGGAAGTAACATCACCTACAATAACTATTAAAGTTACAGGTCATCAATGGTATTGGTCATATAATAACGATATAGTATTCGAACCTGATATTTTTCGCAGAAATTCGTTTAATTTAGTAAGAAATAATGATTTGCCTATCTTTTATAATTCGTCTTTATGTTTCGAAAGGATGCCTCTGCTAGGTCTACTAGGATATATCAAGCCAGGATTTAAACCTAATTCTTTGCTTAAACGAGAACAGAGCAGTATTTCGCCATTGCTCTCTTCTGATATACCCTCTGTTTAAAGTAATAATCATAATGACACACGATCTATCCTAAATAAGGCTATTTTAAGTGAAAAGGTGTCTGTTTTAGTACGTTCTTTTATAGAAAAAAATCGCGATAACTAATATGCTTCTAATTGTGCTGTGACTCGCTCCGCGACTGGTGAATTAGAAACGCTGGAAATACCCGATGGTATTCCGCTACATCATAAGGGACAGTTGCCCTCGCTTCGAGGAAAGTCTGGCGTGTACATGATTATTCAGAATGGTGCAACGGATTGTTACATTGGCTCAGCTATAGATTGTGCAAATCGCCTGCGGAATCATCGAGCCCATTTTCGTCCAAATAAGGTTAAGCTTCGAAAATATCTTCTATACAATCGTATTCGTACATTAGGGGCATCAGTATTTACATTTTCTCTATTGCATAATGGGACTAATTTTCTGGAATTATTTAATAAGACTCACCCTGGGGTAATACTTAAACCTATTGATTCTATTTTTCTTGAGGCTTTTACTAAGTACGAACTCGTTGTTATAGAGCAATCATACCTGTCTCGCTTTTTACCTACTCTTAATGCTAGGCATATAGCTACAACAAGTACACATTCTCATCTTCTAAACGAGCTTAATACGGATATAGCTGATCCTGTAAAAGATTCTACGGATTCTTTTGAAAAGACTAATATTACTGAGTATATTTCAGCTTCTGCAGAATTAAAGCCTAAGGATGATATTAGTCACTTCGCTATTAATCCATCGCTGCCAATTCAGGTGACAAATGTGGAAGGTATAAGAATAGGGTCGTTTAATTCCCTACGTGAAGCAGGGAAATCCGAATACCTTGATGTAAGTCACCAAGTTTTATCTCGATATGCCAAGTCTACAGATTTCTTTTTTTCGAAACGTCTTGGTATTAATCTTTATGTAAGTATAGCTAATGTACTTAAAGAAGGATCTGTTCAACATCCAGTGAGCAATAAGCATAATCCACTTTTGCACAATCTAGTTTAACCTAAAGGAAAAATATGTGCGATACTACCTGATCTTTCTGCTGTATTCGGAGTATATCATTCTTGTATTGAAGCAGCAAAAATACACGAAATTTCTGATTATCGTCGAATTCGAAGATATCTTGGAACAGTCAAATTATTGGAAACTAAATTAGGCTCATTTTTTTTACAGCTGATTCTTCACTACTTGCTAAATACGCTAAGCGAAAGCGACTTGTTGAAAAGCCAATTATCGTTATTGATCTAATTAGTAATGTATCCAATCGATACTCTAGCATTACTTCAGCTTCTAAGGCTTTAAGCTTGCACCATTTCTTTATAATTAAACACTTAGATAGATCTATCTATAAAAGTAGAAATGGCTTACGTCAATACCGCTTTATAAGTACTACTAATTTAAACTCCTTTGCTTAATTTGTTAAGGAAGTATGCGGAAAATAATAGGTATGGCCCTAAGTTAAAAGCTTTGAATTAAAATATATGCTAGTAAGATTAGATAGTCAATTCTACCTTTCCTGTCTTACGGTCTTAAGGACAAGAAGGTAATAATGAACGGACACAGTCTAATTAGCAGGATTTTATCCCCAGAGACTATACGTTTAACGATTTAGGTCGAAGACATAGTCCTATTTTACACTAGTCTCACGGCTTTGATGCTAAGATGAGCTAATGTAAAGATTGCATACGAATATTCCGATTACATTACTGAAAGCGGAGATGCTATTGAATTCGATAGTTATATGATCCCAGAATCCGATTTAGAGTTAGGTCAATTTAGATTATTAGATGTGGATCAAAGACTAATAATCCCAGTAGATACTCATATTCGATTAATTGTTACAGCAGCAGACGTATTACATGATTATGCTGTTCCTTCTTTAGGTATAAAAATAGATGCTGTACCGGGTTAAAAATAAGACGGCCCGTTATTCATAAAATGCTGAGACCTCTTAAAACAATTAGTACTATATCTTATATTTTTATTTTATATAAAAAATTACTTATACATTAGAGAAAATCAGCAGGTTTAAAAAATAAACCTCAGAGGCTATATATGAATTATTAATAATTATTCCTACTTTTTTAAATTACTAATTATTTATGAAGAAAGAGTCCAAAAAGTAATAAAATAATAATTGTTATATCACTTAAACAGTGTCTAAATCATTATTTAACTAGATAAATAGAAATGAATCGAGCTAAGTATAAACCATCTCTATTTTATTATAAGCTTTAAAAAAAATAGTATCGTTTTAGCTCTTTTATTAATAATATGTCTTTTAAAATAGTACAAATATTGAGATTAAATCATTAAATATTTTAGAAGATAAATTTAAAGTAAATTTAGGTCTTCATAACAATAATTTTAAGGCAAAAAGTGTCATTAATTATATTCCCTGGTACGATACTAAAAATACATAAGCTGCACGTAAAATATTAATAAATATTTTTGAGAATATTCCTCCCCTAATGGCCCCTAATGGTATGAATCATCAATTTAAAAAGATTTACACTATTAATATCATTGGTAAATTTTACCTTTAAAAAATTATACAAATATAATTGCTATTGATAAAAATAGTACTATTTATTACAGAATTTTCTACATATGAAGTAAAAAATTATAATAAAGAAAGACATCCTAAAACATATGCCGGAAGATCCGGATCTTATCTTTTTACAAATATTATTACTAATCGACAATATGTAGGCTCAACTGTTGAATTTTACACTCGGTTAAAAGATCCTATATTAATAGTATCCGTTTTTACCGTAGAGGCTAAACTCCTTTTTATTTTTCAGTACTAAGTCATAGTTGAAATAGTTTCACATGAAGTCCTATTGTTACTAGTGTTAACCATTCTACGATTTTCTTTAAAGATGATATATCTTGTATATATTCTGGTGATACTTTGATAAAGCCAATTCTATCTCTAAAAGATCAATATATTTTTCTTTTATTTTCTCAAGTTGAAGCACGTATTTACGAACAAGCTATAATAAATTATTATAATCCTTTACTTAATAATAAAAGTACGGTTATTTTTCCATTTATAAATAAGATAAAAATTTATACCGGTTTAGATCCTTCATATTTCATATTATTAATTGCATTTACTAAAGATAAATCATTTATTATCTTTTTTTTTTAATCGAGCAATGTGGCAGCAAAAGAACTTGGGATTTTTAAGACTACATTAAATAAATATATAAATTATATTAATTATCCTATTAAAAGCTCTGTTTTTGAAAAGAAATTGTATGTTATAAATCATAATTAACCCTTTTTTTAAGGTAAGCTAGATGTATTTAAATCTACAAAAATGAGTGTATGTCAGGGATAGATCTATATTATTTTAAATTTGGTTTACTTTATGCTTATCTTTCTGATAGTTAACAATATTTTTAATTTATAAGTCTCCCAGTGAATAATACAACAATTATACGGAAAAATAGATAATAAATATATTAATCGCTATATTAATTAGGAACGCCTGGTAATTTTTAGTCCACCTTGTCTTCCTGTTTATTTTTAATGCCTCTGGATTTAAAAAGTGATAAGGTTGGTCGATTGAGACAGAAAGGATATTATAAATCTTAACTTAACAGATCTATTATATTAGTAAATACAATCGAAAAATGGGCTGTTTAGTTTAGTACTATCTCTTATTTTTTTACTTATTTAGAGATACTTTATTCTCCTATTAAAAGAATTAAACGATATATGAATCGTACTAAATAATATAAAGAACATTATGAGTTTCATTATGCCGAATATTTAAAAAAAACCATTAAAGGGCTTGGGCTTTTGTAAAAGTAAACTAAATTATAAAAATTATTATTATTACTTTTAGCGACTTAACCAATCATCTATGTTTGCCGATAGAGAAGGGGTATTTTATGGACAATGCTCAGAAATATGTGGAGTATATCATGGATTCATGCCTACTAGTGTAGAAAGTGTTCCTGCTGAGAGATACTTATCCTGGTTAGAACAAAATTAATTTAAATTATTTAATTAAAAGCTTTTATTTAAAAAAAAAATAAAAAAGGTAGGGTGGGCCGCCCACACCATATTTAAATTATTCATTATAATTTTATTTTTATTTATGATAAACCCCTGTTATTAATATTTATTATTTCAAGGACAGTTTAACGGATTAAAGTATCCAAAAAATAATTATTTTAGCATTTTCCTTTTTGGCTCTCGCAAAATGGTAGAGGAAGAGGGAGAGGGGTGGCGAGGTAAGGATCCGTGTTTCATAATTTAATTTTATATTTTTTTATCTAAATATATCTTAAACTTAAATTTAAAAATCAGTTTTATCATTAATTTTTATAATTTATCGTAAAGATTCTAAAATTTTACTTGTATAATTAGGACAATTAAGTCCAGTTTTATAATATGCTACTAAATTTCGCTTCTCCTCTCACTGGTATTCACTTTTATTATTAATTATTGCTTGAGTACTAGGGAGCGTTTTTTTAATCAAATAAAGTAATCAAGAAAGAGTAATTTAAATGTTTTTATATCTAAAATAAAAGAGATATAAAGATAAAATATTTAATAAATCTTTCTTTAATGATGTTGATCTTATATGATTTAATAATATAAAAAAATAATAAAAAAAAAGGGGGGAATATGATAATGGTAATCAGTTGTATTTGCACTACAAAAATGAAAGTTCAACTCTTTCTTTCTCCAATAATCAAAAAATTTTTTTGAATCTTTTAATAAACAAAAAAAAAAGGGTATAATACCTTATATTTTCATAATCAAATTAAAAAAATCGAAAATATAATTAAGGAGTGAGAATAAAATTATAATTATTTTTATAAAAAAAAATTTTTTTTAATGTTTTTTTAATATTCATGTACGGAGCCGGCTAATTTTATAAATATAATTAGTAATTAAATAATTAAATTAGATATTTCTTTTTTCAATTATTTCTTTTTATTTTTATTTTTTATCTTTAAAGACAGATCAAATATATTTAATTAGTCTAAGGTATAATACTTTAATATATTTTTAAATAGACTTAATAGTAAAAAAACAATATATTAAATAACTACTTAGAAAGCACAAAAAAAAAAATAAATATCTTTCAATATTTGATTCTAATTTTCAGTTTAAAAAGGAATAAATTTTTAGATAAAAAAAAATAGTATTATTATATAAAAGGAAAAATAAATATATTAAAAATAGTTTTTATTTTCTTACTTTAAAGTGTGATAGAATATAATTTATACTTTAACGTATAAAATAAAATAGTTTGTTTTTTATATTAAAATAAATGATTATTGATATTTTAAGATGATTAGACTTAATAAAAAAAAATAATCTTTTTTTATAATCCTTATCTAATAGCTATCCGAGGAGATATAAAATGAGTTGTAGTTTAATTTGGAAAAACACCATTTTTTGGTAATGGCTTTTTAATATCAGTTCGAATCTGGTCAACTCAGTAAAAAATTTGGTTTTTTTTTACTCTTCTTGTTTACTTATTTAAACCTTTTTTTTAATTTTAATAATTTTTTAATTGAAGTAGTTGAATATATTTAAGTATTTAGAGCTTAAATTTAAAAAAATCTCTAGATAAATAAATTTAAAGTACGGAAGCAGAACTCGATCGGTAGAGTGTCTCCCTTTTAAGGAGAACGTTTCCGGTTCAAGTCCGGATGCTTTCATTAATAAATGGCTATAATAAGGATAGATAAACACGCATGACTTAAGCTTTGTAATACATCTTTATAAGAAGAAGAGATATAGATTTTGTATAGTGAGATCTTCCTTTATTTTTAGTCTTCTTATGTTTTAATAAAAGAATACTTTACTTAAAAAAAAAAGTAAGGTTAAATTTTAGAGTAATAAAAAAAAAAATTACTTAAGATAAATAATTCTAATTGATTAAAAAAAACAAAAACTTTTTTTTTAGTTTCTTTTCAATATTAATTGTATTTAGTTACTTCAATTATAATATTGAATTCATATATAATAAACCATTTTGAATTAAATTATTTTAGTATAAGCTAAATTTTAAGAAAAATAATATATGATACATATATAATAATAAAAAAAAATAAAATTTTTTTTAATTATATTAATATTTTTTATAGATAGTAAATAGATTTATTATTTGATATTTTTAAATTAGTAAAGCCTCGGTTGCTTAGTGGTTAAAGCGCTATTCTGAAGAAGTAGTTACGGTAGTTCGATTCTATCCCAGGGCATAATACTTATCAATAATTAATATTCATATATAAGTTAATTATTTATATTTATTAATATTTTTGGTATATTTATTTTTTAAAAAAAGTTCTTTTTAATTACTTAGAGCAGATGACCGAATGGTAATGGTGGTTCTCTGTAAAAGAATTGGTCTAGTTACCGAGAGAGGTTCGATTCCTTTTCTGCTCATAAAATATAAAAAGTTAAACTTAGAATAATTTTTTTTAATATCAGTTAAAGTAGAAGTAATAAGAATGCTTGCTTAATTTTACTTTTTTAAGGGACGTGTGCTAGAGCGATAAAATATAAGCCGATCCATTTATAGTAAAGATCTAGTCTTTTGTTTAAATATAAAGTGGAGTGTTAATTATGTAAAAAATGTGTCTTGTTTATATCACATTTCTCCTTAAAAGACCAGACCCCAAATACTGGTAAGGGAAAGCTAGATTAATTTTTTTTTTCAAGTTATTTAATAGTACGTTAATAGTTTTTTTATTTCTATTTTTTTAATGATAAAAAAAAGTTAAAATACGTACTAGATCGAGAGTAAGATTCATTAATTAAATTTAAAAGTTTTGTTTTTTGAGAATAAAGATAGAATAAATAAAGATTATTAAAAAAAAATTTATAGTTTTATTGATTAATGTAATTCGCTCATAATAGATATAATTAGAATAATTTTATGGTTTTAATAAAAATTAAAGAATTTAATTTTTCTTTTCTATTTATTAAGTAAACAAATAAAATTAAAAAAACAAAGAGAGAACAAGCGATAAATAAATTAATACTTTTTATATATAAAAATAAAAAAAAATAAAAAAGATGGAGATAAATAGAGAAAAATTTAAAATATCCTTAGGCTAAAAAAGTTTAATATTTAAATTTTAAATTGAAATTAAAGAATTTAATTTAAAAATAATTTAGTTATTATTTTAAAGTATTATTTATTGTTAAAGATGATTTGATTAAAGATATTATAAAAAAAAAGTTAAGAAGAGATATCTATAATGAATTTAGTAAATTTGGTTTAAGTTTTGGAAATTTTAGTTTTCTTGTTTAATAGGCTAGATTAAAGGTGGATAATCTTTCTAAAAGAGAAGGATAAATTAAAAGTTTATTTAAAATTAATACAAGTAAAGATAGGCGTGAAATGTTGAAAGTAAAGTGATGGATAAAGATGTAGAATAATGTTAAAACAAAAACAAAATATTTTTATTTTATTAAAAAATTAAATGATGTAAGAGTTAATTAGAAAAAATATTAGATAATACTACTTAGTATATTAATAATCATTTGTACTGAGTAAACAAAAAAAAAGGGGTAGAAGAAGAAGAACAACAAATAAAAAAAAGGAATAGAATAGTAATGATTATAAAAATATTTTGTTTTTAATATTATATATTATAGGAATTATTGTTAATAATTTAAAGAAAATAGTCTATTATTTTTTAATTGAAAATATTAATGGTGCTGTTAATGATTTAACTAAAAAGATTAATGCTATTAATAGTTCTTTACTAAAATTTTATAATATAAGTGTTAATAAGTTATTCTCAGATTCAATTCTAAATATTTAGCTTACACTTATAAAATAGACTCAGAAATAAATAATTTAAAATTAAAAAGAAATAATTAAAATTTATCTTTATCTAGTTTTATTTATAAATATTTAATTAAATAAAGAGAATTTAAACTATCTTTCTTTAATTATGGATCCTTTCTAAAATATAGCCTCTTGCTACTAACTTAAAATTTTTATTTAAAATATTTTTAATTTGTTTTGTTTTTTGTTTTATTTATTTTATTTCGCTTATTACTAATATGCACGTAACTTAATTTATGTTTTTTTTTTAATTTTATTAATATAAAACCTCACTGGTGCTAGGCTTTGAGATTAATTTTTAATTTTTGTGTTTTTGTTTTTTTTAATAAAAGAGATTTATATGGAAATAGCGTCATTTTTTTATGTTTGTAATTTAAATAAAGACTGTAGCATAATAGGTAATGCAATCCGCTCATAATGGATGGTATTAAGGTTCGAGTCCTTACGGTCTTAAGACATAAGAATAAAATAGTTTAATTTTAACTCCTTCGGTTTAAAAATAATAAGATTAAAATATTATTATTTTTTAATAAAAAAGCGAACATGATGGAATTGGTAAACATACTCTTTTTAAGCAGGAGTGGATTTAATCCTTAAGAGTTCGAGTCTCTTTGTTCGTATTCTTGTTTCAATGATAGTGTTAATAATATTAAATGTTAGTTTTTTTTTAACTTCTTTTTTTTTCATAATATTTAAACCCTTTTCATAATAATTAAAGCCATAGTCTTATGATTTATTTTTTATATGTATTTAGTTTTAATTTATAACATTAAAAACAATTCAATTCATTTTTAATATTTTATGATTCTTTAATTTAGTTTATAATTTCTGTTTCTTAAGGTTAAAGGGCAGAATCTAGACTTTCTCTGTTTTTTTTCCTCTCCAAGGCCCTCCTACTCCTTAAATCTCCTAAAATAAGGCTCTGGTATGGAGAAAAGGTTAACAAATTTGCCTATACTTAAATTTAAAATAGCATTTTTATTTAGAATAGTGCTTTAATTAAAAATAAATTGTAAAATTTTTTGTTAGGATAACTTTATCTATCTTTTATTGTAAATTAAATAAGAGTTCGATTATCTATAAATAAATTGAAACTTTTAATATTATTTAACTTAATAGTGGCTATTGCTCTAAATCATAGAAATAAACAAATTACTCCTATTTTTTTAACGATAATTATCACTATTGTATTTATTTATGCTGGGGCATACTCTTTTAATGCTTTTAATATTCAGTCAATTGGATCAAGTATAGGTATTTATAGCGATTTCTCTTAAGTAAGTTTAATCTCTCAATTTTTAAATAACTTTTTAAATATTATAATTTTTTTAATTTTTTTAGCTTGGCTTTTAATTTATTTTATTTTAACTTTAGTTTCTACTGCTTTAAATATCATTTCAGAGATTAATATTATATCCTATATTATTTTTCATTTTTTAAAAAAAAAAAACTAATTTTAAATGTATTTTTTTTATCACTGAATTAAATAATTGATTTTCAATAGTTCAGTCAATTTTTAATTCCATTTTAGTTCAACTTGAAAAAAAATAGTCGAGATCTACTAAGTGATAGATAATTTAATGAATGGCTAAGAGGGTTTTCAGATGGAGAAGCTTGTTTTTATATTAGCCATCATAAGGTATGGTTTTTTTCTTTTGAATTTATTTTTAAAATAAAACTACTGCGCCTTGTGATGATTTTCCATTGCTTGATTATCTTCAACGACGACTAAAAATAGGTAAAATATTCTCTGTCCCTGTAGTAGGCGCAGCTGATTCTAATTAGGCAAGATGGGAAGTTTCTGTGCAATCTGACGTAAAAAAAATAATACAAATATTCGATCTGCATCCTTTAAATACTACTAAACATTTAGATTACTTAAATTGGTGGGAAGTTTTTATTTTTTATACTAATGCAAAACATGCAAGTTTTAAATTAAAAAAGAAAATAAAGCAAAATATTAAGTTTTAAATCTGCTATGAATAGTAAGAGGATTTCTTTTATTAAAGCGGATCAACATAAAATAACTATAAAAAATCTTGGTTTTTAGTTTTCATTGAAGAAGAAGGTTCATTTATAATTAAAAACAAAAACACATTACAAGGCGCAGTAGTTTTTCGATATAAAAAAAAAAGTCAAAAGGTAGTTATTGAAGCAATATCTTATCTAAGTATTAAAAAAAAAGTTTCATTTCTAAGAAATACTTAAATAAGATAGCTTATTTAATTGGAATATATTAAAACTCTGCACAAAGTAATCGAAAATTTTCGGTTTTTATAAAATTTACTCATTTTAAATTTATTTCTAAATTTTTTATCCCTTTTTTGAAAACTTTAACCTTTTTTTCTAAAAAGGAATTAGACTTCAAAGATTTTGTTCTAGTTAGCGAATTAAAATTTAAAAAAAGTTTTACATTTGACTTTTGAAGGAAAGAAATACATTCTTCACATTTGTAATAGAATTAATAATAATCGGCTAACATCTTCTGAAAAAAATCAAGATAAAGTAACAGAAAGTGAGCAAGCACTGCTAGATGATAAAATTAAAAACTATTAATATCATTGTAAAAATATAAATATTTTTACCCCCGGTCCTTCAATAATTATAAAATAAAATCAAAGTTAGAGTAAGAGTAAATATAAAGTTAATTTTAATAAAATAAAAAATTTAATTTAAAATATTATATTTTATAAATAAAAAAACGAGTATGGTTAAGTTGGTATAACATCTATCTTCCAAATAGAGATCATCAGTTCAAATCTGATTACTCGTAGTAAATATAAATTAAAACATAAGCGAAATAGTGTAAAGGTTGCACAATAGTCTCATGATCTGTTAGTTTAGGTTCAATTCCTAATTTCGCTAGAAATAAATAATAAAAATAAAAAAAAAAAATAAAAAAGTAAAAGTAAATTTCTGATTTTCCTTATTCTGTGATTTAATATTAATAAGTTATTTTATTTTTACTTCATAAAAACTATTCTTGATATATTATATTTTTATCGTATTTCTTAAAAAGAAATAAAATAAATAAAATATAATCGTTTCAGGTCTTTTAGTTCAATGGTAAAATCACTGTCTTTCATACAGTAGCTACCAGTTCGAATCTGGTAAAGATCAATATAATTAAAAATAAAAAAAAATTTTTTTATTTAAGTCCGGTGTTAAGTCTATTTAAGTTTATAAAAAAAAAGAGAATGGTAAAAGGTACATTCCTTTTATCTATGTACTTTACCTTTGTATCATGAGTTCGTCTTTCCTTTATTATAAAAGTTTAAGTTTTATTAAAAACTTCCTTCTATTTATAAAATTAAAAAAAAGGGTGGCTCTTTCTCCATAACTGGGCGCTTAGGATCCAGAGAGGGCAGGGGAGGAATAAGGATACATACTAACTTTTTTTTAATTAGTTATATCCCCTTATGGAAGGTTTATCTCTTACTTTAATATTGGAATACCTTTCCATTTTTTTTATACGAGCTCATATTTTTTTAATTTTAGTTTTTTATTTTTAAGGAGGGTAGTTTAATTTATTTTTATGAAAATTTTAATATTAATATCTTTTCTTAAAAAAAAAAGAATTTAGAATTTTTTTTTAATAAAAAAAATAATAATAACAATCCTTTGTTTTAAAGTTTAATAAAAGTAAAGAAAGTGGAAAGATAGATAAGAAAAAAGATAATTAATTTTCAGGGTCAGATCTTTAAATTATTAATTTATATTTTTTTAAATAGTTTCTAA
>Ga0137404_10001641_pt1 | contig 14728 bp, 7 predicted proteins | sample CZOMad2_1_16fung_FD_108285 | JGI IMG/M metagenome (GOLD analysis project Ga0137404, IMG submission 108285) | Vadose zone soil fungal communities from Angelo Coast Range Reserve, California, USA - CZOMad2_1_16fungal (Illumina Assembly) | ecosystem: Environmental > Terrestrial > Soil > Vadose zone...
ATCGGCGAAGATTATTTGGTGAAGGCCTTCGAATTTGCGCACGAAGCCGATCCAAAAGCGCAGTTGTACTACAACGACTATTCTCTGGAGAACGAGGCGAAGCGAAGAGGCGCGATCGAGTTGATCAAAAAACTACAAGCGCGCGGTGTTCCAATCTATGCGGTTGGTCTTCAGGGTCACAACAAGATGGATTGGCCGACAATCGAACAACAGGAAGCGACCATCACCGACTTTGCCAAGCTCAGAATCAAAGTGAATATCACGGAACTTGATATCGATGTCCTGCCGCCGGCGTCTGAACATCGCGGCGCGGATATTACACTTAACGTCGAATTACAGGCCAAGCTAAATCCTTATGCGAACGGCTTACCGGATTCAGTCCAACAGGCATTGGCGAAGCGGTATTCTGATCTCTTCGCCGTGTTCGTCAAACATAGTGACGTGATCGACCGGGTCACTTTTTGGGGAGTGGCTGACGGCGATTCCTGGCTAAACGGTTGGCCCGTCAGAGAGCGCACCTCATATCCGCTCTTGTTCGATCGCCAGGGTCAACCCAAGCCGGCATTCGATGCGGTAATCAGAACAGCACGTTAGGTCAAGGTTAGGTTGAGATCGAAGAGAATCAGGAGAGAAGAGTATGGCCGGCAAACAGTACACACCAAAACCGGAAGATAGGTTCACCTTTGGATTATGGACAGTCGGAAACCGCGGTCGCGATCCGTTCGGTGACGCCACTCGGCCGACCGTTAAGCCAGTCACGATCGTTGAAGAATTAAGCAAGTTGGGCGCCTATGGCGTTAATCTGCACGACAACGATTTGGTCCCGATTGATGCCAGTTCGCAGGAGCGCGATCGGATTGTCGGCGAGTTCAAAAAAGCGCTCGCGGATACCGGCATGAAAGTGCCGATGGCGACCACGAATCTCTTTTACGATCCGGTTTTCAAGGATGGGGCGTTTACCTCGAACGATCCACGCGTGCGTTTGTACGCGCTGCAAAAGACGATGCGCTCGATGGATCTGGGCGCCGAACTTGGGGCGCATATCTACGTGTTTTGGGGCGGACGAGAGGGTGCGGAAGTCGATGCTGCGAAAGACGCCCGCGAGGCACTGCAGTGGAATCGTGAAGCCTTAAATTTCCTGTGCGAGTATTCCATCGATCAGGGCTATGACTACAAATTCGCGCTTGAAGCGAAACCCAACGAGCCGCGCGGGGATATCTATCTCCCGACTACGGGAGCGATGCTTGGGTTCATCGCGACGCTCGATCGTCCGGAAATGGTCGGCGTCAATCCTGAGGTCGGCCACGAACAAATGTCCGGTCTGAATTTCTATCATGTGGTCGCTCAGGCCATCGAATCAAACAAGCTGTTTCACATCGACCTGAATGATCAGAAAGGCCCGCGCTTTGATCAGGACCTTCGATTCGGATCCGAGTCGATCAAGAATCTCTTCTTCCTGGTAAAGCTGTTGGAAGATTCCGGCTACGAAGGATCGCGTCACTTCGATGCGCACTCCTATCGTAGTGAAGACCAGGCCGGCGTCTGGGAATTCGCCGCCGGGTGCATGCGAAATTACCTGATTCTGAAAGATAAGGCGCGGCAATTCGACGAGGACGTCGAGATTCAAGCGTTGCTCGCCGAGATTCGCGTCGCTGCGCCTGAGTATGCTGAACCTCTCGGCTCTTATACGCGCGCAAAGGGCGACAAGATCAAAGGGTTAGCACTGGATCGGGCAGAGCTTGCCGCGAAGAAGCTGCCGTACGAACGTCTCGATCAGTTGACAGTCGACATTCTATTTGGCGTGCGATAAGCGATGACGAAAAAAGTCAAATGGGGAGTGTTGGGCGCGTCGAGCTTTGCCGTTCGGACGTCGATCCCGGCGATGAAAAAGTGTGCATTGTCAGAAGTGACAGCCCTGGCTTCAAGAGATCTCGAAAAAGCCCGACGCGTTGCGAGCGAGCTTGGCATTTCACGGTCCTATGGATCGTATGAGGAGTTGCTGGCGGATCCCGAGATTGAAGCGATTTATAACCCGCTGCCGAACCACCTTCACGTCCCATGGACCATTAAAGCAGCCGAAGCCGGCAAACATGTGCTTTGCGAAAAACCAATCGGCTTGAGCGTGAAGGACGCTCTGCCGTTGTTGGAGGCACGGGATCGCACCGGCGCAAAAATCGCCGAGGCCTTCATGGTGCGCACTCACCCGCAGTGGATTCGGGTGCTGGAGTTGATTAAAGCAAATCGAATCGGCGAGGTGCGTTCGGTCGTGGGCCAATTCAGCTATGACAATCCAGACCCGCAGAACATTCGCAACATCGCAGAGATTGGCGGCGGCGGCTTGATGGACATCGGCTGCTACCTGATCTTTTTCTCCCGGCTGGTTTTCCAGGACGAACCGCGGCGCGTGGTCGGATTGATCCATAGAGATCCCGCGACTGAAACCGACGTACTGACTTCCGCCTTGCTTGATTTTGCTCAGGGACAAGCCGCGATTGTCTGTGGCACCCGCATGACGCAATTTCAAACAGTTCAAATTGTAGGTACTCGTGGCCGGATTGAAGTGCAGATTCCGGTCAACGCGCCGGCGGATCGAACTTGCCGGATTCTAATTGATGACGGATCTGACTTTGTGGGAGCGGGCGGGGAAACAATTGAGTTTGAAGCTTGTGACCAATACACGATCCAAGCTGACCTATTTGCGCGCAGCATTCGTGAAGACACAGAGCTACCGATTTCGCTGGATGAATCAATCAGGAATATGGCGGTAATCGACGCGATTGTCCGGTCGGGTAGGACGGATCAGTGGGAAGCACCCGCAACTTTCGAGCAATAGAGAGTGTTCAGCCAATTCAATCGTCCGATCTTTCGCTTCGGCCTAAGGAGGCTTATGAGCAAGCGTGCTGCGATCTTCTTTCTTAGTTCGGTGTTAATGACCGTGGCGATCCTCGATTGGCCGGCCAGCAAAGGACAGACGACAACGCCCGGGTATAAGGACCCTTCGCTGCCAGTTGAGAAACGCGTTGATGATTTGGTTTCGCGCATGACTCTGGAAGAGAAGGTTTCGCAAATGATGAATGCCGCCCCCGCGATTGAACGTCTTGGCATTCCTGAATACGAGTGGTGGAACGAAGGATTGCACGGCGTGGCGCGTGCCGGTTACGCAACGGTATTTCCGCAAGCGATCGGTTTGGCGGCGACCTGGGACACAAAACTCATGCGCCAGACTGCGGATGTGATCTCTACAGAAGCGCGCGCCAAGCATCATGAGTTTTTGCGCCACAACCAGCACGCCCGTTATGAGGGCCTCACTTTCTGGAGCCCAAACATAAACATCTTTCGCGATCCGCGTTGGGGACGCGGACAGGAAACCTATGGCGAAGATCCCTTTCTCACCTCCCGTCTCGGAGTTGAGTTCGTCAAAGGCTTGCAGGGTGACGATCCGCGCTACTTCAAAGTTATTGCGACGCCGAAGCACTATGCGGTGCACAGCGGGCCCGAACCCGAACGTCATAGCTTCGACGCAAAGATTTACGAAAGAGATCTGCGCGAAACCTATCTGCCGGCCTTCCGCGCGACCGTAGTTGAAGGTCAGGCCGATTCCGTGATGTGCGCCTATAACCGCACGAACGGCGAGCCTTGCTGCGCGAATAAAAACCTGATGATCGACATCCTGCGCGGCGAGTGGCACTTCAATGGCTATGTGGTTTCAGACTGTGGCGCGATCACGGACATTTGGAAAGGTCATGGCTTTGCTAGGACCGAAGCTGAGGCTTCGGCCATCGCAATCAAGGCCGGAACAGATCTGGCTTGTGGCCGGGAATACTCGGCGCTGATCGAGGCGGTGAAGCAGGGAATCATTACCGAAGCTGAGATCGATGTCTCTGTGAAGCGGCTCATGACCGCGCGGTTCAAGCTTGGCATGTTCGATCCACCAGAGATGGTTCGTTATGCACAAATACCTTTCTCCGAAAATGATTCTGCCGCGCACCGCGAACTGTCCCTCAAAGCTGCTCGTGAATCGATGGTGCTTTTGAAGAATGAGAACCACACTCTACCTTTGAAGAAGGATCTCAGGACCATCGCCGTCGTTGGACCGAACGCCGACGCGCCCGAAGTGCTTTGGGGGAACTATTACGGCAGGCCCTCCAAACTGATCACGCCGCTCGCCGGAATCACGAACGCCGTTGGTACTAATACCAGGATCATTTATGCGCTCGGCTCTACTCTTAGCGGAGAGAATGTCGTGCCCGTACCGGCGTCGGCTTTGACTGTCAATGGGAGAGGCACGGCGGCGGGATTCAAGGGCGAATATTTCAACAATCAGGATTTAAAAGATCAACCCGCGACCGTTCGCGTCGACCCGCAAGTCAATTTCGATTGGGGCCGTTATAAGCCGACGTCCGACGTAGGCGAGAACAATTTCTCTGTACGTTGGACAGGGAAGCTCACGCCCTCTGAGTCTGGAACCTACCAATTGGGATTCACAGCAGATGACGGCGCCCGCCTGTATCTTGACGGCAACCTTTTGATCGAAGCCTGGGCCAGCAACCCAACCAAGACGGTGACCAAAGAAGTGAATCTGGAAGCCGGTCATGCTTACGACATACGGCTCGAGTATTTCCAGTACAACCGTGAGGCAGTTGCCAAGTTCGTCTGGGCCTATCCACGCTTTGTCGAAAAACAGATCGAGGAAGCGGTGAACGCGGCTAAACAAGCCGATGCGTGCGTCGTGGTGTTGGGAATTTCAGCGGCCCTCGAAGGCGAAGAGATGACGGTGAGCACTGAGGGTTTTCGCGGCGGTGACCGCACCGACATCTCGCTGCCCAAAGGACAGGAAACATTGTTGAAAGCAATCGCTGCCACGGGAAAACCGGTGATCGTCGTCTTGCTAAACGGCAGCGCGCTGGCGGTGAACTGGGCCAGCGATCATGTGCCGGCGATTCTGGAAGCTTGGTATCCCGGTGAAGAGGGCGGCACCGCAATCGCTGATGTGTTGTTTGGGAACTACAACCCCAGCGGACGGCTTCCCGTTACTTTCTACAAATCTGTCGACCAGTTGCCGCCCTTCACTGATTACACAATGCAAGGCCGTACCTATCGCTACTTCAAAGGCGAGCCCCTTTATCCATTTGGTTTTGGGCTGAGTTACACGAGATTCGAATACAGCAACTTGAAGTTGAACGCGAAGACGGTCAAGGCAGGCGATTCGGTAGAGCTCAGCGTCGCCGTGCAGAACGTTGGAGAGAGCGCGGGTGATGAAGTGGTTGAGCTTTACATCTCCGACGTTGCGGCGTCCGTGCCAGTTGCCATCCGTTCTCTGGTCGGGTTCGACCGTGTTTCGCTCAAGCCTGGAGAAAGGCGAAGCGTGTCGTTCACGTTGACGCCGCGACAGATGTCTGTGATCGACGACGCGGGTAAGCGTGTGATTGAACCCGGCGAGTTTCTGGTCAGCGTTGGCGGCAAGCAACCTGGGTTTGCAGGTCGCACCGAAGCGCAAACTACCGGCACAGTTGCCGCTCGTTTTGTCGTGTCGGGTAAGACCACTGAGATCTCCGAAAAATGATCAGAATGGCCAGTCTGATTTCGATGTCCGCGAGACGTGGGCTCGGCGCGCTTAGCAGCGTGTGCTTATGCGCGACACTGACTTATGCCATCGGACAGCAGCGCTACGTTGAGTTCAAAGCGACACCGGCCTCGTTGCCACTGGTCGCGGGCGGAGTTGCATTGCCAATTCTCACCGACTCTCAGGATTTTCCAGGCGTGCTGCGGGCGGCACACGATCTGCAAAAAGACATTGCCCGCGTCACCACGCTGGAACCGGCTTTCATTGTTGATGGTCCGGTGAGATCGGAAATTGTGATCGTTGGAACGCTCGGAAGGAACCGCAGAATTGCCGAGCTTGCCGGCTCTGGCAAACTCGATATCACGGCAATCAAAGGTCGTTGGGAATCGTTCATCATACAAGTTGTCTCGAACCCATGGCCCGGAGTCAAACGCGCTTTGGTGATCGCTGGGAGCGACAAGCGGGGTGCGATCTTCGGCATCTACGATCTCTCTGAACAGGTCGGGGTATCTCCCTGGTATTGGTGGGCGGATGTGCCGGTTGCTCACCACCCTCAACTTTTTATTCGCCCTGGCCGATTCCTTCAGGGCGAGCCCGCCGTTAAGTACCGCGGCATTTTCCTAAATGACGAAGCGCCGGCGCTCACCGGTTGGGTGAAGGAAAAGTTCGGTACTTATAATCATCAATTCTACGAAAAAATATTCGAACTCCTGCTTCGCTTAAAAGCGAATTACCTCTGGCCGGCGATGTGGAACAATGCTTTCAACGACGACGATCCGGTGAATCCTAAAGTTGCCGATGAATGGGGAATCGTCATGGGCACGTCGCACCATGAGCCCATGTTGCGCGCGCAGCAGGAATGGAAGCGATACGGCAAGGGCGCGTGGGATTACACGACCAACGGCGATGTGCTGCGCCAGTTCTGGACTGAGGGCCTCCGGCGCAATCGAAACTATGAAAGCATCGTTACGCTGGGCATGCGAGGCGACGGCGATTTGCCGATGTCGCGAGAAAGTAATGTTGCCCTGCTGGAACGAATTGTGGCGGACCAGCGCAAGATCATCGCCGAGAATGTCAATCCTGCTCTGGCTGCCGTGCCGCAGCTCTGGGCGCTCTACAAGGAGGTGCAGGAGTACTACGAGAAAGGGATGCGCGTGCCGGACGACGTAACACTCCTGTGGTGCGACGACAACTGGGGGAATATTCGCCGCTTGCCGACCGCGGAAGAACGTAAGCGTTCCGGGGGCGCTGGTGTGTACTACCACTTTGACTACGTTGGCGGTCCGCGTTCCTACAAGTGGCTGAACACAATTCCCATCACAAAGATTTGGGAGCAGATGAACCTTGCGTATAACTATGATGCAAATCGCATCTGGATCGTGAACGTCGGCGATCTCAAGCCCTTGGAATTTCCGACGGAGTTCTTCTTAACTTTTGCCTGGGAGCCACAACGTTGGCCCGCGGAACGGCTCGACGAGTACACGCGGCTTTGGGCCGAGCGCGAGTTTGGACCAGAGCATGCGGCGGCGATTAATGAGATTGTTGAGAAGTACACGAAGTACAACGGACGTCGTAAGCCTGAGTTGCTGGAGCCAACCACGTATAGCTTAGTGAACTATCGCGAAGCTGAAAGAATTGTGGCCGACTACCGGAAGATTGAAGAACAGGCCGAACGAATCTATAGGATTTTGCCTGTTGAAAAGAGATCTGCGTTCTTTCAGCTTGTGCTGTATCCGGTGAAGGCTTGTGCAATCCTCAATGATCTGTACGTCACCGTCGGGAAGAATCGATTGTATGCGGTCCAGGGCCGTGCCGCCACGAACGATCTTGCCCAACGCGCACGCAAGTTATTTCGCGAGGACGAACAACTGGCGAGTTATTACAATCGGACGATAGCTGGTGGGAAGTGGAATCACATGATGGACCAAACGCACATTGGCTATACGTACTGGAACCAGCCCGTACGTAACGCGATGCCCGCGGTGAGTGAAATTCAAGTGCCGCGGGAAAGCGAAATGGGCTTGAACATAGAAGGCTCCGAAAATGCGCTGCCTGATAATGCTCGCGAAGCTGCCCTGCCGCCGCAAAATAATTATGATCAGCAGCCGTGTTACTTTGAGATTTTCAACCGTGGGAACACACCGTTTGCCTTCAACTCGCTGGCAAGCGAGCCGTGGCTGCAGATAAGCCCGTCAAGCGGATCTGTGCGACGCGAACAGCGCGTCTGGGTAAAGGTCAACTGGAAGGCAGTGCCCGCCGGAGCGAGTCGCGGATCAATCACTGTAAATGGACCGAACGATCGCACCGTGTTGTTAACGATCTCGATCGACAACCCGGCTGAACCCAACCGTCAAACCATACACGGCTTTGTCGAGACTAACGGTTATGTGTCGATAGAAGCTGCTCATTTCTCGCGCGCAGTCACAGCTGAGGGAATGCGTTGGCAAGTTTTACCAGACTTTGGCCGCACACTCTCCGGCGTGACTCCTTCTCCCGTCACGGGGCCGAGTCAAAACCTTTCGCCCTCAGCGATGCGTCTCGAGTACCAGATTTATTTATTCCACGGCGGTCCGGTTAGTGTCGATGCCTATTTTGCGCCGACGCAAAAGTTTTTGCCTTCCGACGGATTTCGGTATGGCATTTCTTTCGACGATGAAAAGCCGCAAGTAATCAATATCCACGACGGTTATGGTCAGGCTGATTGGGAACGGTCGGTTAAAGACAGCATTCGCGTCCTTACCTCGAAACATATTCTCTCGACGGCCGGTTCCCATGTGGTCAAATTCTGGATGATCGATCCGGGATTGGTGTTGGAGAAATTGGTGGTCAATGGGGGTGGCCTGCGTGCCAGTTATCTTGGGCCGCCTGAGAGTTTCAGGCGCTAGAGGCGTTTTGCAGATTGTCTTAGAAGCAAGTGCGATCAGTTGAGAGCAACGTTGAAAGAATGAGTTTCTCGGAAGATAAATCGAAGCTGCCTTCAACGGGGTCAGCGGGCTCGAGCGTCACCAGCGGGACTATCGCCACCGTCAAGCTTGCCAGTAGACGCGTTGGCAGATTCCGTTGGATGATCTGCGCACTGCTCTTTTTTGCCGCGACTCTAAACTATCTCGATCGCCAGGTCATTGCGACGCTCAAGCCGACACTTCAGCACCAGCTTCGTTGGAGCGAAATAGACTACAGCAACATTGTCTTCGCTTTTCAGCTAGCTTATGCGATTGCCCTAGTAGTTGCAGGCCGAGTGATGGATTGGCTCGGGACGCGTAAAGGCTTTTCGCTAGCGGTAATCTTTTGGAGTCTCGCCGCTGCGGCGCATTCTCTCGTTAACTCTGTAATGGGGTTCAGCGTTGTCCGCTTTGCGCTCGGTCTCGGCGAGGCTGGCAATTTTCCGGCGGCAATCAAGACGGTGGCTGAGTGGTTTCCCAAGAAGGAGCGCGCTCTCGCCACTGGAATATTCAACGCCGGAACTAATGTCGGCATCATCGTCGCCGCACTCACCGTTCCCTGGATTGCATTGAATCTAGGTTGGCGCTGGACGTTTTTGTTGACCGGCGTCGGCGGTTTTTTCTGGCTGATTTTTTGGATCGCTCTTTATCGGCCTCCGGAAGAACATCCGCAGCTTTCAGGAGCAGAGCGTGATTACATACGCAGCGATCCGCCAGAGCCAACGGCGAAAATTCCCTGGGCGCGATTGTTGCCACACCGCCAGACCTGGGCCTTTGCGATCGGCAAATTCCTGACAGACCCCATCTGGTGGTTCTATCTATTCTGGTTGCCGGATTTTTTTTACAAACGATTTGCACTTGATCTAAAGAACATTGGACTACCGCTGATGACGGTCTACGTTATCGCCGATGTCGGCAGCGTCGTTGGCGGCTGGATGTCGTCGAGCTTAATCAAGCGTGGCTGGAGCCTCAACGCCGGAAGGAAGACCGCAATGCTGCTCTGCGCTATTTGCGTCGTGCCGATCACGCTTGCAGCCCGGACACCAAACAAATGGATCGCCGTTATGCTTGTTGGGTTAGCCGCCGCCGCACATCAGGGGTGGTCAGCAAATCTCTACACTACCGTGTCCGATATGTTTCCTCGACAAGCAGTCGGCTCTGTAGTCGGCATCGGCAGTATGATGGGTGCGGTCGGTGGCATGTTCATCGCTAAGGCCGCGGGTTACATCCTGACGTTCACGGGTAGTTACATGAGTCTGTTTGTTGTTGCTGGGTGCTCGTATGTGTTCGCCCTGCTCATAATGCACTTGCTGGTACCCCGGCTTGAATTGGCCAGAGTGTAGAGTGATGAAATGAACTTTCTTGGAATCGATGTTGGAACCAGCGGTTCGCGAGCCGTCCTAATCAATGGTGCCGGGCAGATGATTGACTCGGCGACTTTTGAGCATGCGCCGTTTACGTCTCCGCAAATCGGATGGGCAGAGCAGGACCCGCGCGATTGGTGGCGAGCGTCGGCGTCAGCTGTTTGTTCCGTGCTCACGAGCGAGCGCGCTGAAGAAATTGGCGCCGTCGGTTTGTCGGGTCAAATGCACGGTGCCGTGCTGCTGGATGAGCATGACGAAGTGCTGCGCCCTTCGATTATCTGGTGTGACCAACGCAGTGACGCTCAATGCATTTCGCTGACGACCCAAATCGGCGCCGAGCAGCTGATTAATTTGACGTGCAATCCCGCTCTCACCGGCTTCACGCTTCCGAAAATGTTGTGGGTGCGCGAGCACGAGCCTGATATATGGCAACGAGTGCGCACGGTGCTGTTACCGAAAGATTATATTCGTTTGCGATTGACCGGAGATAAAGCGACGGACGTTGCTGATGCTTCGGGCACGCTGCTGTTGGATGTCGCACGTCGCAAATGGTCCGAGGCAGTGATGACCGCTGCCGAGATTGACGCGGCTCTCTTACCACGCATTTTTGAATCGCAGCAGGTAACTGGATCAGTTTCGTCTGCAGCCGCGGAGGCCACGGGATTGCGCGCGGGTACGCCGGTGGTCGCGGGCGCCGGCGATCAGGCTGCGGGTGCGCTCAGCATGGGCATCGTCAAATCCGGCGTAGTGAGCGCAACCATTGGCACCTCAGGAGTTGTCTTTGCGGCCACTGATAAGCCAGCGTTGGATCCGAGAGGTCGCGTTCACACTTTCTGCCATGCCATTCCCGATCGGTGGCATGTGATGGGCGTGACTCAGGGGGCCGGCCTGTCCTTGCGTTGGTTTCGTGATCAGTTTGGCACGCGCCCACAAGACGCTCGCGATCCCTACGAAGCGCTCACCGAAGAAGCGGCCGACGTTCCGCCAGGCTCGAATGGTTTGCTCTGGGCGCCCTACCTGATGGGCGAACGAACGCCTTATCTTGATCCGTATGCGCGGGCAGCTCTGGTTGGGTTGACCGCAACTCACACACGCTCGCATGTCGTTCGAGCAATTCTGGAGGGCGTGGCCTTCAGTCTTCGGGATGCGTTTGAAATCTTTCGAGAGATGAATGTGCCGGTTGAGACGATCAGACTGGGCGGCGGCGGTGCGCGCTCAAGCCTGTGGCGCCAGATTCAAGCCGATATCTATGGTCACGAGGTTGAGATTGTTGAGGCTGAACAAGGTGCGGCCTACGGGGCGGCATTACTAGCGGGCGTCGGCGCCGGCGCCTGGCGATCGGTGGACGACGCGTGCGATGCCGTGGTGCGAGTTTCATCGCGCATCAAACCGGACCCGGGTTCGGTGGCGCTTCTGAATCGACAGTACGCCGCTTACCGGTCATTGTATACAGCCGTTAAAACGGTGATGAAAATGATCCAGGACTAATAGGAGTAACGCGCTGAAGTCAGTGCCACGATGACGGTTCTATGGACTTCGTCCACATCCGATCTTAACTTACTGACGAAGGAAGGAATCTTACGATGAAGCTTGCGACAAACCTGAATGTACTTTTGTTAGCCACCGCCGTCCTATTCAACGCTTGTGTGAAAGGGCCAGGTTCGGGCCCCGGCGACAAGAGCGCTAAACAGGGCGGGCCTGTGCGCATCGGTTTTTCCATTGACACGCTGAGAGAGGAGCGCTGGCAGCGGGACAAGGACTTAGTTGAACAACGCTGTAAAGAAGTCGGTGCACAATGTGAAGTTCAGGTCGCCAACAGCGATGATTCCGTGCAGACAAAACAATGTGACAATTTTTTGACTAAGGGCGTCGACGTCTTGATCGTTGCGCCTCACAACGGACAAATCGCCGCCTCAATTGTCGAAGCCGCGCACCGGCAGAACGTGCCCGTAATCAGTTATGATCGTCTTATTCGCAATGCGGATGTCGATCTCTACGTCTCGCACCAAATATTGAAGATCGGGCAAATGCAGGCGCAGTACGCGATCGAGCGTGCCCCCAAGGGAAATTATATTCTCATCGGCGGTTCGCCGACTGATAACAACGCACTGTTGTTGCGCGAGGGCCAGATGCAGGTATTGCAGCCGGCGATCGACCGTGGCGACATCAAAATCATTTCAAATCAGTTCGCCAAAGATTGGAAAGCCGATGAAGCTCATCGCATTACTGAAGATGCTTTGACCAAAACCAGCAACGATATTCAAGCGATTGTGGCTTCCAACGATGGCACCGCCGGTGGGGCGATCTCGGCGTTGCCCCCGGAGCTTGTAGGCAAGGTTTTGGTTACCGGACAAGACGCTGAACTCGCTGCGGTTCAACGCGTAGCTCGCGGGGAGCAGACAATGACCGTTTACAAGCCAATTCAACCACTTGCTTTCAGTGCTGTCGATTCAGCGATCAAACTTGCTCGCGGCGAAAAACTTGAAACGAAAGAAAAAATCAACAACGGAAAAATTGATGTGCCGTCAGTGCTCTTCGAACCGGTGGTTGTAGACAAAAACAACATTGGGTCAACCGTAATCAAAGACGGTTATCACAAGTTGGAAGACGTTTACAAAAATGTGCCCAGGGATCAGTGGCCGACAAAGTAAGCCGTAATCGAAACTGTTGCAGGTTTACGCGTGCGCGGACCGGAGTCTTTCGGAGTGGCTCTGGAAGTAAACATGCACACCAGGGCCGAGCAGAGTAAGAGCCCACACACCAGGAGGCCTTAACACAGTCAGATGAGCGCATGCTGATATTAATGGTCCAGGATCAGCGCGTTCCTTTAGAGTATGTGGTTGGTGTTGGAATCAAATAACCCTTTCAGACAGATGGTGCCGTCCCCGACGTTTCTTACAATCCATGGTCTATAGAAGGCGCGCAGCTTGAGACAAACTTGTGACAAGAACACCGACAAACTGGAAGTAATAGGCGGTAACAGATAGACTCGCTGGCGGCTGCAACCTGTGACAGATGTTAATAAACCGTATGAGCCATGACCTGCTGGAGTGTCTCTAAACGCACTCTTAATCAGCGGGTCGCAGGTTCGAGCCCTGCTCGGCTCACCATAAGAATCGATAAGTTAGGGCATCCGATTTTGGGGTGCCTTTTCTTGTTTGTGTGCAAGTGATCAATCTCTCAATTGGTTTCCCTGCGCTTTGCGTTTCTTCTTGCGGCATAGAAGGCAGGACATGAGATTGAGTAGGTAATATTCGAGTGACCCGATGCTCGCTCAGGTTGCGCATGTGAGGAAGATCGTTGAGCGTGATCGATTCTGCCAGCCGCTATCCTTAGAAATTGAGTTTGATGCCAAGTTGGATCACCCTCGGATCACCGGCGGACGTAATAGAACCAAACCCAGGCGAAGCAAGGACCGCGTTTGGTGCTCCGAGCGGAGGCGTGTTGGTTAGATTAAAAGCCTCTGCGCGCAACTCCAGGTTTTTCGTTTCGTTGAAAAAGACGCGTTTGATTAAGGCTATGTCAGCGTTTCGATAATTCGGCCCCCGAACCGGATTGCGAGAACTCGTGCCGATTGTGAACTGCGGCGCAACAGTGAAGGCGGCCGTGTTGAAAAACTGCGCGGTCGTCTGTTGTGATGAGGGCAGATTCGGATTTGCATTCAGGTTTGGTCTCTGTGTTCCAAATCCTGCAAAGGCGTTGAAGTTCGTCGCCTGCGTCACCGCGACAGGGATTCCTGATTGCAACATGACCACCCCGGCCAGTTCAAAATTATTCAGCAACGCTCCGGCCACCCCACGCGGGCTGAATCGTCTGCCTTTCCCGAACGGCAAATCATAAGTGAAGCTGGCGACCAAGACGTTGGGAATGTCTCCATTTGAAAGATCTCGTTCAAGTCTACGATTGAAACTGTCGGCGACCGGGAAGTTGGCAATCGGCCCTGTCAATATCGACGCATCGAAAACGGACGAGGCTTCGTCGATCAATTTTGAACGGGTGTAGCTGACGAGCAACGACAGGCCATGCGAGAACCGCTGTTCGAGCTTGGCCTGGAAAGCGTTGTAGTTCGTGTTTCCGACGTTGTTGCGATAAAGGCTCACGGTGGTGAATCGCGGAAACGGTTTTAGCAGTTGAGCTACCGGGATCGTCGGATCGCCCAGGCTGGAGGAGCGAGGAATCTGACCAAAGAACGGATTGGGAACACGCACCAGCAACGCGGCACCCATCGCGAGTTGGCTCGCAGTAAGTTGATTGATGCTGGTATCGGGAATCCCCACGTGAGTGATCTTAGATCCGGCATAAGCTACCTCGGCGACCATGTTCCTGGTGAGTTCGCGCTGCACTGCAAAATTCCACTGCTGTGCGTACCCACTGCCGAGGTTTGCGTCGGCTGAAAATATACCCTGGCCCAATCCGGCATCAGGCGACGGCGGCAGCGGCGCGACACTCGGACCAGTTGCCAGCGCGAAGGCCGGAGTAATGTTGTCGAGCGTCCGTTGCGAAACCGTCTGAATGAACGGGAACTGCGGAGTGGTAAACGGGGTCGTGATGCCGGCCATTTCAATCCAAATTACTCCATACCCGGTTCGCACTACTGTCTTGTCATTAACCCGATAGGCGACGCCGAGACGTGGTCCAAAGTCCAGCTTGTGCAACCGGCGCGCCGATTCGGGAAATCCGTTTTGTCCGAAGAACTCCAGCTGCTGAGTTTGCAGATTGAATACGGCGCCATGATTGTCGGCGTCGGTTGAAGGAAAATTGAGCGTGTAACGTAACCCCGCATTGATGGTCAGACGAGATGTCGCCTTGAAATCATCCTGCACGAAATATTCCTGAGTGTGCGCGCGTGGTCGCAGGAC
>Ga0137404_10001646_pt1 | contig 14713 bp, 11 predicted proteins | sample CZOMad2_1_16fung_FD_108285 | JGI IMG/M metagenome (GOLD analysis project Ga0137404, IMG submission 108285) | Vadose zone soil fungal communities from Angelo Coast Range Reserve, California, USA - CZOMad2_1_16fungal (Illumina Assembly) | ecosystem: Environmental > Terrestrial > Soil > Vadose...
GTCCAACATTGTTCTGAAGGCATCGGGATTTGGCACTGGGCCAGCAACGATCAGACAAGCGAGCCGGACGTCGTTATGGCCTGTGCCGGAGACGTGCCAACGCTCGAAACGCTTGCCGCGGTCGACATTCTGCGACAGCACTTTCCCGATCTGAAGATTCGAGTTGTAAATGTGGTCGACCTAATGACGCTGCAGCCACAGAGCGAACACCCGCATGGTCTCTCAGACAAGGAATTTGACAATCTATTCACCACAGACAAACCCATCGTTTTCGCTTTTCATGGCTATCCGTGGTTGATTCACCGCTTGACCTACCGGCGCACCAACCACCGAAACCTGCACGTGCGTGGCTATAAAGAGGAAGGAACCACGACAACACCGTTCGATATGGTGGTGCTGAACGATTTGGATCGTTTTCATCTCGCCATGGACGTAATCGTCCGCGTTGCCAAGGTACAATCGATCGGCGGTCACGTGTTGCAGGCGATGCGCAACAAGCTGATTGCTCACAAGCAATATATCGTCCAAGATGGAGACGATATGCCGGAAATTCGCGATTGGAAATGGCCCTATTAGTTCTCGTTACTTATTGGAGATCCGCAATTTCCTCGCCACCTTCCCACCCCCCAAATTTGTGTGTCTTAAGCCGACGACCGATACGAATTATGATGGGCATTTTCAGGCGCTTAGGCGCATCCTCATGACGTGGAAGCTCGACAGGATAGGACTGCAAGCGAGAACGATCTCACCGTGCGACTCAAGCGCACTTTGCACGCGACTACGCGCCTGCATTTTCCTAGTCAACTTAAGGGGGCATTCGGGGGTCAGGAGCCAGTTTGGTTCTGCGATCCCGCTTGGGGTTCAGGAGGAAGCCATGGATCCTCGAGCAATATTTGGATGAGTTTTGTCAGTTCCGTCTAGAGCGTTGGGAGGCGGTTGGTAAGGCATAGGATGGCGAGCGAACCTGCGTTGTTAGTAGTGGTCCGCTGGTAAAATTTTGGCAGGGATGTCGATTCAAGCGTGCGTCGTTCGACTTACGGGTGGAGGCGAGCAACGATTTGCACAGAAAAGAGAGGGAAACCAATGCTGAAAGTACACGCTAAGAATTTGGGGAGCGTCGCCATCCTGTGCGTGCAAGGGCGAATAGTTAGAGGCGAGACCGCGGCTCTGCGCAATGCCGTGCATTCCCAGTCACGCATCAGCGCGCTCATACTCGATTTGGCCCGGGTGAGCACAATCGATGCCGGCGGTTTGGGCGTGATGTTGGAACTGCGCGAGCAGACTCAATCAAAAGGAATCGACTTCAAACTCATGAACGTTACGAAACTTGTAAGCCGGGTGCTGGAAATCACCCGCTTGAATACTGTTTTCGAAGTCACATCAGGAGCGGAGGTTTTGGCCGCATTCTCGCCAGCCCGACCAGTGTCAGTGTTGGATCTTGCGCCCTGCGCGTAGCGCTCGGTGAGGAAGGGCCGACCTCGTCGGTGGAGTTTCGGGACTGTCCGGCCATGGCGTTGCGCTGTTTCTTGCTCTGAAGCTGCGACTGAACAATTCAAGTTGAGAATCAATAACTTGTTTTCTTGAGCATTTTTTTTGTGAGCAAACAAACCGATCCACGAAATCACACGAACCGAAAAACAAAGTCACGAAATGCTCCTCTATTTAACAATTCTGTTGACAATAAATTGCCAACGACCGTGCGCCGGATACTCCTCGTTCATCCAGGCAAAATTGTCCCGCCCGCGAATTCTTTCGTTGGACTGAGGATAGTCAAGTACAAAGTCATCGCTCAATGCGGATCCAACGGAGCGGAAATCATTGGTCATCATCAGTTTCCAAAACTCCTGGACCAGCTCAATGGCTTTCGACGTCATTCTCCACTCTCAACCGATTCTAAAAGTCAACAAACCAAAGTTTCAAAGTAATGTCTTAGTTTGGTTTCGTGTTTTTTCTCGCTAGGACAGGAACGATCCCAAAATCACACTAAACCGCACGAACAAATCAATTAGCTTCGTGTATTTTCGTGGATCGTTTACTTGGAGAGCAGTAATCTCTCAAAATAGGACACCACCAAGTTTCAGGTAGTGACCCAGGTTTCAACGGCTTCCCCTTTCGGCTGTCAATACTCTTGGCAGTTCAACAAGCTCCCTAAGCCGAGCGTGAAAGCCTAGTGTAAGTTTACGAATCTCTTCAGGGGTATAGTTCGCGGCGCGGAAAGCATCCACGATCTGTCGATCGCTGAGCTGCGATAACCTGCGCGTTATCCGTTCGGCATCCTCGATAGTAACGTCCTTGAACAAGTTGCTCTTCTTGAACGTGATGTGAAAGCGGATGTGTCCATCTTTCACTCCATCGATCATATGAGTCTTCGCATAAGAAGTTGGATTATTGCGATCCGGCTTAAAAATAAAGAATCGGAAGATCTTGGGAATCTCATATACTTTTCCGAAGGTGGCGCCAAGATCCGCGACGAAGTATTTCAGTTCTGTTTTCCCGCGGTCCGCGTGAACTACGAGAATTTTATTGTTTGAGTCCTTGATGTCCCAGTTGTTGAGCAGAACCATCATGACTTTAAGTCCCTGAAACTCCGGTTTGCCGATAAAGGGATTGTCGGTCCACTTCCATCCATCAATCCTCTTTACGCCTTCTGGTCTTGCACTGAATCTTACGTTCTTAAACGTTTTATTTAGGCCCTCAATGCGCACGCTGGGAACGAGATAGGTAACATCTGAAGTGTACCCGACGGCCCACATCAGACGCGTTGCTGCGGTTTCAGACTGAGCTTCCTTTCCTAACTTCGCCACCCACTCGCGACCAGAGGCGTCCTTAACACGGTACTTTGTCGAATAGCCTCCGGATTCCTTTTTGATCAGCGTGACTCTTCGCAAGTCGGGCCGCATCGCCTTTCCACCCTGGCCCCAATAGAGATCGCGCGTCGCTATATCTACTGGCTCCTGCCAGAGTAGTGGGATTCCTCGAGGAACAACGGATTCTTTGAGCTGTTTCTTCGATTTATGTTGAGCGACGCCGAGTTGCGAAAAAGCCACACTCAGGATCATTGCCACAATAACAAGCCCTTGAAACTTCGTTCGTGAATACATCAGTTAAAGCTCCTTCCGCCGGACTAGCGAAACGGTATTTAGCAGGCAAAACGCCAGATTTGCGTGCGAAGATATGTCTGAGGAAATGGGAATTTTGGACACTCGAGGGACCTTACTTCATACGAAATCCTGTCCAGGAATGTGAAACGGGGATGACGCCACGAGTGCCCCGAGCAAGATTTGTTCCGAGCGATGGTTAAGCAGCACTTTGTGTGTGAAAAGTCGTAAATCCCCCCAACCGCAGTTGGGGGATTGTTCAAATCCAACCTACAAGAAAACTGGAAAAACATTTATGCGCGCTTGCGCGAACATGAATGGCAGCGAGGATTACGCGTCAAACGCGAGAATTGTTAAAGCACTTCGGAGGTAGGCTGGATCTGAAACATCCCCCAACTGCGGTTGGGGGGATTTAAGGTTTCCACATGGTCGCTAACGCTTGCGGCTCTGTATTGAGTGGCGGCGTCCCTTTAAGAACGCGCAAGACGGCAGATGCAATTGTTTGTAGAAAGGCCACCGCCCGTGGGTGGAATTCACTATTGTGCAAGGCCGTTAAGCACAGTCAAATCGATACGATAGAATACTGTGCTATGTACCAATTTCATCCTGTGAGCCATTATCCACGCCTTAACGCTTTTGAGAGGAATCCAAACGACGCGTTGTCTGTTCCGTCACACTTGACGGTGGAATATGTTGCGAAGTGTTCGTTGACAGTTCCTGCTGTTCGGTAATTCCAGTTAATTCTTTATCATGCCCTTTACGAGCCTGGGTACGTTTATAAGCGATGAAATCCCAGGCGCTCACTAAAAACAGTATCGCTGCTCCCACCAACATGAATACAGTGGGCCAACCTGCCATGTGAGTCCACTGCCATATGCCGCTCAGCAAAAGAAATGAAGCTGACAACCCGGTAACTATGCTGTCCCTCTTGAGTCGCTCATGCTTACGCCCCAAATAGTTATCTAATTTGCCAACCAACATCACAGGCAAATGCTTTGACATAGCCTGGCCTACGACCGTCAAATTCTCCCCGCACTGGCGGCAGAACTTTACTTCTTCGACATCATTTGGAGCTGCACAATTAGGGCAATACATATGCGACACCTACAACAAACGTCTGCGATTATGGAATAGTTTCTGAGAATGAGCGAACATGGCACAGAACTACAGTGTTCGACCAAGTCTCGCGGTATAATCGATTGGAAACTTCTGACTTTTAATAAGCGGTAACCCCGGCGCCCGATAAATTGATAAGAGGAGGAGCCTTTGGATGGCCAATCAGCCAACTGTCAAACGGAAAACAACTTTGGCGCCGATGCTTTCTGTTCGCAGGGGAGTAGGTGCAATTGAGTTTTACAGAAGGGCATTTGGAGCAGAAGAGTTATTTCGGATTGAAAGCGACAGCGGTGAGGTCGTGGCTCGTTTGTCCGTCGATGGAGCCGAATTTTGGCTTGCTGACGAGTCCTCCGAACACTTCAATTTTAGCCCTGAATCGTTGGGCGGCGGTTCGGTGAGGATCGTGCTGGTTGTCGAGGATCCTGACGGCTTCTTTGAACGGGCCGTGTCCTCGGGCGCCACGGCAGTATCGTCGGTAAGCGACCAACCTTATGGTTGGCGCGTCGGGCGAATTGCCGACCCTTTTGGACATCATTGGGAGATCGGCAAACCGATCTCCGAAGCTCAGTAAGTTGAAGCTCAGTGAGTCTCTGAGCGAAAATTTTGCTACTCAATCACCTTGAACAAACGTCCGCTCTCAATCACCATTATCAGTTTCATTTTCATCATTGCCGGGGCTGTCGGACTCGTATACCACGGCAACGAGTTCTTTACTCATCGTCCATTTGAGTACGACCTGGTTTGGGTTAGCTTGCTCCGGCTGCTAGCGATTGTAGCCGGAGCATTCATGCTCCGCGGCAGCAACTGGGCGCGCTGGCTTCTCCTCTTCTGGATTGCATACCACGTCATCCTCAGCGCGTTCCACACTCCATCTGAGTTGGTGATTCACAGTTTACTCCTCGTGGTAGTTGCATATTTTCTATTTCGCGCACCAGCATCTTTGTATTTTCGCCCCAGATTGCAAACGCCCGAAAATTGATCCACCCAAACTGACTTCGCCACCATGGCCCTTGCCGCCGGGATACGACTCGGCCGCTATGAAATCCGTTCACAACTCAGCGCGGGCGGAATGGGTGAAGTCTATCTGGCGCGCGACACAAAACTCGGCAATCACAGACCAGATTTGTGTATCCTTAATTTTCATTTTTAAACGTCCGGTAAAATCTCCTTCAAATGTATCTTCGACGCCGCTCGTCTCAACTATTGGCCTCTGTAGCGTCTGTAGTGTCTGCGATTCCGGAGACTTGTCACGGGAATTGTGGGCGTCCTTCTCATGATTGGAGTCCGAGGCAATGTTCGCGTACCAGGAATCGAAAGCACACGTCTATGGATCAGGCCTCTCCTACGTCCGTTCAATCCCACGGAATCTCCGATGAGTGCTCCGTTGGCTCTCTTATGCTCACGACGCGACTGAGCAGCCACACTAACGCCGCTGAATGTCTGTCCTAACATCACGATGCTAAGCAGCAACGTTGCGATGATGCATTTTCGAATACCTTCCGTCACTCTACTGACCTCCAGGTTTGCTCTGCCATTGAATCGCTCCTTTTACCATTTCGCTTTTACGGTCCGTCTTAAGGTCATTCAAACTTCCGGATCACTTGAATGCTCTTCCGACCTTCTTGGCGGAGCTTGCCGTAGCCTTTCCTATTTTCCTCGCGCCTCTCGCGGTGGCTTTGCTCGTGTCCTTCGCGCCGGCAGCGGTCGCCTTCGCCGTTTTCTTAGACCCTTCGGCTACCCCTTCTCCTGCCTTCTCGCCGCCCTTGCCAACCTTCCTGGCGGAGCTTGCCGTAGCTCTTCCTGTTTTCTTTGCGCCTTTCGCCGAGGCTTTGCTGGCGTCCTTCGCGCCGACAGCGGTTTCCCTGGCCGCTTTTTTTGACCCTTTGGCTACTGCTTGTCCCGCCGCTGGCGTCGCCATTGAAACGGTTGCACCAACAAGCAGCGTAACGATCATAAGGGTTGCGAAAAACAATCTACTTTTCATCTGACTTCTCCTATTCGATTCTTTCTAATCAGGCCCACTGCCTGGCTCTGCGACTTCGATGTCGCGTCTCTGTGATCTCTGTCAACTACACTTGTTGACTTCATCCACGACATGATTAACAAAAGGAAGCATGCGGAGTCTTGCTGTTCGTTGTCGAAATATACTGTCGCTTGCTCTAATGCGTGATCGGCCGCGGAACTGCGCTCCCGAGGATGGGAGATAGGTTGGACCAGCAGCACAAGAGACTGAAAGCGCGAGCAAAAAGAGAGAAGAAAGTCACCCGGTCTTCAGACTTAATGCGCTGTCTGAAACCTAGCTGATTGATCCAAGCCTGGCGGATAAGAATGGGAAGTAAGGGCTTAGTCTTGTCGTTATCTGGCAGTCTTCCCGGATGGCAATCCGAGATCTAGGAGGGTCTGGCTGTCCCGCTGTGGTGGGACACTTCTGTTTCAGCTGCTAACGTTCGCTGCCGGTCCACCTCATTGCGTACTGCCCGTGGTAGTAGCTCACTGCTAATCTTGATCCGGCGCTCAGCAAGCAGCTCTATGGCCCGCCTGGCAAACCAACCACCTAGCTCCCAAGCCTTGCCGGACTTTACCAGGCAAGTCCACGCCTCCAGTTGTTCGACGTAAGAACCTCTAATAAACCCATCGGCCAACCCCACCGCTCGATAACCTTCGATACGATCGGGATCGTCGACAAGTTCATCGTGGTCTTGCCCCTCAACGAACCCTTCCTCCATACTTCTTTCTCCTCGTGCAGTTCCCAATTCTGCACCCATCGATCTGCTTCAACGATGTGGCTTGGATCTGGTCGAGGTTCGATCCACCTCTTAACTCAAGGTCTTCTCACCCTGACGCGCAGCCCTCAGACTTAGCCTTCTATATCTAATGAGTGTTTTCTTTATAGCTCGTCTTCTTCTCATGATTCGCACCTCAATTATTCCTACGTCATTCACGCGTGGCTGCTTACTTGGTGGCTTTCACCGGTGACATCAGCTCCAAGGCCCTTTGACCGGTCATTAACAGTTTCCGGTTCGTCATGTGAATCTCGCCGCTCGCTAATAAGCGCGCCGGCTGCCTGCTTTACAAACATGAGCTGACCACTATCGGGATTGATATCAACATGGATCAGATCGCCAAGTTCAACCTGATTTGTGGCCACGAGATTCGATAGCGGATAGACCAGAAGTCGTTCAATGGCGCGCTTCAAATGACGCGCGCCATACCTAAAATCAATTCCCTCTTTGAGAATCATTTCTTTAGCCGCACCGGAACACTGAAAAAGAAATTTCTTGCGCGCTGAAACCACGATGCGATGCTGCAAAGCTTGTAACTCAAGATCCAGGATCCGGCGGAGGTGATCCTCGTTTAACGATCGGAAGACAACGACGGTGTCAATCCGGTTCATAAACTCCGGCGAGAACTTACGTTTGGCCGCTTCAACCGCCGTCCGGCCTATTTTTTCATCTACGCCGATGCTGCCGCGGTTACTCGCGCCCTGTGCCGGGGCAAAACCAATGCCTCCGCAAATCAGTTCCGACATCTCGCGCGCCCCCAAATTGGAGGTCATGATGACGATTGTCTCGGAGAAATCTACGCGCCGATTGTCGCCAAGCGTCAATGTGGCCTTGTCGAGAATCCCGAGCAGGAGTTGCCACAGGCTGTCCGAAGCTTTCTCAATCTCGTCAAACAAGACGAGGGACACCTTGATATCTTCGGTGTGGAAGCGATCAAGGTTTTCTTGCGTCAGCAGGGGAGAGGTTTCGCGGTGACCAAGATAGCCGGGAGGCGAACCGAGCAGCTTCGCGATCTCGTGCGAATGTTGGAATTCCGCGCAGTCAATCTTAATAACCGCGTTAGGGCTGCCGAACAAGACTTCTGCCGCAGCTTCGACGACGCGGGTTTTTCCTGAACCGGTCGGACCCAAAAAGAGCATTGTGCCAATCGGGCGATTGGTTGAATTCATCCCCGCGAGGAAGATCTGATAAAGATCGCTCATCCGGCGTACGGCCTGCTCCTGGCCCACGATGCGGTGCGATAGCTTTTGCTCGAACTCTTTTGCCCGCAGACCCTTTTGCTCCGGATTGAGGAGGACCGTCTCCGTCAGATCCGTCTGTCTTTCCATTTCCATTTCTATAGCAATCATGACTGTCCTCCGTCTTCTTTCATGGTTTCGATCGCACGCGAAGACTATTGGGTTTGCAAGGTGATGTCTATTGGAGTGTGAGGTAATGGTATAGGGAGTTTAGGTCACTGTATTGGAAGTTGACCTAATAGTATTGGCGAACCGGGAATCCTCGTCCCGATCCTGCGGCGTTCGCTGAAGTGGGTCAGCACTAGCCGATTAGATGATAAGTCACTTTCAGACTCTTTCTTGAGTTCAATCACTATTTCGGCGTCCGCCCAGACTCAAGCAAAAAGCAAGTGGTTTCGCGCAACTGCACGAAAGACTGATGAGACGGTCCCACGTTAGTTTTTACTGCAAGAAAGCTAAGCTCAAAGCAACCGGGGTAAACGAACATGAAGTCTTCAGTAAAGATCATAAAGCGTACGCGGGGTGAGCTTTCAAGCGAATTGCCGACAGCCGAAGACGAGAAATCAGTCGAGCAAAGTACGCGCGAAATGGTGAGCACCGTGAAGGGCTGGATCGCTGAATTGCAACAACGAAAGCGTGATCAGGGCCATTCGTATTTTTCAACATTGTAGGGGTGTCACTCCGTGGGCACCCCGGCTTCCGTATTGTTGACGCGGGGTGCCCACGGAGTGACACCCCTACGATGTTTTCCCAGTTCCCTCCCACCCTTTTGACGTCGAACATAGCTTTGCCTCAAAAGCCACAAAGATGCACAAAAAGCACAAAGGTCTTGTATAAATCGTTTGCGCTTTTTGTGCTTCTTTGCGGCCTTGCTAAGTCGAAGCAGACTTTTGAGGCAAGGCTGCCGAACATCTACATTCGTTTTCTGAAAGATCTTGGTGTGACCCGCGCCAAACGATGAAATGAGGTTGTAAAGTGGCTCTGGCTGGAAAATCCAGAACGGAGGGCTATCTCCGAGATCGGCAAATCTGTTTCTTGCATCAATTTTTTTGCGCGTTCAATCCTTCGCTCTGCGATGTAGTTAGTCGGAGTAATTCCCATCGACCGCTTGAACGCACGCGAAAAGTGGCAGTAACTCATCCCAGTCTCTTTGGCTACGAACACGAGGGGAACTCTTCCTTCCCGGGCTAGATAGTGGTCTATCATGCCTGTAGCCTTTCTTAATCTGTGCGGCGCCATTCCTCCATTGCCGATCTGGGTGTCCTTTAAAGAGTTGTTGTTACGCCTTGTCAACTCGATTACTAAAGCAATTGCCAGGGAATCGGCGTAAAACCGCCCTACGAGACTCGCTTCGTTCAACTCGCCCAGGAGAGACATCGCGATGTGGCGGATATGTTTACTCTTGAACCCAATCTCGGGAATGAGAGCAAGTTCTCGGTATGAGAAATCCAATCCCTCTACTGCGCTTCGTACAAAAAGAGGGCGGAGAAACAAAAGCAGCGTATTGCATAAGGGTGAACTAAGAGACTGTAAGGACCAGGTTGTCCCAGCGGGAATAAGGGCCACCTCACCTGCCTGCACAATTCCTTCGAAGGTACGTTTGCCAAGCCGGGCGTTTAGCTGAAGAGATGAGTTAAGGTTCAACACGAGGCAGTGACTTTCGGAAGGCGGTACAACCATCTCGTTCAAACTATGCCGTAGATGTATTAGCCGGACGTTTTGCCACAAGAGAGCATCACTGGACACTACGACAGCTTCTGGATAGAGAAGTGCCACGTCCCTGTCAGACGGTGGCGGCAGAGTAGCTTCTCCCCTACTGCGCTTACTTCGGTTCGGGGTTTTAGGCTCGCTTACAATCGGACCTAAGATTGAAATGGGCCAACTTGCGTGTCCCGCGGTATTGACATTTTGTAACATGGCACTTCCTCTCTATTCATCAACCAAAATTTAATTGGTGGCCTCGTCAGAACCATCAGCGATCTGTTTTATTCATCGCTAAAGACTTACCGATGGCCTTGAGCAATTCCTGCTCTGTAAATGGTTTACTCAAAAAGTCAACTGCCCCGGCTTCCATAGCCGTCGTCCGCGTTTCCTCACCGTAATAGGCGGTCATAAAGACGATGGGAAGAGGGCAGTCGTCAGCGGCCAATCGCCGCTGAAGTTCCAGCCCGCTCAACCCAGGCATTCTGACGTCCAGGATTAAACAGTCGAATAGATGAGAGCGGCCCGAATTCAGAAAGGCTTCGGCCGATGAAAACCCCTCAACTCCCAGCCCCATTGAACCGATTAGCACCTTCATCGCTTCGCGCATCGATTCGTTATCATCCACAATTGAAATCCTTGCACCCTCGGCGATCGTGTAGTTCTCTTGCATATATTCTTCTCTCGACCAACCAAGGCTGATTGTCGTTCCTCCACGACTTTCCAAGGCAAGGCTGGCAAATTATTGCTGCAGCCACCTACTCTGTTCTTGCCCGGCCTTGATATGCCTGCAGACTAATGGATATGCGATCGGATAACTATTGGAAGGTGATGTAATGAGCTGGGGATTTAGGGAAACGGTATCGGAGAAAACTCTAATGCGAGTCTGCAGTCGGAGAACTTAGGTCTAACTTTCGGCCATCCGAACCAATACCGCCAGTGAGGTTGCCCGCATTTTTTGCACTTGCGTTACTGGGTGGCAGGGTAAACTGCATAGTTGCTCCTCGGTCTTCGTTTGCTGTAGCCCAAAGCGTTCCCCCATGGTCCTCGATGATCCTTCGACTGATGGAGAGTCCCAGACCCATGCCTTGTGCTTTAGTCGTAAAGAAGGGGTCGAAAATCCGCTCCGCATCCTTTGCGTCCAGCCCCTTGCCAGAATCCCGCACGGCCACCACTACCTCACCAGACTTACTCTTTAGCGTTGTAATTAGCAGCTCACGCGGATGCGTGCGTACCTCGCGCATAGCGTCTCTGGCATTTAGTATCAGATTCAGAATTACCTGCTGCAACTGAATCCGGTCTCCTACGACTGGCGGGAGATCGGCCGCCAGTTCGGCCTGCAACTTGACCTTACTCCTGAGCACGTCGCTGCTGACCAGCTCGATCACCTCTTGAACGGTCTCGTTAATATTCAGCGGCGCCTTTTCGAGAGGAGCCTTATGCAAGAGATCGCGAATCCGCTTAATCACTTCACTCGCCCGCATGCCGTCATTGATCATCCGACCGATAACTTCGCGCGACTTATCCAAATCTGGCGTCTCGCGAGAAAGAAGACGCAGGCAAGCACTGCCGTTGGTGACTATTGCACCGAGGGGTTGATTGACTTCATGAGCTATCGAAGCTACCAACTCGCCCATCGTGGTAACCCGGCTGACGTGAGCCAGATCCGCCTGCGCCTTCCGTAGTGCTTCTTCGGCGTGCTTGGTAGACGTCATGTCCATTACGGCCCCTACAAACTCGAGATTGCCAGATGAATTCTGCAAGAAATGAGCTATGACGTGGAGGTGCTTGACCGCACCTCCCGGCATCTGTAAGCGATGCTCAAAATCAAAATCTGTCCTTTCCTTGGACGCGCGGTCGATAGTCTCCTGCACGAGAGCCCGGTCGTCGGGATGAATGCGTTGCAGTACCAGATCCAATGTGGGCCTTGTCGCTCGATCGTATTCGAAGATTTGGTAGGTTTCCTCTGACCAGTGGATTTCTCCGCTCTTAACGTTCCAGCCGAAGCTTCCGGTCAAGCTGATGCTCTGCCCTTCAGCGAGGAAAGCTTCGCTGCGTTGCAGATCAGAATAGAGGCGGGCATTCTCCAGCGAAATCGCCGCCTGCGAAGCCAGCAACTCCAGCACGGCGACTCGTTCCGACGTGAAGGCGTGGGGCGTCAAATTGTTCTCCAGATAGAGTGCGCCGACGAGTTTCGTTTGTTGGACGATGGGCAGGCATAGGACGGATCTGGGGCGGTTCTGCAGTACATACGCATCCTCCGAATACGAGCTACTGATCGAGGCATCATCAAGGACCACGCGCTCTCGCGTCCGCACCACGTAGTGAAGCGCGGATTGGGGGAGATCAGATGGCGTCACGCCCTCTTGCCGAACGTTGACCTCGACACCGTCGCGGCCGGTGATGGCCTCCGCCTCGATCTGTGGCTTGTCGCCACGAAGAAGGATGAGCAGACCACGCTCGGCCCCGGCATGCTCCACCGTGATTCGCATCAGCCTCTCGATCAGCGTGGGGAGAACAATCTCGCTCGAGAGTGCCTGTGACGCTTTGACCACCGTTTCGACGTCCAAGTACCTGCCTGGCGGGCCGATCGTGGCGGTGGGCGGCGGCGGCGTGGGATCCTCGCGGAGCTGCGCGTGCGACTGCTCGAGCTGCCGGACCTTGCCCTCGGCGCCCCAGCGGAGATAACAGTACCTCGCGTTCCGCAGATAAGCGTGAGCGATCGTTTCAAATCCGCGCGCCGCGTAGAACCGCGCGGCCACTTCATGGGCCAGCGCCTCGTTGTGGACAAAGCCGTTTGCGCGTGCCGAGCGGATCGCCTGTTCGTAAAGGTCCATGGCGTCGAGCGGGCGGCCTTCGATCCGGGCGATCTCCGCCCCAACCAGCGCGGCGCGGTTCTCGAAATTGTCCGGGCAATTCGCCGCCCAGAGCTGGAGTTGCTTGTGATGCGCAGCGACAACGTCCAGGTGCTGCTGCCGCTCGCCTGTTGCCGCGGTGTCGCAGGAGGCGGCTAGAGAGAGCGCGCCGTAGAAGCAATGTTCCGCGATTTCAAAATTTGACGGCGATGCCCACAGCAGCCGTTGCGCCTTCAACGACGCATCGACGGCTGCAGCGTAGTCGCGGGCAAAGAAGCGCGCCTGCGCCTTTCGGATCCAATACCAGCACTCGGCGCGCGCCAGATCCGGGTTGCTGGAGAAACGACGCTCAACCCGCAGCTCTTCGAAGTGCTCATCCTCGAAGGAACCGAATTTCGGGGTCAACCCGCGTAGCGTTCGGACAAGCCCGAGCTGCGTGGCCGTAATATCGATGACAAGGCCGAACCCCATCTTCTCTGCGAACGCGCGAGCATGCTCGGCTTCGCGTTGCACATCGATGAGCGGATCGCCGGCCGCCAGGAGATTTGTAATCATCACGTAAGAGGCGTACGCCGCATCAGTGAGGTCGCCGATCTTGTTTGCGGCATCGAACGCGCGGCGCAGCGGATCGCGGCCGGCCTGGATATGTCTCGTCCACGGCACGAGACTTCCGAAGTTCAGGTAGGTCCTGGCCTGGAAGCGTCTCAACCCTCGTTGTTCCACCAGTTCATAGCCAAGCTGGGCGAATCGAAATCCGGTGTTGTAGTCGCCGAAGCGCGCGCCGGCGACCGAACCGAGCCACTCATAGGCGAAGCACGAACCGTCGCTATTGCCACGTTCGAGACTGAGATTAACCGCCCTAGAGAGAACCAGGAAATAGAGATTCAGGTCCGTGAATCCTGCAGGCGCCCCAAGCTTGGTTAGAACATCCATGGTCGCGAGGGATGCCGCGTCGGTCATCACAGGCAAGTGGATCAGATCCTCGATTGCGCGGCCGCCGAGCTGCGACCAGATCCGCTCGTATTCGCCTCGCGCTTCCTCTTCGGTTGGATGCGGGGACCATTCAACTCCTAGGTGCCGGAGATAGTCGAGGCCGACGGCGACGGCGCGGCCGCTCTGATCCAAGGTTGTGTAGAGATCCACGCGCAGGCACGCGACGGTCGCTCGCTCGACCGTATTGACGGCGCGGGCAGACAGCGCCATCAAGCGCTCCTCTGCGGCCGCCAGCGCGCCGGTGAGAAACTCGCATTCTGCCCGGCGCAGCTCTAGCGCAAAGATGAGCTCGTGCCGGCGCTCCCATGCGCTTTCCGGCAACAGTGCCGCACCGGCGGTGAGATAGTTGAGCGCCGAGGCATAAGCGGTAGATGCTTTCGCGCGCTTGCCCGCGATCAGGTTGAGCTCGGCCAGCTGCTCACACTCGTCGCGTGAGGTGATCAAACCGGCGCCGCGATTGAGCTGATTGACGATCTCGAAGATGGCCTCTTCGCGTTTTTCCGCAGGGGTATGCGCGGCGAGCAGCCTGCCAACGCGGAGGTGCGCCTCGGCCCGCAACCTTTCCGGGATGAGCGAATAGGCGGCCTCCTGGACACGGTCGTGGATGAACTTGTATGAGCCTTCCAACTGCTCGACCAGGTCCAGACGAACGGCGTCCCAGAGATCCGAACGGACGTCCTCGTTCGATTTCCCGAGAACGATCGAAAGCATCGTGATCTCGACGACGTTGCCGAGGCAGGCGAGCTGTTGCAACGCAGCCTGGGTCTCGACGGGCAGGCGGGTCAACTTCCCGACCATGAGGTCCACCACATTGTCGGTGTACCCCTTGGCGTGAAGGCGATCGAGCTCCCAGCGCCAGCGCGCTGCGTCATGATCGAAGCGGAGCAGCCCCTCTTCGGCCAGCGCCGAAATGAACTGGATGGCGAAAA
>Ga0137404_10001652_pt1 | contig 14682 bp, 21 predicted proteins | sample CZOMad2_1_16fung_FD_108285 | JGI IMG/M metagenome (GOLD analysis project Ga0137404, IMG submission 108285) | Vadose zone soil fungal communities from Angelo Coast Range Reserve, California, USA - CZOMad2_1_16fungal (Illumina Assembly) | ecosystem: Environmental > Terrestrial > Soil > Vadose...
CGATACTCTCCAATGGACCGCGCCAGCTCGGACACTGTCGCCCCACCTGCACCCGCAAAAATAGGTAACCCCAACCGTCCCATGGCGGCAAAGCTATCCCTGGTGGTGGAGGCATACCACAAGGGGGGATGGGGTTTCTGATACGGCTTGGGGATCACGCACACATCCTTAAAGGTATAGTACTTACCCTGGTAGGAGAAGCGCTCTTCGGTCCACGCCAGCTTCATCACGTCGAAGAATTCCCGAAAGCGTTCCCGGCTCTCGGCGTAGGAGATGTTGTAGCCTTCGTATGCCCAGGGAAAGCCACTGCGGCCGATGCCTATGTTCAGGCGGCCCTGACTGATGTGATCCAGGGTCGCGATCTCCTCAGCCATGCGCACGGGATGGCCGAGAGGCACCACCAACACCGCAGTCCCCACCCGGATGCGGGTCGTTCTGGCGGCGATAGCGGTAGCGATGATCAGTGGGGACGCCACGACCGAAGGGATGGCTCGCCCACTTTCGGGGGGAGCGAAGTGGCGTTCGGCCAACCAGACCCCATCGAAGCCCCACTCCTCGGCGTGTGCTGCGGTGGAGAAGGCTTCGTGGAAAGCCTCTTCCTGTGTCTTGCCAGCCCGGTAGTCACATTCCATCATCAGTCCGATGTGCATCAGCTTCTCTCCTCTTCTTCTCCACCCCAACAGTGTGTGTCGTCTATCCCCCTCGGTCCGTGACCACCTTGCGGCGTATGAACGGCGCCCAGTCCTGCGTCGCCTTAGACTGACAAGATGGGCTCTGGCGTGTAGCTCCTGTTGTTGAGGTTGACGCCCTGGCGCATGTGCTGCATGCCGCTCGCGGGGTCCATCATTTCACAGAAAATCTCCAGCCGGTTGCCGTCGGGGTCGAAAAAGTAGACGCTATGGGTCAGGCCGTGATCGGTCGTATGGTCGATCTTCGCCCCATGTTGGATGAGCCTGCCATACAGGTGGCGGAGCTCCGTCTCCCCTCCCTCGATCTGGAGGGCGATGTGGTTGAGGCCTAACGTGCCCGCCTCGGCGCCCTCGGGGCCCTTAAAGAGAGCGATGTCGTGGTGCTGGGTGCCGAAGGACAGGAAAGCGGCGTTGCCTTCCCTGAGGCGCATCACTTCCATGCCCAGCGCCTTGGTATAGAACTGGACGGACGCATCCACGTCCTTCACATTGAGAACCACGTGTCCGACCTTGTTGATCCTGGCCATGTTTTTCTCCTTCATGCATGATGGGGCCCTTGCCCGCACTCTGGCATTACCTGGTAGCCGTCTCTAGGTCCAGCGGTTTCATGACGTCCGTGACGGCCCGGGCGTCACGCAGGAGCTGCTTGGCGTCCGCTGGGGGCATCTCCTGAGAGAAGATCTCCAGACGGTTGCCATCGGGGTCGAAGAAGTAGACGCTCTTGGTGAGCACGTGGTCAGCGGTGAACTCCACCTTGGCGCCGTAGCGTTTGAGACTCTCATAGATCTCCTGCAGCTGCTCCTGACCGCCCTCGATCTCTAAGGCTGTATGGGCGAGACCAGAGCTGCCGACAGGCTGATCGTCCGGCACCTTGATGACGGCGATGTCGTGGTCTCGCTCGCCAAACGAGAAGAAGGCCATCTGCATTTCCTCGATGACGTTGACCACCTCCATGCCAAGGGCCTCGGTGTAGAACGCGATGGATCTCTGGGGGTCCCGCACGCCCAGAACGACGTGTCCTACCTTCTTGATTTTCGCCATGGATGCACCTCATTGTTTGGATTGGCATTTGGGCGAGGGCGAGTATACCCTCTCTGATGAAGGATGACAAGGAGCGTGCCTGCGCTGGTGCACCACAGCGGACATACCGTCGATGCGCACACTCACTCACCCTCTCTTCGTTGTCCGTTGTTGTGCCACGTCCTTTGCCCCATCAAACGGACTTCTACTTCAGCTCGATCTTCACCTGCTCGATGCGTCCTTTGAACGAGAAGGGCGACTTGTACTCCTCCGACACGGCGGAGGTGAGCGTGACCTTGCCAGTCGGCACCGGCCCAGCAGTCACACAAGTTCCCGGAGCTTCGGATGTATTTCGGAAGGTGGATATGCTTCTCCCAGCTCCCTGGCTGACGCTGCGCCGAGCGGCATAGGCCCTAAGGTTCGCCCCGCCCGTGCCTGGGCGGCACGGGCAATTGCCGGTCATGTTCGGTATCGCGTGCCTCGGCTAGCACCTCATGAGTTGTCAGGCTGCGGTCAGGAGCGGATTCTGGAGGAGCTTGGAGGTACAGTTCTGTTGTGCGATAGAACTGTACACCACGGGACACGAAGATCTTCGCGACCGCCGCCGTCGGCAGGGCCAAAAGGACGCCCAAGAAGCCGAAGATCTCACCGCCGACGAACAGTGCCACGAGCACCCAGATCTCCGATAGACCCACCGTCTTGCCGACAATGCGCGGGGTAATCACGAAGCCCTCGAGTGTTTGTATAACCGTGTAGGCGAGCACGACGCCCAGAAGCTGCCAGGGGTGCCAGCCGTCTAGCAATGACATCAGCACCCCAGTCGCCAAGGCGAATGCACCTCCCACGTAGGGAATAAAGTTCAGTATGCCAGCAGTAATGCCAATGGGCACCGCCAGGCGCACACCGAGCAACGCATAAGCTCCGCTATAAAGTACTGCCAGGATCGCCATCACGGTAAGCTGGCCGCGCACAAACTGGCTCAAAATTTGATCGATTTCCTCGGCGTAGCTTGTGACCGTCGCACGCCAACGCAATGGGATCAGCTCCCTGACCCCGGCGGTGATACGGTCGAAAGCGCTCAGCAGGTAGACCCCAAACACCAATACGACGAGCGCTGCGACGACCGATCCGATTACACTGAGCGTGCCGCCCATGAGGGAACTCAAGATATTGCCGGCAGGAGCGAGGATTGAGCGTGCGACCTCACTGGTATAAGCGCCCACGCGCTCGACCCATTCCTGCGTAGAGTGGGGGATGGGGATCCCTTGCTGTTCGAGCCAGGGCGCGACCCTGACCCAGAGAGTGGCGAACTGCCTGGGTAACTCCTGGATGACGCCAGCCACCTCAGCGACAATGCTCGGTAACACCAGCGCCAGAAACACCACTACGGCGCCGAGCGTCCCACCAAGTACGATGGCAATGCCAAGCGGACGTGGCACTTTCCAGGCTTCAAGCCGGTCCACCACTGGATCGAAGATGTAGGCGATGATAAATGCGAGGAAGATCGGTGTGAGGACGTCGCGCAACCAATACACGACCAAACCTGTAATCAGGAGCGCTCCAGCAATATAAAGTGCGCGGGGCAATACGATCTCACGGCGTGGTGTTTCCACTGACGACTGCCTCCGACGAGCCAGGAAGCGTTGGCCAGGAGCCCGATCAGCAGGCTGTCAATCGAGTGCTCCCGTCCGGCTACCTGCATACTGATGCGGCCTTGAGAGGCCAGAGACGCTTCCTATGGTCCTTTAGACAAGCAGCGAGAATGTCGTGCGCTCCGATGCCGTCTTATTTGGCTACAGCCTGCTTGATGAAACCGATAATGATCATGAGGATGCCGCCGCCCACCCCGCCGCCAGCCACCTGGCCAATCAGGCTATCGATATCAAAACCGCCCCTTGAGTGCCGGCTGCCGCTGCGGTGCCACCGAGGACACCAAGCGCGCTCAGGAGCTGACCGCCGAGGCCACCCCCGACGATCCCTGCGATGGAGTCGCCGAGGGTGCCGAGACTCTGCTCTTTCAGCGCGCTACCGGCGATGTTGCCGCCCACGGCACCACTGATCAGGCTGATGATTAAACCGATGATCCCGTCTATGTCTTCTCCTCCAGTGTGAGCCACAATCAGCATCTCTTCAACACTTGGATAGTCGGGACATCGACCCCAACGAACGCTTTTCCTTCCGTCGCTGCCTGCCTCCTCAACGATCAACCGTGACCGGGATTGCCTCTGACACGCGCTGGGACAACCCGCACACGACTTTACCCCACCAGCCTCTTCAACGTTTGGTCTCGCGGTAGCCTGCCTTCTTGGCGTCTGCTTCGGTCATAAATTTGCCCTCCTTGGTTTTACCATACCATCGATCGCTTTCCCGAAAGAAAATGCCCGACTCCGTGTTGACCCAGACCATCCCCTTCTGCGGTGGCACCTTGGCCACCGTCTCGGGGGGCGCTGCTTCCTTGGCCACATCATCAACCGTCACCATGGGGGCGAGCTTGTCGATCGTCGCCTTCGAGAGACCAACTTTTTGAAGCTCGTCTACCGACTTGAATGGTCGCCCGGCGACGATCTGTTTGGCAGTGGCTTCGTTAATCCCAGGAAGCTTTTGCAGCTGCTCTAGAGGCGCGGTGTTGAGGTCCAACTTGGGGAGACCGCCAGGAATAGTAGGCATTTTTGGCTGCGCCATCCCACTGACGGGCCCCCAAAGCAGCAAAAGACCTACCAACGCCAATACCGACCTGAACATACTGGAAGGCGTGAATCTTGACATCGCTTCCTCCTTTCATCCCGTTATAGGCGCGTCCACGTGTTATAGGGATCGAACCGAGTTATGGCGCGCGCTGCTGTAGCCGTGTCGGGTCCGAGGTCCTTCTGGTACACGACGCCGTCGTGATTCACGATGAAGGTCATCACACCCGAGTTGCCCCAGTTCGCTGGATAGGCCACCAGCGCAAAGCCGCCAATCATCTTGCCGCGCACGACGTAGTCATAGGCGCCGCCTGGCGCATCGGCGTCTTGTGCCCTGAGGATACGATAGTAGTAGCCATAATGGGGCAAGGGTCTGCCCCGGGTGTCCTTGGCTTTGACATACCCTCTGCCATGTGCACGGGCGATGAGCGGGCCGAGCGGACTCGGCTCCTCGCTGTCCTTGGTGGCCCAATACAGGCCGTCGCGCTTGCCTTTGGTGCTCAGAAACTTCTGCGCATATTGATGCAGCGCATCACCCTCTGGGTTGCGCAGATAGTACTCACGCTGGGCATCGACATAAGCCCGGCACACCTCAATGGCCGCCAGCTCATTGCGCCCAATGCGACGGTTAAGAATTTCCTCCTTACCGGCGGGCGTGTCGAAGCGCCAGCAACCATCCTCCTTGACGAGCGGGATCAGCAACGGCCAGTCGTCCTTACCGACCTGTAGGACGGCTTTCGCCTCGCCGGTCATGGCCAGAGAGTGGGCCTCTTCGTACTCCCGCACAACGCGCTGGCGTTCCCGACGGTCCGCCACCGAGTCGCCAGTGACGATGAGCGGTCGTGCGTCGGGACCCAGGATGGCCAGCATCGCCTTCACATCATTGGCTTTGAGGGCAGTCATGAGTGCCTGTACCCCTTCCTCGGCAGACGCAAAGCGCTTCTGCTTAACCTCCGGCGGCAAAGGCGGACGGGCTCCACACCGCGGCGAGTGTCAGCACGGTGGTAAGGGTCGCCGACAGCCAAGCACACAGCTGGCGACGCATATGACCCCTTAGCAATACCATCTTCACCTCCTCGAACCATCCTGTTTTGGATCTGACTTGCAACCGTAGGGCACTCGGCATCATACGCCCCTCGCCTGGTTCATCGCCCCCTGCCGCCCCCATGACCGCCGATACGGTCGCCGCTCCCCCCGCCGCCGCGGCTGCCACCCCCACCGCTGAATTGACCGCCACCACCTGCTCCGCCTATACGACCGCCGCCCTATCCGATGGCGCTCGGCCTTAACGCGGCGGCGCTTTGCCGGCTTGCGAGGCCGCGTTCGCTATCCCGACGTACCTCGCGGCCATGGCCGATGCCCTGGAATGCCTCCGCCGTGGCGAGCAGCCAGAGGATGATGATGCTGAAAATGTAGGTCATCTCTTCTCCTCTTTGTTCGAGCAGCATCCTGGCGTGCAGCGGCCACACAATCGAGTCTCTCCATTTCACGGCGCGGTCCAGTCGAGATGTCTGAATCCATGATTCCTTAGATAAGGATTTCCCCTCAAACGAAGGTATTCCTCCCAGCGATCCGATGACGGCTCATTCCTACAACCCTGGGGGCAGATGCTGCCAGGGGTATCCGGCTCGCGCCCATTCGTAACCCAGCTGGTAGAGGCGATTCATGGCCTCATGATCGAATGACTCCTTGGCATCGATGTCATAGTCCTCGGGGATATGGGCCAGGTTGAACTCGATGCCATCCCGCTGAGCGATGGTGTAGATGCGGTATAAGTCCCCAACGACCTGGGCGCCAATGAGATCATGTAGGGAGCGTTCAGCGATCGGCAGGATACTGGGGAGCATGAGTTGCCACCGCACGGTCAGCTTGCCATTACGGATCACATAAAGACGGACCGGCACCCGCCCCTGGATCCCAGCCTCCTGCTGCGCGGCATGCAGATCCAGGGTAAAGCCGTAAAAGAAGACCTGGGAGGCTGTGCCCCCGTCCACATGCATCTCCTCATACCGTTTCCCGTCAGCTACGACGGGGATATAGACCGCTGGGAACGCGACGGGAATCGATGCCGAGGCCAGCATGACCTTGCGGAACAGCTCCAGGGCGCCGAGTTTACCGCTCGTCGCAATCGCCCCCATATCCCAGATCACCAACTTCCCAGCCTCCATATTGGTGGTGCCGATGAACAGCCGTCGCCCCCGTTGATGCGCCTGCGCCACCTCGGCCAGCACCTGCTCATTAAGCTGTTTGGCGAGGATCGTCTGTAACGGTGTGGTGTCGACCATCGAACTTGGGTTAAAAAGAATTGCGAGGTAGGATCTTTCGTTATAGATATCCTTCGTGCTGATCGTCGTATAAAACTCTCGCAGGGTGCTGTCGCAGTCCGAGCCAAGGAAGGCGAACGGCGCAATAAGAGCGCCCGTGCTAATGCCGGTCACCAGCTTGAAGACCGGGCGGGTGCCAGCCGCCGTCCATCCATTCAGCAGGCCGGCGCCGAAGGCGCCATTGGCTCCGCCTCCGGACAGCGCCAGGACGTTGACGTGGCCGGTGGTATCGACCACGCCGCGGGGGTCGATGGCCCGTGCTTGATGGATGGACTCCACGAAGCTACGCTGTAATACTGGGCTGAACGTGTCCCCCCAGGCGCGTACATTGGGCATGTCGACCAACGTAGCTTGCGAGGAGAGATCCTTGGGCACGGTGTTGTGCGACACGGTGGCGCATCCCACTGCCAGCACCAACGGGACGAGGAAGATGAGACACGGCCACCGCGCGAACGGGTATACGCGCGCAACGCTGCACTGCCGTGTTTGGCTCGATCCAGTCGAGACGCACTCGAGTTGATCCAAATGCTGCACGGTACTCCTCGAGATCATTACTAATCCCTCCTATACATGCCTAACGTACCAGGGGCCGGACCCGGAAAGCGGCTGCAATCTGTGAACTCGTGGTAGAAATCCAGGCGGATCGCGACGCTTGTCGTTAAAATCAAGCACAGACTCTGTTCAAACACATGATGGTTTGGTAGGTCCGGTCGATCGGCGTACAGGAGAAGCACGTTCTTAAGATCGTACGCGCCTGTCGCAGAGGCTGGTAAGTTCAACAGTGAGCACATCATGGTGGCGAGAAGGAGCATTTTCCAGTAGAGCCGCATGCCCAGCAACCTCGCTACTGGTCAGACGCTGTTCAGAGCATCCAGTCGATCACGAACGGCATGTCAAGCTTGAGGGCGACCAAGCTACTGACCGCGATGACCCCTCATCGGATTGACCTCGACAATGCGCTGATCGCTCAGTTCACCTGACGAGGAGAACCGGAGTCGGCTTTATACTGGGTGATCCAACCACGGGCGACGATTGCGCTCTCATAGGACAGGTTATTATACGCTGGCTAGAAAAACATTTTTCATCCTTCAATATCAATATGCTACCTCAATATCTGTATAAAGTGTGAATTATCTCTTAACGTCATATCTTTGAAGGATATCAGGCTGGTGTTACAGCCTGATCCTATGCCGGTGAGGAATACCTACCCGCTTGCGCAGGCGCTGACGCCCTCACCCTTCCCTCCTTCGGAGGGAGAGAGAGCACCGCCTGGGGGCGCTTCGCCCGGCGCCTATGCCCGCGAGGGGGGGAGGGGTCGGGCGGGGATGGCATTGCGCCGCCCGGTACTATGCACTGCGGTGGCGCTCCCATCGCAAGAGCTGGCGTTCGACAGCAAAATGTCGTATACCAGTCGGGCACGAGCGTCAGCCCACTTCTCATCGATGGTCCTGAGATGGGGGATCGACCGAGGCCATCGGCTGATGGCCGTGTCATGATGTGATGAGATTACGGGAGCTTACCCTATCCGTTCTGGAGGTGCGACATGCGACCCAACAAACTGCGTGAGTTACTCAAGGCGGGCCAGCCAACGTTGGCCACCCATATCCACACCACCTGGCCGTCCGTCGTCGAGGCCATCGGCTGTACCGGACTGTATGACTATGTGGAATTCGTCGGGGAATACGGCCCTTATGACCTGCATGACCTCGACAACCTCTGCCGCGCCGCGGAGGTTCATAACATGTCCATGATGATCAAAGTGGACCAGGAGCCTCGGGGGTTTCTCGCCCAACGCGCCATCGGCTCCGGCTTTCATAGTGTCCTCTTCGCCGATTGCCGATCCGCTGCCGACGTGCAGGAGTGTGTGCGCATTGTCCGCCCTGAGACCCCTGAGGATAAAGGCACCTATGGCGTGGCCACGCGCCGTTTCACTTACATGGGCTACGGAGGCTCGAAGGACTATGTGCAAGCCCTGCGCGACATTGTGGTGACGATCATGATCGAAAAACCGGGGACCGTCGACAACCTGGAAGAAGTCTTGGCGGTGCCAGGGGTCGACATGGTGCAGTGGGGCGGCTCAGATTACTCCATGGGGATTGGCAGGGCGGGCGAACGGCAATCTCCGGAATTGAAGGTCATCGAACGCCGGGTGTTCGAAACCGCGCTGAGGATGGGCATCCCGCCGCGCGCCGAGATCAATAGCGCCGATGAGGCGAAATATTTTCTCGATATGGGCGTGCGCCATTTCTGCATTGGCACAGATATCAACATTTTATATAACTGGTGCCGACAACACGGCGATGCTTTGCGAAAGGCGCTGTCGGGGGCGTAGTGGGGGTGATCTGGGACGTGCCCTCCGACTTCACGCCGGGCACGCCCTAACCTCGCTATAGGCAAAGCCTCATCTGATTGGTGGAGCCTTCGCTGATGCATCCACTCCAGGATGAAGAGAGCATGGTCAGCTCTTACGTCATGCCCAATGCCTTCATCGCCGCCGTCATAGGGTCTGAGAAGAATATGGGGTCGACTCGCTCCACGATGTCCCCTGCGACTTCCAAGAAGTGGCGTTTGTTCTCCAGCGGAATCGGCGCCCGACGTGCGCCATTGTCCATGCCGACTTGTAAGGGCTCGGTCAGCAGGGGTGCTGCCTTGATGTTACCCTGGATGCTGAGATCGCCGAGAATCACGAGTCCCGGCAGGACGGAGTGCTTCTTGAGCGCGGAATAGATGGCGATGACGAGGGCTACTCCAGCTTCGGGTTCTGTCGCAAAGTTCGATTTTGGGGGCAAAATCCGAAAACTGGGTATCAGCAATTCAATAACTTACAGACTCCTAAATTCTCGAAAATGCAACTTTGCGACAGAACCCTTTCTCCTTCTCGGTCATATCCAGTATGCATGTGATGCTCAGAGGGATAGAGGAAATGGTGTACTGGCACGGTTGACTAGTGTACTTGTCCCTCAGCCTCTTGCGATCTTTTATGCGATATTCCACCTTCAGTTCGATGACCACGTTTCTGTACCGAAGGTCGAGAATTCCCCCTGCAACTGTTTCCGCCTCACGAACCTCCCCTCCGAGTTCAGTCATGCGGAGGTGCTGGAGCAAGTGTTGCTGGAATTCATGCTTCTCGTCAACAATCCTCCCCTTGAAGACAGCTGTGTCGGCCACCATAGCGGCATAGCGCGAAAGATAGACCAATACCTTCACGAAATCGTCGAGATCGTTTGGACGAAGGTCTGGCAGCGAACTCCTCACTTGCTCGATAACCTTGGGAAGCTGGATATCCACCATGGGATACCGGGTCAGTACAGGGTAGGACTCCGGACTCAATGCTCTGACGCGAAGCTCGGTATGGCCGATAATGGTCGGCACCACGGCTTCCTTCCCATCACCAGACACAACCGGGCAGGCACTTTCAAGACCGAGGGCTCGCTGAGAAGGCTCTGGGGGTTATAGAAGATAAGGTATCCGTGCTGTTTGATCCCTCTCAGGGCCTCCTCGGCACTCACACCAAACGATGTGACATGGTAAGTTCTAGGGTCGGCAATGGACACGTAATCTACTTCCAGCCTCCAGTCAGCGACAGGCCAACGGGAGAGGCCAATCTCGACCCCAAAATCATACTGCACACCGCTCTTGATCGCTTGGGGCGTCAGCCACGGTTGCCCGTCGAGGAGGAACAGCGTCTTAACGACGGCAACCTCAGTGGGTGACGAGGTCGGGTGAGATCGGCGTGGTGCTTCTGAAACACCGAGTTCTTCCCTTATGGCCTGATTTGGATCCCGTACCTCACAGTAGAAGACCGGCAATGGAACCAGGCTCAAGGACCTGAGCAGATCAGGCACAGACTTCGGATCACTTGTGCTCTCAACGGCCGACGCCCAGGCGGAAAGGCGGCGAACTGTCAAGTTAGGCGGACCACTTTGAAAGCGCTGTCCTAGCGCAGCAGTAAGTAACTGCGCCGATGACAGAAACTTTGGCGCATCCGAGGAAGTCTCCAGAACCCCGGCCACCCACCGACAAAGCTGCGATGCGATCTGCAAAGCGTCAGCCATGTGGGCGGCCAGTCCTGACTCCGGTAGGCCCGAGGTCTGCGCCGCAAGTTGGCGATACCCAGAGCTTAACGCTTCAAATTCGCTAGGAGCAGGCCCGACCGCAGATAGGTCGAAGCGCTCCACGGTCTCCAGCAGCCGGCGCCTCAGTTCGATGCCTCGGTCGAGGAGTTCCCGTTTGATCTCTCGGGGCATTTCGTCACCGGGGTGGTGCATGAGGTTCGGTTCACTCTACGTCGCCCAGGACCCTGAGAGCACCTGTGCGATCGCCAGCAGCGAGCAAACTTTCCGCCCTCTCGGCTGCGGCTGCTCGATTAAAGGTTTCCTTCCACCATGCATGAGCCTTGACCGAGGGCAGAGCCTCGTCTGCCAGTTCGGCAAGCTCGGTAGCCTGCTGGTGAAGCTCCAGAGCAGAGAAGGTGGAGATGAAGCGGTAAGCTTCTACGGGGTCCCTGAGCGCTTTCGCCTTGATAACCGCGGCAAACTTCTCGTACTCGGAAGACACGATTTCGGCAGGGAGCTTCTCTAGATCAGTCCATAGACGAGTTCTTTCCGAATAGCCGTCGTAGTTGTACCGATCACGTTCTGTTCTCTGAAAGAAGTCCAGTACAACCTGCAAGAACAGCCGACTCACCTCCGGTAAGTCTTGCACGTCATATGATAACATGGTGATCATGTGTTCCGAGAAGTATGGATCCGGATGCCTAGCGTACCTGGGAAGGATGCTGAGGGCCACGTATCTTTGCACTTCCACCTATCCTGCGAACGCTGACCGAAACACACGCACCAATTCTTCAAGGAACTGTGTGTCCATACCTTCTTCGAAATAGATTTTCTCAAGCTCCTTGAGTGCTTCCAATGCCATATAGCCACGTCTATTCTTGGTGAATTTGTAGGACCACAGAGAGGCGGCTGCAGCCTTATGGATGATCTGGTAGGGATCTCTAAGATGGACTTCCACGAGCAGATCAATCATGCTCTCAGGAACGCTCGGCTGATTGTTCCTGAGAAGCTGGCCTAACACACTGATGGCTTTATATCTCACCAGATTTGATTCGTAATCGACCAGGTGGTTGTATAACTCTGGGATCACTTCGGGCAGCAGACTGTAATCCGCAATAAATTCCGAAATGCTCTCGACTAGCTCTGCCTTCAGTGTGGCATCTTGACTACTATCGAGATCATTCAGGAAAGAGACAACTTCATGCCACGTACCGCGTGGGTTGGCCTTGAACAACGTGCGGAGGACGCCACCAACCCGGGTAATCAGAGCGTCATATCTTATTTTCCCGCTTCCTAATTGCAAAGTTCTCAGAACATTGGCACCTTACTGCGGGATATTCTTCGACTCTTGAACAGTCATCCGAAGGCGACCAAGGAGCCGCGGGATGTATACGGCTAAGAGATCGGGCCATCCTTCCGCCAGCTCCTTCAGTATGCGGCATGCCTCCTGGTGCAGAGTCACACTGAGTTGTATGTCGCCCAGCGCGAGGTAAACTCTTTCGACAACCCTTAGAAGATGCTGTGTGTAGCTGTCTTTCGGGAACACGGGAGCTGAGAAACGGTCTCTGTGCGAAGCATGGCGAGCAATGAGTTCGTAGATCCTCAGAAGTCGCTTGCGTACCTCGTCGGAAGCCCTCTGCCACCTCTCTCCTATGGCCTCCTCAACTTTTGTGGGAGAATAAATGTACAGGTGTGCCAAGATGTCACATGTTGCGTGGTCGGCGTCGGTGATCTCCGATGACTCCAACGCCTCACGTGCCGTCTCAAGCGATTCTTGTGTTAGACGCTCTCGTTGTCCGGATGTAGCTCAGAGTGGTGAGCGCAGCCAATGCAGTTACTTAGGACGTAAGACGTGGCTTCCCAGTCAAGGTGCATCGATTCGCTTTGGGAGATACCATGTGGGCACACGATGCGGAGAGTGCCGATTGGCAGCCCGGAGGCACTTCCTAGGAGCCCAGCGGTGACCTGCTCGATTTTGAGGTGACGGCACCATCGCTGGACTTGTGGCCACAGACGGGCATTCTTTCGCCCGATTTCAACTGCAGCCTCCATTTCCCTGTCTTTCCGGACCATCGTCCTCTCCAATTTTCCGTGCTAGTGACCCGTCCACTACTCGCTACAGGCTCCGGCATCCGCAGCATGTGGGGCATTGCAACTTGTGGATCGACCCGTGCGCACGACTCGGTATCATACATCTCAAGGGCGTCTGATGGCACTCCAATGCTGCCCGGTTGCATCTGTCTTCCGTCTTCCGATCGAGGGCAGTGGATCGCAACTGCATCCCGATCACTGAATTGCCCAGCCCTCAAAGAACACTCTAGGCAACGCGTTACTGCGAGGACATTACGGCATACGCCCGGTAGTTGCGCGTCTGCCGAATATCCAAGATCAGCCGCACCGGAGTATATCGAAACGCCTTCCCCCGGACAAAAAAAGATGTTTACGTAGTATTTATCGAGCGAGGCCTGGGACTGCTCTATTGCCGTCAGCATGCTCGGCGTTATTACCTCACGCACGGGATTCTTTCTCTCTTCGCGCCAAAAGTGGCGAGAGGAAATCCTGTGAAGGAGGACCGGCCGACGATTTTCGCGGACCTGGGCTATAGCGTTTTGGATACCGTGATGCTCGAAACGGCAGCATATTGTATGGCTAAAGAGGCACCCATCTTATAATACCCAGGTTAAACAGGATGGTTCTCTCGGCAGTCTTGTTTTATAGATCGCTATAATTGTAAAATAAACCCCAGATATTTTGGCCTTATTGAACCAGACTTCAATATGAGTCTATGTGGCGGGACCATCCGATGCGTGCTGGCCGATATATCAAGCAAATCGAGGGGTACCGGGCATTTATCCCAACTCCATTACCACCGGACCCACCTCTCGTGATGGACACTGAACTGATCCGCCTCCTGTCGGAAGCTGATCGCTCATTGGGCCGCCTGGATGGGGTCACGTCTGTGCTTCCGAATCCACACCTCTTCGTTGCCATGTACGTGCGGCATGAGGCCGTGCTGAGCTCACAGATCGAAGGCACCCAGAGTACCCTTGAAGATGTGCTCCAATTCGAGATCGATGTCAAAGGACGTGATCGTCCAAAAGACGTTGAAGAGGTCGTTAACTACGTCCACGCGATGAATTACGGATTGGAACGCCTGAAGGATCTCCCCTTTAGCCTGCGGCTCATCCGTGAAATTCATGCCAAGCTGCTCGAGGGAGTGCGGGGCGGTGACCGAACGCCTGGAGAGTTTCGTAGAAGCCAAAACTGGATCGGCCATGCGGGCTGTACCCTGGCGGCGGCCTCGTTTGTCCCACCGCCAGTTTACGAGATGCATCATGCCCTCGACAATCTCGAAAAGTTCCTCCACGAGACGATATCCTTTCCCGTCCTGATCCACTGTGGATTATCCCACGCCCAGTTCGAAACCATCCATCCCTTTATCGATGGCAATGGGCGCATCGGCCGACTGCTCATCACGTTTCTACTCTGTCAGCGGGGTGTGCTGCAGCGTCCGCTCTTGTATCTGAGTTCCTACCTTAAGGCGCATCGGGCCGAGTATTACGATCGCCTCATGGCTATTCGCAACGAGGGCAACTGGGAAGGATGGCTGAAGTTCTTCCTGCGCGGCATCTATGAAGTTAGTCAGGCAGCGACTATTACCGCGCGCGCAATCCTCAGCTTACGCGAGGAACACCGCCAGGCTATCGCTCAAAAGATGGGAGGAAGCGCCGCCGCCTTCCGCTTGCTGGATTTCCTATTCGAACAACCTCTCATCTCCGTGCGGCTGGTCGAGCAGCATCTCCAATGCTCGTACGTCACTGCGAGCAAGCTGGTAGAGCAGTTCGTGGAGCTCGATTTGCTGCGCGAGACCACTGGTTGGCAGCGCAACCGACGTTATCGGTACGAACCA
>Ga0137404_10001653_pt1 | contig 14671 bp, 8 predicted proteins | sample CZOMad2_1_16fung_FD_108285 | JGI IMG/M metagenome (GOLD analysis project Ga0137404, IMG submission 108285) | Vadose zone soil fungal communities from Angelo Coast Range Reserve, California, USA - CZOMad2_1_16fungal (Illumina Assembly) | ecosystem: Environmental > Terrestrial > Soil > Vadose zone...
AACACAATTTATTTGGGATGGATCAGCGGCGATAATCATCCACACATCGCAGTTTCGCGTAATCGCGGTCAGACGTGGATAAGAGAAACTGACATCGGCGCGGCAATAGGCGTTAAAAGCGCCGTATTTCCGGTCGTGGTTGCTGGTGATGACAACCGCGCGGCATTTGGTTTTCTGGGAACAACTACGCCCGGCGATTATCAGGACGATAATAATTTCAAGGGCGTGTGGCATCTTTATATAGCGACAACCTACGACGCCGGCACTACCTGGATCACCGTGGACGCGACTCCAGACGATCCTGTTCAGGTGGGTTCAATCTGTATCAACGGCACCACCTGTGGCGCCCTCGATCCATTCAATCCATCGTCGCGAAATCTTCTCGACTTCAACGATTTCACTGTGGATCGCGAAGGCCGCGCTCTGCTGGGTTACGCCGACGGGTGTATCGCGCCGGCGTGTAATTCCGGAACGGTAGCAAAGACTCCCCCTTACTTTGACTCGCGTGCCAATAAGGCGAGCATCGCGCGTCAGTCGGGTGGCCGGAGGCTGTTTGCAGCCTTCGATCCACTCGAGCCCGGGGTGCCGGCTGCTCCACTTGTGAACGGAGCGACCCGAAACGGAGCGGGCGTTGTGCACATCGATTGGTCCACACCAGACAACGGCGGGTCGCCGATCACCGGATACAAGGTCTACAGGCGCACGCAGAATACGACTTACGGAGCCGCGCTCGCGACGGTGCCGGATAAGCTAACGTATGACGATCCGACTGCAACCGATGCCACTGCGTCCTACTACTACAAACTCACGGCAGTCAATGCGCTTGGCGAAGGGCCAAGCTGCGGTGAACAGCAGACGTTGCCGGCGCCGGATCCGTGCGAAATTCCGGGTGTCCAGGTGCTGTCGGATCCAACCGGTGACGGATTCGGCTTGGGGGTCCCATCGGCTCAACCTCCATACGATATTCAGAGCGTCTCAATCGCTGAACCGTACAACGTCGGAACAGACAAACTAGTGTTCACGATCAAGATGAAAGATTTGAGTGTTCTGCCGCCAGGCACAACCTGGCCCGTTCAGTTCAATGCTCCGAACGGAACAACTTATGTGGTCCAAATGAGCACATTGGTTGGGGGCACGGCAACTCAGAACGATGCGCTGTTTGAATATGGCGAGGATGGCGGCACCTTACTTCCCGCTGATCCACTTAGCGGCTTCAGTGCTGATGGCACAATCACAATCGTTGTACCGCGAAGTGGTGTTGGCAATCCTGCTATAGGACAACAACTAAACTCGTTCCTGATGAGAGTAACGGCAGTCGCCATTACTCCTGACAACTGCCCGGACAGCCTGACGCCGTCCGGCCAATATACTATTGTCGGCAATGAAGCTTGCCGGCCGAATACGGCGCCGTTAGCGGTGCTCACAGGAACGCCTTCATCCGGCAATGCTCCACTTGCTGTGAACTTCAGCGGCGCTAATTCCAGCGATCCCGATCAGGGCGATACGATTGCGTCCTACAGGTTTGACTTCGGGGATGGAAGCCCTGTCGTAACGCAAGCTGGGGCGACCATATCGCACACCTATCAGAATGCCGGCACCTATCTGGCCCGGTTAAGCGTGACAGACTCGCGCGGCAAGTCGAGCACCAATCTTGCTCAGGCGACCATCACGGTCTCAAATCCATCGCCGACACCGACGCCGACACCAAATCCTTTGGCGTGTAACGTCACGAGGATCGAGGACGACGATGCGCACATTTCTTATTCGAACGGCTGGCACGCGTTGAGCAGCAGCAACGCCAGCGCCGGGCATTATCGCTTGAACGAAGGTGGTAACAATCAACACAACGTGGTGCTGACCTTTGATACCCCGGCCACGCAGACAGGCTCGATCACCTACTTCTACGCGACGAGTCCGAAGGGCGGCAGCGCAGAGGTGTTGGTGGATGGAGTGTCGCAGGGAACCATCAATTACTACGGGACGGGGGGTTCGACTCGCCAGCCGGTGTTTGGCTCGTATCGGAGCTTCAACTATGTGGCGACGGCGGGCGGGCAGCACCGGTTGGAGTTGCGACCGGCGGGAAATGTGATCTACATCGACGGGTTCTGCCTGGGAAGCGCGACGGCGACCGGGTCACCGGCGGCGGGCCCGGGGACGACGACGGAAGCGAGTTCGACGCAGACAGCAGGCCAGTCGGTGCTCCGGAGCGTGACATTGCCGGCCGGGACGCAGGCGATCTCGATCGCGGCTGAGACGAGCAGCAATGTGCCGGTGCAATTGCTGTTGCTGAGTCCGACGGGACAGGTGGTGCAGACGGTGAACTCGTCAGCGGGAGTGGCCATCCTGGAGGCGCCGATCACGCAAGGCGGAGTCTATGTAATCAAGACGGTCAATCTGAGTCTGGGTCCGGTGCAGATCTGGACCGTTGCTACGCCCTTGGTGAGGCGCTGATCGGAACCGTCAATCAACAACAGGAGACAATCTATGCTTAAACCCTCAAGACACCCGTCGGCCCTTCGCCTGTCTTACTTCGCGCTCGCTATAGGTTTGTTCATTAGCGGTTGTTCAAGGTCGGACACCTCTCAAGCGCGGATCAGGACTGAGTCGGCAAAGGCTTCAGAAGTGAACCTGCCGGGTCCTGAGAGCGGTGCTTCGGGGCGAGCCATCCTGCAAAACGTCAGCCTGCGTAAGACAAAAAATGACGCATGCGATTTGCTGCGAAGCAAGGACATTCAATCAATTCAGGGCGAGGCTCTTAAGGATACAAAAGCTAGTGACAGAGCTGAAGGTGGCCTGCACATCTCTCAATGTTTCTACAGCCTGGCGACTTTCAGCAAGTCGATAGCGCTGACTTTGACGGTGAAGGACGGAGGCCGCTACGCTCGTGATCCGAGAGAGTTTTGGAATGAGACCTTTCACCGTGACAAGGATTCAGAGCGGCGCCGTGCAGGTGAAGACGCAGAAGAGAAAGAAGCGATTGCGGAGTCAATCAGCGGAGTTGGCGAGGAAGCCTTTTGGACCGGGAGCCGGGTTGGAGGGGCACTCTACGTTCTGAAGGGAAAAAGTTTATTCGTTTGAGCATCGGAGGCTCTGACAACGAACAAACAAGGCTCAGAAAGTCAAAAGCCTTAGCGCAGATAATTTTGAAGCAGTTGTGACACCGGTACTTAAGTAAAGATGCCACCGGACAAGCCGGTGGCATCTTTCTTACTGTGGCAACATCCTGAAGATTACACCATGCATCCGGACAGTTTCCTCAAACGAAGCATTCATAGCATGGAATTGCGGACTACTGCGGGCTGGTGCCGTCGATATTCGGCCGCATATCGCCGATGAACTTGTCCGTATTTCTGATACTGCGCAGCACGATCGTCACAGCCTCTTCCGGAAATCCGGATTCAAGGGTGAAGGTGTAACCTGCAAAGACATCAGACGAGGAATCCATCCCCCAGAAAAGAAAAGCTTCATCGCTCAATTGCAGCAATTTACGCATCAGCCCAGGCCCGTTCCGAGCTTTGTCCACATTTACGTATCCACCTCGGTAGTGGGGATAGATGCGAAAGCCTATGGTTTCTTTCGAGGTCACGCTGATGACGATCTCCAGGCTGTCACAATTCGCCAGCCCTTCCCTCATGACGCCGACAAAGTTGTATGGCTGTTTGTCGCTCAGGCGAAACGAGACATTGACATCGGTTCTCTGCCCAACTTTATCCAGAAGGGTCCGCATCTGTTCGCGGGTTCGATTGCGCATCATCTCTGACTCCTGGCCATACGCGGCAGGCACGACTATCAATAAAGTCAGAGCGAACAGCAGGCTGAGCTTGGTGCGTTTCATAAGGGGTTGTCTCCTCAAGTCTCCAAAATTGCAACAAGGTCTTTTAAGTTAAGCCGGAGCCCAAAGTCAATACTGAGACTTCAATCTGTGGAGGGTTGAGTGGCATTCAACGTTCGAAACATAAGACATTTTCCATTATGAGAAATGGAAAATGACCAATGAAAAATGATTGCTTTCAAGCTTGGATGAAGAACGATCACCGACTTTCAGTGATCATGACCGCGTCCGTAGTGCGCAGGCCGCGCGAAAGGACAATACGGCCGTCCGCTGATTGGTCAAAGGAATAGAATTGTTCCCTGCTGAAGCTCGTTAACTGCCGGCCGGCACTTCCATCCAACGGCTGCGATACCAAACTTGAAACGTTTTTGCCCTGGTCGATGAAGAGGACGGCGGTCCCGTCAGGAGTGATTTGCAAAGCGCTTTGTCCATTTGCGGGACTTTGAGGCACATCGAGAAGCTTCCTTACGGACCCGTCCTCGGCTGAAAGGATGGCAATCTGCCAGGGCGCGTTCGGATTTTGAGCTCGTTGCCAGCAGGCGATCGACTTTCCGTCAGGTGAGGTCGCCGGGCGCAACGAGAGCGACTGGGTCAGACGGACCGGAGTTCCGCCGTCGATGGAGATTTTCCAAAGCGTGGGCACGCCCGAATCTACATGCTCGAAGAAGATCCAACGGCCATCTTGAGAAAACTCTGGCCAGTTACTTTCTTCCTGGCCATTCGTGAGCTGAACCGGATTGCTCCCGTCGCGATCCATTCGCCATAGTTGCCAGCGGCCAGTGCGGTTGGAGTGAAAAACTACATACCGCCCGTCCGGGGAAGGTACGGGAGCATAGTTGCGACCAGCGCCCGCAGTCAGCTGTCGCTGATTCGTTCCATCGCCCGACATCTCCCAGATGTCCGCGTTGCCGCTGGCGTCCGAGGCATACAGAATCGTGCCGTTCTCAGTCCAACGCAAATCGAAAAACATCCCTGCGCCGGAAGTCAATTGGACTGGCTGTGCCATATCAGCCTTAGCCGCCAGCCAGATGTTAGTTAACGTTTGTCGCTGAACCGACAGGAGGACCGAGGTTGAAGAGATACTTACCGCGAGGTAATCATTCAGATCGTTGGTAATTCTGCGTGCCTGGCCGCCCGGATAAGCGACCAACCACAGTTGGTAAAACGCAGAAGTGCTATCCTGGGCGCTGATCACGAAACCACTTCCATCACTCAACCAGCCCATGTCCGCAATTTCAAGCCAGCGTCGGGATCTTATAGATGCTTCCGTGTGAGTTGTAGGATCGATGCCGCCGACCTTCAGGAAGAAGCCGTCCGCGTCTGAGGTCTGGGTTACAGTCGCAACCGTCCTGCCGTCGGGTGACCAGGTTGGACCAACCAGCGCTGAGAAATGTTCCGGAAACCTTCGCACCGCCAGTTGTTGTTCTGTCCCGGACTCAGCGCTTGCCAGAACAAGAGCATCCTGTCCTTGCTGGGCGTTACTGCGAATAAACGCAAACTGTTTTCCGTCCGGGGAAAAACCGATGGGGCTATCGACGTCCTTCTTTATCTCACTTACAGAACCTCCTAGCGCGGGAACACGATGAAGGTTTGCGTCCCCGCTATTTCCTTCGTCGAGAACGTAATAGATGTAGTTGCCATCTCTGGAAAATATGACCCCTCGGTACCTGGCGTCAGCCGGCGGCACCAACCTGATGCTGTTGGCGATAGCGATTTGGCGGACCCAGAGGCCCTGCCTACCGCTTTCACCCACCACGTAGGCGGCGTATTTTCCGTCAGGAGAGATCGCGACATTGGCAACGTTGCCGGTGGCAGTCAGTTTGTTGACGCTGGTTGTAGTGAAATGAGCAACCGGTTCTCGTGTCGAGCGGTAGATCAGGAATCCAACTGCGACTAAAAGCAGGCCAAACACCATGCCGAGGATCCAGATGCGTTCTTGCCTGTGATCTCGATAGAGCTTGTCGAGTGCCTCAGCCACTGTGGGCACCGCCGGTGTAAGCTCTCCTGTACTGATCGCTTTCCTTCGATCCGCCTGTTGGACGATTGTGCGAATCTCCGTGGTGAAGTCTCCCGAGAATGAGAGAGCACGCTCTGATTCATTCCCAGTAAGGCCAACACGTTTAAGTAAACTGTGGAACCGAGGATCTGATCGCAAATCATCGAGCTTCGGCTCGGTTCCGAGCCAAATCAGCCACTCGTCGCGTTTTTCATAAGCGTCTTCGAGAAATTTAAAAGCTTGTTCGCGATCGCCGAGTCCCGTGTACACCAGCGCCCGGTAATAAGAGGAAATGTAGACCTGAGATGAAAGACTGTTCAGCTTTTCAGCAATTGCCCGGGCTTCGTCCTGCCGGCCCGAACGAGCGAGCGCGTAACCGAGTGGCCACAAAGGCACTGCCGAGCCCTCCATAAATTCCTGTGCTCGATGAGCCATCTCGATAGCCGTTTCGTGCTGACCCATTTCCTCATACACCAGGCTCAGGACTGTGTAACCGTTCCCAAACGTGCGATCCATTTCGTGAGCACGTTTTACCTCGGCAAGGGCACTCTCATATTGGCGGGCATGATAGTAGGTCCAGCCGCCAATAGTGGCATCCATTAGTGATAACGGATTGATTTGCTGAGCTCGTTTTATTTCGGCGATCGCTTCGTCAAAGCGACCCTGGGCGGCCAGGAGATTTGAATACCATTGATGGGCCGGAGCGTAGTTTGAATTCAATTCCAGAGCCCGCTTGAATCGTGCCTCAGCCCCTTGCCAGTCCCAGTCGTAGATTAGCGTCGTGAACGCGAGAGCGGCATGCGCTTCTGCAAGCGAGTCGTCTAACTCCAGGGCTTTGATGGCCGCTTGTTTAGCCTGAGGAAAGTAATCATGCGGCGCTCCAATACTATAGATTGCCGCCCAGTTGAAGTAATCGGCGATACCGACATAAGGCAAGGCATAATTGGGATCCAGATGGATCGCTTCCCGAAAGTGCTCCAGTGCTTTCTGGAGGTCCTCATCGTTGAATCTGTTCCAGAAATAACGCCCTTTCAAATAGGTTTGATAAGCGTCCGTGTTCTCGGTTTCGTGGCGCAAAAGCAATTCCCGCTCTTCCCCGGTTAAGTGCGGTATCAAGGCGGTAGCCACTTGCTCGGATATCGAGTCTTCGACCGTAAACAGATCGGTGTAGTTTTCATCGAACTTGGTGGCCCAGATGGGCACGCCATCGCGCATTCGTACCAGTTGCACAGTCAGCCGAATCCGGTCGCCCGCTCGTTGTATGCGCCCGTCCAAAACGTAGGACACATTAAGTTCATGACCGGCGGCCATAATATTGTGAGTGCCGTCAAAGTATTTGATTACGGAACTCGTTGGTCTGACCATGATGCGATGAATATTGCTTAGTTTGGTGATAATGGCATCAGCCATACCCATACCGAGAAACTCATCGCTCTTCTCTTCGACCCGCAGCACCTGGAACGGCAGCACCGCCAGGGCCCGAGAAGCCGGATCGCCCGTATCAACCGCGGGAATTCCCGAAGGACTAAAGAAAGATGGAGCAGAAACCGGATGGCCATCCAGGTAGCGCCCGAGATCCGCAGACAATTCTTCGACTGACGCGTAACGCTGGAGCGGCAGTTTTCTCATTGCTTTCAAAACAATGCTGTCAAGACTGCCGGCCAGGTCGCGCCTGAGTTGCTCTGGAGTCGTGCTGCGGGTCTCGCCAACGCTGGTTGGTGTAACCTCGAATGGTTCGTGTCCAGAGAGAGTAATTACTTCGATGAGATTCACTACGACGCTGGGCAGATCGGGATCTTCTTCGCAGATCACGCGGGCCAGTTCATATGGAGAATGATCTCTGAGCTTGTAAGGGCGGTGATCGGTAAGCAACTCGTAAAGCAAAATCCCGAGGCTATAGACGTCGCTTCCCGGCGTGACAGTTTCTCCGAGCACCTGCTCGGGACTCGCATACTCTGGAGTCATCAGGCGTACTGCGGCCGTGGTTGGATCCAGGGTTTGCGAAGCGAGATCCGGATCAAGCAGTTTGGCAATTCCAAAATCAAGCAGTTTAGGAACGCCTTCGGTGGTCACAAGCACATTGCTGGGTTTCAGGTCGCGATGAACGACGCGATGCTGATGTGCATACTGAACGGCTGAGCAAACCTTCCGAAAAAGCCGCAGACGTTCCGCGATCGTGAGTTTGTGAGAATCACAATATGAGAAAAGCGGGTGACCCTCTACGTACTCCATCACGAAGTAAGGGAGCCCTTCTTCCGTGGTTCCGCCGTCGAGCAGGCTGGCGATGTTCGGATGATCGAGACTGGCCAGGATCTGGCGCTCATTACGAAAGCGGCGAATGATGAATTCGTTGTCAGTGCCTCGCCTGATCAGCTTGATTGCCACACGCTTCTGATACTCAGCATCCGCTCGCACGGCGAGGTAAACCGAGCCCATACCACCGCGACCAATTTCCTGGACGATTCGATAAGCACCTAAGCGCTTGCCGATCACCGAAGCCGGAGAAGCCAGCGTGTTTGTTGCCGGCGTGTTCAGTGGCGGAAAGACGGCGGAAGTGCCGGCCTGATCGAGCGCCAGCAGGAGACTCTCGACCTGTTGACGCAGCGGGGCGTCCCCTTCGCAGGCAGTATCAAGGAAAGCTGCACGCTCGGCGGGGGGGTGTTCGAGAGCTGACTCAAATACTTGTTCGACTCTCTTCCAGCGCTCCGGGGTCATACGACCGCTCATCCTCAAAAACCCTGATCGCTATGCTCTTGATCAACAAGCGATGTTTCGTTATGGGAAATTGCGAGTTTCTAGTTGATTCGCTCGAATCAAAGGAAGCGATCACCAAAATGGAGACTGAAATGAGGATAAGGTTTGTCAGCAAACGAGTCAAACTGGAGTAGTTGTCCTAATTTCGGCTCTTCTCTACAACATCAGTGTTCTTAGTGTCTCAGTGGTGAATTACTCCGCAAATACTCGCCACGGACGCACACAGATCACAGAGGACGCATAGAGATTTCAAATTAGCGCACGACCCACTGGCGCGGTTGAATGGTTATTTTGCGGGAGTCTCCTGACTGAAAAGGCAAACCCATTTGCCGTCTCGCTCCGGTTGGGCATGCCATTGGCCTTCTATTTCGTGCTGAAAAGGCTGAGCCAAGATTGATAATTAGTTCCGAACGGCCATCCGGAACTATTGTTTGCACAACCGGCGCTGGACAATGGTCTTCGAGGATCCAGTAGCACTTGACGAATCGCCCAACCGACGGCCCAGGTTTTATTTCGCGATATTGCATACGTATGAGGCAGTTTAACCACGAAGGGAGAAAAAATGCCACGTTACTGATGTGCTGGTACTCGTTCAGTTTGCCTGGGAACGCGGGCGTCTCGCCCGCAATCTGATCGATCTCCCGTGGGGTGCGGGCGAGACGCCCGCGTTCCCAGGGCAAACTGAACCAGTATCGATGTGCTGGTGTGCTTTCGTGTGATTTCGTGGATCGGATTTGTATGCTTTAAGCTATTGAGCGATCGAATTCCTTGAATAAGGCACCTGGTCCAAATGTCAATAAAAATGGAAGGGCAGACTGAGCCGGCTAAGCAGCGTTGTATCGAACCAGGCTGTGCCGCCACCTTTGGCCTCGACGATCGGGTTTATGTTTGTTCACGTTGCGGCGGCCTGCTCGACATTGAACTGGTTGGCGTTAAGGATGCCGGACTATTAAAGCGTCGCTGGCGTGAGCGACTGAGCTCGTTTGATGTCCGCGATCGCAGCGGTGTTTGGCGCTTTCGCGAGTTGCTGCCGTTTCTTGAGCACGCTCCAATCGTCTCGTTAGACGAAGGCAATACCCCGCTCTATGAGGCGCCGAAATCGGCCAGTTACTGCGGGCTGAACCACCTGCGGCTAAAGCATCAGGGCGCAAATCCTACCGGCTCTTTCAAAGACACCGGAATGACCACGGCCGTGACGCAGTCTCGTTTACTGGGAGCAAAACTGGTTGTTTGCGCCAGCACCGGCAACACTGCTGCGAGTCTTGCGGCGTATGCCGCGCGCGCAAGCATACCCTGCGCGATCATGGTGCCCGAAGGGCAAGTCAGTCACGCAAAGCTGGCGCAGGCTCTGGACTATGGTGCCCTGGTGCTCGAGTTAGAAGGCAACTTCGACATATCGATGCGATTGGTCCGTGAACTCGCCTTAGATGAGTCGATCTATTTGGTGAATTCGATCAACCCATTCAGGATAGAAGGCCAGAAGACGGTGGCCGCGGAACTCTGCGAGCAACTCGGTTGGGAATCGCCGGATCATCTGGTAGTCCCTGGAGGAAACCTCGGCAACAGTTCAGCGTTTGGAAAAGGCTTTCGGGAGTTGTTGGACCTCGGACTCATCGATCGGATGCCACAGATTACGATTGTCCAGGCTGAGGGGGCTGCACCCTTTGCGCATCTGTTTGCCCGGCATCAGGGCGATCTCGAGAAAGGTCATACACCTTCTGAACTTGAGAATGTCAATGACCCAAAAACATTGGCCTCGGCGATCAAGATTGGGGCGCCTGTCTCGTGGAAAAAGGCCTGGCGCTCGCTGAGGTGGACGAGCGGGAGAGTGCTAACCGTTACTGAAGAGGAGATCGCGGATGCAAAAGCGATTGTTGGCAGGGACGGAATAGGCTGCGAGCCCGCATCTGCCACTACTGTTGCCGGGATTCGGAAACTCCTGATAGAGGGCGCGGTTGGAAAAGACGAGAACGTCGTAGCCGTTCTGACAGGCCATTTGCTGAAAGATACTGACTACGTAATTGACTATCACAGTGGAAACCTGACCAGCGAAAGCAAGACAGGACCACGAAATATCACAGGCAAATTCACTAATCGTCCCGTTCAGGTAAAGGCAGAAATTGATCGCATCCGGGATCTCTTTGCCGGTCTTGTTGCCTCGAGAGAGGAAGTGAGTTGATGCAGAGCAAGGTTGAAAGCCGCCGGAATGATTTCACATTCGCGGTGCGTTTGCCCGCGTCGACTTCTAATCTCGGCGCAGGGTTTGATTGCTTTGGACTTGCCCTGCAACGCTATTTGAGTGTTCGAGCGACAGTGGTACGCGATACGGCGCGCAAATGTAATGTTCGAACCAGTGGAACGAGTGAAAGCGCCGAACTGCCACGCAACGAGGAAAACCTAATCTACCGGGCCATGGCCTTCGCAGCGCGCTCGGAAGGTGTCACCTTGCCTTCGCTAAGGCTGTCCGTGCGAAATGAAATACCACTTGGACGGGGATTAGGAAGCAGCGCGGCTGCCATAGTCGGAGGAGTGAAGTTGTGCGGACTGATCGGCGGAATTAAGCTGCCAGACGAAAAGGTGCTTGAATATGCGACTCGTTTCGAGGGCCATCCGGACAATGTTGCGGCAACACTCTTCGGCGGTTTTGTTATCACATCTCCGAAGCATGATGGCTCTGTACTCGCGTTGAAACGACCCTGGCCACCGGAATTGAAGGTTATAATCGTCTCTCCGAGTTTTCGCCTTGCTACCAAACTTGCGCGCGAGACGCTGCCATGGGGAGTGACCCGCGCTGATGCGGTTCACAATCTGCAAAGGAGCGCCTTGTTTGTTGGGGCTGTGGCGGCTGGTCGTTATGACTTGCTTTGGGAGGCAATGAGGGATCGCCTGCACCAGGAGCGAAGGCAAACGCTCGTTCCCGGCCTGGCTGAAGTTTTGGAATTACCGCAGATGGAAGGTTTGCTGGGGTTGGCTTTGAGTGGTGCAGGACCAAGCGTGCTGGCCCTGGCGGTAGATCACTTTGACGACATTGCTAGCGCTATTGCGGGGTGTTTTCAGCGTTACAAAGTGAGGACAACTTCTCAACGTCTTGAAGTAGACACCGTGGGCTGCCAGATGTTATCCGCAGATTACGCAGATTACGCAGATTACGCAGATTAGGAGAAGGCAGTAGGCAGTAGGCAGTAGGCAGTAGGCAGAAGGCAGTAGGCAGTAAGCAGAAGGCAGTAAGCAGTAGGCAGAAGGCAGTAAGCAGAAGGCAGTAAGCAGCCGGCAGTAGGCAGAAGGCAGTGGGCAGAAGGCAGTGGGCAGTAAGCAGAAGGCAGTAAACAGAAGGCGGAAGGCAGTAGCAGTGGGCAGTAGCATCGCTGGTTGCCTGGTCTTTCTGCTTGGTGCTTTCTGCCTACTGCCTACTGCTTACTGCCCACTGTCTTCTCCTAATCTGCGTAATCTGTGGATCCCAGTCGCCTGGTCAAACGAAAGACGGGATAACTCACTGCCAGCAATAAGAGCGCATAGACACTGTTTATCCGGTCGCTCACAATTGCTCCAATCAAGAACGCTGTCGATCCCACCAAAGCAATTCCAGTGGTCCATGGATGCCCCCAGGCGCGGTAGGGTCGCGGCTTGTCCGGCTCACGGCGGCGCAACACGAAGACCGAGATGAATGACAAAACATAGTTCGCAACAAAAAAGAACGCGCAGACTGTGATTACCGTCTCGAAGGTTTTGCCGAACAAGATGAAGAGCACGGTAATCGCGCCGCTTAGAAACAAGGCAAAGGTTGGGGTACCGCCTTTGTTTACTGTTGCGGCCCGCCTGGCAAACAGTCCATCGCGGCTCATTGCAAAAAGTACCCTGGTGGCCATCAAGTGACAGGCATTGATAGCACTGAGCATCGAGACAATCGTCAAAATCCGAAAGACTGTGTCGCCGTACCGGCCAAACAACACCTCAGCCGCAGCACCAGCCGCAAAGTCTTGACCGGCGATTTTGGAGATTGGCAATGTGTAAAGCAATGCAAGATTCACTAACAGATAGATTGCGATGACTGAGAGCGCGCCACCGAACATCGATCTCGGAATGTCTCGACCGGGATTCTTGACTTCCTCTGAAAAATAGATCACGCCGCTCCAGCCGTCGTACGTGTAAATAACCTGCTGCAGCGATAGTACCACCGCTGCAAATATCGCAATTCCCGCGGGACTGCTTGTGAGTTGTGGTGTTGCCAACGATCCCTGAGCGCCCAGGGCAAAGGCCGCGGCAATCAGGGCGAGGAATCCAAGCGCTTTTAACAAACTGGTGAAGTTCTGCACTGTGCTTCCCCACATGATTCCGCGCCATTGCAACACGACAAAGAGAATGGCGATAGCGGCTGCGGTGATTGCCACCCGGAGTTCTCCACTTAGGGACGGTATTAATGCCCCCGTGAATTCACCAACTACGAGCGACACCGCGGCGGTTGCGCCGCAGGTTGAAATCCAATCGCTCCATCCGACTATGAACCCCGCATATTCACCGAGGGCGTAGCGCGCAAAAACATATTGACCTCCCGATTTCGGGATCATGGCCCCAAGTTCCGACAGTGAGATTGTTCCCAGCAAGGCATAGATCCCGCCGGCAATCCAGACGCTAAGATACAACCAGGTATTCGGAAGGTGGGCGGCGATGATTCCAGGCGAGCGAAATATTCCCGCGCCAATCGTGTTCCCAACGATGACGGCGAGACCAAATCCCACCCCCAGCACGCTCAACAAGCGGCCACTACGGCCTGAAGAAGAGGCTCTCTGTGCAGTATTCTCCATAAACAGACGGGAAGAGGTAATCTTCCTTCGATTAGGGCTAAGTGCTGCGACAAATTTCTGGGAGCGCGTGATGCAGTAACAGTTGAGTCGGTCCTTGTTTCACAAAGCTGCTTTCAGATCGGCGTGGAGCAGACGGTGAAACAGATGCTCACCTGCTTCACGTCGCACTGACAATCTTCCCGCCCTGTAAGCTCGAGATGTCAGTCCTCTTTGCACTGACTTGCAGATGGCGACGTCTTCGTCCTGAATGCGCTGGCCAACTTCGATACTGGCAAGATTGCGCGCTCGCGCCGCGTCCGAAACGTCTGGAAAATAGAAATCGAAAATGACCTCAGTTTGATCGACACCCCGAGGAATCACAAGGTTCGTATCCATCGCGCCGTCGTACAAGTTGATCATGAAGTTCGGATAAACCCAATAGTACAGCGCGCGGTCGCCTTTTCTAACGGCGCCAGTTTGGGCTTCGGCTCCCTCGCTGACGATTGGGCTCCATTGCAAACAATAGCGCTCGCCGTTCTCTATCATGTATTTGCTGTAATCCAGAACGCTATCCAGACCTTTGTGCAGATGCGGTACGTGATAACCACCGTCCAGGTAGTTATCCACAAACACTTTCCAGTTGCAGTCAAAAGCGTAGTGGCGGCGCTCGATCCAGTGCATGCCGTCCAAATCCAGAGGATTGAATTGACCGATTAGATCGTCACCGAGAAAATCCTTGAGTGAATCGTTGCCGCGCTCCAGTCTGACAAAAACCCAATTCTCCCATGCTTCAGTTTGAACCGGCGCCAGACCGTTCGCTGCTCGATCAAAACTACAAACGCCGGAGAAATCCGGTGTGCCTTTAAGTTGGCCCTCAAGCGAATAAGTCCAACCGTGATAGGGACAGCGAAGCTGCGCTGCTTTTCCTTCTGCTTCAGTCATAACTGCGGCGGCATGATGACGGCAGACATTGAAAAAGCCGCGCAGGAGATTATCAGCCCCGCGGACTATGACAATCGGTTCGCCGGCGATATCAGTGGTGACGAAATTGCCGGATTCGGTGAGTTGATCGAGCCGGGCTGCCAATTGCCAGGATCGCGAAAAGACCGTGGTCAGCTCCAGCTCATAGAGTTCTTTGTTGGTATACCAGGGAGCAGGGATGGTCCAGGCCCCGTCCAGCGGAGCCGTCGGGTCATAGCTGTCGATGATGCTTTGTAATTTCAAGTGTTAGGTTAAGCTGCGCTGTGATTTGATTGTCAGTTGTTGGTTCCACGAATTCCTCTCATTCACACCGTGGCTTTAGCCCGG
>Ga0137404_10001657_pt1 | contig 14639 bp, 2 predicted proteins | sample CZOMad2_1_16fung_FD_108285 | JGI IMG/M metagenome (GOLD analysis project Ga0137404, IMG submission 108285) | Vadose zone soil fungal communities from Angelo Coast Range Reserve, California, USA - CZOMad2_1_16fungal (Illumina Assembly) | ecosystem: Environmental > Terrestrial > Soil > Vadose zone...
CCCAGGACCTCGCGCTAGGCCGCGGCCACGGTTTCCTCGAGCGGGGTGCGGGGCGCGCCTAATCCCGGGTCGGCGTCCGGCCGGACCCTGTCCGGGTCGGGGAGGGCTCGGCGGTCGACCTTGCGGTTGGCGGTCAGGGGGAGGTGGGGGAGGAGCACGAAGGCGGCGGGGAGCATGAAATCCGGCAGGCTCTCCTTGAGGAAGGCGCGCAGCGCGACCGTCCCAGGGGCCTCGGAGGTCCCCGCGGCCTCTGCCGACAGGACGTAGTAGGCGGCCAGCCCCGGCTCTCCGGCCGCCGTTTCGCGCACCGCGACGGCGCACTCGGCGACCGCCGGGTGCCGGCCGAGCACCGCCTCGACCTCCCCCGGCTCGATCCGCATGCCGCGCAGCTTCACCTGCTGGTCGGCGCGGCCGAGGTAGAGGACGTCGCCATCCGGCAGCCGGCGACCGAGGTCGCCCGAGCGGTAGAGGCGGGCACCGGGACGGCCGGAGAAGGGATCGGGGATGAAGCGTTCCGCGGTCAGCTCCGGGCGACCGAGATAGCCCCGGCAGAGGCCGTCGCCGCCGACGTGAATCTCTCCCGCCACCCCGATGGGGACCGGCGTCAGGCCCTGGCCGAGGTCACCGGCGTTGTCGAGGAGGTGGAAAGAGAGGTCGGCGAGGGGCGCTCCGAGGGGGCTCCTGCCGGGGCACGCCACGTCGCCGGCGGTCAGCTCGCGGAAGGTGACGTGTACCGTGGTCTCGGTGATGCCGTACATGTTGACCAGGCGAGGGGCGCCGGGGAAGCGGGCGAGCCAGGGGCGGAGCAGAGCCGGGTCCAGGGCCTCGCCGCCGAAGACGACATAGCGCAGGGCGAAGTCTCGACCGGAGCGCCCGTCCTGCTCGGCGGCGCGGACGAGCTGGCGGAAGACCGACGGGGTCTGGGACAGGATCGTCACTCCCTCCGAGGCGAGGAGGCCGAGGAACGACTCCGGAGCGAGGGCGATCTCCCGCGGCACGACGACCAGGCTGCCGCCCGAGGTGAGCGCCCCCCAGATCTCCCAGACCGAGAAGTCGAAGGCGAAGGAGTGAAAGAGGGTCCAGACGTCTCCCGGGCCGAAGTCGAAGCGCTCGCGCGCCGCGGCGAGCAGGCGGGTGACGTTGGCGTGGGTCACCAGGGCGCCCTTGGGCTGGCCCGTCGAGCCCGAGGTGTAGATCACATAGGCGAGGTTCGCCGGACCGACTTCGTCGATATCGTCCGGTGCCGAAGCGCTCTCGGCCGCGAGCGCCGCCGCGTCGGCGTCGAGGAGAACCCGGCGGGCCGGCGGGCTGGGCAGCCGCGGCAGCAGCGCCTCCTGGGTGACGAGGACGGATAGACCGGAGTCATCGATCAGGTATTGCAGGCGCTCCCCCGGGTATTCCGGGTCGAGCGGCACATAGGCGCCGCCGGCCGTGAGGATCCCCAGGATGCCGACCACGAGGTCGAGCGAGCGCGGCAGGCAGAGGCCGACCTTGACCTCCGGACCCACCCCCAGCCGCCGCAGGCGGTGGGCGAGCCGGTTGGCCCGCTCTTGAAGCTCGCCGTAGTCGAGCTGGCCGGCGCCGCAGATCGCCGCCACCGCCCGGGGTGCTGCCACTGCCCGGGCCGCGAACAACCGGTGGAGCGGCGGCATCGGCGGCATTGGCGGCATCTCCCGCCGGGCCGCCCCCCACTCGACGAGCAGCTGGTGGCGCTCGGGCGGCGACAGGAGGGGCAGGGCGGCGAGCGGCCGGCCGGGCTCCGCCACCGCGGCGGCCAGGAGACGGAGGAGGGATTGGCCGCACCGGGTGATCGTCGAATCGTCGAAGAGGGCGACGTCGTATTCCATCTGCAGAATGCTCAGACGTCCCTGGGTCATGCCGGCGAAGAGGATGAGGTCGGTCTGGGAAGTGCCGTTGTCGACCCCCCGCGGCTGGACCTTCAGGCCCTCCATTTCGAGGTCGGGGATCGCCGTGTTCTGCAGCGAGAACATGGTCTGGAAGATCGGCCCCCAGGCGGGATCGCGCCGCGGCTGGAGCTCCTCGACCAGGCGGTCGAAGGGCAGCTCCTGGTGCTCGTAGACCTCGAGGACGACGTCGCGCACCTGCTCCAGGAAGCGGCCGAAGGGGAGGCCTGGCTCCGGCCGCAGGCGAAGGATGATGGTGTTGACGAAGAAGCCGATCAATCCCTCCGTACCCACGTGGCTGCGGCCGGCCACCGGGGCGGAGACGACGAAGTCGGCCTGGCGGGTGAGGCGGTGGAGGAGGGTGCCGTAGCCGGCGAGGAGCAGGATGAAGAGACTGCTCCCGTTCTCCTGGCCGAGCCGGGCGAGCGCCTCCGGGAGATCCGCCGGCAGCGGAAAGGTCTGGCGCCGGCCGCGAAAGGCGCGCACCGGCGGGCGTGGATGGTCGGCGGGCAGCTCCAGCCGTTCGGGCGCTCCGGAAAGCTGCCGGCGCCAGAAGTCGAGCTCGGCGGCGAGGTGCTCGCCGGAGAGCCGCCGGCGCTGCCAGAGGGCGAAGTCGGGATACTGGATCGGCAGCTCGGGGAGGGGGGAGGGGCGGCCGTGGGCATAGGCGTTGTAGAGCGCCGTCAGCTCACGGTAGAGGACGCCGATCGACCAGGCGTCGGAGATGATGTGGTGCTGCGTGACGAGGAGCAGGTGCCGGCGCTCCCCGAGGTGGAGCAGGGTGGTCCGCCAGAGCGGCCCTTTCGCCAGGTCGAAGGGGCAGGTGGCGGCCGCCCGGGCGAGGCTCCACGCCGTCTCGGTGCGCCCGGGCTCGGGGAGCGCCGCGAGATCGATGATCGGGAGCCGGGGGAGCGCCTGCCTCCCGGGTGGCGAGATCACCTGGAAGGGGGCGCCGTCGATCCCCGCGAAGGTTGTGCGCAGAGCCTCGTGGCGGCGCTCGATCTCGGCGAAGGCGCGGGCGAGGGCCGCGGGGACGAGCGGGCCGTCGAGGACGAAGCAGAGCAGGGGGAGATTGTAGAAGGGGTTCCCCGGCTCCATCTGGTCGAGCAGCCAGAGCCGCTGCTGGACGAGCCCGGCGGGGACCGGCCCCGTCCCCTTGGGACGTGGCAGGATCTCCTCGATGGCCAGGCCGAAGCCGCTCTGCTCGACCCGGCGGGCGTAGAGCGCCCGCTGCTCGGGAGAGAGGGAGGAGAGAGTCTTGTACAGCTCGCGCAGGCTCATGGGTTACGCCGGGACGGCCTCTCTCGCGAGATAGCGCGAACGGATCTTCTCCGCCGCGGGGGCCTGCGGCAGGACGAGGCTGACCCGCCGGTTGCGGTCTTCGAAGAGCAGCCCGCGTTCGTCGAGCCGCGCCAGCTCGGCGGTGAGCACGGCCTCCGGCAGGTCGACCCGGCGGGCGAGGTCGGCGAGCGCGAGCGGCTCGGCGAGCGCGATGAGCAGCTGCCGCCCGGTCGCGCCGACCTGGTGGAGGACCGGCCTGCCGGAGCGGGTGTCGCGGATCGTCGTCCCCTCCAGCGGATCGAAGCAGAGGACCGGCGGCGCGCCGGCCATCCAGGGGTCGCGCCAGGCGGCGACGGCCTTGCGCAACCGGGTGATCCAGAGGGCGGCGTCGACGAAGTAGGGGGCGGTGACGTTGCGGTCGGCGAAGTAGTAGGCGAGATTGGCCAGGCTCTCGGGCGGGAACGGATAGGTCTTGGCGTAGAAGTCGAGCGGTGTCAGATCGAGCCCGTACTGGCGGGCCTGGGTGAAGTAGGGGCTGAAGCGGTCGAAGCGGACCAGGTGGACTCCCGAGGGCGGCGGCAGGTGGGCGATGCGGGGCAGGTCCTCGAGGTAGCGCGCGTAGATCTCCTTGGTCTCGCCGGGGAAGCCGACGAGGAGGTTCCAGGCGGGCTGGACGTCGTGGCGCAGGCAGCTCTGGAGGAAGACGATGTTGCCGGCCGCGGTCATCCCCTTGCGCATGAGGGTCAGAGTCTTGGTGGCGAGCGCCTCGATCCCGGGCTGAACGGCGTCGACCCCGGCGCGGGCGAGGAGAGCGATCTCCTCGTCCTTGAGGTCGGCCTTGACCTCGTAGAAGATCGACAGGCCGGGGGGCGTCTCCAGGCGGGCGAACACCTCGCGCGGGTAGCTCTTGGGCAGGATGTTGTCGACGCAGTTCAGCTGGCGCACCCGCGGGTAGTGGGGGAAGAGCGACTCGATCAGGGCGATCGCCCGATCGGGGTCCATGGAGCGGTAGCTCATGGTCGAGCCGTTCAGGCCGCAGAAGGTGCAGTGGGCCCGCTCGCCCCACCAGCAGCCGCGCGAGGTCTCGAAGAGGAGAATGGGCTCGATCTCCGCCTCTCCGCGCGCTCCCGCCGGCGGGAAGACGCGCTCGAACGAGGCGAGGAAAGAGCCGTAGTCCAGGGGGATCTCGGCGTTGATGTCGAGCTCGTCGCCGAGCGGCGCCCTCGCCTTCAGATCGCTCCGCAGATCGTAGCGGTCGCGGGTTAAGACACCGTTGCGAGACGCCACCCGCGCCGGATCGCCCTCCAGGCATCCGGCGACCAGCTCGGGGAAGCTCAGGAGGGCGGGGCCGGAGAAGACATAGTCGACCGCCGGGACGTGCCGCGCGATCTCCTCGCCCATCGGCGACTCGCAGTTGGCGCCGCCCATGGCGATGACGAGGTCGCCACGCCGGCTTTTCAGTTTGCGCGCCAGGGCAAAGGAGGCAACGTTCTGGGTGAACATCGAGGTGAAGCCCACGAGGTCGACGCGGTCGAGGCCGTGGCGGTCGATCAGGCGGTCGAGCAGCCGGTCCAAGTCGGGACGGCGGGCCGCAACCCGCTCGAAGGTCGCTCGCCGCTCGTCGTGGGCAGGGAAATAGCGGCGCTGGTACTCGACCTCGTTGTCCGGCACCTCGGGGAAGGCGATCTGGCGGAAGAGCCAGTCGCCGAGCCCGGAGAGGGATGCCTCGTCACAGACGTGCCGATAGTCGCCAGAACCCAGTTCACGGCAAACGTCGTGCGAGAGGTAGTGGATCTCGACCGCGACCCTGGGGCCGAACCGTTGGGCCACCACGGCGGAGAGCTGGGTCAGGGCGATCGAGGGGATCTCTACCGAGGAGAAAGGCATGTTGACGAGCGAGATCCGGAACATCGTGAGCTCCTTTGGCACGGCCCTCAAGATCCCTGGTGCGACCCGGCCCGCGGAGGGCGCCGGGCCGTACGGGCACGCTCCTTCCAGGCCGTCGCGCCGCGCTGGCGTGACGCACGTGGCTGAAAGTCCGGTCGCTCCGCAAGCTCCTCCACCCTATGGGTTGCTCGCCGCGTAAGGCGGGCGGCGAGCGCCCGGGTGGTCGGGCTCTCGAACATCTCGACCAGGGGGAACTCGACCCCGATCGCCGCCTGGAGCTTCTCGTGGACGGCGACCATGGCGAGCGACTGCCCGCCGATCTCAAAGAAATTGTCCTGGCTTGAGACCGCGCTCAGATGGAGCACCTCGCACCAGAGCCGGGAGATGGTGCGTTCGAGCTCATTCGCCGGAGCATCCTCGCGACCTCCGGCGGCTCCCGCGCCGCTCGCGATCGGCATCGCGAGGGCGGGCAGGGGAAGGGAGCGGCGGTCGATCTTGCCGTTTGCCGTCAGGGGGAGGGTGGGGAGGGGAACGAAAGCGGCGGGGAGCATGTACTCCGGCAGCCGGGCGGCGAGGAATCGGCGGAGCTCAGGGGCGGACGGGGCCTCGCCTCCGGGAGACGCCGGCACCACGTAGGCCACCAGGCTGATGCCAAGGGTGGGGTCGTCGCGGCGGATGACGGCAGCCTCCCGCAGAGCCGGATGACGGCAGAGCTGGGCCTCGATCTCTCCCATCTCGACCCGGAAGCCGCGCACCTTGACCTGGCCGTCGGCGCGGCCGAGGAACTCGATCTCGCCGTTGGCGCGATGGCGGGCGAGGTCGCCGGTCCGGTAGAGCCGGGCGCCGGGCCGGCTGGCGAAGGGGTGCGGCACGAAGCGCTCGGCGGTCCTCTCCGGGCGGCCGCCGTAGCCGCGGGCGAGCCCGGCTCCACCGATCACCAGTTCCCCCCGACCGCCGGGGGGAACCGGGCGGAGGCCGGAGTCGACCAGGTAGACCTCCGCCCCGCCGATGGGTCGGCCGATCGACGGCGTGCCGGGGGTTCCGGGGAGGAGTTCCGCGGTGGTCGTGAACACCATGCACTCGGTGGGTCCGTAGAGATTGACCAGGCTGAGCTCCCAGCCCACGGGTGGGGCCTGGCGCAGGCGGTCTCCTCCGGCGAAGAGGTGGCGCAGGGCGAGCCCGGCGGGCCGCTTCTGGCGGAGAACCCCTTCCGCCAGGGGGGTGGGGAGGAAGCAGCTGGTGATTCTCTCGGCGGAAAGCCAGGCGAGCAGCTCGCGCGCGGAGACCGCGATCTCTCGCGGCGGCACGTGGAGGCTCGCGCCGACCGAGAGATGCGCCCACAGCTCCCAGGCCGAGGCGTCGAAGGCCGGGCTGGCCACCAGGGAGGCGCGGTCGCCGGGCCCCAGCCGGAAGCTCTGAATCGACCGGGCGATCAGGTTGGCGAGGGCGGAGTGGCGCACCTCGACCCCCTTGGGGGTACCGGTCGAGCCGGAGGTGTAGATGACGCAGGCGACATCGCCGGCGTCTTCTGCGGCCAACGGCCTGTCGCGTTCCCGAGTCGGGCCTGCCGCCCTCTCGCCGCTCTCCCCGTCGAGGACGAGAATCCGCGCCGCACAGCCGGCGAAGCGCTCGACCCAGTCCGGGCGGGTGATCACCAGGGGGGCCGCGGTATCGGCGATCATGAAGGCGAGCCGCTCGGGGGGCGCCGCCGGGTCCAGGGGGAGATAGGCGGCGCCGGCCTTCCAGACGGCCAGGGCGGCGACGGCGAGCTCCGGCGAGCGGTCGAAGGCGAGCGCCACCCGACCGCCTGCGGCGATCCCCAGCTGCCGCAGCCGCCAGGCCAGCCCGTTCGCCCGCCGGTCGAGCTCGCCGTAGGTAAGGCGATCACCGGTCCCGCCGGTCTCACCATACTGGACGACGGCCAGGGCTCCCGGGTCCCGCGCCACCTGTTCCTCGACGCGCGCCAGGGCGGTGGCCCCGTCCTCCACCGGCACCGTGTCGTTCCACTCCCGTACCACCTGCTGCCAGGCCGCCGGGCTCCACGGCGAGAGGTCGAGAGCCGGGGCCTCCGGATCGGCCACCGCCCGTGCCACGAGCGCCGCGAGCTGCTCCAGCATGCGGAGGACGGTGGTCGCCTCGTAGAGGTCGCGCTTGTGGTTGAGGGTCAGGGTGAGGCCGCTGGCCAGGGCGGGGGAGCGGGTGGCGATCAGGGTGAGGTCGAAGTGCGCCACATCGCCCGTCAGGTCGAGCGAGGCCACGTCGATACCGGGGAGTGTGGGGAGGAGCGGCGGCTCGTCGAGGGAGAGGACGACGTCGAAAAGGGGATTGGCGTGGAGGTGCCGCTCCGGCCGCAGCTCCTCGACCAGACCTTCGAATGGGAGGTCCTGGCGGGCGTAGGCGTCGAGCGCCGTCCGCCGGGTGCGGGCGAGGAGGCCGGAGAAAGTCGGCTCGCCGGCGAGGTCGGCGCGGAGGACTAAGGTATTGACGAAGAACCCGATCAGCTCCTCCACCTCGGGCCGGCTGCGGCCGGCCACCGGGGCGCCGATGGGGAAATCGACCTGCCCCGACCAGCGGGCGAGGAGGGTCTCGAAGAGGGCGAGGAGCGCCATGAACAGGGTCACCCCCTGCCGCCGGCAGAGGGCGAGGAGATCCGCCGCCACTGGCGCGGGGAGAGCACGGGTGGTAAAGCCGCCGCCGAAGCGCTGGACCGGCGGGCGCGGATGGTCGGCGGGAAGGTCCAGGGGCGGCAGGCCGGCGAGCCGCTCTCGCCACCAGCCGCGCTGCCCGGCAAGGGCGGGACCGGCGAAGGCGGCCCGCTGCCAGGCGGCGAACTCGGCGTAGCGCACCGGGAGCGCCGAGAGTCTATAAGAAAGGCCGCGCGCGAGGGCGCCGTAGACAACCTCCAGCTCGTGGAAGAGGACGCCGCGCGAAGCACCGTCGAAGACCAGGTGGTGGGGGACGAGGAGGAGACGGTGCTCGTCCGGAGCGAGCCGGAACAGCGTGGCGTGGAAGAGCGGCCCGCGCACCAGGTCGAGAGGGCGCTCGGCGGCAGCCTTGAGCAGACGGTGGGCGGCAGGCTCGCGGCGGGCGACGGGAAGGCCCGAGAGATCGACCTGCGGCAGCTGGAAGGTCTCGCCGGGAGGCTCGATCCGCTGCGCCGGCTGGCCGTCGGCGGTGGTGAAAGTGGTGCGCAGCGGCTCGTGGCGGGCGACGATCTCCCGCAGGCCCTGCTCCAGGAAGCGGGGGGAGAGCTCGCCGGTGAGCGCCAGGCCGTGGGCGACGTTCAGGAAGAAGCCGCCGGGGGCGAGCCGGTCGAGGAACCAGAGCCGCCGCTGGGCGAGGGAGGCCGGGTGGACCTCGCTCTCCGCCGGCGAGACCGGGTGGGGCAGGCGCGGGATCGGCGGCCGGATGGCGGCGCAACCCTCTCGTTGGCGGTCGATGCGATCGGCCAGGCCGTCGACGGTCGGCGCCTCGAAAAGGGCGCGCAGAGGGAGGTCGACGGCGAAGGTCCGCCGCACCTGGGCGAGGAGCCGGGTGCCGAGGAGAGAGTAGCCCCCCAGGGCGAAGAAGTCGGCGCCGGGGTCGACTCGCGGCAGGCCGAGGAGCTCGGCCCAGAGGCCGGCCAGGATTTCGGCGGTCGGGGTGCGCGGCACCGCCGCGGGTGTCGCCGGGAGAGCCCGACCGGGATCGGGCGGCGGCAGGGCGGCGCGGTCGACCTTGCCGTGAGGGGTGAGCGGCAGGCGGTCGAGGAAGACGAAATGATAGGGGAGGAGAGGCTCGGGGAGGCGGGCACGCAGCCAGGAGCGCAGCTCCGGCTCGTCCGGCTCGTCCTCCATGGCGAGCGGCGCCTTCTCCGGGACGACGTAGGCGACCAGGCGGCGCTCGGCGATGGCGGAGGCGGCCAGGGCCACCACGGCGCTCTCCCGAATCCGGGGGTGGAGGGCGAGGACCGCCTCGATCTCCCCAGGCTCGATCCGGTGGCCCGCCACCTTGACCTGGAGGTCGGTGCGGCCCAGGAAGTCGAGGCGGCCGTCGGGGCGCAGGCGCACCCGGTCGCCGGTACGGTAGAGCCGCCCGCCCGCGCTTGAGGGATCGGGCACGAAGCGCAGGGCGGTGAGATCGGGACGGCCGAGATAGCCGCGGGCGAGGCCGTCCCCCCCGAGGTAGAGCTCGCCGGGCACGCCGATGGGCGCCGGCTCCATCCCGCGGTCGAGGACGTGGGCACGGGTATTGGCGATCGGCCTGCCGATGGGGATCCTGGCGCCCATCTTGCCGATCTCGTCGGGGTTGGTGAGGCGCATCGAGCAGCTGAAGGTGGTCCCCTCGGTCGGCCCGTAACCGTCGATCAGCGCCCTGCCGGAAAGGCCGGCGCCGCCGGCGAGAACCGCCCGCACCCGCTCCGGGTCCACCACGTCCCCCCCGGCGAGGAGCTGCCGCACCCCGGCGAGGGCGGGAAGCTCCTCGTCGACCATCTGGTGGAAGAGGCCGGCAGTGAGCCAGAGGGTGGTGACCTCGCCTTCCCGGATCGCCGTCCCGAGCTCGGCCAGGGAGACCCGGCCGGGCGGCGCGAGCACCAGCCGGCCGCCGTGGAGGAGAGGTCCCCAGATCTCGAAGGTCGAGGCGTCGAAGGTGACCGGGGCGAACTGGAGGAAGACCTCCTCCGGGCCGAAGCGCGCGTAGTTGGTCCCCGCGACCAGCCGGACGACGTTTCGGTGGGTGACCGCGACCCCCTTGGGGAGGCCGGTCGAGCCGGAGGTGTAGAGGACGTAGGCGAGGTTGTCGGCGGTGAGGCCCCTCACCCCCCGGCCCCCTCTCCCAACCGCCCCCCCTTCCGCACGGGAGAGGGGGAGATCGAGATCCAGAACGCTGAGACCTGCGAACGGCAGCCTCTCCGCCAGGTTCCGGTGGGTGAGGACTATCTTGGCCCCGGTGTCTTCGAGCAGGAACCGGATGCGCTCGGCCGGGAAGTCGGGGTCGAGGGGGGCGTAGGCGCCACCGGCTTGCAGAATCCCGAGAATCCCCGCGATCAGGTCGAAGGAGCGGTGGAGGGCGAGGGCGACGGGGACCTCCGGCCCGACCCCTAACGTGACGAGGCGGCGGGCGATCTCCTGGGCTCGGCGGTCGAGATCGCCGTAGGTCAGGGTCTCGCCGCCGGCCATCCCGGCCACCAGGGCGATCGCCCCCGGATCGCGCTCGACCTGGCGGGCGAAAAGCTCGGGAAGGGTCGCCTCGCGAGGGTAGTCGACCGCCGTGTCGTTCCACTCGTGGGCGACCTGGTGGCGCTCCTCGGCGGCGAGGAGCGGGATTTCGGCGAGCGGCCGCTCCGGTTCCGCGATGAGGTTGGTCAGGAGGACCTCCCAGGCGCGGGCCAGGCGGGCGACGGTGGGGGCGTCGAAGAGGTCGGTCCGGTACTCCCAGGCGGCGGCGAGCCCCGCCGGCTCGTCGGTGACCGCCAGGGCGAGCTGGAACTTGGCGGTGCCGGGGTAGATCTCTCCGGCCGTGAGGGTGAGCCGGGCTCCTCCGCCTTCCCCGCTCCCGTCGACCACGGCGAAGCCGGGCAACGGGTGGTTGAGACTGAAGGCCGTCTGGAAGAGCGGGTTCTCGTCGAGCCGCCGCTCGGGGCGCAGCTCCTCGACCAGTTTCTCGAAGGGCAGATCCTGGTGGTCGTAGGCGCCGAGCGCCGCCTCGCGCACCCGGCCGAGGAGACCGGCGAAGCCCGGCTCGCCGGCGAACCCGACCCGCAGGGCCAGGGTGTTGGCGAAAAAGCCGATGAGCCCTTCCAGCTCGCGGTGTGCGCGGTTGGCGATGGGGGTGCCGATGGTGACGTCGGCGACCTCGTCGGCACTGTCGCCGGCAGGTCCCGCCAAGCGCGCCAGGCGCCAGAGGAGGGCGGCGAAGCCGGCGAAGAGGGTCATGAAGAGGGTGGCCCCGCGCTCCCGTCCACCCCTGCGGAGGGTGCGCCCGAGCCCGGCCGGCAGGGTAGCCCGGAAGACCGCCCCGGGATGGCGGTGCCCTGTCGGCTCCGGCCGCCTCTCCCGGAGGTCGATGGGGAGGGCGAGAGGGTGATCGCCGGCCAGCCGGTCGCGCCAGTAGCCGAGCTGGCGGGCGAGCTCCGCGCCCTGGAGCCACTGCCGCTGCCAGGCCGCGTAGTCCGCATACTGGACCGGGAGCGCGGGGAGCGCGGGCTCGCGGCGGACGGCGAAGGCGCGGTAGATCCGTTCGAGCTCGGCCGTGAGCACCCCCATCGACCAGGCGTCGACGACGGCGTGATGAAGGTTCAGGATCTCCCGGTGCGCCGTGGGACCGAGGCGGAGGAGGAAGGCGCGGACGAGCGGCCCGGCCGCGAGATCGAAGGGGCGCCGTGCCTCCGCCGTGGCGAGGCGCTCCGCCTCGGCCTGCTGCGCTTCCTCCGGCAGGGCCGCAAGGTCGGCGAGCGGCAGCTCTACGCGGCCGGACGGGGGAGGGGGGACGATCTCCTGGACCGCTCCGCCTTCGACCGGGCGGAAATGGGTGCGCAGCGCCTCGTGCCGCCAGAGGACCGCGGCGAGGGTCGCCGTCCAGGCGGCAATGTCCAGGGGTCCCGCAAGCTCCAGGGAGAAGGGGAGGTTGTAGGCGCTCCCCGGGTGGAGCTGGTCGAGCAGCCAGAGCCGTTCCTGGGCGAAGGAGAGGGGGAGAGGATGGTCGCGGCCCACCGCGACCAGGGGGGGCGCCGCGCCCGTGAGGCCCGTCGAAGCGGAGCGTTCCCGCTCCACCTCGCGGGCGAGAAGAGCCGGGGTGGGGGCCTCGAAGAGGGCGCGCACCGGCAGCTCGACCCCGAGGGCGTCGCGCAGCCGCGAGATCGCCTGGGTGGCGAGGAGCGAATGGCCGCCGAGGGCGAAGAAGCCGTCGTGCCGGCCGACCCGTTCGACTCCCAGGAGGGCGGCCCAGATCTCCGCCAGCAGCTCCTCGGTCGGCGTCTCCGGCGGCGCGTAGCCCTCCGCCACGGCCGGCCCGGGCGCCAGCTCGATCCGAGAGAGGGCTTGCCGGTCGACCTTGCCGTGGGCGGTGAGCGGCAGGGCGGGGAGGACCGTCCAGAGCGCCGGGACCATGTAGTCGGGGAGGCGCTGGCGGGCGAGCTCGGCGAGATCGAGGAGCGGGATTTCCTGCCCGGGGGCCGCCACCAGGCAGGCGGCGAGGCGCGGTCCTCCCGGTCCGTCGTCGCGTGCCACGACCACCGCCTCCCGCACCGCCGGATGCTCCCGGAGCGCCGCCTCGACCTCGCCCGGCTCGATCCGGAAGCCGCGTATCTTGAGCTGCTGATCGATGCGACCCAAGAACTCCAGGTGACCGGAGGGGAGCCAGCGCATCCGATCGCCGGTGCGATAGGCGCGCTCCCCGCCCGGAGCGGGAACGAACCGTTCCGCCGTCCGTTCCGGCTGGCCTCTATAGCCGCGGGCCACCCCGGGGCCACCGATCCACAGCTCCCCGGCGATGCCGATCGGCACCGGCTCGCCATTCCGGTCGTAGAGCGCGAGGTCGACGCCGGGCAGGGGGCGGCCGATCGGCTTGCGCTCCGCGGGAATCTCTCCGTCGACCTCCCAGGCGGCGGCGAGGATGGTCGCCTCGGTCGGCCCGTAGAGCACCGTGGGAACCGCCGCGGGGAAGGCCCGCCGGGTCGCGGCGAGCAGATCGCCCGGCACCGCGTCGCCGCCCACGAAGACCCGCCGCAGGCTGTGCACCGCTCCCGCGGTCCGCTCGACCTCTGATGTCACCTGGCGGAGGAGGGCGGGCACGGCGTGGAGGAGGGTCATCCCGGGCAGGGCGGCGGCGAGGGCGGCGGGATCGAGGATCGGCTGAAGATCGAAGAGGACGGCGGTGCCGCCGGCGAGGAGAGGGAGAAGGAGCTCGAAGAGGAAGATGTCGAACCCGGCGGGGGCGAGGACCGGCAGGCGGTCGGTGGCCGTGGGATGGAAGGCGGCTTGGCAGGCGGCGAGGGTGTGGGCGAGGCTCCGGTGCTCGACCAGGACTCCCTTCGGCCGCCCGGAGGTTCCGGAGGTGAAGATCACGTAGGCGAGGTCGCCGTGATTCCACCCCCCTCCTGTCCTCCCCCCATCCCCGTCCTCCCCCCGCCCAGGAGGGAGGAACGTGGTGCGGGGCTCCTCCTCCAGGTTTAGAACGTTCCCGTCCGCCAGGGTCGCGGCGCGCCCGGCGAGCGGGCGTTCGGCTAAGACCAGGGCGGGGGCGCCGTCGGCGACGAAGAGGGCGAGCCGGGCGTCGGGCTGAGCGGGATCGAGCGGCAGCACGGCGGCTCCCGCCTTCCAGATCCCCAGCCAGCCGATCGCCAGGTCCACCGAGCGCCCGGCGAGGAGTCCCACCCGCGACTCGGGCCGCGTTCCCCGCTGCAGCAGGCGGCGGGCGAGGCGGTCGGCCCGGCGGTCGAGCTCTCCGTAGGTCAACGACTCCTCGTCATTGTCGCCGCGGAGGGCGACGATGGCGACGGCATCCGGAGTGCGCGCCGCCTGGGCGGCGAAGCGTTGGTGGACGGTCTCTGGCGCGGGCTCGAGGATTCCCGGCGGCGTGTTCCAATCGTGGAGGAGTTGGTGCTTCTCGCCTTCGCCCAGGAGTGCCAGGCTGGCGATCGGCCCCGCTTCTGTCCCCGCAGCCACCGCGGCGAGCAGGGTGAGGTAGTGCCCGAGGAGCCGGCCGGCGGTCGGGGCGTCGAAGAGGTCGGCGCTGTACTCCAGGGAGAGGAGGAGCCCGCCCTTCGTCCCGTCGATCCCCTCGACCGAGAGGCCGAGGTCGACCCGCGACCCGCCGATCTCGAAGTCGAGGAGGCGCGCCGCGAGCCCCGGCAGGCGGGGAGGCGCCGTGGCCTCGTGCTGGAAGGCGAGCATCACCTGGAAGAGCGGGTTCCTACCCAGGTCGGTCCGGGTCGGGAGGTCCGCCACCAGGATCTCGAACGGCAGGTCCTGGTGGGCGTAGGCGGCGAGGGCGGTCTCCCGGGTGCGCGCGAGGAGGGAGGGGAACGGCTCGCCCCCCTCCACCCGGCCGCGCAGGACGAGGGTGTTGAGGAAGAGACCGAGGAGCCCCTCGACCTCGGTGCGGTCGCGGCCGTCGACCGGTGACCCGATGGAGATATCGGGCTCGCCGGTCACGCGATAGAGGACGGCCTGGAAGGCCGCGAGGAGGACCATGAACAGGGTCGATTTCCGCTCCCGGCCAAGCCGCGCCAGGGCGGCGGTCGGTCCGGCGGGGAGGGTCGCCATACGCCGGCCGCCGCGGAAGCTCTGGACCGCGGGACGCGGCCGGTCGCCGGGGAGGGAGAGGACCTCCGGCAGGCCGGCGAGCGCCTGCCGCCACCAGGCGAGCCGCCGCTCGCGGGCGGCGCCGGTCAGCCAACCGCGCTGCCAGACGGCATAGTCGGCGTACTGGAGCGGCAGCTCGGGGAGGGGCGACGGCAGGCCGGCGCGGTGGGCCGCATAGAGAGCCGCCACTTCGTCGAGCAAGAGGGAGAGCGCGACGCCGTCGGCGATCGAGTGGTGGAGGTTCAAGAGCGCGATCCACTCCGCGCTCTCCAGGCGGAGCAGG
>Ga0137404_10001659_pt1 | contig 14627 bp, 12 predicted proteins | sample CZOMad2_1_16fung_FD_108285 | JGI IMG/M metagenome (GOLD analysis project Ga0137404, IMG submission 108285) | Vadose zone soil fungal communities from Angelo Coast Range Reserve, California, USA - CZOMad2_1_16fungal (Illumina Assembly) | ecosystem: Environmental > Terrestrial > Soil > Vadose...
ACGTCCACACAATTAGTAAAGCAAACAGCGCGATCTTTACATTTCCAGTAATCTCATTCGCCAATTCTGGCGCGACCGGGGCCGGCCAGAAAAATCTGGTAACCGGTTCGATCACGAATTGCCCCAGGAGAATTCTCAAAGCGGCCGCTGCCAGCGCAATCACAACGATGTGCCGCCACGATGCTGGTCGTTTAAATCCCATCGCTGACCAATCGGCATCGCGTAGCCGAATTGACGCCAGGCCAAGCAAACAAAGGACAATGACCTCGTTCGGCACGACGTGAAGCACGTTGTGCCCAATAACAATGAAAGCGCCGATGAAGAATTCGAGTGCGCTTAGAGCGCGGGAAGCCAAAGGATTGGCACACGGAAAGGGGATTTTTGTCGCAGACACCATTAATGATGATCAGATCTGTTTTTCACATCGGATGCGCTAAGGCGTGAAACAGATTCAAGAATTCGAAGTCTTACCGGCGTCTAGGTAACCGTCGGACTGCGAAAGTGCTCTGGCCGGGGGCCGAGGCCAATGAAACGAGCGGGAAGCTGCCGTAGAACCGGAAACCATTTCAGCAGGCGTACCACGAACGGCAAAGAATTTCTGCGACCAGAAGCTCTGCCAGTAACGACTCGGCGATGGATAAAAACCTGCATTCCCTGAATCAGGCGGGTCGGCCATTCGCGCCGCGTTTGCACCTTGCGCAAATCGTCTACGGAAACTGGACCACTCCGCAGTTTCTCCGCGAGTAGATTGGCCGTGGCGACTGCATCCTGAATGGCGAGGTTAATCCCGACGCCGCCGGCGGGCGACATGGCGTGCGCAGAATCGCCGATGCAGAGCAATCCTTCGCGGCACCAATCCCGCAGACGATTGATTTGCACCGTGAGCAATTTGATCTTTGACCAGTCATCCAACTCTGCCACTCGGCCCCGTAGAAAGTCGGCGAAGCTAACGAGTTCATTTTGAAATTCCGGCAGCGTGCGCGCCTTGATCTCGTCAAAGCCGCCTTTAGGAATAACAAATCCACACTGCCAGTAATCATCGCGATCGAGTAAGACGAGCAGCTTGCCGTGTTGAAAAAAACCGAGCGTCTGTTTCGGATCACCCTGTTTCTTGGAGATCCGCATCCAGAGCACATCAATCGGCACGCCGAACTCGCATTGCTTAAAACCGCCACGAGTGTGAACAATCGAATGCCGCCCATCAGCGCCGATAACGAGGTCTGCACGCACTTCCAACTCGCCACGCGGCGTCTTTGCGCGCACGCCGACCACGCGTGAATCCTCGATTAACAAATCGACGACTTCGGTTTCCATGTACAATTGGAACGTCTGGAAACGTTTCGCGTGACTTGAGAGGAAATTCAGGAAATCCCATTGCGGCATGAACGCGATGAACTTGCAATGCGTGGGAAGTTTCGTGAAATCAGCAACCGGCACACGCTGACCGTTAACGACAGCGCGCAATTCTCGCAGTTCCTGATGCGGTTGTTTCAGAAATTCGTCGAGCAAGCCGAGTTCGTGCATCAACTCTAGCGTCGATGGATGAATGGTATCCCCGCGGAAATCGCGAAAGAAATCGGCATGTTTTTCCAAAACGATTACGGGCACGCACGCCCGGGCAAGCAGATACCCAGCCATCATCCCGGCCGGGCCGCCGCCAACGATTACGCAGCGAGTTTGCAATTTTTCAGGCGCGCTCATTGCAACCGAGAAAGCAACCACTGATTACGCGGATAGCACGGATAATGAAGCTAGAATCAATATTGTTGTTTTGCATCCGTCTTATCCGTGCAATCCGTGGTCGAAGGCATGAGCAGTAAGCAGGCGCTTTTTCTCAACGAAGAACAAGTCCGGAAACATCTGCTGATGGCAGAACTCATTCCTGCGATGGAAAAAGCGTTGATCGAATTTTCCGCGGGCAAAGTGACTCAGCCTGTTCGCTCGGTGATCAACGTAGACCCATCCGGCGGTTTTCTCGGGCTGATGCCGGCGTTTACTCCGGACGGGCTGGGACTGAAAGCCGTGACGTTCTTTCCGTCGAATGCGGAACACGGTATCCCGACGCACATGGCAACGATCTTTCTTGTTGATCCACAAACGGGGACGCCGCTGGCCATAATGGACGGACGGCTAATCACTGAGATGAGGACCGCTGCCGTGTCAGCGGCGGCGACAAAACTTCTTGCTGCGCCTGATGCCAAAATTCTCGCGATCCTTGGCAGCGGCGTGCAGGCGCACAGTCATGTCGAGGCTCTACGGCTAGTTAGACAATTCGAGGAAGTTTGCGTCTGGAGTCCCACGCACGAACATGCCGAGCGATTCGCAAAGGAAGTTGGCGCGACGGCAATGTCTGCTGAAGAAGCGGTGCGTGGCGCAGACGTGATCGTCACAGCGACGAATTCGAAAACGCCAGTTTTGAAAGGCGCCTGGCTAAAACCCGGCTGCCATGTAAATGCAATCGGCGCGTGTCGCCCTGACTGGCGCGAGCTCGACGACCAAGCGATAAGCAATGTCGTCTTCGTCGATTCACGCGAAGGCGCGTTGAAAGAATCAGGTGACGTGATTCTCTCCAGCGCGAAAATTTATGCCGAGCTCGGCGAAGCGCTAGCGGGCAAAGTTCCACCGCGGGCAACTGAAACGACGATTTTCAAGTCGTTAGGAATGGCCGTCGAAGATATAGCAGCGGCGACGCTGGTATATCAATCGGTGACGGCAGAGAAGTAGTTTTCCCGGCAAGCGGAGCGCTTGCCCTACAACACCGGGCTGCGCATTTATTTCGGCGGCAACGCCGTCAACTGGTTAGAGACCAATTGCCATCCTGCTGTTCCTTTTACCCAAACGTGCGTACTTCGATATTGACCGCTAGTCGGTTGACCGGCGTATTGTCCCTTGATTGTTACGCGGCTCGTCGCGACTGCGCTATTTTGATAAACGCGCACATTAATATTTTCCTCTTCATTTATTGAATCCAGCGTGGTCGCACCGGATTTAGCATTGGCGAGGCGCTGCGCCTTGGTAAGGACTTCCCCGGATGCGTTTACAAAGATGTAATCATCAGCCCAGATTTTTTCCAGCGCAGGAGTATCGCGCTGTAACAAGGCTGTACGATATTTTTCGATCGCCTGCCTGACCTCTTGTTCGCTCTTGCTGTTCTCTGAGTCTGCCTGAGCTGCAGATTGGCCCAACGCCAACGACAGCAAGGCCATACTTATGGCGAGATGTGGACTACGGCGGTTCATAATTGAATTCCTTTGCATTCTCATAACCGACCTTAAACGAGCGGTGCAAGTCTGATTTGGCGCGGCTTTATACACCGCTTGCAAAGCAACTCCATCACGGAACAGTTGCCAGCGATGCCAACTGATGTTGAGGGGCTGAATTCAAAAATCGAGTGCCATGTTGCCGACGGTCAATTGATGGAATCGTCGGCAAAAAACATTCGCAGCCTTTTGGCCGGAGCAAATACGGATCTGTATCTCAACTCCGTCAACCAGTTGGTCGATAGCTGCGAATGGTCAGAATTAAACGATCGTTTTTACCAGACACTTGCGTTTGGGACAGGCGGTCTCCGTGGCCGCACCATTGGGAAAATCGTTACCAGTGCGGAGCGCGGGAACGCGCGGGAGGACGAGCGGCCTGAATTTCCCTGCGTCGGCACGAACGCGATGAATTTCTTTAACATCAACCGCGCCACGCGGGGACTTGTTGCATATGTACACGATTGGAACGCGCGCGAAAAAACTTCGGAGAAACCGAAGATCGTGATCGCGCATGATCCGCGCTTTTTTTCGAGAGACTTTGCCGAAGTGGCAGCGAAAGTCGCAGCCGAAAACGGCAGCGACGCGTGCGTGTTCGAGGGCCCGCGTTCCGTGCCGGAACTTTCATTCGCAGTTCGCTATCTCAAGGCGAACGCCGGCATTGTGATCACAGCGAGTCATAACCCGCCCCACGATAACGGTTACAAGGTCTACTTCAGCGATGGGGCGCAGGTGATCGAGCCGCACGCCAGCGGGATCATTGCCAAAGTGAATGCGATCACGACCGAATCGTTCGCGCCGCTTCCAAAAGATCGACAAGGAAAAGTGACCACGATCGGGAAGGACATCGATCATGCTTACATGCGGCGACTTGAAACATTGATTCTCGATCCGCAAATGATTCGCGAAGCGAAGTCGCTACGGATAATTTACACCCCGCTTCACGGAACCGGCAGCGTAATCATCAAACCGCTGCTTACACGTCTCGGTTTTAATTTCCAAGTCGTGGCGGAGCAGGATCGCTTCGACGGTCGATTCCCGACAGTGAAATCGCCCAACCCGGAAAACGCGGAGGCGTTGACGATAGCAATTACTCTTGCTCAAAAGGAGGGCGCCGATCTGGTTGTCGCGACCGATCCGGACTGCGATCGAATGGGAGCTGCAGTCCGTGGCAACGATGGAAAAATGAAGTTGCTGACGGGAAATCAGACCGGTTCGCTGCTCGCATGGTACCGAATTAAGACGCTGTTCGACAAGGGCGTGCTCAATGAGCAAAACGCCTCACGCGCTGTAATCATCAAAACTTTCGTGACGACCGATCTGCAAAAGGCGATCGCCGACTATTATGGTCTTCGCTGTGTCGAAACGCTCACCGGTTTCAAATATATCGGCGCGAAACTTGGGAAGTACGAGCGGGCAATTCCGGGGCAGCTAAGACGGAGTTATGCCGATCTCAACGAACAGGAAACGCGGCGGCTTCGTCTCGCCCACTCTTCATTCTACGTTTTCGGTGGTGAAGAAAGCTACGGTTACAGTGGCGCCGATTTTGTTCGCGATAAGGACGGCAACGGGGCGGTAGTCATGTTTTGCGAAGTAGCTGCCTATGCGAAGTCGCGTGGGGAGACGCTCGAGCAATTGCTCGACGAAATTTTCGCGACCTTCGGCTATTTTGCGGAGAAAAACGGGTCGCTCGTTTTCGAAGGAGCAGAAGGCGCAAAGAAAATTGCACGGCTGGCCGAGTCGTACAGCACCCACCCATTTTTCAATGTGCTCGGATCGAAGGTAGTCGAGATCAAAAATTTCGAAACTGAAACCATCCGGGACGTTGAGGGCGACCCGGTGCCTAAAGAAAGGATGTCGATTTTTGAGCTGGCAGATCAAACGCGCATCGCGGTGCGTCCGTCGGGAACGGAGCCCAAGATCAAGTATTACCTGTTCGCGCAGCGCCGACCGGAGAGTGGGAAATTCAACGCTGCAGAACTCAGTAAGATTAAGGCGCAAGTCGCCGAAAAACTCGATCATCTTTGGGATTGGCTGCAAAAGGATGCTGAGTCACGGCTGAATAAATGATGCCGCTGAGCTCATCAGCAAAAGTGCTGCGCGTCTGGCCGTGGCTGGCAGCAATCTGTAGCGGGCTTCTCTACGCCGGCTGTTTTGCGCCGTTTAACCTGATCTGGCTCTGCTGGATCGCGCTTACACCGCTCATGACCGCAATTTGGTTTTCCGGAAATGAGTCGCGCCGTCCCTGGCTTCGGAATCTTGCGCTCGGCTACGTCGCCGGACTCGCGTTCTTCTGGACCGTTTTCTGCTGGCTCACAACTGTCACCGTCCTCGGCTGGTTTGTTCTCCAATTCTACATGGCAATCTATATTGCCCTTTGGGCGTGGTTTTGCGGATTCCTCCGGCCGCGAGAAACAAGGGAGCAGTCGGGGCGCACCACTAAATGGGATCAAATGCTGACCCACGCTCGTAGCACGGCGGCTCCTCCGCGATCACCATGGACGAAATCGGCGAATAACCTGGTCCTTGCCTTTCTTCTCGCTGCCGGATGGACAACACAAGAGTGGTTACGCGGCTGGGTTTTCTCAGGCTGGGGCTGGAATGGCCTGGGTGTGGCCCTGCATGGCAATTGGCCGTTGATCCAAATCGCAGAGTTCACCGGTGTCGCTGGCTTGTCGTTCATGGTCGCGTTTGCCAACGTGATCCTGCTTACCACAGGGCGCCGCTTGATTCTTGAGGCGCGCACACATACGACACGACCGCATTTTGATCTGACACTTACGATGGCCGCCATCGTGGGGGTTCTAGCCTTCGGACTTCGCGCCAGTCAGGTTTCGCCGCCTACGAAACCGCTGCGCGTTGCTGCTGTGCAATCGAATATCCCTCAACACCAAAAGTTCGATCCGCAGTTTGTGACAAAAATCTTCGATCGATTTCGACACCTGAGCGAAATTGCCCTGCGATCGAATTCTCCGCCTGATTTATTGATCTGGCCGGAGAGCTCAATGCCTGGGCCGGTCCTTGAAGAACAGGAAAGCAACAAGTTTGTGATGGACTTGGCGGCATCGGCGGAGAGCGATCTTCTACTGGGAACAATCGACCAGGAGAACCGCGATGTTTACAATGCTGCGTTGCTTGTTTCCGACGGCGGGGACCGAGTGCAGGTTTATCGAAAAGTTCATCTGGTCCCTTTTGGCGAATATGTCCCGGGCCGGCATCGAGTGCCGTTGCTCGCACGAATCGTTGGCGACCAAGTGCCTGGCGATTTCGCCGCGGGAAAAGAATACACGGTGTTCAGCCTCACCAACAGTGATGTCCAGGTGGCGCCCTTAGTTTGTTTCGAAGATACCATAGGCGAACTTACGAGAAGATTCGTGCTCCCCTCGGAGACCAATCCGGGGGCGAACCTGCTCGTCGATATAACAAATGACGGATGGTTTTTGCATTCGGGCGGCTCGCATCAGCATTTGGCGAATGCGATTTTTCGATGTGTCGAAACGCGCCGCCCGATGGCTCGAGCAGCGAATACTGGGGTGACCTGTTTTATCAACGAATTCGGCCGCGTCACTCAGATGTTACGAGATGACACGGGCAGCACATTCACTGAAGGCGTTCTTACTGGCGAGATTAAGGTTCCAACCGAACATGAGTTGACGTTTTACACACGACATGGCGAGCTGTTCGCGAAGGTTTGCGCAGCGATAACAGCGGTTGCCATTCTCGCAGTGTTTGTCCTAAGGCGGCGAAGGCTGTAGCGCGTTTGTGTCAAACGCCTCATGACCAGCGGCTGACACAGCCGCCCTACAACTAGATCGCGAGATTTTCTTTGTTGTGATAAAAGAGCCAGGTGCGCGTCGAACTTCCACTCGATCATCTGGACGAACTTTGGCCGGAGAAACTTCGCGGCGCGCGCATCGGTGCGCTGCTTCATCCGGCATCGGTTTCGTCAACGCTCGAGCACGCGTCTCAAGTTCTCGCGAGACACAATAACAATCTATTTCGTCTCGCCGCGTTTTTTGGTCCGCAACACGGGTTCCTCGGCCAAACGCAGGACAACATGGTCGAATGGAAAAGCTATGAGCATCCGCGTCTTCGCATCCCGGTTTACAGCTTATACGCCGAACATCGCGAGCCTGCTCCGGAGATGCTGGACGGCATGGATGTTTTGCTTGTCGATCTTCAGGACATCGGCGCGCGCTACTACACTTTTATCTGGACAATGTACCTTTGCATGCGCGCCTGTGAAAAAAGCGGCATCGCAGTCGTAGTGCTCGATCGACCGAACCCAATCAACGGTGTAACAACCGAGGAGCCGGTACTCCACACTGATTACAAATCGTTTGTCGGGTTGCATCCCATTCGTGTTCGGCATGGGCGTACTATCGGCGAACTGGCGCAGCAATTTCGAGACGAAGCGTTTCCAAAATGCAGGTTAACAGTTTTGCCGATGAAAAATTGGAAACGCGAGATGTGGTTCGATCAGACCGGTCTGCCATGGGTAATGCCCTCACCCAACATGCCGACGCTCGATACCGCGACGGTTTATCCAGGAATGTGTCTGCTCGAAGGAACAAATATCTCCGAGGGACGGGGCACAACGCGGCCGTTTGAAATTTTTGGCGCGCCGTTTATTGAGGCGGAGAAGTTTTGCAGCGGACTGAACGCGTTAAAGCTGCCGGGCGTTTTCTTTCGCGAAAATTATTTTCAACCCACGTTTCAGAAATTCGCGGGCGAGCTCTGCGGCGGCGCGCAGATTTATGTCCTTGATCGCGATGAATTCAGGCCTTTTCTCGCTGGAGTGGAAATTATCAAACACATCCGCAAGACTTATCCCGAGCAATTTCAATGGAAAAAACCTCCCTATGAATACGAATGGAAACGGCTTCCCATCGAAGTTCTAATTGGTGGACCAATCGAATCGGTTTTTGGCCACTGATCGCGAGCTTCGCCATATTGATGGCAGGTTGTTCGCAGCTTCGTGCGGACATTCCATGGCCTGAAGTGGTGCAGCGCCTTGCCTACGAAAACGACAAATTAGCGCGGCGCCCCCAGGGACATAACGGCGAATACTTCGTGGTGTGCACGCTCTATTACACACCGAAAGAATCCGGATTCACTTTCGAGCGCGGCTTTGACGCGACGCCGGTTACAAAACCCGGATTACGCGGCCGCACATATCCGCGCGATTTTCTTCGTTCCGTGAAAAAGGAAGGCTTTGGCCAAATCACCAGGCCGGTGAATGGAAAGCACTACATTAGTTATGCCGGCGGTGGTTCGTATTCATTCGCTTCCCACGCCACAGGGGGAGGCGGAGTTTTGGTGGCCCGTTATTCCGCGGCGTTAAAATCGGCCCAGGGTGCTTTGCGCCATGGAGCCATTGTTGAGACAGCCTCTCCGGAAGTGCAGAAGGTATTTGGCAGCAATCGCTGGAGAATCATGGACACCGGTGGCGGCCTGCGCCGCTGGCAAATCGACTGCTATTTCGGCGAAGACGAACCGCTTGGACCCGGCAAGCTTCAAGGTCGACCGCGTGCGACCTCTTTTGAATACGCTTATGCCAACGCACGCATCGTCGATTGATGTAAAACCATTTTCAGTTCGGCTGAACTTTCATGGGGATCTTGGCTTTTTTCTCCGATCACGAACTCGCAGCGGAAGCATTGAGCGTAGTCTGAGCGAAAAGACATCAGTGAAAGATGTCATCGAATCGTGCGGGATTCCGCATCCGGAGGTTGATGTGATCTTGGTCGACGGGCAGACCGTCGGTTTCGCTCATACTCTGGCCAGGGACGCAGAGCTGGACGTATTTCCGGTTGAAAATTGTGGTCCGCTCCTGAAGGAAAAACGACTGCAAGTTTCTTTCATTAGCAAGTTTGTAGCAGATGGGCATCTGGGAAAGCTCACACGCAACCTTCGCCTCCTGGGGTTTGATGTTGCTTACGACCGAAAGGCGGATGACCGGCAGCTGCTCGAGGTCATGACGCGTGAAAACCGTGCGCTGTTGACACGTGATCGTCGTCTCCTCATGCATGCGATTGTGCAGCATGGTTACTGCCCGCGTTCACAAAACGCCGACGAACAAACAATCGAAGTGATCCGCCGCTTTAATCTTCTCGGCTTGATTGCTCCGTTTACCCGATGCCTTCATTGCAACGATGAGCTGCGAGAAGTCGCTAAAGCCGACGTCATCGAGAAGCTCGAGCCGCTCACCAAAATCTATTACGAACAATTCCGGCGTTGCACGGGTTGCGGCCAAATCTACTGGCCAGGATCGCATTTCGAAAAACTGCAAAAGCGGATCGAAATAATTCAATCGCGCCTGACGGGAAAAAAGGGCGCGTAAATCACGGTCTTGTCAGACCCACCCTAACTGGCACACTCGCTTCCAATGCAAAAAGCCATCTTTGGCTGCCATTTGGTTGCAACGCTGGTTTGGACACTGGGAAATGTTGCCCAGGCTCAGGGACCAGCGCCGTCGCCGTTCATATCGGGCCCTTCGCCACCGCCAGCGCAGGTTCCTGCCGTCGCACCCCAGGCAAGCCCGCCGGCGGTGTTAACCAAAGCCGACTTCGAAACTTTTCTCGATGCGCTAATTCCTTCCCAGTTGCGAAACCGAAACATTGCCGGCGCTGTCGTGTCGGTCGTGAAAGACGGGCAAGTGCTGTTTCAAAAGGGTTACGGCTACGCTGATTTCGAAGCGAAGAAGCCGGTGCTTCCTGATAAGACGTTGTTTCGTCCGGGTTCGATTTCGAAATTGTTCACGGCCACAGCCGTGATGCAATTGGTCGAGCAAGGCAAGCTCGAGCTCGACCGTGATGTCAATGGTTACCTCGATTTTGCAATTCCCAAAACGTATCCGGACCCTGTGACGCTACGACAATTGCTCACTCACACGGCCGGATTCGAGGACACGTTGAAGAATTTGTTCGTGGCCCATGAGAGCGAGCTGAAACCGTTGCGTACGTATCTCGTGAACCAAATGCCAGCCCGCATTTTTGCGCCGGGCAAAGTGCCTTCCTATTCCAATTATGGATTCACGCTCGCCGGATACATCGTCGAGCGTGTGAGCGGCGAGCGATTCGAACGCTACATCGAGAATCACATTTTGAAGCCCCTGCGGATGACCAACTCGACCTTCGATCAACCCTTGCCACCGCAGCTTGCGCCCCAAATGTCGAAAGGTTATCTCAACGCCTCGAAGAAACCGCGCGAATTCGAATTCGTCCAAGCCGCGCCCGCCGGTGCGCTCTCAACGACCGCCAGCGATATGACGCGCTTTATGCTCGCGTTTCTGCAGGATGGCAGCGTCGATGGCGTCGCTATTTTGAAGCCCGAAACCGTGCGGCAAATGGAAACGCGGCAGTTTGAACTTCATCCGATGATCAACGGTTTGGGCATTACTTTCATGGAGTACTGCATGAACCCTGTGCGCGCCATCGCTCACGGCGGTGACACCGTTTATTTCCACAGCGACATGGTCCTCGTCCCGGATCAGCACATTGGTTATTTCATCTCCTACAACAGCCTCGGCAAGAGTGTTGGCGGCGGCAGGGGCGAAGTCCTGCGCACTTTCATGAATCGCTATTTCCCGAGTGCAGGCGAAAAGGTTGATGTCGATGCAAACACCGCTAAGTCGGGCGGAGGCGCAGTGAGCGGCGTTTATGATGGAACTCGCCGTGGAGAAACAACGTTCCTGAAAATTCTCGCATTGCTGAGTCAGGTTCGCGTTAGCAGCGATAAGGACGGCGTTCTTGTTGTGGAAGAAGACAAGAATCAGCGTGGCGAGCTAAAAAAATGGAAAGAGATTGCCCCGCTCGTTTACGGCGAGGTCAATGGCTTGGAAAAAATCGCGTTTCGGCGCGACGCGTCCGGCGCTGTCCGCGAAATGCTCCCCTTCCCTGCGATTTACGAAGGTCAGCGCGTTGCGTGGTACGCGGGCAAGACTATTGTCGGTTTGATAATTGGTGGAAGTTTGGTGCTCGCGCTTCTGACCGTGTTGCTCTGGCCCGTCGCCGTGTTGGTCCGCAGAAAATATGGACGTCCATTGTTCAATGCGAACGGCGATCGTGTTCTATACTTTCTTTCGCGCCTCGTTTGCCTGGGCGAATTGATTTTCATTTTGGCGCCCGTGATTGCCTTGAGCCAGGGGTTGGAACATGTCGTGATCCTCGGCGACGCCATTAATCCTTGGCTGCAGGCGTTTCACATCTTTGGGTGGGTTTTAATGGCAGGTGTCGTTCTTTTGATCATTGCCGCAGCCCGCTTTGCCAAAGTTCCGGGCCATGGGTTTTGGTTTCGCATCCATGCAATTCTTCTGGCGATCGGCGGAATCGCGTTTGGATTATTCGCCTGGCAATACCATTTGCTGGATAGGTCGCTGAGGTTCTAGTCGACGTTCGATTCTTAATGAACTGCAAGCGTCGAAGAATGTTAATTGTCGTCGCGCTGCTCGCGCTTCGTGCTTCTACTCTTGCCTACGGGCCGCTGGGCCATGAGATCGTCGGAGCGATTGCAGACGAACGGCTGGCGAACACGCCGACGGCCGCGAAGGTTCGTGCATTGCTCGACGGTCTTACGCTCGAAAGAGCCGCCGTAATCGCAGACGAGATTAAAGGCTGGGATAAGAAGGGAGTGGACGATCCCAGGTCATTCCATTTCTCGGCAAACTGGAAAATTGACAGGCAACTCCGTGATTTCTGGCGTGCGAATCAGCCGACGCACGAGATGAATTCGGCCGCGCCTTCGCACCATTGGTTTCACTACACTGATGTTCCGGTGGTGCCGCCACAAGCTTACCGCGAAGGCACTGCGGGTCGCAGCAAATGGGACATCGTGCACATGATTCCGTACTGCGTCCAAGTGCTGCAGGGTCGAGTGCCCGAACAAAACGAGCGCAAAATCACCAAAACCGTGGCTCTTCTTTTGCTGGCTCACTACGTCGCCGACATTCACCAGCCACTGCACGTAGGCGCGGAATATTTTGATCAGCAGGGTCAGGTCACCGATCCGGACAAAAATAAATCGGCCCTTGGAGACGAAGGCGGAAATACGTTCACACTGGAGCTAAGCGATGAGCAACGGCGCCGGCGCGGCATGCGCAAGAAAAAATTCCACGGCTTTTGGGACTACGACGCTGTGAACGCGCTTTTCCCTCAAGTGACCGGTCCGCTGCGGAAAAGCGAATTGCAGACGCAGATCGACCCACTAAAGAAAGCGCTTGTCCACGAGATGGCGATACATGAACCGAAGAATTGGCGGATGCCATCGAGCGTTGCCAGCGATAATTATGCCGAAATATGGGCGGACGAAATTCTGCCGATCGCGCGCGAGGCGCATGCGCGTTTGGAATTCCGGAACGTAAAACCGTTACTGAATACCGATCGGATTGTTGCCGCAGGTAACGCCGTCGAAAAACCCACTGCGGGCCAGGCGTCTTATCGAGCGTGGGCAATTAATGTCGTGCGCGACGAACTGCACAGGGCCGGTTGGCGGCTCGCCGATTTGCTGCAAAAGACGTTGTAGTGTGAAGGAATGCGAGCTGTCGTTCAGCGTGTGAGCCGTGCACGTGTAACCGTCAATGGGGCGGCCATCGGAGAAATCGGCGCCGGCCTCATGATCCTGCTTGGGATCGGTCGCGACGACAGTTCCGCGATAGCTGAGAGTATGGCCAGCAAGATCGCGCACCTGAGGATTTTTGAAGACGATCAGCGAAAAATGAACTGCTCGCTATTGGACGTAAACGGCAGCGCACTCGTCGTGTCCCAGTTTACACTTTATGGTGACGCTCGCGGTCAACGTCGGCCGAGCTTCATTGCTGCAGCGCCGCCAGAACAGGCAAAGCCGCTCTATGAAAAGTTCTGCGAAGTGCTTCGCCGGCTGGGTGTCACGGTTGCGACAGGCATGTTCCAGGCAATGATGTCAGTGGAATTGGTCAATGAAGGGCCAGTCACTATTCTGCTCGACTCCGATAAAACTTTTTAATTCGAATCGCAGCCCTGGAGCAACTTCTGCTGCGCCAATGATTCCGCCGGCGAATGGTTGCCACTGCAACAGCCGCCTTTAGAATCATCACACATGTCTGCGACGCTCGAAGCGGTGAGACCGATTGAATTGGCTGAGATCCGTGCTGCGCGCGAGCGGATCGCAAATACGATCGTGCGCACACCGCTTATTCGCCTGGAGCTCGGGCCAGAATATCCCGATATCCGGCTCAAGCTCGAAAATCTGCAGCCAATCAACGCTTATAAATTGCGCGGCGCAGCCAATGCTGTCGGACTTCTTTCCGACTCTGAGCGACAACGCGGAGTGTGGACCATTAGCGCGGGAAACGCAGGCCAAGGCGTTGCGTATGCAGCAAGACAGGCAGGTGTACCGTGCTCGGTCGTGGTTGTTGAAACGGCGCCGAAATCAAAGCTGGAACGCATGCGTGCGCTCGGCGCAAAGCTTTTTCCCGTCCCGTACCACGTTGCTTGGAAAGCGCTCGAGGAACGGTCATTTCCGGAAGTCGAAGGAATATTCATTCACCCGTTCGATGATCACAATTTCATAACCGGTCACGCTACGATGGGACTGGAGATCCTGGAGGACGCTCACGACACCGCTGCGATAATCGCTGCCATTGGCGGCGGTGGACTGATCACGGGCGTGGCGAGCGCAATCAAAGCGCTCAGGCCGCAAATCAAAATTTTCGGCGTTGAGCCTGAAACGGCGGCCCCCGCAGCGCTGTCTTTCGAAAGAGGCTCACCGCAAGCGTTCGCAAACTGGAAAGCGTCCTTTGTGGATGGCGCCGGCGGTCAAAGCATGTTTCCTCGGATGTGGGAACGAATGAAACCGGTGGTGGACGGTTATCTCGTCGTTACTCTCGAGGAAACGAAAAGCGCTATGCGACTCATGGCAGAAAAAGCGCGCGTCATCTCCGAGGGCGCTGGCGCGCTACCGCTCGCCGCGGCGCTGAGTGGAAGAGCAGGCAAAGGCCCGATTGTCGCCGTTGTTTCCGGCGGCAACGTCGATCTCAACAAGTTCTGCGAGTTGATCGCGCAAGCCCATTGACTTTCGCCTCCGAATTTGAATAAGCTCCCAGCAAAAAAAGGAGGAAGAACAATGAAGATTGGCGACACAGCACCAGATTTTGAAGCAGAAACCACCGAGGGCCGGATCCGGTTTCATGATTGGATCGGCGACTCGTGGGGCATTTTGTTTTCGCATCCGAAGGACTTCACCCCTGTCTGCACGACTGAGCTCGGTTACATGGCGAAAATAAAGCCAGAGTTCGAGCGTAGAAACGTAAAGATCATGGGATTGTCGGTCGATTCCACCGGCGATCACGAGGGATGGGCCAGGGACATTAAGGAAACTCAAGGGCACGCGCCC
>Ga0137404_10001660_pt1 | contig 14623 bp, 15 predicted proteins | sample CZOMad2_1_16fung_FD_108285 | JGI IMG/M metagenome (GOLD analysis project Ga0137404, IMG submission 108285) | Vadose zone soil fungal communities from Angelo Coast Range Reserve, California, USA - CZOMad2_1_16fungal (Illumina Assembly) | ecosystem: Environmental > Terrestrial > Soil > Vadose...
CGCCGACCAACAAATGATTTTTACATTTCGAGTATGATAAAATTTTCAGACGACAAATTAAAGAAGGTTGAGGAGATCATTGCCCGCTACCCGGAGAGCAAGCAGAAGAGCGCGCTGCTCCCTGTCCTTCACCTGGCGCAGGAAGAATTCGGCGGCTGGCTCAGCCCGGAGACGATGGACTATGTTGCCACCCTCCTCAGGCTGGAGCCTATCGAAGTGTATGAGGTAGCGACCTTCTATTCCATGTATAACCTGAAGCCGGTGGGCAGGTATATGTTCGAGGTCTGCCAGACAGGCCCCTGTATGCTCAACGGCAGCGACCAGATCATCGAGCATATCAAGTCAAGATTGAATATCGGGATAGGAGAGACGACGGCGGATGGATTGTTCGGCCTGAAAGTGGTGGAATGTCTCGGGGCCTGCGGGTATGCGCCCATGATGCAGCTGGGAAAATCTTTCAGGGAGCACCTGACGAAGGAGAAAGTGGATGCGATCATCGAAGAATGCAGACAGACGGCAGCGACAAATAATTGAGCATGACCAGCAGAAAAAATTTCAGGATGGTGACGAGATTACTGGGATTGGGGGGCGTAGTGCTCTGCTTGATCAGTATGACCCTGGGGAAGGGGCCTGAAAGGAATATCTTACTATATATCGCCCTGGCAATGGGCATTGCCCTGTTGATCCAGATCATTTTATATAAGAGCAAACCGGGATCATTTAAAGATAAGTCCGCAAACCCCGATCAATAACCGGGTCGGGCCAAATGTCATACAGCATGGGTAGAAAATTATTATTAGAAAAAGCAAGTGTTCCGGGTATCCGCGGCTACGAGGTCTATCGTCGCGAAGGCGGCTACCAGAGCGTGGAGAAGGCCCTGAAGACCATGACTCCCGACCAGGTCACCGATGAGGTGAAGAAGAGCGGCCTGCGCGGCCGCGGTGGGGCAGGCTTTCCCACCGGCATGAAATGGAGCTTCCTCGCCAAGCCGGAAGGGGTCCCCCGTTACCTGGTATGCAATGCCGATGAATCGGAGCCCGGCACCTTCAAGGACAGGTACCTGATGGAATTCCTTCCGCACCTGTTGATCGAGGGCCTGATCGTATCTTCTTATGCCCTGGGCAGCAAACGCACCTATATCTATATCCGCGGCGAATATGCCTGGATCACCGATATCCTGGAGCAGGCCATTGCGGAAGCAAAGGCCGCGGGCTGGCTGGGCACTAATATCCTGAGCACGGGCTATGAACTGGAGATCTATGTACATCGAGGAGCGGGCGCCTATATCTGCGGAGAAGAGACAGCCCTGCTCGAATCCCTGGAAGGGAAAAGGGGCAACCCCCGTATCAAGCCGCCATTTCCGGCTATTAAAGGACTCTGGGACAGCCCTACCGTGGTGAACAATGTGGAGACGCTGGCGGCTGTCGTGCCAATCCTTAATATCGGCGGAGAGGAATATGCGAAGATCGGCGTGGGCAAGTCCACCGGCACCAAGCTGCTGTCGGCCTGCGGCAATATCAATAAGCCGGGCGTGTACGAGATCGACATGACCATTTCCGTGGAAGAATTCATTTATTCGGAGGAATATTGCGGAGGCATTCCCAATGGGAAGCGTTTGAAAGCCTGCATACCGGGAGGTTCCTCCGTCCCGATCCTGCCGGCTAATCTTTTGCTGAAGACTGTGAAAGGAGAGACCAGGATGATGAATTATGAGAGCCTGGCCGACGGGGGCTTCCCCAAGGGCTCGATGATGGGCTCGGGTGGGTTCATCGTGCTCGACGAGGATCAGTGCGTGGTGCGTCATACCCTGACCCTGGCGCGGTTCTACCGCCATGAAAGCTGCGGTCAATGTTCACCCTGCCGCGAAGGGACGGGCTGGATGGAAAAGATCCTGAAGAATATAGAATATGGCAAGGGTAAATCCAGCGATATCGACCTGCTCTGGGATATCCAGCGCAAGATCGAAGGGAATACCATCTGTCCCCTGGGAGATGCGGCGGCCTGGCCCGTGGCAGCGGCGATCCGGCATTTCCGGGACGAGTTCGAATGGCATGTGAACAATCCGGTGGAATGCCTGACCCGGAACTATGGGTTGGCGCATTATGCGGATCCACTGGAGGCCCCGACGCCAGCTTAGGAAGACCAGAATGATAACAAATAATATGATATGGCTGACGAAAAGAAATTACTGAAAGTAACGATCGATAATATCACCATCGAGGTAGAGCCGGGCACCAGCATCTTACAGGCGGCCCGCCGGATCGGTGGTGATGTAGCTCCCCCCGCCATGTGCTATTATACCAAGCTCAAAGGCAGCGGGGGAAAATGTCGTACCTGCCTCGTGGAGGTCGCCGCGGGATCCACGGCCGACCCGAGGCCGATGCCCAAGCTCATCGCAAGCTGCCGGACCAATGTGATGGACGGAATGGTGGTGAAGAATATCACCAGCGAGAAAGTGATCGATGCCCGCAACGGGGTCGTGGAATTCCTGCTGATCAATCACCCCCTGGACTGTCCTATCTGCGATCAGGCGGGGGAATGCTCTCTCCAGGATCTCAGCTACGACCATGGCAAAGAAGGCACCCGCTACGAATTCCAGCGCAGGACCTTCGAGAAGCATGACCTGGGTCCCTATATCCAGCTGCATATGACCCGCTGCATCCTCTGCTATCGTTGCGTATATGTCGCCGACCAGCTGACGGAGAAAAGAGAGCATGGCGTGCTGGACAGGGGAGATCATTCCGAGATCGCGACCTATATCCAAAAAGCCCTCGACCACGATTTCATCGGCAATATCATCGATGTATGCCCTGTGGGAGCGCTTACCGATAAAACATTCCGCTTTAAGAACAGGGTCTGGTTCCTGAAGCCGGTGGACGCCCACCGCGAATGCAGCCATCCGAAATGCGGCGGAAAGGTGACCCTCTGGTACCGGGGCGACGAAGTGTTCCGCGTGACGGCCCGCAAGGATCAGTGGGGAGAAGTGGAAGACTGGATCTGCAATGAATGCCGGTTTGAAAAAAAGAAGACCTCCGACTGGCAGATCGAAGGGCCTACGAAGATCAGCCGTCATTCGGTGATCTCCCAGGGACATTATGTGGGAACGGTCAAGCCCCAGGAAGTGCTCTATGATGTGCTGGATGGACGCAAGCCCAGGCTGCTGATGGATATTCACAGCGTGAGCGACGTGAATACGCCCGATGTGGATCTCTCAAAGATCAACGGGCCATCCCATTCGACCGATTTTAAACACTTCAACCATAACCCTAAACCCGGAAATCAATAATGTATCCATTATTACTAACTATTGACTGGGTTCTGATGATCGAAAAAGCAGTGCTGATCTCTATCATTATCGGCGTATCCCTGTTGATCGCCATGTACGAGACCTACCTGGAACGTAAAGTGGCTGCCTGGATGCAGGATCGCAGGGGCCCCAGCCGGGCGGGCCCTTTCGGGTTGCTGCAGCCTCTTGCCGACGGATTGAAGCTTTTCATGAAAGAAGAGATCATCCCTTCGTCTTCCAGCAGATTCCTTTTCGTACTGGGTCCCGGGCTGGCGATGCTGACGGCGATGATGACCAGCGCCGTCATTCCCTGGAGCAGTCATTTTTCATTCCGTGGCCATAATATCGAAATCCAGATCGCCGACATCAATATCGGCATCCTCTATATCTTCGGGGTAGTGAGCATGGGCGTCTATGGAGTAATGATCGGAGGCTGGGCTTCCAATAATAAGTTCTCCCTGATGGCCGCCATCCGGGGCGCCTCGCAGATCATCTCCTATGAACTGGCCATGGGGCTGGCCATTATTGCGCTGCTGATGATCACCGGCAGCCTGAGCCTGAAGACGATCGTAGAGCAGCAACAGCAGGGGCATTATTATATATTGCTGCAGCCTCTGGGCTTCCTGATCTTCCTGGTCTGTGCGTTCGCGGAATGCAACCGTACGCCCTTCGACCTGTCCGAGGCGGATAGCGAGCTGAACATGGGCTTCCACCAGGAATATTCTTCCATGAAGCTGGGCTTCTATTTATTTTCCGAGTATATCAATGTGTTCATCAGCAGTGCGGTGATGGCCACTTTGTATTTTGGCGGCTATGATATCCCCTTTGTGAATGACGGTGCGCTGGCGAATTCCTGGGGACAGAATCCCGTTGCCGTGCTGCAGGCGCTGAGCCTCTTTTTCAAGGTGGTGATTTTTATTTTCTTTTTCATGTGGGTGCGGTGGACGGTCCCCCGATTCCGTTATGATCAGCTCATGGACCTGGGGTGGAAAATTATGATCCCCCTGGCCCTGGTCAATATGCTGGTGACCGGATTTGTGCTATTATTGCATCAGAACCATTGGCATTTCTAAATTTTTGTTTATGGAATCATTAACGAACAGGGTGAAGAAGGTCGAGCGCAAGCCGATGACGATGTGGGAGAAGATGTATATTCCTGCGATAGCCAAGGGAATGGCCATAACATTCGGACATATGTTCAAAAGGAGGCCCACGATCAATTACCCGGAGAAGACCCGACCGTTCAGCGCCGTCTTCCGCGGCCTGCATGTGCTCAACAGGGATGAAGAGGGCAGGGAGTGTTGTACCGCCTGCGGGCTTTGCGCCGTAGCCTGTCCCGCCGAAGCCATTACCATGGAAGGCGCCGAGCGCCTGCCGGGAGAAGAGCATTTATACCGGGAGGAAAAATATGCGGCGAGGTATGAGATCAATATGCTGCGCTGCATATTCTGCGGACTCTGCGAAGAAGCCTGTCCCAAGGATGCGATCTATCTGTCGGAGACCTTTACCCCGTCGAATTACACGCGTAAGAGCTTTATTTACGGCAAGGCCGATCTGCTGATCCCGGATCCCGTGACACAACCCGAAGAATTTGCGAAGGCAAGAGGAGCGCATGCTCCCAAGGCGTAGTTAATTAATAAGAACGAAAAACAACAACCAACTACCCGATGGGTATCACACAAATCCTGTTCTGGAGCTTAAGCATCATGGCGCTGATCAGCGCTATCCTGGTAGTGGTCAGCAAAAATCCCGTACATAGCGTACTCTGGCTCATCCTCGTCTTCTTCGCGATCTCCGGTCATTATATCCTGATGAACGCCCAGTTCCTGGCCATCGTGAACCTCATCGTATATGCGGGAGCGATCATGGTGCTGTTCCTGTTCGTGTTCATGCTGATGAACCTGAATGCGGACACCGAGCCGCAGAAGAACAAGTGGCTGAAGATCGCCGGCGTGGTAGCGGGCGGTTCGCTGCTGCTGGTGTTGGTAGCCGCGCTGAAGAATGCCGACCTGAAGAACCAGCTCGCGGATATGGGCGGCGGCAATATCGGGCTGATCCATTACCTGGGCCTGAGCCTCTTTAACGAGTATGTGGTGCCCTTCGAGATCAGCAGCGTATTATTTTTGAGCGCCATGGTTGGCGTGGTGGTGATAGGAAAAAAAGAATAGACTATGCCGATAAATTATTACATATTTCTGTCAGTGGCGCTGTTCTGTATCGGGGTGGCGGGGGTGCTTACCCGGCGGAATGCGATCATTATCTTCATGTGTGTGGAGCTGATGCTGAATGCCGTCAACCTGTTGCTGATCGCTTTTTCCAAGATGCATTACCATGCCCAGGCGGCCACGAACCCCAATGCGGGAATCGACGGGCAGCTGTTCGTTTTCTTCATCATGGTAGTCGCTGCGGCAGAGGTGAGCGTGGGCCTGGCCATTATCGTGATGATGTACAGGAATACGCATTCGACGGACGTGAATTTCCTGAACAGGCTGAAACATTGATCGCCGATCGAAATATTGACCGCAAGGATAAAGACTTAATCGTTATATGAGTAGTATCATGAATTTAGTTTGGCTTGTCCCCGTGCTGCCGCTTGCCGGGTTCCTGATCAATGGCCTGTTGCGGAACAGCTTGTCGAAGAGCGTCTCCGGGATCATCGGCTGCGCCACCATCCTGGCCTCTTTTATCCTGAGCCTCCTGCTCTTCGGAGAAGTGAGGCAGGAGAATTTCCAGTCCACCGTGATCAACTTTTTCGACTTCATCAATGTCGGCGCGCTGAAAATACCCTTTGCTTTCCAGGTGGACCGGCTTTCGGCCTTATTCCTGCTCATCATTACGGGGGTGGGGTTCCTCATCCATATGTATTCGACGGCCTATATGCACGATGAGGAGCCGCCTCATTTCGCCCGGTATTTTTCTTATCTGAACCTTTTCGTTTTTTTCATGCTCCTGTTGGTGCTGGGCGCCAACTACGTGATCCTGTTCATCGGATGGGAAGGCGTGGGTCTCTGCTCTTACCTGCTGATCGGCTACTGGTTCAAGAATATCGACTATGGCAATGCCGCCAAGAAGGCATTCATCATGAACAGGATCGGTGATCTCGGCTTCCTGATCGCAATTTTCTGGATGATCGACCAGTTCGGCAGCACCGGCTTCGGCGAGATCTTTTCGCGGGCCGGGACCATTACCGTCCCCGTCATCACGGGTATCACCCTGCTGTTATTCGTGGGCGCCACCGGCAAGTCCGCCCAGATCCCTCTTTATACCTGGCTGCCCGATGCGATGGCCGGTCCGACGCCCGTATCGGCGCTGATCCATGCAGCCACCATGGTCACGGCCGGCATCTATATGATCGCCCGCAGCAATATCCTCTATACCCTGGCGCCTGTAACACAGACCGTCGTAGCCGTGATAGGGCTGGCGACCGCGCTGTTCGCCGCCACGATCGCCCTCAAGCAAAACGATATTAAGAAAGTCCTGGCCTATTCGACAATCAGCCAGCTGGGATATATGTTCCTGGGACTGGGCGTGGGCGCTTATACCGGCGCCGTATTCCATGTCATGACCCATGCCTTCTTCAAGGCCTTATTATTCCTTGGAGCGGGCTCCGTCATCCACGCGATGGGCGGGGAGCAGGATATGCGGAAAATGGGGGGGCTGAAGAAGTCGATGGTTTGGACGCATGGAACCTTCCTGGTGGGATGTATCGCCATTGCGGGAATACCTCCTTTCTCGGGCTTCTTTTCCAAGGACGAGATCCTGAGTGCGGCATTCGGGAAGAGCCCGGTCTATTATGTGATCGGGGTATTTACCGCCTTGCTGACCGCGTTCTATATGTTCCGTCTGTATACGATGATCTTCCTGGGCAAGTTCCGTGGGGGGCCGCAAAGCCCCGAACGAGTTCCCTCCGGTGGAGGGAACGAAGTTCTAGATCAGGTTCACCACTTGCATGAGAGCCCTTCGGCGATGACCATTCCGCTGGTGGTGCTGGCCATACTGGCTGCCGGCGCCGGCGTTCTCGGTATACCGGAGGTCTTTGCGACAGACTCGCACTGGCTGCAGCATTTCCTGGAGCCTGTCTTTGCGGGATCGGAAACCCTGCATGCAAAGGGGCCGGAAGAAGGGCAGCTCTCCAAGGTCTTCGAGCTGGGGCTGATGGGCGTCTCCGTGGCTGTGGCCCTGATCGGAACTTTAGTGGCCATCGCCCGGTTCACGCGCAGGCCGGAATTAGAGGATGCGACGGGATTCGGAAAAGTGCTGGCCAACAAATGGTACGTCGATGAGCTGTACAATGCCATTTTCGTCAGGCCGCTGGACCTGCTGGGCAAGTTCTTCTGCTGGCTGGAGAAATATGTGATCGACTGGATCGTGAACGGAGTGGGGAGGCTGGTAAAATATGGCAGCCGCCAGGTACGCCTGCTGCAGAGCGGCCAGGTCGGCGCTTATGTATTGCTGATGGTGGTGGGCATACTCGTCCTGTTCCTCGTGGAGCTGTTCGTTAAGAAATAACATTTTCAATAATCAATAAGCATGATCCCTGTTCTACTGATAGTAATTCCTTTGGTGTGCGGACTGGCCGGGTACTTCATAAAGAATGAGAACGGCGCCAGGACCTGGTCCCTGTTCTCTTCCATCATCACCCTGGCCGTTTCGCTGACGGGCCTCTGCTGTGTGAAGGGCAGCGCGTGGCTGCACACCGACGTGGAATGGCTGCCTAGGCTGGGAAGCCGGTTTTCCGTGGGGCTGGACGGCATGGGCCAGATCCTTTGCCTGCTGACGGCCCTGTCGTTCCCCATCATCTTCATCTCCACCTGGCGCGCCGATTACGGGCGCAACGGGCAGAAGAAGGCGAGGAATTTTTATGCGCTGATGTTGTTATCCCAGGCCGGCCTGATGGGCGTATTCGTCGCCTTCGACGCCCTCCTGTTCTATTTTTTCTGGGAGCTGGCCCTTATCCCGGTATATTTCCTCTGCTCCCAGTGGGGCGGGGAAAAGAGGATCCAGGCGACCTTCAAATTCTTCATCTATACGTTCATGGGCTCCCTGCTGATGCTGGTGGGCATCATCTGGCTGTATTCCCATACCCCGGATCATTCCTTCTCCCTGGACTCCTTTTATAAGCTGAGGACGAGGATCTCCAGCGATGACCAGATGTGGCTGTTCTGGCTCTTCTTCATCGCGTTCGGCATCAAGATGCCCATCTGGCCCCTGCATACCTGGCAGCCCGATACGTATGAACAGGCGCCCACGGCCGTGACCATGGTCCTGAGCGGGGTCATGGTAAAAATGGGATTGTTCGGCGTCATCCGCTGGCTGGCGCCGGTGCTGCCGGTCAGCACCTATGCCTGGGGAGATACGGCATCTGCCCTTTGTATCATCGGAATGATCTATGCTTCGCTGATCGCGATCCAGCAGGATGATCTGAAGCGATTGCTCGCTTATTCGTCCATTGCCCATATCGGCCTGATGTGCCTGGCCATCTTCGCTACGACTACGGTGGGCATGCAGGGCGCGATGATCCAGATGTTCAACCACGGCATCAATATCATCGGGATGTGGATCGTGGTGGAGCTGATCGAAAGACAGTTCCATACCCGCAAGATCTCCGAGCTGGGAGGCCTGGCGCAGAAAGCCCCTTCCCTGGCGATCCTTCTGGTCATCGTGGCCCTGGCCAATGTCGCCCTTCCGCTGACCAATGCCTTTATCGGGGAGTTCCTGCTGTTCAGCGGGGTCTACGGTTCCGCAGTCACGAAATACAATGTCGTGTTCACCGCGACGGCAGGCCTCAGCATTATCCTGTCGGCCGTGTACACCCTGAATATGATCCAGAAGGTATTTTTCGGCAACACCAATAAACTGACGGAGAAGGCGAAAGATATCCGGCTGAATGAGAAGCTCATCCTGGCCCTGATCGTCGTGCTGATCGTAATCATCGGGATCTATCCGAAGCCAGTGCTGGACCTGACGAAGGATACCGTGGAGACGATCATTACCAAAATGAATTACAAACAGTAATATGAACGCAATTATCATATCGGCCTTACTGGGAATCGTAATAATGTTCAGCGGGATCTTCACCAAGAGCAAGGTCACCATCCGGATGATCGCCATCGCAGGCCTGGTCCTGCTGCTCTTTGCGAATTACCGGGATATGGTGGGCGATCATTGGTTCAATGTGGACACCCATAATATGTTGTTCTTCGAAACATTCGGGCTGCTGGGCAACAGCATCGTATTCGCCAGTACGCTCATCTATTTTCTGCTGTCGGCGAGGGATATGGAAAAAGTGGGGAATAACCTGGCCGAATATTTTGCCCTCATCTTTTTCGTGCTGTGCGGCGTGGCCCTGGTGACCACGTTCAACACGCTGCTGATGCTGTTCCTCGGGATCGAGATCATTTCCATTCCCCTCTATATCCTCACGGGCAGCGATAAGCGTAATCTCAAGAGCAATGAAGCCTCCCTGAAATATTTCCTTATGGGCGCGTTCTCCACGGGCCTCATGTTGCTGGGAATCGCTTTTTTGTATGGAGCCAGCCAGAACGGGACCTTCTTCATCGATGACCTGGCGATCGGCAAGGCCGCTATTTCCCCCCTGTTCATTTCCGGTCTGCTGTTGCTGCTGGTATCGATGTCCTTCAAAGTGTCCGCGGCCCCCTTCCATTTCTGGACCCCGGATGTCTATGATGGCGCCCCAACCGTATTCACCTCCTTTATGGCGACGATCGTCAAATCCGCTGTTTTCATCGGCTTCATACGTCTGTTCCAGGAGTCATTCCAGGGGAGTCAGCCCAAATGGCAGATCTTCGTCGCGATCATAACAGCCTCTACGCTGTTCATCGGTAACCTTACGGCCGTCTTCCAGCAGAGTGTCAAGCGAATGCTGGCCTATTCCAGCATCGCCCAGGCGGGCTTCATGCTCCTCTCCCTGCTGTCCCTGAACGATATCGCTAAGGACGGGATCATCCTTTATACCGCCGCTTATAGCCTGGCTACCATCGGTATCTTCGCCATCCTGATAAAAATGAAGGACTATACTTTCGAGGGGTTCAACGGGCTGGCCAAATACCAGCCTGTGCTGGCCGCCACTTGTACCATCTTCCTGCTGTCGCTGGCGGGCATCCCCCTAACCGGGGGATTTTTTGCGAAATATTATATGCTGTCCTCCGTGATCAGCGGCGGCAAGTTCCTCTGGCTGGTCATCTTTGCCGTCCTGTGCGCCGTGATCAGCGTATATTATTATTTCCGCGTCATACAGGCCATGTATTTTAAGGATGGGGATCCCCAGGAAATGGAAGTTGGGCCTGCATTCAAGGGATTGCTGATCCTGGTGGCCGCCGCCATCGTCTTTCTGGGTATTTTCCCCAACTGGCTTATCGATCAGCTCCAGAATATGATCTACCTGTAGACCTGCAAGGCATAGCCCCGGGCTCCGAAAAGATTGACCATTTACGCCCATCCATTGAAGAAATCCACCGCTTAGGCGGATTATCGTTAATTTAGAGCAATTCATTCTTTTTGCATGAAAATCCGAGACACGCTCGACCTGTCCTTTCGCACGATACGGAGCAATAAATTGCGTACGGGTATCACGGTGGCCATCATCGCCTTCGGCATCATGGCCCTGGTGGGCATCAATACCGCCATCGAAGCCATGAAGCAAAAATTCACGGAGAGCTTTTCGGCGATGGGCGCCAATGGGTTCATCATCCATTACAAGGAATGGCAGATCCATTTCGGGGGGAATTCGAGTGTGGAGAAGCAGAAGAAGGGGCAGCGCAAGCAGAAGCAGTCCAATCTCGGCAAGCCCATCACGAAGATACAGGCCGAGGCCTTCGTAAAACGGTTCCAATACCCGGCGAAAGTAGGCCTGAGTTATCCTGGTGGGGGAAATGCGGTGGTCTCCATCGGTGATAAAAAGACCAATCCCAATGTACAGGTCTCGGGCGGTGACGAAAATTATATGGAATTGAACGGGTATAGTCTCTCAACAGGAAGGAACCTGAACGATCTGGATACGCGCTCGGCCCGGAATGTCTGTCTTCTCGGCAGCACGCTGGCCCAGAAGTTCTTCGGTAACAACCCGGAACGACCCTTGGAAAAGATAATCCATATCAATAATATTCCCTACCGCGTCGTGGGGGTGCTGGATTCGAAAGGATCAACCCTGGGCAGGAACTGGGACAATTCCGTCATCTGCTCCTATTCCAATGTCCGCCAGTTCTTCAACTCCAATCAGAATGCCTCGTTCTCCATCCAGGTAAAGGTGCAGGACATAAAAATGCTGGAAGGCGCTATCGATCAGGCGGAAGGGATCTTCCGCCCCGTACGTCACCTGGCGATCTCGGAAGAGAATAATTTCATGATCGACAAGAGCGATACCGTCGTGCAGATGCTGTTGAAGAATCTGAGTTTGATCACCTGGAGCGCCATCCTGATCGGGGTGATCACGCTGATCGGGGCAGCCGTGGGGCTGATGAATATCATGCTGGTGTCCGTTACGGAAAGGACCAAGGAGATTGGCCTGATCAAGGCCATTGGCGGCCGGCAGCGGAATATCCGGCAGCAGTTCCTCTTCGAATCCATCCTGATCAGCCTGATCGGGGCGATATTCGGTATAATCCTGGGGATTATAGTCGGGAACAGCTTCTCCCTGGTGCTGAATACGGGCTTCGTATTCCCCTGGCAATGGCTGATCATCGGCATCGCGCTCTGCTCGCTAGTGGGACTTCTGGCAGGCCTTTATCCGTCGCTGAAAGCATCCAGGCTGAACCCTATCGAAGCCCTGAGATATGAGTGATTTATGGGTTTTCCGTTCCTGTCCGTGGGGGCTGAGAGCGTGTCGTGGCGGGCTGTTGACCGCGTCATAGTGGCAACAATAAATTGAATTTGTACATTCTGGAAATTCCTTATCTTGTGAGGCCTTAAAAAAATCCATCCAATATCGTCATCGGAAAGCTTTTTTCCTTAGAATTGTATAATCATTTTCTATTACATACTTCAATTTTTTAAAACACTAAAAACAAACGATCATGGCTGAATTGACAAAACCAACTGCAGCGACAGCAGCTAAAAGCTCTACATCTGTACAACCGAAGAAAAAAGGCAATTCGATCTCCTGGGTTGCACCTCTCGTCTGTGTTATCTCCGGCTACCTGATATGGAGGTTTATCATTGGCGCTGATGGTAATTTTACCCATCCTGATGCTGCCGGTGGTTTTCATCCCAACCAGCAAGGACCTAAGTCAGGTTTTGCCCGTATGTACCAGGGTGGTGTCATCGTGCCGATCCTGATCGGAGCGTTGCTCACCGTTATCACTTTCGTGATCGAGCGTTTCATGACCATCAGCAAGGCGACCGGGACCGGTAATATCGCCGAATTCATCCGTAAAGTACAGTATCACCTCGCCAATAAGAATGTGGATTCCGCCATTTCAGAATGCGACAAGCAGAAAGGCAGCGTAGGTAATGTCATGAAAGCTGGTCTCCGCAAGTACAAGGAAATGATCAATGCGGGGGAGCTGGATACGGAACAGAAAGTGCTGGCGATCCAGAAAGAGGTGGAAGAAGCTACATCCCTGGAACTGCCGATGCTGGAAAAGAACCTGGTATTCCTGTCCACGATCGCCTCGGTGGCTACCCTGATGGGGCTGTTGGGTACGGTAATCGGGATGATCACTTCTTTTGCCGCATTGGGTGAAAGCGGTGGCGGCGAAGCTGCTCAGAAGCTGTCCGAAGGTATTTCCGAGGCGCTGTACAATACCGCACTGGGTATCGGTACGTCGGCCATTTCGATCATCATGTATAACATATTCACTACCAAGATAGATGGCATTACCTATGGCATTGACGAGAGTGGTTTTACCCTCACGCAGAGCTTTGCCTCCCTGTACAAATAAGCTTCAGGATCATTTTTGCGGATTTTAGCAAGATCGTTGTGGAATTTCAGGGAAAATGAATCTATTAAGTAAATAAATATTATAAAATGCCTAGAGCCAAAATACCTCGTAAAAGCACGAGTATCGATATGACCGCGATGTGCGATGTGGCATTCCTGCTCCTGTCCTTCTTTATATTGGCGACCAAGTTCAAGCCGCCCGAGGCGCTGACCGTTGTGACGCCGAGCTCCGTCTCGTCCAAGATCGCCAAGGACGTCGATGTGGTCCTGGTGACGATGGATAAAGACGGCAAGATCTATCTTTCCGTGTCTGATAAGAACACGCCAGAGAAGAAAGAGATCATCGAGGCGGTGAATACCGCCAAGAACCTGGGCCTGACGGACGCCGAAAAGAATAATTTCATCAAGAATCCCGCTTATTTCATCGGTGTGCCTTTCAGCCAGCTGAAGTCATACCTGGACAAGCCCCAGGAGCAGCTGAAGGGGCTGAACCTGCCTGGCATTCCGACCAAGGACAGCACGGACAACGAATTGATCGACTGGGTAAGGGCTGCTGTAGGCGCTTTCCAGGGGTCAAAGATGAATCTTCTGGTAAAAGGGGATAACGAGGCCAAATATCCATCTTTCCAGGGCGTAATCATCGCTTTCAAGAAGAATGACCAGATGAAGTTCCAGATGATCACCAGCCCGGTAACTGCTCCTGCGGGATCAGAACTGTGGAAGGCCCAGCAGGCATCTGGCAGTAAGAGCGTTGAATAGTGAATTAAATTAGTAACTTTAAAAAAAGCTGAGTTATGGCAGAAATGGATACATCAGGCGGTGGCGGCCATAAAAAGGGCCCCGGCGTCAAAAAAGCGAAGAAGCTGTCTACCCGGGTGGATCTTACCCCCATGGTGGACCTTGGATTCCTGCTGATCACCTTTTTCATCTTTACCACGACCATGAGCCAGCCTACGGCCATGAAATTGTTCCTGCCCAAGGATACCGATAAGCCCGACGAACAGAATAAGCTGAAAGAATCGGCGGCGCTGACGGTGATGCCCGGCAAGCAGAATAAAGTGTATTATTACGAAGGACTGGATCCGACGAAAATACAGACCTCCAATTTCAAGGCTATCAGGGATGTGATCCTGGATAAGAAGAGAAGGACAGACGCCAAGGACTTCATGGTCATCCTCAAGCCTACCCAGGACGCTACGTATAAGAATACGGTGGACCTGCTGGACGAGATGACGATCGATGGGATCAAGCGGTATGCCCTGGTGGACATCACGCTCGATGAATATAAGATTGTGACCCTGACGGAACAGGCAAATGGTATAAAATAAACGGATTCCATTTATGGAATCTGGTTTGGCAGGAGTCTAAACAGAGGGTCAGCATCCCAAAAACAATTAAAGCACTCAAAATGGAAGTAAACAAAATATTAACCGCCGACA
>Ga0137404_10001663_pt1 | contig 14604 bp, 25 predicted proteins | sample CZOMad2_1_16fung_FD_108285 | JGI IMG/M metagenome (GOLD analysis project Ga0137404, IMG submission 108285) | Vadose zone soil fungal communities from Angelo Coast Range Reserve, California, USA - CZOMad2_1_16fungal (Illumina Assembly) | ecosystem: Environmental > Terrestrial > Soil > Vadose...
GCCCGAGGTCGGGTCGAAGCCCGTCGCCGGCGTCAGGTGCTGATTCTCGACGTGCACGAACGGCGCGACGGCTTTGAGCCAGCCCTCCATGATGAAAAACTTGTCGCCGATGACGTTGATCCAATAGCGACCGGCGGGCAGGGGGTTACGGCGTTCGAGGGCCATCAGACGGTCTGCGAGTTGAGCGGGGTGAGCGTCCAAGAGTATTGCGCCGCGAGCAGGCCGGGGGTGGTGATGCCCTGGATGGAGAACGTCACTTGCGCCGCGTTGTTCGTCCGGAAGGGCAGCGAGCCCTGCGCGCGCGACGCGGCCGCCGCATCGAAGGTGAACACGGGCAGAGTGAAGGCGCCGGACTCGTCGGTGCTGCCCACGTTGAATGTCGCCGTGGGTCCGAGCGTGGCGAGAGTCGTGAGCTGCACTGAGGCGTCGACGCGGTACAAGCCCGCCGGCGGCTTCACGGTGAGCATGTTGGTCGGTGCGACGTTTGCAGCAAACGCCGTGGGGCCTTTACTGAAACCCTGGTTCAGAAGCGTCAGGCCACCCGCGACGGTCGAGCCCTTCGACAGGATAAAGCCGGCGCTGAAATCGTCCGCGCGCACAGCGCCCGAGAACGTCGCGGCATTGCGCAGCGGCGTCCCGAGTAGCGCGATGGTTCCCGTAAACGTGGGCGCGGTGCCCCCGACGAAGCAGTTGCGGAGCGAGCCGAAGCCGAGTGCGTAGGTTTTTGCGTTTCCGAGGAGCGAGACGGCGTTGATGTTCGCCTGGCTGCACGTGATGTTGCCGTTCAGATTTATAGAGCTGTCGTACGTCGTGGTGTAGTTTGCGGAGACCGATTTGCCGGGCCTGAGACCCCAAGCATAGAGCAGCTGCGTGCCGATCGAGATGTCGCCGGACACGCTCGAGTTGAAGAGTTGCAGCGACGTAAATGTCCCGCTGTTAGTAAAGTTGAAGCTGCCCGTGCAGGCGATGTTGCTGAGCACGAGTGTGCGCCCGCCGGCGCCGCCGGCGTCCGTCCAGGTGCCGGTGATGGTACAGAGAAACGCCGGGTCAGAGCACTGGATTTCCATACCGCCGGTAGCCGGAATGACGATGTTTTCGGTGATGTTGGTGAGGGGCGGCACGATGATCACGCCGAAGCCACCGGCGAGCGAATTGATCGCGGCTTGGACGGTGCCGAAGAACGGCGAGGCGTCGACGGCGAGGCCAGGAAACACAAACAGGATGTTCGGGACCAGATCGATTTGCCCGGCCCACCGGGTTCCGTTCCAGCGGAACGATTGCTGGCTCGCGGTGCCCTTGACATAAGTCAGCAGGCCGGCAAGGCCACCGGTGCCAGCTTCGGCCGCGCCGCCATCGTCGACGCCGGCGATGGGCGCAGGCTGCGCGCCCGGCGTGCCCACGTCAGCCGCAAGCACGATGTCAATCGGCCCCGCGTTCTCGGTGCCGATGGTGAGGCGCTGGCCGATGGGCTGCGTGGTGGATAGGATGCTCACGCTGCTCGTCTCCTTCTGCGCTTCGGCTTCGGCTTACTGAACCACCAGAGCGCCCCGACTAGCAGGGCGACGCCGGCGAGCTCGCTGCCGCCGCCGCCGCCGCGACTAAAGGGAGGTCGACGAACACCCCGCGCTGCTTGAACTCGCGCGCGAGCGCGGCGAGGTTTTGGCCCGTCGTGCCGCCGGCGTCGGGCGCGTAGCGGCTCGTGCGAATGGCGCGGCCCATCGTCTCGGCGTCACCCGTGCGTGCGGCCTCCAGGATGCTCGGGAACTGCGTTCTGATTTGGCGGACGTAATCATCGAAGCCGCGCTCGAACGTCGCGTACGATGCAAATGCGCTCGGCGCTTGCCCCGCGAGCATGGCCGCGTGCAGCGTCACCATGCGCGGCGAGCTCGACTCGTCGATGGTGAACCACGCGGGCCGGAAGAAATCGGCGGTGTTGCCCTGGGTGAGGTTCCCGGGGTTGTGATTGTCGCAGGCGCTGCCGCGCGCCGTTTCGAGCCAGAGCTGAGCGAGCAGGAGCCGCGCCTCGTCGCCGTTCGGTTGCTCGCCAGCGCGTCGCAGGGCCGCCAAGAGCTCGGCGGCGGCCGCTTCGACGCTGAGCGGCGTGCGGACGCGCGGCACTTCAGACATTGGTCGTCGCCGAGCTCGTCGCGGTGGGGCTCAAGCCGTCGCGGATGCGGTACGCCGCAACGCCTCGTTTGCCCGGCCCGCCCATGTTCGGCGTCGCGACGTAGGTGATCCATTTGCCGTCGGTCTGCTCGACCTGGCGAGCGCCCGAGCCGCGCTTCCAGAGCGGCGTGAGCAGCTGCCAGGCGCGCGTGACGACGCCGGGCGAGGGGGGACTGTCGAATTGCCAGCCGGCGGGCCAGGCGGGGAGCCCCTTCGGCACGACTTGCGGCCATGGAGCCGGGGCAGCCTGCGCCGCGGCGTGCTGTTGCAGCACCTGGGCGGTCTGGGTGGCCTTCTGAGCGGCCTGGTGGTCTGCAGGCTTCCCCGTCTGCGCCGCTTTCCGCGCAGCGTCAGCGGCGCGCTGAGCGGCCTTGGCGGCGGCATCGGCCGCAGCGCTGCTGGTCGAGCTCGGCGCGGGCGACGGCACGTCGGGCGCCGAGCTCCGCTTGCCCAGGAGCATCATCAGCAAAATAAACGCGATATCGCCCATGGGTCACGCCTTCCCGTTGGTTTGGTGCTCGGTCGCGGCGTCGGCTTCGCCCGAGTCGCGCCCCCCGATGAAAGCTTCCACGAGGTCGGTGACGGGGTCCTTTTTGTCTTTGGCTTCCGCCTCGAGCTCGAGATTGTTCCGCCACGCCTCGCGGAGCATTCGCTCGACGGTGCCGAGGCTCTTCTCCAGATTTTCGCCGCGCTTGCTGAGCACGTTGCAAATCTCGACGAGCTTCGTGAACGCCGTATCGGTCTGCGCCGTCGCCGCGGTGATGCCGTCCTTGACGCCCTGCGAGTAGAGCCGCGCAAAGAGCTCGAAGCGCATCGTTTCGGCGTCCGCTGGCGCGACGACGACGGCCGCGGCCGCCGCCGGCGCCGGCGCCTCGGTTTCTTCTTCTTCGTCTTCGTCGTCGAAGCGCGTCGCGCGCAGCACTTCCCCGGTTTCGCTAAGCGCCTCGATGAGGATCGGATCGAGCGCCATGATCGTCGCGGCGCGCTGCGCCCACGTGTCGCCCATCGTGTGGAGCGCAATATCGCGCTTGCCCACGCTCGAGGTGACGCACACCTTCGCGGGCTTCGGGTTTCGGATCAGCCAGCCGCGCACGAAATCCTTGGGGCTCCGCGTCGCGTAGGAGGTGGGCGTCTTCGGAGCCATCAGTGACCTTCCGTTTCGCCGCCGGGAAAACGCCCCTCGTGCCATTCAGGCCGCACGTGGACTTTCGGCGCGAAGAAAGCGCCGACGTTGAGCGCGGCGGAGAGAATCGACATGGAGCCGGTGACGGTGGCCGTATACGAAACGCCGACGTCGATGGTCTCCGCGGGGATGTCACGGATGAGGTTCTCGACGGTGTCGGCCGCGCTGCGCGTGGGCCCCAGGACTTCGGTGCTGTAAATCAGTTTGTCCTGCTCGCCGTTAACCCACGTGTAGTGTTCGAAGGCGGGGATGCGGAAGTTGGTGCGTCCGAGGCCGATGAGCACGACGAAAAATAGTTCGATGGTGAGACCGCCGGCGCCCGTCGTCGTCAAGTCGACTAACTGGCCTTGCAAAAGAAACGACCAAGTGTCGGGGCGCCCGTAGCCGACTTTGACGATTTGCTCGCTGCCGTTGATCGGGCTCGCGGGGCCAAACGCACCGATGTCGATGCGTTTGTTGGTACCCCACATGTGCCATGGAGGAATGCCGCCGCTCACCGGAGCGCCTCCCTGGCACGCTGGCAGACCAACGAGTGAAATGAGCTTGAGTGCATCGCGTCGTTTCAACCGAAGGGTTGGCAGTGGAGGTTGAACGGCATCTGTGGCGGCCGCTGCAGCCCGCCACCGAAGCCGGGCGGGGTCTGACCGGGGAAGAAGTTCATCGGCGCGCCGCCGCCACCGCCGCCACCACCCCCGCCGCCGAAGCCGGGGATCATGTTGGCCACGTCGAGCGCCGCGCGCCCGCCGGGGATGAAGTTTGCCGCCATGCTGGTCAGCGGATTGTGCAGCGCCGTCTGCGCGAGGTGCGAGAGGGCGTGGATCGGGTTGAAGTGCGAGAAAAACGAGCCGACGATTTGCTCGCACGCGCCGACTTCTTGCTCGCCGTAGATTTCGGCGAGCTCGTCCGGATCGGCGCCCTGCAACACTCCGTGGATGCACATCAGCCGTCCAATGTGCTCGTCGGTCGCGAAACCTGCAACTAAGCCGAGCTCCACGGCGCCTTCGATGGCGCCGGTGAGGGCCGTTGCAGCGACGGGCGCCTGATGCAGCGACGCCATGGCGTAGTCGCTTGCGCTCGGCTTGTCGTTTTCGTCCCAATGGTGCCAGGGAATGTCCGCGCGCGCCTGGAAGCCCTTGCCGAGCGGTCGCAGCGCGATTTGCGGTCGCACAATGAACGCCCCGTGCACGCCAGCGCGCGGCGCGTTCATCACGGGCAAGACGGCGCCGTGATACTCGTGCGGCCGGCCCATGCCCGCGCGCTTCGACGGATCGTCAATCGAGCCGTCGCCGCGCAGGACGACCGCGTGCCACGTCTTGGGGCCGCTCCGCCGCACGACGGCCGTCGCGTGCGGATCTTCGCCGTTGTGCCGCAGCGTCGCGGCGTGGAGCGGCGCGAGGTCATCGCAGTCACCCCAGCCGCGTTTGGCGAGGATGCCGCCATGGTCGAAGTGCTCTTGCCCGGGCGGCTCCGGCTGCCACTTGAGGCCAGCGCGGAGCTGCTTTTCGAAGTCCGGGATTTGGCGCGCCTGCAACAACGATTCGTTGAGGCGTGTGGTGGCTTCCAGCGCAGCGTCGAGCACCGGAGCCGCGACGTGCGCCTCCGGGATCGCGACATTGACTCGCATCGGGTGCGAGCCTCAGTGAACGATACGGCCGAGCAGCAAGACGCTGGCGAAGATGGTGTCGGTGCCGGCGAGGGCAACGTTCGGGGTGACGAGCGCGCGAATGAGCACGCCGGGTTCGGCCGCTTTCATCGTGAGGCGAGTACCGAAGGCGTTGGCCTGGCCAACGAGCTCGATGTCCCACGACGTGATGTCGGCTTGCTGCAGGTCGGTACCGACGAAAAACTGCGTCAGCAAACGACCGACCGAGCTCGCGCCCGTGCGCACGACCGACGTCAGGATGCGCTCTCCACGGAAGGGCTTCTGCAGCTGCCCCTGGAAAGTGATCTGAGTGACGGTCGCGCTGAAGAAGCCGCCGCCGGCTTGCGGAGAGAGCGGCAACGGCACGAGGCCTTCGTCGGGTTGAATGACGCCGGGGGCGAGCTGTTCGCGCCACTGCGGCCGCGGCGGGAGCTGCAAGGTGCGACGGTGCGAGGGGTGTCCGCCGCCGCCGCGTCGTGCGAGCGCTCCCATCACTTCGCCCATGATTTCGCCGACCAGTGCTTCCACATCCTCGTGACCCACAACGTCGAATTGTCGCGCCATTTTGTTTCGTGCCTCTCGTGAAAAATAGAACTAGAAAAACCCGTGCTTGTCCCCCGCGTTCCCCGCGCTGCGCTCAGACCTGCGAAGCGAGCCCGCGCACTTGCGCTGGGATTTCGCCGTCTACGTCGCCGCTGATTTTGCCGTCGCGCCCGAGCTCGTAGCCAGCGATGACCGCCGCTGCGAACGTCACGTCGCGCACGATGCCCTTGGCGCCCATGCCGCCGCGCTTCGACAGGAAGTGACCGACGACGGCGATCGTGCCGGCGCGCCCGAGCATGGGAATCGTCGGGAACGACGGAAACGACTTCTCGAGGAAGCCGTACACCGCGCCGCCGATGGCGCCGCTGATGGCGCTCCGACCGCCGCCGCTCGAACTGCGTCGACGATGTTTGACGTGTGAGGTTCGGCTTGCGCGCATGGGAGGGCGCGCGGGGTTCGACCGAATTTGGATGATTTGTGCCGGCTGCCGCGTGGGGGCCGGCAAATACTTCACGACTTGCGCCGTAGGGGCGCGCTTGCGTTTGGCCATTGGGCCCAACACGAGCACGCGCCGTATGTATGCGTAAATACTGCTAGAAAGTTCACCGCCCGAGCTCGCCGGGGGGGACGGTCGAGCTCGGGCAGGCGCCGCTTTTCACGGCCATCGCAGGCGCTAGCACGGGTTGCCGGGCCTGGTAACTGGGTCTTTTAGCACTCTCGTGTGGGTCAGGCGCAACCCACCGGGCCAAAATATCCACAAGTTGATCCACTGAACGGATCCATGCTTCCATCCTCCTGCCTCCCCCCGCGGTGGGGGGGGGCAAGGGACGGCTTCCACCCACAAAAAGGAGGCACTCCGTATGGCTGCAAACCAACGGAGTACCGAGCAAGCAGGCGCCAACACGCCCACGTGCGACACCCAATTAGCCATAACCGCCCGCCGGCGGCAAGTACCAGCGAAGCCCGCTGGTTCGCCCACATTTCAGCCACAGGGCGGCGATTGTGAGCTACGCCGCGATTTGGGCGGGCCCGTTTCAGACGGAAGGCATTGCGGCTTATCAGCGCGCGCGTGACGCGGGAATGTCACCCCTCCGCGCCTCAGCACTCGGGCACGTTGGCAGCTTCAAGGATTGCTGGACGTTCCGGAACGCGCTGGCGAAAATGGCGCGCGCGAGCCTGCGCACGATCGGCCGCGCGCTGGCGCAAGGGCGCGAGCTCGGGCTGATTGGCACAGCCCGCGGCGGCAAGCACGAGACGCCGCCCGGCGCCAAGGCGCCGATTACCTGTGGCTTTTCCCACCGGTGGACGATCGGGTGGGGAAAAGCCGGGCAGGTAGTCCAAGACGCCATCGCGGCCGCACGCGCAGCATTCGAGCAACGTCGCCTGGTGCGGTTGGCATGTGCTGCGGTGCGGCCGGCGGAACCACCTAAGCCGACTGGTCAACCACGCTCGCAAAGTGCCCCCCGTCGCCGTTGGACATCCGACGAGCTCGACGCGGAACTAGCCAAAACCGGGCCCCCCGACAAGCCCGACCCGTAGTCAATCCACACGTCGCGTGGAACGTACTACCCGATCGGGCAGGTGCGAAGGGGTGCGCGATGGGGCCTGCCTACACGTAGGCACACGTGCGCAAATGTGGGCACCCGGTCTCACGATGCGTGAGAATCGGTCAGCTTGGCCCGACTACTTCACACGTGTTCAGTGGTGTACGGGTGCGCGTGGGTATTGGAAGTGTCCCTACCCCCTAGGGTCAGAGTGGCCTAGCAGAGTCCAAGCAAATGAAATGATCCTCTTCTCTTCTGGATCTACCTGTCTATTTGGCGATTTGCCGGCCGTGGCGGAGGGGGAGTGTCGATGCCCCTTCGGGGCCCGCCGCTAGCGCGGCGCTCATGTTCCCCGCGCCTTCGGCGCACAAAGAGGCTATAAATGAAGCCGATGCAGTGCGCGGCGTACGTGCGAGTCAGCACCGACCAGCAGGATTACGACCTGCAAAAAACGGCTATTTCCCGGGCCGCAGAGGCCCGTGGCGACGTGATTTCGCGCTGGTTCGAGGAAAAAACGAGTGGAAAGAAGCTCGAACGCGCGCAGCTAACGGCACTTCGTGCGGCTGTTCGTGCCGGCGAACACCGAAAGGTCTACGTTTTCGCGGTCGACCGCCTCAGCCGCGGCGGAATTGCCGACACTTTCCGCGTCGTCGACGAGCTCCGGAAGCACGGGTGCCACGTGGCGAGCGTTTCCGATCCGTTCGACCTGGACGGGCCGGCGGGGGACGTGGTGCTCGCTGTAATGGCCTGGGGCGCGCAAATGGAGCTACGGCGCCTCCGCGAGCGCATCAGCGCGGCACGGGCCGACGTCGAGCGAAAGGGGGGCACTTGGGGCCGCCCCCGTCGAATCGACCCGGGCACGCTCGAACGGGCGAGGGGAATGCACGCGGCCGGACATACGATCCGCAATATTTCAGCGAGGCTTAAAATACCGCGGGCGACGCTGGCGAACGCGCTCGCCGGCAAGGGCCACTACGCGAAACCCGAGCCGTCCCACCACCCACCGAAGGCGGAAAAATGACGCAACATCGACCAGGGGCCGCGACGACGAAGCGGAAAGGAAAAGCCCCCGCGGAGCCGGTTACCGCCTGCGCGTTTGGCTGCGGAAAAGCGGCTGAGGGTGGCCTCAGCGTGTATTTTTCGAACTGGACTACCGAGCGCGACTCGCAGCGGAGTCGCGCTCAGCAAATGTCGATCATGCTGCCGGCGTGCTGGGAGTGCGCGCGTGGGGCGGTGAAGATGAGCGTGGTTATCCCGAAACAATGAAGATTTACCACCCATGGCGCGACGGGAAGACCCGGCGCGGGGCGCCGGCGGAGCGGCCAGCGGGCGCGGATTGCGGGGCGCCGCGCTGCGCGCGCCGGCCGTTCGTGAGCTCGATCCTCAGCCGGCGCCTGTGGTGCCGATTTCACTGGCGACGGGTGCGAATTTGAGCCGGCCGCCGCCGGGTCTGGATGAACACCAGGTTTTGTCGGGCCGATATTGCTGGAACTGCGCGACCTTCGACGACGCTTGCGCGCGGTACACGCTGAAGCAGCTGAAGCCCCCATTCCGCGAGTTCGAGGCGGTGCTTTGCCCGGGCTGCGTGCTCCGCGTCGGTGGTACGCCGAAGGCGGCGATCGCCGGAAAACCTTAGCTAACGCCGCGCGCGGCTTGACCTAGCTTAGCTAATTAGCTAAGAGTGGGTTTATGCGAAAAACAACGTTAGCTAAGACCCGAGCTCGAGCGCGCTCGAGCTCGTCAAAAGCCTTATCTAGGAAATTGGCGATCGCGGGGCAGTCGAACGCGGTGACGATCGGTCCCGCCAAGCTCCCATCGGTCGAAAACAAACACACTGTCGAGCGCGGGCACGGCATCACGTACGAGCTCCGCGCGGTGCTCTGCGGCAAGCCGGGATGCAAGCGGCACCACGGCCCGTACTGGTACGCCTATTGGACGGCCGGCGGGCGGGCGCGTACCGCCTACATTGGAAAAAAGTTCCAGCGGCTCGAGGTCAAGAACCCCGGCGCTCTGTCCCAAAAAGGTGCGTGGGATTGAACGCTCGTGCACGGGTGGAAAGTGACCCAATTGCGGCGCTGTCCTGAAAGGCTACTTTCGGGACATGGAAGAAAAAAGACAGTTTTGGGCGACGCAGGCACATACACCGGCGCGCGAGCACGAAATGGAGGTCGCGCGCAAGCTCGGCGTCGAGCCAGTCGAGCTAAAAAGCCAAGTGGAAGCGTTCGGTGTCGCGTTCGTCGCCGCCAAGACGCCAAAACAAAACGTGCTCGACGCCCTCGAGCAGTTCCGCACCGCGCTGCTCGAGTGTCGAAAGGTGTGCAACCGAGCCGCGAACGGCGCCGGCGGCCCCTACGAAGCGGAACAAATGGAGCTGTGCCTTTTGCTGATGGGGCAGGGCGTAGATGAGCTCACGAAAACCGTTCAGACTGAGCTCTGAAAATGGAGCTCAAGTGCGAGGTCTGCGGCGTGCACGACGAAAACACGCGCGTCTACACCGTGTGCGTGGATGGCGTTCCGCTGCGCCTCGGGCCCACGCTCTGCAACAACCACGGCGGCAATTTTTTGATTCGCGTGGGCGTCGTCATGGCGTCGCTCCGCGAGCCGATTGAAAACGTGATCGTCGGGTGGAAGCGCTGAAATGGGCCGCGCGAAAAAAAAGCGAGTGAACGCGATGCGCTGCAAGCAGAGCCGCCGCGTGGATCGGCTTTTGCGCGCTGAGGCTGAGCATTGGGTGCCCCCGCTGCTTTCGCCGGCGCAAATGAAGCTCAACAAATACGCCTACGACATGGCGCAATCGTTCATGAGCGGCGCGCCGACGCCGATGCCGCCGGTGCTCGACGTCTTCTTTGCTGCGCTCGAGGCCTCGGGCATGCGCCGCGCTGTCTGCAGCAAGTGCGGCCGCGAGTGGCTCACGCGCGGCGCCGACGACACATGCCCGCCGTGCCGCGATTTTGCGAGAACGGCGAACTGATGAACCGCCGGAGCTTTCTCGGTCTGCTCGCCGGCACTGCGGCGCTGCCGGTGCTGGCAAAAATCGCCGCGTTAGAACCGCTGCCACCGCCGGCGCCGGCGTTGTCGTCGCTGGTGCTCCCCGGGTCGCCGTTTCGGATCGAACGCTACGTCACACCGCTGATGAGCCACGGCGCGGTTCGACCGGGCGGCATCGATCGCATTGCGGTCCTGATGCAGCGCCCGTTTCGCCCCGACCGACTGATCATTTCGGCGGGCGAGGCCTTCGACATTTTGCATGTCGGCGCGAGCGGCGAGCCCGTCGTCGAAGACTCCTTGCCGGGCAGCTTCTTTTCTCCGCTGAGCTGGGGCGGCGGGCGTCTCGAATTCGCGACAGTCGGTGCCGGCGACGAAATCGTGCTTGCGGTGCATAATGTCACTGACCAGTGGGCGCCGTTTCACGGTGCGCTGATCGGCTCGTGCGTGCGCGAGATGTCGCCGGCCGATCTCGAGGCCGAACGCGCCAGAGACCGCGAGTACGCCGAAAAGGTCGCGCGCGGCGAAATCACGTTCGACGACGACGACGACGACGACGAGGAGTGGGACTGATGGCGCTCGACCCGCTCACCTACGAAGGCCCGCGCGAGCATCAGTGGCGGGCCTACGACGAGCACCACCGCGCTTGTGACCACTGCGGGCTCCGCGTCTTCCGGCGCAAGCTGAGCGACGGCAGGCTGGCGCGTGAGTGGGTGCTGATGGACTTTCGCGGCGTGCCGTCGCCGGCGCTGCTCGGCTCGGGCCGCGGCGGCGGCTTTGGCCCGTGCAAGTCGCCGCCGCGCGGCATCCCGGTGCTCATCGAGTACACGGGTGATCCGGACGTCCATCCCGGCTGCGAACGCATCATGCACCGCACCACGGCGCCGGCGGAGCGTGAAAGCATGGCGCTGGTGGACCTGGCCGCGTTCCGCCCGATCTGCGGCTGGCGCTGCGAATGGTGGGAGCTCGGCCCGTCGCGCGAGTGGCACGGCTGGAACTGGTGTGCCGACTGCTTTCCGGAGCACGCGTGCAAGTGCGAGACGCTCCGGCACGTGAGCCGCCGCGGGAACCTCATCCGCGAGGAGCGGGTTCACAATCCGCTGTGCAAGGTGCACGAGGCGCCGGCGCTGCCCCCGAGGCGTCCATGAGCTGGCCAGAACTGATGGGACTGAACTGATGGGACTGCTGGAAAAACTCCGCGGATGGTGTTCGGTGCCGTCGCAGGTCGACTCCATCGACCGCCGGCTCCAAGAGATGCCGCGACAGGTGCTCGACTGGGTTCCGCGGCCGCCGCCGAGCCCTGAGCCTCGGTCGGTCGCCGTGGTGTTGGTTCGAAGCGAGCAAAAATTCGGTGAAGAGTGGCGGGAAATTTGGGGCTGCCGCCACGTCGTCGTGGGTGAGGGGAACGCACAGTTCCAAGCCGACCGCACGTGGCGAAAGCTATGGATTCTGGTCTTGTGCGACGTCGAGCTCGTGCGCGTCGACGGGATATTTGTCGGCACCGAGTCCATCGGCCAATTTGACTCGCAGGGCCCGATGGCGAGTTACGCCGGCGAAGTTCACGCCGGCGTGTTGGTTCGCGTTCTGATTTCGAAGCGAAAGGCTTACGATTGAGCCATGGCAAAAAGAACGGTTTGGGCAGTCGAGTTGTTTGATAGTCACTGGCGCACGCTCATCGGGGGCCTCACGAAATCGAAGGCGCTGAGCGAGGCCAAGAAACTGGCGAAGCGAGAGACGCACGCGATCAGCATTGCCGAATACACGCAGGCGGAAGGCAGCTCGGCCATTTCGCGTCTCGCCGTCTGAAAGTCGCCCATGGCAAGCGAGCTCGAAGACGAAATACTGAACGACGACGTGAGCGCCGCCGACGTGAAGGCCGCGCAAAAGTTCATCGAACGGTTCACCTACACCACGACGGCGCTGACGGCGCTGGAGATGGCGCTCCGCGAGCTCGGTGATCACGAGGGGGCGGAGCTGCTCAACCCGGCCACCATTCGCATGGCGCGGCACGAAGCCGAGACGGCGTGATGGCCAAGCCCCAGCAAATCGTCTGGAACCCCTGCCCCCATTGCACCATTGCGCTGCGCTACGTGCTCGAGGCGCACGGCGCCGAGCGCATGGGCCTGATGGTGGGGCCGATCATGCGCACGTGTCTCGAGTGCTCCAAGGTCTTGCCGGAGCGCGCCGGCGAGCTCCACACGAAGCTGAAACTCAACCTGCCCGACGAGTGAGGAAAAAATGGACCAACGAAAGCCCTACGTGTCGCCGGCAACGCGGCCGGCGACGCCCGAGGAGATTGCGCTGTGCGAGCAGCTCCGCGCGCCGCCGGCGCCCGTGTACGGCGAGTGCGGCGAGTGCCACGCGCCAACGATTGAAATCAACGGCACGCCGCTCGCGACGCACGAAGCGACGTGCTCCGCGCAGATGCGCCACGACGAAACGTCACTCACGGTGTCACGGTGATTGCCGTTGCGACGTGGACCTACGCGCTCGGCAAAGAGCTCGGCTTCCCGGAAGCCACGGCGGAGTTTCGGCGGCAGCTCGAGGCGCCCGATTGGGAGTCGCTGCCGTGCGTGCGGGTCATTACGCGTCTCCGCGGCCTGACCGACGAGCTCAGCCTGTACCACGACCCGGCCGCGACCATTATGAGCAAAGCGCGGAGCCGGGCCTACCACGCGGCGCGCAAGGTCGACGCCGACGTCTGGGTGTGCGTCGACGACGACGTGGAGGCGGACCTGGGCACGCTCCGGAGCTTGCTCGAGGCCGTCGCCGGCGACACGCCGCGGATGGTGCTGGCGCCGTGCATCACGCGCGGGAGCAACGTCGTCAATGTGGCCCTCGAGCCCGGCGCGCCGCTCGTGCGCGTGCTCGACAGCGGCGCGCGGCTCGCGCGAGCTCGCGCCGGCGGCTTCGGCCTCGTCGCCCTGAACCGCGCCGCGATGCAGCTGATGGAGACCGCCTACCGCGGGCTCGATTTCCAGGACGACGACGGCGAGCACAAGATGGCGCTCTTCCTCGAGCTCTTAGACGACGGCATGTGGCTCGGCGAGGACGTGGCGTTCTGCCGGCGCGCGGTGCTCTGCGGCGTCAAGCTCGAAGCGCTGCTCGAGGGCTTCACTGTTCATGCGGGGGCGCGTCTGGATCTGGCGGAGGTGGCGGGGATGCCGGTTCTTGGGGGTCCCGCGGCGTCACCCGGTCCTGAGCGCTGAGCGGGCCGTGCTCGGCTTCCCCGGCAATTCGCAAAGCGCCGTCGACGACCGACGACGGCTCGAGGCCGTGCGCTTCGGCGACGGCTTCCTTCAGCCGTTCGATAAGCGCCGGCAGCTGCTCCTTGGCCAGGGCGACGACGTGGTCGACGAGCGACGTGGTCTGCTTCACGAGCTCGGTCTCTGACTGCACGCGGCGCATGCGCTCGCGTTCGAGCTCGATTTCGAGCGTGAGGCATTGCGCGCGGAGCTGCATCGCGAGGCGCTCCTCGGTCGGCCGCACGCCGGGCAGCGGCGCGGGCGGTGCGGGCTCCGCGGGCTTCTCCGGCACGGTCACGCCGTCGCTTGCGACGACTTTCAGATCGGGCTTTGCGCCCGGCAGGGGAATGATCTGCAGCTCGCTCTCGCGGCCGAGGTTCACCATGAGCTGGCGCGCGGCGTCGACGTGCTGCTGGCACGCGAGCGTGTCGCCGCTTTCGGCGCCGGCCATCGCGAACGGGAATACGATCGCCGCCACCGCTTCGTTTTTGCACTCGTCTGATTTGCACAACATGGGAGCCTCCTAGAGTTGTTTGATGATGGCGCCGGTGAATCCGCCGAGCCCTTTGCGGACGACGGCGACTTTCCCCGCTTTGGTCTTCGTGAACTGCACGAAAGAGCTCGCGTCGTTTGTGGCGTAGACCACGCCGGTCTTCGTGTCCGCGCCGCCGTCCGACCAAATCTCGACGGGGAACGCGGTCGTGGACGTGTCGCTCGATTTGACGTGCTCGAGGTTCACGCCGTGCGTCGCCAGGTCGTCGACGGCGTCCGGGCCAGTGGCGACCGAGCCGGGCGGGCTCGAGGCGCTCGCTTTCTTGGCGCCGTAGGCGAGCAGCCCGAAGACCACCGCCAAGCCGAGCAGGGTTTGGTTCGTCATTTCTTGCCTCCAAATTCGGCGTACGCGAGCAGCGCGAGCAGCGCGAGCGAGCCGAGGCCCTCACCGCTCGGTAAGTTCTTAAAGAAGTCATCGAGCGGGCCCTTCGGCACCGGCGGTCGGTCGACGGTGTCCGCTTCGCTCGTGACGCTGCCGGGCGCGATGTTGGGGAAGCCGAGCACGGGCCCGACCCACGGCAGCGCCTTCGACGTGGTGAACAAATACCACATGATCTGCGGGGTCGAATTGGCGATGACGTCGGGCCCAGGCAGGAGCGGCGGGCCCGAGTGACCGAACGGGCCCGAGGTCGGGTCGAAGCCCGTCGCCGGCGTCAGGTGCTGATTCTCGACGTGCACGAACGGCGCGACGGCTTTGAGCCAGCCCTCCATGATGAAAAACTTGTCGCCGATGACGTTGATCCA
>Ga0137404_10001664_pt1 | contig 14600 bp, 17 predicted proteins | sample CZOMad2_1_16fung_FD_108285 | JGI IMG/M metagenome (GOLD analysis project Ga0137404, IMG submission 108285) | Vadose zone soil fungal communities from Angelo Coast Range Reserve, California, USA - CZOMad2_1_16fungal (Illumina Assembly) | ecosystem: Environmental > Terrestrial > Soil > Vadose...
GCAGCCGCAGATGCCGCTCGGCGTTGGGGTGGAGCGCGTGGCCGCAGGCGCGAACCGGCGTCTTCAGGCGGATCGCGGTCAACGTGTCCTGCAGCGCCCGGCGCGAGCGCAGGTGCATGTGCACATCGCCCGCGGCGACGAGGGGAAGACCCGCGCTCCTGCCCAGATCGCGCAAAGCCGCGAGGCGCGCGCGGTCGTCGGGCCCGCACAGCAGCTCCGCCGCGATCCAGGCGCGGTCGGGAAAACGCTCGGCGACGATCCGGGCGTGCTCGGCGTCGTGCTGGCCATCCGGAATCAGTAGGACGAGGCAGCCCGGCAACCCGCCATCGAGATTTTCCCGTCCGAGCGAATAGCTGCCTTTCTTGCTTCCTATCCGTCCTCGGGTGATGAGCTGGGACAGCTGACCGTAACCCTCACGGTTGGTCGCTAGAAAAACCAGCTTGGGCCCGTCCTTCAGCCTTATTTCCGAGCCGATGATGAGCCGCAGCCCGATGTCCTTCGCGGCGACATGCGCACGCGCCGCTCCAGCGAACGAGCATTCGTCGGTGAGCGCAAGGGCTGAATAAGCAAGTACCGCGGCGCGACTTACCAGTTCCTCGGGATGCGAAGCGCCTCGAAGAAAAGTGAAATTGCTGAGGCAGTGCAGCTCGGCGTAGGCGGGAAGGGGGGAGTACACGTCAGGCGAACAGTCCGTGCAGGTACCAGCCGCCCCCGCCGCGCTCGCGGTAGACCCACACCAGCGCCTCGTTCTGCATGCGCGCGATGAAATAGTCGCGAGCGACGTCGCCGGCGTCCCACCAGCCGGACTCGATGCGCTCGGGGCCGGCGAGCAGCTCGAGCGGTCCTTCGTGGTGCGGCCTCGCGCCGATTTCCTCGAGAAGCCTGGGATGGCGAAGCAGCCACAACGGGCGATCGCCGAATTCGAGCTCCGGCCGCTTAGCGCCGGGCTCGGCCGCCGCGCTGGCGCGCTCCGGGCGATGCTCGGGTTGCACGGCGATGCCGCTCACCGCTTCTGCGCCCAGCCGCGCGCGCAGCCGCTCGAGGAGGCGTTCCCAGTCGCCCTGCGGCTTGCCCTGCTCGAGCAAGAGGCCGAGGTTGTGCCCGGCGAGCGGCACCAGGTCGTCGACCTCCAGGGCGATCTCGCGCACCGGCTGCTCCAGCGCAAGGCCGGCAAACCGCTCGCGCGCGAGCAGCGTGAAGTGCTCGGCATCGCGCAAAGGCGCAACCAGCCCGACCGCGACCTCGGTGGCGGCGCGGGCGCGGTGCCTGAGCCGGAAGACGAGGCGCTGCGCGCCGCTCGAACGCGCGGCGAGGAATCCCGCGAGCTGGACGATCAGCCGCTTCGCGGCGAACAGCAGCGCCTCGGCCTGCACGACCTCCGCGGGAAGCTCGATCGCCGCGCTGAACCGCGCCGGCGGGACGAAAAAATTCCGCGGATCGGGAAGCCGCCCGAGCGCGCGGTCGAGTAGATCGGGCAGCCTCTGCCCGAAGCGCCGCGCCACGCCTCCGCGCGGCAGCGCGAGCAGCTCGCCGATCGTGCGCACGCCGATCGCGGCCAGCGCCTCGAGCGTTTCGCCGTCGCAGCGCAGAACCGCGACCGGCAGCGCGGCCAGCGTCGGCTCGAGCTCGGCCGCGGAATCGACGAATCGTCCGCTTCCGGCGTGCGCCAGCCAGAACGCTGCGCGCGGCGTGGGAGCGCCCGCGACGGACGCGCTCCAGCCCATCTGGGCCAGCTCCCGGCGCAGGCGCCCGAGAAGCGATGCCAGGCCCCCGAAGAGCTTCAGACTGCCTGCGGCTTCCAGCAGCACCGCATCAGGGAACTCGAGCGCCACTCCGGGGGTGAATTGCGCCGCCCACCCGGCCACGCCGAGCAGCGCCTCGGTCTCCGCAGCGGGATCGCGTTGGGCGATGCGCAACCGCGGCGCGAGGGCGAGCGCCGCCGCAACGGCCATGCCGGCGCGAACACCACGCATCAGCGCCTTGCGGTCGCAGGCGAAAACGCGGTGCCGCTCCTCGAGCGCGAACGGCTCAGGCGTGGACGAGCCGCGCAGGAAAATCTCGAGCGGCAGTTGCGGCAGCCGGATGGCGATCCACATGAGAGTTCTTGCCGCGCACTGCGGGCGGCATCGCCGGAAGCAGAATAGGGCGGGCGAGGGGAGTGCCGCGGCGCTTGAATACCCGCACGGCGAGGCCCCCGTCCGAAGTGCCGAGCGCGATCCGCAGCGCCGCGGGAGAAGATTCGCCGGCGGCCTCGGGAAGCCTGAACAGAAAGGCGGGAGCCCGCCCGCCTTCGGCCGCGATCTGCAGACGCCTCAGCTCCGGGTACTTCGGCCTTTCCGGCCAGGCGAGCACCGCGGCGCAGGCATTCGACGCCAGCGCCTGCTCAGCGGCCCAGAGCGTCTCTTTGCGCGAGGCGGTGCGCACGATGATGAGCTGGGTCAGGTCGATGCCCGCCGCGGCGAGCGCCGGAGCGTAGGGCAAGTGAGGCGGCGCGATCCAGGCGAGCCGCAGTCCGCGACGGGACAGCCCGGCGAGCGCGGGCCCGAGCAGGCGCAGCTCGCCGATGCCCTCGTGCGCGGGCAGTATCTCGGTCAGCGCCCCGGCGGGCCAGCCGCCGCCGGGAAGCCCGGCATCGAGCTCAGGGAATCCGCTGGAAACGACACTGCAAACGTGAGACCCGCCGGCCCGGTTCAGGCTGTCGCCGCGCCAGATGTCGGGGCGATCGAGCAGGGCGGAGAAAGAGAGAGTCATGCCCGCCAGAGATCGCGGATGGCAAGAGAAGTGGTATGAGCGTCAAAGAGGCTTGCGGATCACGCCGACGCCCAAGCCCTCGATCGCGAAATCGTCTTCGCGCGGATCGACGACGATGGGCTTGAACTCGGGATTCTCCGGGAGCAGCTCGACGGTGTTGCCGCGGCGGCGCAGGCGCTTCACCGTGACCTCGTCGTGCAGGCGCGCCACCACGATCTGGCCCGAGCGCGCCTCGCGCGTGCGGTGCACCGCCAGCAGGTCGCCGTCGAGTATGCCCGCGTCGCGCATGCTCATGCCGCGTACCTTCAGCAGGTAGTCGGCGCGCGGCTGGAACAGGGCAGGGTCGACCTGGCAGCGCCGCTCGACGTGCTCCTCGGCGAGAATGGGGCTGCCCGCGGCGACGCGGCCGATCAACGGCAGCCCCAGGCCTTCGGTGAGGCGGATACCGCGCGAGGCCCCCGGGGTCAGCTCGATCGCGCCTTTTCTCTCCAGCATGCGCAGATGCTCTTCGGCGGCGTTGGCCGAGCTGTAATTGAACGCCTTCGAGATCTCGACCCGGGTAGGCGGGAAGCCGGTCTTCTCGATGGATTTGCGGACGAAGTTGAGGATTTTCTGCTGCTTGGGGGTAAGCTCGTCGGTCATGGGGCCTCCATATCTGTATTTATATACAGTCTTTGTCGGCTTGGCAAGGGGCGTATAATTTCGCGCGGAACAGGCCCATGGCGAAACCCTACGAATCCGATCTCACCCGGATGATCCGCGATCTGCTTCGGGACAAGCCGCACATCGTCCAGGAGCAGAAAAAAGGCAGGGCCCTGTGGTGGGACAAGAAGCTCGAACCGGATGAGCAGAAGCGCGCCCGGGATTCGAGCGTCCAACAGCAAGCCTACGTCTATCAAAACAAGGTCTGACTCCGGCCTGCGCAGCCTCGCGACAGCCTTTGCGCTGTGCCTTTCGATCGCCGGCTGCAGCGCTTTTTCCATGAAGAGTCCGTCGACCTTCCCGGTCGACGACCCGCTGGCCTCCGCGCTCTATGCGCGCGGCAGCACCTACGAGGAACGCGATCTGATTGCCGAGTTGAACCGCAAGAAGGATTGGGATGGGCTGCTGCGTTTTGCGCTGGCGCTCCTGCGCCGGGATCCCGGGGGCTCCGATGGGGGAGTGCTCGCCGGATACTCCTGGCTGCGCCTGGGCGATTATTCGAAGGCGGTCTCCTCGCTCGCCCCGGTGGTCCGGCAAAATCCGGAGGACGTCGCAGCCTGGAACCTGCTCGGAGAGGCCCAGCGGCGGGCGGGGCAGCCCGGACAGGCAGTGCGAACGCTAGAGCAGGCCAGCATCGTGGGCCGGACTTCGTATGTCACTTTCTTCTTTCTCGGCGAAGCCTATCGCGACGCTCATCGGCTCGATCAGGCCATTCCGGCGTACCGGGAATCGGTGCGCCTCGAGCCGGAGTTCGCCCGGGGCTGGTTCGAGCTCGGGGCCGTATGCGTGAGGACCGGGGACCGGGACGACGTGACGGCGGCGCTTGAGAATCTGCAGAAGCTCGACAAGGCGCTCGCCGAGGAGTTGAAGAAAAAGGATGCGAGCTCGAGCAAGCCGGTGCGATGAGCCCGGGCTGTATTGTCGCATATGTGTATTATGTCAAATACAACCTTATCCAGGACTCCGTCACCTATAGTTCTAAAGCAACTGGATACCTGCACTATCTAATGTAGTTTCTCAAGTACTGCGACTACCAAAGAGTCGAAAGAAATTCTCGGTGGTCGCTTCCGCCAGGGACTCGAACGGGACACCCCGCAGCCGGGCCACCTCCTCCGCGACGTGACGGACCAGGGCGGGGCGATTGGTCTTGCCGCGGTGGGGTACCGGGGCAAGATAGGGCGAATCGGTCTCGACCAGCAGTCGATCGAGCGGTACGGCCTTGGCCACTTCCTTCAGTTTTCCTGCGTTCTTGAACGTGACGATCCCGGAGAAGGAGATGTGAAATCCCAGGGCGAGGGCGCCTTGCGCCACTTCCTGGGTCTCGGTAAAGCAGTGCATGACCCCCCCTACTTCGGACGCCCCCTCCTCTCGCATGATCCTGAGGGTGTCCTCTGCGGCGTCGCGCGTATGGATGACCAGGGGCTTGCGGCATTCGCGCGCGGCCCGGATGTGGGACCGGAAACGTTCCCGCTGCCACTCAAGATCACCCGACAAACGGTGATAGTCCAGCCCGGTCTCACCGATGGCGACGACCCGAGGATGCCGGGCGAGCTCGACCAGCCGCCTGGGATCCACGGCCTCGGCCTCGTGATCCGGGTGGACGCCGACGCTCGCGAAGAAATTGTCGTGCGCCTCGGCGAGCGCGAGCACCTTGGGAAATCCCGCCAGCTCCACGCTGATGCACAGGGCGTGGGTGACCCCGTTGGCCTTCATTTCTTCGCGAATCTCGCCCAGCTTTCCCTCGAATTCCGGGAAATCCAGATGGCAATGCGAGTCGACAAGCCCGGGAGTCACGGCTGTCCGACCAGGCGCTGGTATTGGAGCAGAAGGTCTTCCACGAACAGCTTGGCGTTGAGCGGGTGACGGGCGAGGGACTTGGCCTCGGCCAGGCGCCGCAGATACGCCGCGATGCCCGCCGGCTCGCAGCGTTGCGCGATTTCCGCGATCCGCTTTTCCTGGCCCAGATGGTATCTGACCCGCCCGGTCGCCCGCGCGAGCAGCAAGTCGAAGGCCCAGCGCTGCAGCCAACCGACAAGCTCCCATGGGGCGACGCGCTGGACCGTATCGGCGAGAGCGATCGGGTCGAAACGGCTTCCTCCGATCCGCTCGACAAAGGCGAGGCGGTCCGCCTCCGTCTCGGCGCCCTTCAGCGCGGCAAGCGGCGCTCCGCCCACCGCCGCGAGGGCGGATTCCGGTTGTTCGACGCCCTGCTCCTTCAGCCAGCGCAGCACCGCAGCCGGATCCGGAGGCGGAAGGGCGAATCTCAGGCAGCGGCTGCGCACCGTGGGAAGCAGCCGGTCGAGCTGCGTGGCGACGAGCAGAAATACCGTCGCCGGCGGCGGCTCCTCGAGACTTTTCAGCAGGGCGTTCTGCGTATTCGCGTTCATCGCCTCGGCCGGGTAGATCAGGATGACGCGCAGGCCGGCCCGGTGGGTGCCCACCGCCAGGAAGTCGGCGAGCTCCCGGACCTGCTCGATTCGGATCTGTTCGCTGCGCTTTTTCCCGGGTTCCGCGCCCTCTTCCGGCTCCGGAGCCAGGCTCTCCGGCACGATAAGGCGGAAATCGGGGTGATTGCCGAGCGCGAACCAACCGCAGGCGCGGCAGGCGCCGCAGGCCCGCCTTTCCGCCTTTGGGTTCTCGCAGAGCAATGACTGGGCGACCGTCTGCGCGAATTCGAGCTCGCCCCACCCCTCTCCGCTGTGCATCAGGATCGCGTGGGGAAGCCGCTCGAGCATCGGGGCCCAAGCCTTCCAGGCCGGTTCTTGCCAGCTAAACATTAAGCGTTAACAAAGTATTGAGATAATATCTTCAACTGACTTCTTAACATTTTGCGGTGGCTGGTGACCATCCACGACGCGAATTCGCGCGGGCTCGGCCGCCGCGCGCTCGAGGTAGGCAGCTCGGACGCGCTCGAAATAGGCCTTGTTCTTGGACTCGAACCGGTCTCTGCGGTCTCCCGGTAGCCGGTCGAGCGCGATCTCGACCGGCACGTCGAACACCAGGGTCAGGTCGGGCCGCAGCTCGCCGTTGACCCAGCGCTCCAGGATCGCGATCCGATCCTTCCCCATCCCGCCCCCTGCGCCCTGATAGGCATAAGTCGCGTCGGTAAACCGGTCCGAAACCACCCACCGCCCCGTCGCGAGCGCGGGCGCAATGACCTGGGCGATGTGCTCGCGGCGGGCGGCGAACATCAGCAGGGTTTCGGTATCGATATCCATCGCCTGCGCGAGCAGAACCTCGCGCAGCTTCTCGCCGAGCGGCGTGCCACCGGGCTCGCGCGTCACGACGACGTCCTTGCCCCTGCGCCGGAGGAAGTCGGCGATTCCGCCGACATGCGTGCTCTTCCCCGCGCCGTCGATGCCCTCCACGGTGATGAACTTGCCGCGGCTCATCGGCTCGCCTTCCGGCGCGCGCCCGGCAGCTGGTACTTGGCGACCGCCCGGTTGTGCTCGACGAGGGTTCGCGAGAACTCGCTCGTGCCGTCGCCGCGAGAGACGAAATAGAGCGCATCGGTTTTCGCCGGGTGCATCACCGCCGTGATCGATTCGAGGCCGGGCATGGCGATCGGATGCGGCGGCAGGCCCATGCGGGTATAGGTGTTGAAGGGGGTGTCCCGCACGAGATCCCTTTTCCGCAGGTTGCCGTCGAATTCCTCGCCCATGCCGTAGATGACGCTCGGATCGGTCTGGAGCTTCATCTTGCGGCGCAGACGGTTGGCAAATACCGCGGCGACCATCGCGCGGTCGCTCGCCCTGCCGGTTTCCTTCTCCACGATCGAAGCGAGGATGAGGGCTTCGTAGGGATCGGTGACCGGCAGACCCGCGTCGCGCGACGTCCAGGTCGCGTCGAGGTGGCCCTTCATCGCGCGGCGCGCGCGCGCCAGCACGGCGAGATCGCTCGATCCCTTGGCGAAGACATAGGTGTCGGGAAAGAACATGCCTTCCGGAATGGATCCCGGCTCCCCCAGCTTCTCCATGATCTCCGCCCCGGCGAGGTTGGATGTGTCGTGCTTCAAGTCCTGGTGTGCCTCGATCGCTTCGCGCATCTGGCGGAAGGTCCACCCTTCCAGAAAAAGAATCTCCGCCTGAGCGTACTCCCCGCGCGTGATCTTGCGGATCAGGAGTAGCGGCGTCACCCCTCCCGCAACCTGGTAGCTGCCGGCCTTGACCGCGCCGCTCGCGCCGTTGATCCGCGCGAGCAGCACGAATTTCCACTCGGGCAGGGACAGTCCGGCGCCGATGAGCTGACGGGTTGCGCCGCGCAGCGTGCTGCCCGGGCGTATCGAAAAATCCACGGTGGCGGAGGCGAGCTCGACCGGTGACAGGGCAAACCAGAGCAGCCACCCGAAGAATCCGAGGATGGCGGCGGAGATTGCCAATATCAGGAGTTTAAGCCGGAACAGCATCGATGGCGTCGCGTGGGCTCTTCGCTGGCTCGCTTGACTACGCTCGTATAATAAACGCTAAACGGAACCCCGTAGATGAGCTCGCTCCAGGACGCAGATCACCGGACCACGCGCAACGCCGCGCTCCCCGCGGGCGCGCCGCGGGATTTCGTCGCGACGCTGGACCATCTCGGAGCGCTGCGCTTCAATGGGGACGACGCCGAGGCCTTCCTGCAGGGACAGCTGAGCTGCGACGTGGAGCAAGTCGGCCTGCGCTCGAGCAGCTACGGAGCCTTCTGCAGCCCGAAGGGCAGGATGATCGCCAATTTTCTCCTGTTGCGCGACGACGCGGGATTCGCCATGGTCCTGTCGCGCGATCTTGTTCCCGTGGTGCAGAAGCAGATCTCGAAATTCGTGCTGCGCTCCAAGGTGAAAGTGTCGGACGCGTCGCAGGCGGTCGTGCTGGCGGGCGCGGCGGGAGCGCAAGCGGAGCGCGTGCTCGCGGGGTTGTTTCCCGAGCTGCCGCAGGGGCCCGGCGAGGCCCGGAGCCTACCCGGAACCGGCGCGATCGTGCGCCTGAAGGACGGGCGACTGCTTCTCGCGCTGGACACCGCGCGGGCGCCCTCGGTCCTTCTCGGACACGAGAGCGATCTCGCGCCGGCCGACGCGGGCGTCTGGCGCTGGCTGGACATACGCAGCGGTCTTCCGCTCGTTACCGCCGCCACCCAGGACCAGTTCATTCCTCAGATGGCGAACCTCGAGCTGATCGGCGGGGTGAGCTTCGAAAAGGGCTGCTACACGGGGCAGGAGGTGGTCGCGCGCACCCAGCATCTGGGCAAGGTGAAGCGCCGCATGTTTCTGGCGAATGTCCCCGCGCAGGCAGCGGCCGGGGATGCGACCTACAGCGACGATCTCGGGGAACAGGCGAGCGGGATGGTCATGAACGCCGAGGCCTCCCCGGGCGGCGGCTACGATCTGCTCACCGTAGCGCACGCCGCCAGCCGCGAGCGCTCGATTGTGCACCTCAAGGCGCCCGACGGCCCGGTGCTCCGCTTCCTCGCCCTGCCCTACGCCGTCGCGTGAGCCTCAGCTATTACATTTACTACCGTGTGCCGCCGGACAACGCCGCCCGCGCACGGGCGGCGGTCGGCGCGCTGCAGCGGGAGCTGTCGGCAACGACCGGAATCGGCGGGCGGCTGCTGCGGCGCCGGGACGACGAAACCACCTGGATGGAGATCTACGAGGGCGTGCCGGACGGCGCGACCTTCGAGGCGAAGCTCGCCGAGCTCGCTGAACGCCATGGTGTTCCGGTGCTGCTCGCGCCCGGATCGTCGCGCAAGCAGGAAGTCTTTCGCAGCTTCTGACGCCATGTGCCTGATCGCGCTCGCCTGGCGCACGCACCCGGCCTACCGCCTCATCGTCGCCGCGAACCGCGACGAGTATTTCGGACGGCCTTCGGCGCCGGCGGATTTTTGGGACGACCACAGGAATGTCCTCGCGGGCAGGGATCTCGAGGCCGGGGGCACTTGGCTCGGCGTCACCCTCGAGGGGCGCTTCGCCGCGCTGACCAACTACCGAAATCCGGCCGAGAGAAGAACCGGTGTGCCGTCGCGCGGCGCGCTGGTATCGGATTTCCTCACCGGCAGGGCGACGCCCGCCGAGTACGTCAAGGGAATCGGCCGAAATGCGACGGACTACAACGGTTTCAGTCTGCTCGTCGGGGACCCCGACGAGCTCTGGTTCATTTCCAACCGCGGCGGCCGGGCGCTGCGCGTCGAGGCGGGTGTCCATGGTCTGTCGAACCATCTGCTCGATACGCCCTGGCCCAAGGTCGAGAAGGCGAAAGCGCGGTTCGCCGAGCAGCTGAAAAAACCCTTCGACGCCGCCGCGGCATTGGCCCTCCTGGGCGACACCGAGCGTGCCGCGAGCGCCGAGCTTCCCAGCACCGGGGTGAGCCTGGAGCTCGAAGAGCGCTTGTCCGCTATCCGCATTCTCGCGGCCGCCGGGTACGGAACGCGTTGCTCCACGGTGTTGTGCTTCACCAACGACGGCCGCGTCGAATTCCACGAGCGCAGTTACCGCGAAGACGGCGGCGTGGGCGCCACCATCAGCTATCGGATGACCCTTTCCGGGGGAAGAGCTCGAGCGTCATCTCGACGTGCGGAATCCCGGCCTCCAGGAACTCCCCTCCCCGCTCGCTGAAGCCGAACCGTCGGTAGAACACCGCCGCCTGAACCTGCGCGTGGAGAAAGGCTCGAGCCATCGAGCGGCTGCGCGCGCGGTCCAGCATCGCGCGGAGCAGCGCCGCCCCCACTCCCTTTCGGCGCCAATCCTTGAGCACCGCCATGCGCCCGATGCGCCCGTCGGGCAGCAGGCGCGCCGTGCCGATCGGTTTGCCCCGGGCGTCGAGCGCCACTGCGTGGTCGCTGGCATCGTCCCATTCGTCCCACTCGAGCTCGCGCGGCACCTTCTGCTCGTCGATGAACACTTTCTCGCGCACCGGGCGCGCGAGCGCCAGCGCTTCACGCCAAGCCATGGTCTGGATCGTGAACGGTTCGGGCATGGGCACCTTATAATCCTACGGATGCGGAGCGCTTGGAAGGACGAAGAGGCAAAACAGTACCAGGGCGACTTGGGCCTCCGTGTCTACACCTCGCGGCTGCTCGGCCGAGACAAGTCCCTGGTCCTGCACGGAGGCGGCAACACCTCGGTCAAGATTCGCGAGAAAAACCTCTTCGGCGAGGAGGAGACCATCCTCTACGTCAAGGGCAGCGGCTGGGACCTGGAGACGATCGAGCCCCAGGGTTTTTCCCCGGTGCGCCTCGCCCATGTGCTGCGGCTCGCGGAGCTGCCCTCGCTCTCCGATCCAGAGATGGTCAACCAGCTGGTCACGCACATGCTGCGTGCGACGGCGCCGGCGCCGTCGATCGAGACCATTCTCCACGGACTGATGCCGCCGAAGTTCGTCGACCATACGCACGCCGATGCGGTGCTTTCGGTGACCAATACGAAGGACGGCGAGAAGCGCATCCGCGAGATATACGGCAATCGCTGCGTGGTGATCCCTTATCTCATACCGGGATTCGACCTCGCCCAGTTCTGCGCCAAGGCATTCCGCGCGCAGGGAACGCCGGACACGATCGGCATGGTTCTGCTGAACCACGGCATCTTCTCCTTCGGTGAAACCGCGAGGGAATCCTACGAGCGCATGATCGAGCTCGTAACCCTCGCCGAGAAGTATCTCGAGGGGAAGCGCGCCTGGTCGGTGGGGTCGAACCACCTTGAGGCCGGGGCGGTCGACGCGAAAGCCCAGGCCGGTCTGCGGCGCAAGCTCTCCGACACGGCCGGCACCCCGCTCATCCTGAAGACGGTGACGAACGAGCGCACGCTCGGCTTCGCGCAGCATCCGCAAGCCGCGACCATCACCCAGCGAGGACCGGCGACGCCCGATCACGTCATCCGCACCAAGCGCACGCCCCTGCTCGGCTCCGACATAGCAGGGTATGTCGCCGGCTACAAACGCTACTTCGGCGAGCACGCGCCCAAGGCGAAGGAGCGCAAGACCATCCTCGACCCTGCTCCGCGGGTGGTGCTCGATCCCGGCTTCGGTCTCGCCGCCGCCGGCCGCACCGCGAAGGACGCCCTGATCGTCGACGAGATCTACGACCACACCATCGACGTGATCCTCCGCGCCGAAGCGCTCGGTGGTTTTCAGGCGCTGCCCGCGAAAGACATCTTCGACGTCGAATATTGGGACCTGGAGCAGGCGAAGCTCAAGAAAGGCGGCAAGCCTGCCGCCTTCGCAGGCGAAGTGGCACTCGTCACCGGCGCGGCCTCAGGCATCGGCAAGGCCGCCGTGGCGGCTTTCCTCGCGCGCGGCGCCGCGGTCGTCGGTGTCGATCTGGACGCAAAGATCGAGTCGCTGCACGCGCGCCCCGATTTTCTCGGCCTGCGCTGCGATGTGACCGACGACGTTCAGGTGAGGTCCGCGATCGGCCGCGCGGTCCTCGCCTTCGGCGGCGTCGACATGCTGATCCTCAACGCCGGAATATTCCCCGCGTCGCGCAAAATCGCCGATCTGCCGACCGAGGAATGGCGCAAATCGATGAGCGTGAACCTCGACGCCAATCTATTGCTGATGCGCGCCTGCCACCCCTTCCTCAAGCTCGCGCCCCGCGGCGGCCGCGTCGTGGTCATCGGCTCGAAGAATGTGCCTGCGCCCGGTCCGGGCGCTTCGGCGTACTCGGCATCGAAGGCGGCGCTCAATCAGCTCGCGCGCATCGCTGCCCTCGAATGGGGCGCGGATGGCATACGCATCAACACCCTGCACCCGAACGCGGTGTTCGACACGGGCCTGTGGACCGAGGACGTGCTTTCGCAGCGCGCCAAGCAGTACGGCATGACCGTCGAGGCCTACAAGACGAACAACGTGCTGCGCACCGAGGTCACCAGCCGGGACGTCGCCGAGCTCGCCGCGGAAATGTGCGGCCCCCTTTTCGCCAAGACGACCGGCGCGCAGGTGCCGGTCGACGGCGGCAATGAGCGGGTCATCTGAGGCCGGCGCGGTCGAGACGCTGCGCTGGCGTGAAGGGCGCCTCGAGCTGATCGACCAGCGCCTTCTCCCCTCCCGCTTCGAATACGTGAGCTGCACCGCCGCCGCCGACGTGGCCGTGGCGATCCGCTCGATGATTGTGCGCGGGGCGCCGGCGATAGGCTGCGCTGCCGCGTTCGGCGTCGCTCTCGAAGCGCAACGCCAAAAGCACGGTACGCCTGCGCAATTTGCCGCCGCGATGGAGCTCGGGTTCAAGACCCTCGCCGAGAGCCGGCCCACCGCGGTCAATCTGTTCTGGGCGCTCGACCGCATGCGCGCCGTGCTGTCCGCCAACAAGGACGATCCGATGTCTGCCGCAGCGAAGCTGGCGGAGGCGGCCCTTGCGCTCTTCGTCGCCGATGTGGAGGCCAATCGCGCCATCGGACGCGCCGGCGCCGCGCTCGTGCCCGACGGAGCGCGGGTCCTGACCCACTGCAACACCGGAGCCCTCGCCACCGCGGGCCACGGCACCGCGCTGGGCGTCATCCGTTCCGCGCGCGACCAGGGGAAGCGCATTTCGGTGATTGCGAGCGAAACCCGGCCTTACCTTCAGGGCGCACGCCTGACTGCCTGGGAAATGATGCAGGAGAAAATTCCGGTCACGCTGATCACCGACAACATGGCGGGACACCTGATGAGCCTGGGCAGGATCGACCTGGTGATCGTGGGCGCGGACCGCATCGCGGCGAACGGCGATGTCGCGAACAAGATCGGGACTTATACGGTCGCGGTCCTGGCGGAGCGGCATGGCATACCTTTCTACGTCGCCGCGCCCCTGTCCACGATCGATGTTTCGATCGCCGACGGCGCATCGATTCCCATCGAGGAGCGGGGCGCGGCGGAAGTCACCGGCTACGCCGGCCTGCGCTGGGCGCCCGAAGGCGTGGCGGTCGCGAATCCCGCCTTCGATATCACGCCGGCGGGCCTCGTGAGCGCCCTCTTTACGGACAAGGGCGTGGTCGAGCGGCCGAACGCAGCCGGGATCCGCGCTCTCTTCGCGCGATGAAGATGACGCAGGTAGTCAACGGGCTGGTGTATTCACCTGAACACAAAGGGTTTCTCTACCACACCTGGGCCGAGAGCCTGGCCGACCTCACCCCGCTGGTCGAATGGGTCGGCAGCACCCGCATCAAGGTGCTCGAAGCGCGTTGATCCCTCTATTGTCACAAATCCCCTCCAATCTGAGGAGCGCGTCCGGGGCCTGATGTGCCGGCGAGGGGCTCGTCCGATGGTTCGAGTTCTTGTATCATGCGTGCCGTTGAAGCATCGGACCTTCAACGAAATTGTTGCGCTGCGTCATCGGTGGTCACTGCCCCTGCCAATCGCTAAAGTTTTGGGGGCCGTGTGCCGTGTAGCACGGATGACGCAAGGCCTCATCATCACTATTCACCGGTAACGTTCGGCCGCAGTTGAAATTAGTGGGGCGAGCACTGATAGGGGGGGACCCATCAGATGATCGGAGAGCGCGTTGGATCGCCAAAATAAGAATCCAAGGAGTGAACCCGGCAACGTTTCCGCCGGCGACAGAATCCCCCGCAATGTCTTTCGAACAGGATCCCGTGCGCCGTGCTTCGCGCTCTTGTGCGCGTTGCTGTCGCCGCTCGGAGCCCACGCCGACGCGGTATTCACCTGCACGAACGCGTCGGCGGGCAGCTTCTCGAGCTGCGCATGGCCGTCGCAGTGGAGGCTGACAAGTCCCGCCGCGGTTACCGACAGCAACCGGATTCTCTATTGTCCCGCTGGGACAACGGGCAATCAGGATATTTCGGCCTGCTCCGGTGTACGCTGGACCACCAAGCCGCTGATTCCGGAGCAAGGGTTGGTGGGCGTTTGTGTCGGCGCTTCGGGCGGCGGCAACCCCGCGGGGTGCGATATCGCCTCCGGTGGCGGAGAAGGCTGGCAGCTCAAATCGACGGTATTCGGGACGGTTCCCGCACCCACGCTCACGTTCACGGCGAACCCGATGACGGTCCCAAGCGGCAGCGCGTCCAGCCTGGCGTGGATCGGCACGAACGTCACCAGTTGCACCGCTTCGGGGGCGTGGTCCGGCGCCCAGGCGGCGAGCGGCACGCAATCCACGGTTGCGCTGACCGTCGACAGTACGTTCAACCTCGATTGCACCGGCCCTGGCGGTCCGATCTCGCGCTCGGTCACGGTAACGGTGACCGCGCC
>Ga0137404_10001665_pt1 | contig 14598 bp, 17 predicted proteins | sample CZOMad2_1_16fung_FD_108285 | JGI IMG/M metagenome (GOLD analysis project Ga0137404, IMG submission 108285) | Vadose zone soil fungal communities from Angelo Coast Range Reserve, California, USA - CZOMad2_1_16fungal (Illumina Assembly) | ecosystem: Environmental > Terrestrial > Soil > Vadose...
GACCTCCCGGACGGTGGTGTGCGCGTGAAGCGGGATGCGATCGGGATCGAGTATGTCATCGTCAATGGTGAGGTGCTGCTGGAACGCGGCGAGCACACCGGTGCCCTCCCCGGCCAGGTCCTCAGGGGCCCCCTGTACCACACCAACCGTTAGGGGAAGAGCGAGTCAACAGGTATCAATGGCCCCCCCATCGCTCGTGGGTCACGTGTCAAGGCAACCCGCCTGACCACTGACCCACGAGCGCCGCCTTACGTACTTGGAGAGTGTTAAAATCTTGGTTCTTCCGCAGTTTTGACGACTCTGAAACTATAGCGCAGCGGCTGGCAAGGGAACCTGTTGTTCAAGAATCTACTCGACGCGCTTACCCTGGGCGGGTTGCTGCCGTCGGTGGTGCCTCTGGGTTCCCGGGTCAGCCTGACTTACAGGCTCGCGGCACCAGTGTTAAAAACGACCTCGGCGCCAGCCGCATGTCCGGAGTTGTCCCACATGTTCATGCGTGGTGGTGAGCCATCGGCTCACGGAGCCTGACTTGAAAATGCCCATCATCGTTAGGGTAGAGCGCCCAGGGAGTGTTTCTGCAGTGGTGAACAAGGACGCTTCCACACAGCGGTTCCCAGACGTTTCCGGGGAGATCCCTAAGGAGACCTCGCAGCCAGGACCATCGAGGTCAAGGACGAAAAACATCTACACATGAGGGGGAGGTGTGACATGAGACATCATCGATGCGCGGGAGGCATTCTTGCCGGCCTATGGGCGATGCTGCTAGTTGCCACAGGAGGGACGGCCGTTGTCACGCACGCGCGTGATGCCAAATCTGTGCTCACCGCTGACCAGGCGATGGCGTGTATCAGGACCGCTGTGGCGGCAAGACCGGGCTTGGTCAAAAAAGTCGAAGTCGACGACGAGGACGGGGAACGGCTCTGCGAAGTGAAAATCGTTACCGAAACTGGCCAAAAGTATGAACTCCATGTCGATCTGGACACCAATACGGTAGTCAAGACCGAGGAAGAAGATTGAGGCCGATGCATCATGGCCAGTCGCCTGGACCATGAGGGGTCCACCCGAGAGCGATGCGGGTGGAGAATGCCCGTGGTAGGCCGTCCGCCCCGGGCAGTTCTCCGATCTGACGGTGGGAGCGGACGTCGGGGGCAGGGACATCGGCACAGACTCCGGAGTCTGTGCCGAGGATGTCCCTCGGCGCCTCGGGTCGTCCTTTGTGGTGCGCCGGAGGGCCGATGAGGACTACCTCACGGGTCCTGAGAGGTGAGTATCTCCGGCTGATCCAGACCCAAGGTTTTCTGCTCTCCCTCGGTACTGATCTGGCGCTACTGACGGGGAGTCTGGGCCTCGACTATGCCTCCAACACCTACCCGACGCCAGCCATAGCAGCTTTGTTCGCGATCTCCTCCTCGATCGGTTGCCAGTCGTGAATACTAGCCTTATCCTGAACGAGGGGGTGGTGGCGTTCGCGGTGGCCGTGGCCATGATGGCGGTATAGTTTCCCGCACATCTTCCGTTCCTGATGAAGAGCGCAGCTCTGTTCGTGACGGTGCGCGCGGTCTTCATCAGCTTGACGCACCTCGCCGTGCCCCCGCCGCGCGTGGCGCCGGACCAGAACGATTTGACCGAGCTACTGGCCTTTTTGAGCTCCGATGGGGATCTCTTCTTCTCCGGGCACACCGGACTCCCTCTGCTGATGGCGTTGATCTTCTGGGATCGGCGAAGCGTGCGGATGGGGTTCGTGGCGGCCACGGCCCTGGAGGGCATCAGCGTGCTCTTGGCGCACATCCACTACTCCATCGACGTCCTTGGCGCGCTCTTCATCACGCCCACCATCCTCAGGCTAGCCGAGCGGTGGTTCCCACGTGACCGGGCTCTCGCCCGGACACATAGATGCCCTTCCCATCCACGATCCAGGGGCACGACCGGCCGTGCCCGGGGGACGGCTGTGCGAAGAAAACAACATTCTGGTGACCCGTTAGGAGTCTCATCAGGCACCCAACGCCATCTCGGGTCTGCACCGGGGCCCATGAGGCGGAGCTCCGATGGAACGTGAGGGGGAAAGAGATCATCACACACAAAGGATTAGTACGACGGCTGAGGGAGATTTCAACTCAGCTTGAGAAGGATGCTTCGTGATTAGGAGCACAATAGTGGTCCTGCCAGAGCAGGAGAGCCCGAGGCTCGCCTCCGATGCTTGACGCGCACGAGCACCCCGTTCTAGTGGTTCTTCAGTCGCGTGGTGCAGAGGGGTGATGTCTGGCCGGTGGCCGGGAGATGACGCAAATAGGTCAAGCCGTCTTCGCTAAGCCCCAACACATAGTGCCGAGTATGCGGGAAGCGCCCTGCCGGGAGGTTGTGCTTGATGGGGGGGAGGCGCTCTCCGAAGGGACCAGTCTGATAACACAAGAAATGCGAGCGTCCCTCGGTTCCCATCACTGGTCGGCATCAAAGCGATGTGGTGGTCGCGATGCTCCAGAGCCGGTGCTCGATGCGCCTGAATAGGTGCCGACGACAGTATGCATGGCCTGATGGCAGCTCAGGTGCGAAGTTTCCTGTGGATTTGCGCGTCCGTTTCAAGGCAGGAGGCCGGCCCGGTGTCTGACTAGGTAGGACATGCAACGGCTGCTGAGGTGGATCTTGAGCTTATGGGAGAGCGTCTTTGCCTTGGGGGTTGGCGCCCGTCCCATACCGAGTTGAACGGGAGCCTTTCATTGGGTGCACCGTCTCTATCATGGGCCGCAGGTGCTGCTTCACGATGGTACCCGGGTGAGCCCCGGTGCCTGTATTCTGGAACTGCATCTCGCCAATACCCGGTTGCCGCACTCGAACGGCGAGCCGGTCGCTGGTCAAGCGTATCTCTGGCAGCTTTCTGGTGAGCTGAAACGAGATCTCAAGGCATTGGCCACGGCTGCGCGGGCGAGACAGCTGCCGGATTTCGTAGCCCTTTACGGCGTGACTTCGATGGGCCCAGGCGCCAGGCATCTCGGATTCGAACTGCTGGCCGCGCCGGATCACTTGGCGACAAGCTTGGTAGCTTGGTGGCAGCGCGTGTTAAAAAGGGTCTTTCATCCCGCGGGGCGTTATCGCCACCGTGAAAAACGCCGTCGGCCACTGATCGCCTGGATGTCTTGGGTGACGTTGCTTGGCGTGTATGGCGATCGGGCGTCTCGGAAGCGTGGGATGCTGTAGAAAAGATCTGGGCCATTCGAAGTAACTGCCCTATCGCGTCGGAGGTATCACGGTGGTTTCCGTGTGGCGCATGCTCCTCCTCACGGTGCTGATCGCCCTCATGCCGCTGGTGCAGGCCTGCGGCAAAGACGAACATAAGGCCAAGTCTAAGGAGCGTGCAGAGGAGCCAGCTGCAGCGTCAGTAGGCGCGGAGCATCAAGGCCAGGAGGGCTCTGTCCTGCGGATCCCGGCGGAACGGGTGACGGCGCTTGGGATTCAGGTCGAGGCCGTCCGGAGAGGAGTCGTGCCGGAGACCATTACCACCACGGCCGTCATCGAGCCCAACGCCAACCGGATCGTTCATGTGACGCCGCGGCTCCCAGGGAAGATTATCCAAGTCCTGGCCGATCTGGGGGATGCGGTGAAACAGGTACAGCGGCTGGCGATCCTGGATAGCGTCGAGCTGCGAGAGGCAAGAGCGCAGTACGTGAAGGCCAAGGTAAGCATGGACGCGGCCAGGGTCGAATATGCGCGTCAGCAGAGGCTCTATGAGAAAGGGATTGCCGCCCAGCGAAATCTCCTCGACGCCCAGCGGGAGTATCGGGTGGCCAAGGCCGAGTTCGAGGCCGTCCAGGAGAAGCTCCGCCTTTATGGTCTCTCGCAGCGAGAAATCGAGGCGATCGCTCAAGGGCACGCCGAGACAAACGCATCATTCCCCGTGCTGGCCCCCTTCGCGGGGACCATCGTCGACAAACGCGTGAGCTTGGGGGAGGTCGTCGCGCCGGAGAAGAGTCTCTTTACCATCGCCGACCTCTCCACCGTCTGGATCCTCCTGGACATCTACGAGAAGGATCTCGCTAAGGTCCAGGTCGGCGATGAGGTCAGCCTCTCGGTCGCGGCCTACCCGGATCAACCCTTTGCGGGCAAGTCCACCTATATCAGCGATCTCCTCGATGAGAAGACGCGGACGGCGAAAGCGCGGGTCGAAGCCCCGAATCCGGATCGAAAGCTCAAGCCTGGCATGTTCGCCGAGGCCGCAATCCTCAGCCATAGAGGAGCAAAGACGGCTTTCCTCGTGCCGAAGAGTGCCATGGTGTACCTGGAAGAGGGGACAGTCGTGTTCGTTGAGGAACCAGGAGGGTTTGCAGCGAGAGCGGTCACCCTCCCCGCCTCGACGAGGGTGCGATCGCCCTGGAGGTCACGCGTCTCCCCAGCGCAGCGCTCTCGGAGGCGATCCGCAACACCACGGCGATCGAGCAGGTGCTGAAACGGTTTCCCGAGGTCGACACCGTCGTGTCGAAAACGGGCCGGGCCGAGATCGCCACCGATCCGCAAGGGGTCGAGACGAGCGATATTTTAGTGCTGCTGAAGCCGAAGCGCTGTGGACGACGGCCGCGACCAAGGATGAGCTGATCGCCGCGATGGATCAGGCCCTGGAGGCGCAGGTGCCCGGCACGTTTTTCAGCTACTCCCAGCCCATCGAGCTGCGGCTGCAGGAGCTGATCACCGGCGTCCGTTCCGATGTGTCGGCCAACCTCTATGGCGAGGACCTGGCCACGCTACGCGGGAAGGGCAACGAGATCGCGAAGGTGGTCGCAGAAGTCCCTGGAGCCGAGGATGTCAAGGTCGAGCAGGTCGGCGGCCTTCCGATGGTCCGGGTGAAGATTCGACGGGACGCCATCGCCCGCTACGGCATCAAGGCCGCTCGGATCCTGGAGACGGTGGAAGCCCTTGGGGGGAAGGAAGTGGGGGAAGTGCTTGAAGGCCAGCGGCGCTTCGCTCTCACCGTCCGCATTGAAGAGGCCGACCGGGACGACATCGAGAAGATCAAGAACCTGAAGGTCGCCGATCCCCAAGGCCGCCTCATTCCCTTGAGTCAGCTGGCCGACATCACGGTTGAGGTGGGGCCGAATCAGATCACCCACGATGATCTCCAGTGCCGGATCGCCGTCGGGGTGAACGTCAGAGGGCGGGACCTGTCCAGTTTCATAGCCGACGCCCAACGGGCCGTCGAGGCGAAGGTGCACGTTCCACCCGGCTATTGGATGATCTGGGGCGGCCAGTTCGAAAACCTGCAGCGGGCCAGCCGTCGCCTGGCCATCGTCGTCCCCCTCGCCCTCTTCCTCATCTTCGTCCTCCTCTATACCACCTTCAACGCCGTGAAGCCGGCGGCCCTCATTTATCTCAACGTGCCATTGGCGGCCACGGGGCGCATCGTAGCCCTCTTTCTGCGGGGCATGCCGTTCAGCATCTCCGCGGGGGTTGGCTTCATCGCCCTCTTCGGTGTGGCGGTCCTGAACGGGGTCGTCCTGGTCACCTATATCAACCAACTGAGAAGCCAGGGCCGATCCCCTGCGGAGGCCGCCTTCGAGGGGGCCTTGATCCGCCTGCGGCCAGTCCTGATGACCGCCAGTGTGGCCAGCTTGGGCTTTCTCCCCATGGCCCTGTCCACCAGTGCGGGGGCCGAAGTGCAGCGGCCGTTGGCGACGGTGGTGATCGGCGGGCTCATCACCTCCACCGTGCTCACGCTGGTGGTGCTCCCTGCGTTATACGCCTGGCTGGGGCGGCGGGCTGAGACGGCCATCAAGGGCGAGGCAAAACCAGACCGAAAGGAGGTATTCCACTGATCGCTGCTGGTACATGCGCGATTTCTCGGTGAACCATCCTCCAGGAGCAGGAGGGTATCGATGCCCCGACGTTGCAAAACACACGCGATCCTTGCAGGGGTCTTCATGGCGCTTTTTCTGGAGGGCTCGGCCTAGACTCAGGAGCGATCGCTCACCCTTGGTGAGGCCCTGCAACTGGCCCTGCAGCGCAACCTCGACCTGGCCGTCGAACGCAAGGAAGCAGCGATCGCGAGGGGGGGCTGACGAAGGCGAGGATCTATCCCTTCAACCCGGAAACTGACGTGGAGTCTGGAGGCGGGAGGAGTCGAGAGATTCCTGGTGGTGGACTAACGACCATCTATAACGTGAATGTGGGGGTCTCCCAGGTCATGGAGTTGAAGGGCCAGCGCCGGCTCCGGACCCAGCGGGCCACCGCCACCATGGAACAAACCGACTGGGTGATCCGGGATGCGGAGCGGCGGGGCGGGCAGATGTCGCGCGCCTTTATGGCCGTCCTCATGGCTCAGGACCGGATGAAGTTCGTGCGCGAGGCGCTCGTCCTCAACCAACAGCTCTTGGGCGCCGCACGGGAGCGCTTCTAAGCCGGAGACGTCCCGCGGATTGATGTGCTTCGCTTCGGGCCGAAGTCGAGGTCCGTCGGCACGCGGCTCAGTGCGACAGGAGAGGGACCCTAATGGTCGAGGCGATCAGGTTCGACGTTCTCGTCATCCAGGTGTATTGCCTCTGCCTGGAGCCTACTGTCGGAACGACGGGCCCGCGGCCGTGGCCGAATATTGCGGCTGCTGGGCGTGGCACTCGCTCATCAGCTGCTGTTGCGGAAGGTGTGACCGAGCACGCGGGCCAACACCAGAGGCTGATCTGAGGCCGGATGCCCCTTGAGCCGGGTCGCCGCCGGGTCATCATCGGCAGGTCGCTGCTGGTGGCCGTGTTGGCCATTCGTCTCATTATGCGAACCATTGCACGGCACGGCATCCGATACGGAATGGGGAAAGGAGCGGCTGATGTCCAAGTGGATCTCTCGTCATCGGGGGATGCTTGTCAGCCCTCCGCTCGTAGTGGCGCTGGTGACGTTTGCTGACGAAATCGAGGTCGATCGTCTCGTCTGGCCGCTCGGGAGCGCCATTTCTCTGGGAGGAGTGGCGCTGCGTCTCTAGGCCCAACAGCACCTCCACTATCGCCTCAAAATTGCCAAGCACTTGACCACCACGGGACCCTATGCCTTCGTCTGTAATCCTATTTACATCGGCAATACCCTCATCTGCCTGGGTGTGACGGTGGTCTCCGAGCTCATCTGGTTAGTGCCGCTCACGCTCATATGGTGTCTCGGGGTGTACTCATGGGTCATCCGTCATGAAGAAGGCTATCTCCTTAATCGATATGGCCAGGGCTATCGGCGTTTTCTCCCTTACAACACCGCCGGCGCGAACCTCTGGTCGGTCGGCTTCGTGCTGCTGGGCTACAGCCTGAGGGAGAGCTGGCGCCTGGTGGAGCACTGGATGGGCACTGCCAGCGCTATTTTGGGCGGGGTGGTGGTGCTGATCATCGGGCTGGTCTGGCTGGGTCGGTGGCTGGTGCGCCAAGAGGCTAAGCTCAGGCGGTGGTGGGCGGGCGTGCTGGCGCATCCACGCCTGGTGACCCTCCGCCGGCGCTTAGCGCCGCAGCTCGCCTTTGCGCAGGCCCGGCTGACCCCGGGCGGCTATCTGGGGCTCCATCTGACGGTGGGGGCGCTGATCATCGTCGCGGTGCTCTGGCTCTTCGGGGCCATCGCCGAGGACGTGCTGACGGGCGACCCCCTGATCATCATCGATCAGCGTCTGGCCGTCTGGCTGCATGCGCACGCCACGCCACCGCTGACCGCGGCCATGCTGGGCATCAGCGCGCTCGCCTCCCTACCGGTCGTCAGCGCTGTGACCGTCTTGACCGCACTCGTGCTCGCGGTCAAGTGCCGCTGGTATTGGCTCCTCGACCTGCTGCTGGTCGTGTCAGGTGGGACGCTGCTGAATTTGCTCGTGAAAGATGTGTTTAATCGCGGGCGCCCGATCTTTGAGGATGCGCTCGTGCGGCTCGCCACCTACAGCTTTCCGAGCGGCCATACCGCCGCCGCCACGTTGCTCTATGGCATGCTCACGGTATTCGCTCTCCACGTCGCGCAGAGCTGGCGCGGGCGGGTCGCCATGGTCTTAGCCATCGTGCTGCTGGTCGTGCTGGTGGGCTTCAGCAGTCTGTACCTGGGGGTCCACTACCTCAGCGATGTGCTGGCGGCGGTGGCTGAGGGGGTCGCCTGGCTGGCGCTGTGCTATACGGCCGTGGAGACGCTGCGGCGCGGCCGCGAACGGCTGGCCGGCTAACACATGACCGACAATCATGCGACGAGAGATGTGGAGTGAGATGACACTCAGTCGCCACACCTGATCCTTGAGTCCTGCGAGGTCGATGGATATGGACAAACCGTACTATGCACTGACCGTTGATCAAGTGCTTCAACGATGCTCTTCAGGTCTCCGTGGTCTGTCATCATCGGAAGCGAAGCGCCGACTTGAGACATTCGGACCCAATGTGATCGGCAAGGCGGCGCAAGAACCCCTTTGGGAGGAGATCCTTGAAATTCTTGCCGAACCCATGGTGCTGCTCTTAATCGGCGCCATGATCATCTTTTTTCTGTTAGGGGAGCGACGAGATGCGATCGCGATGCTGCTGGCGATTGTGCCCATTGTGGGAATTGAGTTCATTCAGGAGTATCGTACGGCGCGAGCCATCCGTGCGCTCAGCAGACTCGTTGAGCCCAGAGCACGTGTGCTGCGGGATGGCACCGAAGACACGCTTGCTTCACGTGACGTCGTGCCAGGGGATATCCTCCTCTTGCGGGCGGGGGATCTCGTCACGGCTGACGCGCGGCTCATCGAGACGAATTATCTGGCCGTCGATGAGTCCTTGCTGACGGGCGAGTCGACACCCATCGACAAACATGCCCAGGTTCTGCCTGACGGGACGGCAATTCCCGAGCGACTGAACATGGCCTTTGCGGGCACGAAGATCGTCGAGGGAGCCGCCAAGGCGATCGTCGTCGCCACGGGCCAGCAGACCGAATACGGCACCATCGGCCAGCTCACGCTGGCCGTGAAAGCAGAGAAGACCCCGTTAGAACGGAAGGCGCGACAGCTCACCCGATGGCTCGCGCTTTTCGGCGGTGAGGTCACGATCGCGGTGGTCTGCATCGGCATCCTCCAGGGTGCTGGCCTGTTGCCGGCCATTCTGCGGGGGCTGGCCGTCGCGATGGCGGCCATTCCGGAGGAACTGCCGGTCATTTTCACGGTGTTCCTGGCACTCGGGGTCTGGCACATGGCCCGACAGCAGGCCTTACTGCGCAAAATCCATGCGGTCGAGGCCTTGGGCTCGGTCACGACGATTTGCGTCGATAAAACGGGCACGTTGACCCAGGGAGAGCTGACCATCGCGAAGATGTGCTGTGACGGCCAGGTCGTCACGCCCTCCGATCGTACCCTGACACGCTGCCAACCATTCTTCGCGCTCCCCTGGCTCCTCAGGGCCGATCCATACCGAGACCCGTTCGAACAGGGGATCGAAGCCTTCCTCGCAGCCCATCCAGAGATCGCTCATCCCACTGCAGGCTGGCAGGTTGTGCAAGAGTACCCCTTTGATCCGCGCCGCAAGCGCCGCTCCACGCTCCTCTCGGATGCCGAGGGTCGATGGCTGCTCTTGACCCGCGGGGCGCCGGAATATGTGCTGGAGATCTGTCGCGCCGCTCCACAAGAACGGGAGTGGATTCTGCGGGCGAATACCCAGGTGGCGCAGGAAGGCCTGCGGGTGTTGGCATATGCCCACCGTGTTCTCAGCGATGTGCCGAGCAGCCGAGACGACATCGAAATGCAGCTCGTCTTCGACGGTCTGATTGGTTTTGACGATGCCATTCGAGAGGCCGTGCCCGCGGCGATCCGACAGGCCAACGATGCGGGCGTCCGGGTCGTGATGATCACCGGGGACCAAGAAGCCACGGCCCTGGTGGTGGCCGGGACGCTTGGGCTCGATCACCACGCAGGTGTGATGACGGGACAGGAACTGGAACGCCTCTCCGATGAGGCACTCAGGGGACGGCTGGGAGAGACCAGCATTTTTACGAGAGTGCTGCCAGCGCAGAAGTTGCGCATCGTGCAAGCGCTCAAAGCGCGCGGGGAAATTGTCGCAATGACGGGCGATGGGATCAACGATGCGCCCGCGCTCAGGGCCGCTGACATCGGCATTGCGATGGGCCAGCGTGGGACAGAGATCGCCCGTGAGGCCGCGACGATGGTGCTCTTAGATGACAATTTCGCCACGATCATCACGGCGATCCGCGAGGGCCGAAGAATCTATGCGAATATCCAAAAAGCGATCACCTATTTCACGTCGGCAAAAATCGCCCTGCTCGGATTTGTGTTGCTGAACGGATTTCTCACGCTCCCATTGGCCTTGTTGCCGCTCCATATCGTCTGGATGGAACTGATCATTGATCCCACCTCGTCCCTGGTCTATCAGGCCGAACCGGCAGCCCCCGATCTGCTCACGCGCAAACCCCGCTCTCCCAAGGAGCCGCTGCTCTCGAAACGACTCCTGGCGAAACTCGTGAGTCAGGGGCTGACCATGCTGGCGGGAACATTTGTGACGTACTGGTGGGCCCTGCACGCCGGGATGGGCGAGCTCAAAGCCCGCACCCTGGTGTTTAGCGTGTTAGTCCTCAGTCAATTGTTCCTCGTGCTCGTCAACCGATCCGAGAGACTTCCCCTCTGGAGATTATCCCTGACGTCGAATCCGTTCCTCCTCGGCATCATCCTCTTCATCATGCTCACGCAAGGTGTGATCGTCTATTGGCCACCGATCCAACGGGTATTCAGGACCACCGCATTAATGCCCCGAGAATGGCTACTGGTGTTGGGGATTGCCGCAGCAAGCACACTGTGGTTTGAACTGTTCAAATGGATCGTGATAACAAGACATGGACATCGGCCAGCGGACTCTCAGCCTGAGGCGGCATAAGAAGACGGCTGTGCTGCTGTGCTCATCGGATCAACGCCGGCCTTCACCCGCTTGATCGCCTCGCTCCAGATCGTGCGCCATGTGCCGCGCGTGTCGGCCCACATCGTTCAGCGACCGCGCTCAAGACCGAGCCAATCATGCCGGCGATGACCACACCATCGAACGGGAGCGTGCCCTGGGTGGTCGTGAATCCTGCCAACGGCACCATCAGTCCGGATGGGAGAGGCGGGAACACCTTCTCCAAGAACATCCGTCAGATGATTCCCAGATACCCCAGGGCGTTCATCGTGTGCGTGATGCACCAAGCATCGGGCCGCATCCCTGTCGACAGTCCCCCCACTGATCCTCAGGGAACGAGAGAGAAGCCCAGGAGGACGACGTGGGCATTGACGCCCGGGTTGTGCTCAGTGGTGTTGGCATCCGAGATGTGGTGGATCCGGTATCCGAGATGGAGATGCACGTGTTTGCTGACCAGATAGCGAAGGCCAGCCCCAATCTGCAAGGTGAAATTGAACTGCGACGCACGGAACTGGGAGGCCTGGTCCTGCGATTGTGGGGTCGAGAGCAGGAACCCTGCTCCCCCCTCGAGAAACGGCACCAGCCGGGTCCCGGTGGTCAGATCATACCTGAGGAGCCCCGTGAGGCCACCGGCATAGATCGTCTGCGACTCAAACGGCAGGAGCATAGGCACGGCCTCGGCAATAACTTCAGCACTTCCCCGCAACGAAAAAGGCCCCTGGATCTCGGCGAAGACATACCCGAACCTGGGCATGAGGGAGAAGAAGTCGATATTGGGCTTGGATGCGCCTACCGCAGTCGAGCGGCCGTATCCTGTCATGATGCCCCACTCGTGCATCCCCTTGCGCAGGGGCTTGTCAAAAGAGCCCGCCTCCGCGAACTCTCGGAACGGGGCCAGCGTCGGCAGCCGGTAGTTGAAGGCGAGCTCAGCGATCCGGCTCTGATGCATGGCGAATAACCAAGAGCCCGGCACGATGAGGGCTTCCGCGCGTCCCCTCGTCGCCTCGGCAAACGCCCGATCGAGCTCGTCTGGCCCTCGCACCTCCAACGCCTGGAGACGGAGCCCCGCCAATCGGGCGCCGAGCTCCAGTCCCCTCCGCCGCAAGGCACCACTGTGCGGATCCCAGAGAACAGCCGCACGGGAGAGGCCTGGCACGATCTCCTCCAGCAATACCCGCCCCGTCTTGCGCACCTCCTCCCCACCGCTCGCGATGCCCGTCAGATTCGGGCCCGGCCGCGTGAGGCTGGCAAAGAGCCCTGTGGGCACTCCGATGCCGACGATGGGAATGGTGGTGGTCGCCTGTGTGGCTGCCCGGATCATCGAGGGGCTCCCGGCCACGAGCACATCCACCGGGAGCCGCACCAGCTCCGCCGCCAGGCTGGGAGGCGCTCGTACCGCCCCTCCGCAAAGCGGTACTCCAGGACGAGGGTATGGCTTTCCCGATAGCCGCGTTCGCGCAGCACCTGCTGGAAGGCCTGCAGCGCCGGGGAGGCGACCGCGGCGGAGGCGGGCATGAGCACCCCCACCCGCGAGACGCGTCCCACCGGCGGTGCTGTGGCGGGGAGCGAGGCACAGCCGAGGTCATCAGCCCTGCCGCCACAGCAGCGATGCTCCCGAGAGGGCCCCTGTCGCGGCGGTCTCATCCTCCGACAGTGGGGGCGTTCCGTCTCCGTGTGCCCGGCGGGCGACCGTACCGCCTCACACCTGCGAAAGGCCCGTGCCGTTCAGAAACAGTGCGAGCCGCATAGCGGCATTGCGAGGGAGCCGGTGGGCCATCAGCAGCCGCTCCCTCATTGGCATGAGATGCCGTGATCTCCCTAGTAAAACAGCTTCACCACTTGCAAAATCATCTGACACGAGCTTGCCAAAAATGGAGTTTCCGCAGCAGACCGTCCTAAAAAGCCATGACCAGACGGTTAAAAGGCATCAACAATCGTGGCGCTAGCACATACACCACTGCCGTAGAACATACGGCCACAAGCAGAGAACCATAGATATCCAGGGGGAAGTGTAGTCCGCAGTAAACTCGTGCAAATCCACCGATGCAAGATAGAGCTACGAAAGTCGCGCCCGAGCTCCGCAATTCGTGGCAGGTCAAGAGCATAAACGCCACTGAGCACATCAACGTCCCATGGTCAGAGGGAAACGATGTCTCAGAGGCATGCGGTATCAGCAAGGTGCCGGCGTGCATCATAAACGGCCTGGGATGGAAATACACCAGGGTGATAAGCAAGTTTGCGGCGAGGCCGATGATGGCAGCGTATCCGGCAAATAACACCCTTTCCCGCCATCGGCTTTTAAACAGCCAAAGATACGCCAAAATTAAGATAAAAACGTAAGGAAAATACTCGGCAATCAACATCGCCCCAACGTCGATCACATGATTTTTCCCAGCAAAACCATTGAAAATTTCAAACAGTGCCATGTCCATAGATTATACATCCATCTTTATCTCTGAATGGCATACTTGTTCTTGACTATCGAAAACGTATCGATCGTTTCGCCGTTGATGGTCTTGAAGTACGCCTCCGCCTTGTTCGGGTCTCCACCGGCGTTAAATGTGATAAACAGCGCGCCGTAGGTGTATCCCTTCACGACTCTTGATCCTTTCGCACAACTCTTCGCCACCGTCGTACCCGCTTTGAGATAGTAGTTGCTCGTGTACACCGTTGCCCACCACGTGTCGTCGTGATGCGTAGCACAGTGATACTCCCGCAAGCTATGGCCCCCAAGACCCGACACGAAGACGAACGCCCGCCCGGGGCCGATTTCCAGACGATCGGGGGTGCCCGTTGCGCCATGCCCTGCCGCGCGGTTGCCCAGATCCGTGAGCGTCAAGGTCCGGGCGTACGCGTGCTCGTGCCCCGTCGCGATGATGGCTCCGGCATCTTGGCACGCCCGGTAGGTCGCCCAATCCATTTCATCCCGTTTGCCGCCGGTCTGCATGTCACGCATATTCTTGTGCCACATGCAGACACGCCAAGCGTCGTCAGCGCTCGCGAACTGCGTCCGGACAATGGTGGCGTTTCCTCGCTCGCCGAGGATGGCCCACTGGACACCGCCGAAGCGGAGTCCATACTCATCACCCGAGATGAGCGTACGGTGCAAACCCATGCGCTCCAGCCGCTGTTGAAAGAACGGCTGATACTGGGACCAGTCATCGTGATTCCCGTCGGCACCCAGCACGGGGAAACGCTCACCGAGCATGCGATTGATGTTGCCGAAGTACACCCTGACGGCATCGGTCTTTTTTTGATAACTGAAATCGCCCGCGATCGCGAGCAGTTGTGCCGCTTCGGATCTCACAAGATCGAGGACCTTCTCAAAACCGGAGTCGAGCTCAGGTGTGTCATGCGGGTCATAGCCGGTATCCCCGATGAAGGCCACTTTAAATGGCTGCGCACCAGGGTTTCCGGGTAGCTGAGCCCATGCGACCACAAGGAGCATGACCATGGTCAATAGCAGCCTTAGCCTGGCGTTGTACATAGCCGTCTCCTCAACTGAAGCATTGACTGCGAGAAGAGCCGCTGGCCTATGACCTAACCGAAGCAAGAGCCCTCCAGTGCGAGGGGGATTGCCGTGACGCGACTGTCCGTGCATTGTCGACCGATAGCGGCCTCGACATGGTGTGGTAGAGTACCGCCCCCATCCTTTTTCGGGACAGTTCCCACGGAGCCCTCCATAGCCATATACCGCCCAGAGCATCGAGGAGACGTGAGCCCGCCTCCCTGATGTCTCCTGCGTCCGTGA
>Ga0137404_10001668_pt1 | contig 14592 bp, 29 predicted proteins | sample CZOMad2_1_16fung_FD_108285 | JGI IMG/M metagenome (GOLD analysis project Ga0137404, IMG submission 108285) | Vadose zone soil fungal communities from Angelo Coast Range Reserve, California, USA - CZOMad2_1_16fungal (Illumina Assembly) | ecosystem: Environmental > Terrestrial > Soil > Vadose...
CCACCGGTTAAATCAAAATCCCCAACGAAATAGATAACATTAGTTGGTTGTACAAACGATTTAGCGCTAGCGATGCCTATATTGTCTACGGATATCGTTGTCGTGCCGTCATAATAGGCGTGTTGCGTTATGCTTACCGATGAGATAGGAGCCATGCCAATTTCAACAACCAGGTAATCGCCAGCAGAGCACACAACAGACGACCCGCTTACAGTTGTACCGTAGACCGTGGTTTCTGAACTTCCTGCAAAATTGGAACTGGGGTTATTATTAGCGCGAATAGTGCCGCGCAAAGTCCCGTCCGATTTCGCAACCGCTATCACTACCTGCCCGCGTACAGTAGTTATTCCACTGCTACTGTTGATGGCAAATGCGACCGTCCAGTTCATGGCCGCGATAGTTTGCGCAATAAGTGGCGCGCTGACGAACTGCGCATGACAGAACCCGCCACTAACGGCCACAATATCCGATACATCTACCTGACTGGAACCGGCAGTAAGTGACATGCTTCGAGCGTTGCCGCCAACATGTCCACTATCGCTGCCTGCTGACCAGGTTCCTAGCACTCCAGCAGGCAGCGTTACTCCACTTCCAGCAGTATCACGTAGATAGAGAATCTGACCCATAATCAGCTAAAAGTTATCGATAGGCTACCAATCGGCACGTTAGGCGTATTGCCGCTGGCAATAACTTGGCTAGATGTGGTACCGTAAAGGAGCATATTACCCGCTGCTGTAGTCACGCTATCACATATCGCCCACGATTGCACGGTAGAGCTGCCAGCAGTGCAGGCTGCAAAGGTGATTGCCACGCTGTTAGTACTCACTCCACCACTGGCAGCATTGAGGCTAGAGGCTGGAATGTTTGCCCGTGCATAGCCAGTGTAGGTTGCTTCGGTGATTGTGGAGCCGGTATCCGCGAACACTGGAGTAACCGTAGTTAACGCGATATCCACGCTAGCAGGCATGGTAAAGGTGGTTTTGCCCAGGGCGTGTAGTACAAGTGCATTAGCAAGGTAGCTGGACATTACGGACATACATCACCTCCTAACTAAAGCTAATAGCCCCGTCTTCAAATTGAATACAAGGTTGGGTTCCCGCTGCTACTACCTGAGAGGTAGTAGTGCCAAAGAATAGCATATTCCCAGCGGCAGTAGTAGAGCTGTCGCATATCGCCCAGGATTGCACCGTTGATGTGCCCGCTGTACAGGCTCCCCATTGTGTCCGATGTGCGCCGCCCATACTCACGATATCGGGGAATACTCCACTCCACGCACTCCCTGAATTTATACTCCCAATCGATGCCGCCGTCATAGTTGCACGTGTATACCCGGTATAGGTAGCCTCCACAATCGTAGCACCAGTGCTTGCTGCCGTTGGCGTAGTTGTGGTCAAGCAGGCCGCCACCGTCGCGGGCTTGGTAAACGATGTTTTTCCAAGTGAATGGTCAAGCAAATGATTGGCCAGATAGGTGGACATGACGGCCATAGAAGGCACCTTCTTTACTTACACTTCAGCTATGCGCTGAAGCCCCTAGAATCCATACTGAGATTTGTTCAGCGACTGGAACGCGTAGAGCCGTTGCCCGCTAGCGGTGGCATTGAGCACTAATAGTGCCGCGTCCACTTCCAAGCCCACCGGCAAACCAGCGGGCACGGTAATGGTGGAATAGGTGTCATTGTTCACGTCCTCGATTATGTTGACCGTCATATCGAGGGTTGTAGAGGTATTGATAGCAACGAATCCGCTAAATAGTCCGCACCGGAACAACAAACCTTGCGTCCCGTTGACGCCTGTTTGGTAGCCAACAACTCCGCCGTCTCCAGGTAGTCTGTAATCGAGACTGTACGAAGCAGCTCCAGTGGCCAGTGCTTGCTGTACTATATTTCGTTTTGGCCCTGAAGATACTAGCGAAGAATGTTGCATCATAACCGGCTCAGAACAAGTGGAGATAATAAGCGCCCCACCTGCGTTGAATTGATTGGAGAGAAAGGTCCAAAGTCCAGGCCGATTAGAGGGCTCCATTCCAGGCAACTGGTCTTTTGTACCGCGAGCCGAGAATATCACCCGTGCGTCAACGGCGGTTTCATCGAAGTTTGGGCAACGCACCTGACATGAGTCAAAATTGAACGGGGTGGTAATGCTGATGCGCTCCCCTGCATCAATGAAGGCGGTGTAGACAGTCTGCCCATTTGATTGAAGATACACCACGAATTGGAGGGGAGTGTAGTTGTTCAGCATGACAAAGTGAGCGAATGACCACGTTTTCTGTACTTGTTTTAGTCGCCCAAGTGTGTCGATAAAGTCACTTGGTAATACCGTGTCGAATGACCCGGTGGGTATACCGCGCGGATTCGCTGGTATCGCACCTTCCGGCAGATGGAGAGCAGGACCGTTTCCATTATTTCGCATTAGTAATCACTTTCAATTGCGACTGACCTTTCAGGAGCAACACCAAGAGAATAATTCCGGTTATAGATAATAGACCGATTAAGGCTATCTTGCCCGCGCCTCCAACGACATCAGAACCGAACGAACCCAACGCATTAGCCTGATTGCCGCTGATGCCGAAATTGGAGAGAAAGTCACGGAAGTCCTGACCAACGTTCACATTGAATAATCCGCCAAACGTTGCATCCCATATTCCCTGTGCTGGGTTCCCAGAATCACGGGGAGTATCGCCGGTTGTTGGCTGAGTGATTGGAATAGGTAACGGCACCGGTGCCGGTCGTTGCCCAATATCCTCAGCATAACTTGGGCTTCCCGTTGACGCGGCAGTGCTCAGGAACGCGGTAGGGTCTAACCCGCCTTGGAAAGCGTGCGCCTCGTTGATTGAATTGTACACCCCAAACTCAAGATGCGGGCCAGTACTGTAGTAGGTTTGTCCGCCTGATTGTACAACGGGACTATCAGGAGAACCAAGCGGACTTACCCACCCAATCAACGCACCAGCGGGAACAAACGAACCCGGTTGAAAGGACTTGGCGGAGATGTGGGTGTACGATTCAACCGGTCCGCTAGTAGTCTGAAACACTGAGCTGTAACCGGTGCTAGCAGGCGCCTGATAAAACCCGCCCTCCACCTGATAGACCGGCGTCGCTGCGCCAAGCCCAATATCTACTCCCTGTTCGGGGAAACTCGCGGCTCCAATTCCTTCCTGTGTTCCATGGGGAACAGTAATACTACTGGAGCCGAAGAAGTATTGCAAGAAATCTTGTAGACTACTAGCCATGTTAGCGCCTTGCCGCGGCAACTGCTGGATTGGGTAGTGGCACGCGGGTAGGGAGCGGTGTATTTACCGGTCCAATCCCTACTAGGTTTTGACCGGTTCCTAGATCCCAACTACCGGTAGTAGTGATAGGCCCGCCAGCACTGATTTGATGATTCAGATAGCTAATCAAATCAGCGTTGTATTCCTGCCATAATCCGCCTGTTAATACGCCCCCATATTCTTCCACATGTGTGGGGGCATTGGTCCTATCACCGCCCGGAAACTGTTCAGCGATATAGTAGCTGCCAGCACTGCCGGTATATTGGAACAATTCCCAGCCTGGCATGGTAGGTTGCATGGTCGGGGGAATTGGATTAGAACCGGTAGCAGGAGGCTGATTCAGCGGTGATTGTTGCAACAACGTTTCGATGTTGGCAAGCTGGGTCTGAATATCGTATTGTTGCGCAGTATTGAGCGGAGCGGTTGTACCGGTTGCATCAGCCGCTGTTGTCGTACCTCCAGCATGGGCGCGCAAAATCCAGAGTACGCCAATCGCTGCCGCTCCGCCTAGCCACACCCATGACGGCACCTTTTCCAAGTCATCTTTCAGTGACATTATGGTGCTCCCATAAGTGCTTGCTGGATTTGCGCTATCTGTTGCACAAGTGTCGAGTCCCGTTCTGAAGGTTGCGGGAACTCATTAACCCACCCCGGTTGCCAGGGCTGGAGATAGAACACTGAGGTGTAGACAGCGGGGTCACCCATCTCCACCGGTACCGCGCTTCCCACGTCGTTGATAATGTTCGGCGAAGTTTGCCACCAGGCTTGCAGGTATTGTGTAGCAAATATCGTAGGCTCCATCAAAGAGCCCGGCACAAGCGCCTGGTCATGGTCAGCTAGCGGACGGTACGCCGCGCCGTTATCCCATTGCAAGATGAACAGCGGTTCCATATTCCCTCGATTACGTCAAGTGAGTTTATCTTCGCTGTACCGTTCGTAGCGCGTTGCTAGTTTCCACTGGTGCTAGGATACTCAAGTGAGATTATGCTACACTTGTTCTAGTAACTTCCAGCTTATGTTACTAGCGACCTTCAAGTGCTCTAGTTGTGCCAGTGATTGTGTCAACGGTTGCGCCAAGAACCGCATTCGCTCCAGCGGGATTACTCAGAATCATGTACAGCGCGCTGAAGCCAACGATTGCCGTGAAGATTGTGATGAGCCCTTTTCCAAAGTCCATGACTTACCTCCCTTCAAAAGTTCCAATGAGATTACGGGCCGAACCGGTCGCGCCCTTACCAAGTTGGGTGACGTTGGCATGCTTTGCCAATAGGACATAGGTTAGACTAATCAGCAAGACACTGCCAATAATCGTGCCGAGTGTGCCGCCGTGCATCGCGTTACCTCCCCAGCACTGAGTGATGGTAAATCCACAGCGCTGCTATCACGATAGCAATGCTAATGCCAGCGGCCCAGAGAAACCCATCTTGTTTCATCTTCGCTCCTTATCGTGGAGGGTTCGTAGCGGTTGTCGGTTGTACGGGTTTCAGCCATTGGAATAGGTTGGAGGCATTGAATCCGGTTAGCGCTCCACTGGAAACGAAGTAGAAAATGACCACTACTTCAATTCCCAAAGCGAATGGGTAGAAAGGGGTATCCGCGATTGCTACCAATACGCCCCCAATCAGCAGAATCGCTGCCAGATTCAATACTGTCGATTCTAGATTGTTCATGAGAATATCGCCTGTACTGAGCCGGTCAACTTTCCCGCCCCGTGTGAGCGCAAGAGTAGAATGATTATGAACAGAGCCAGAACCGTGGTTTGTTGGCCGTTCATGATTGCAACGCGGATAGGCTCTTGGTAAGCGTACCGCGCCAAGTGCCAATGATGGCCAACGTAATGAGCAGCAGTAGCAGCAAAATTAGTATCTCCCTCATCCATGCCGCTCCACTTCCTTTGCCGCACCGTTCAGGACCTTTTCATGCACCTCTAGAATCTTGCCCTGGTTGCGTACTTCCTGCTGCATGGCGATAATCCGTGCCATCTGCTGGAGCAGGATAATGATTCCGCCCGCGATGATTGGAGCAGTAACTACTACCATTGCGACCCACGCTAGAATTGCCGCTTGTGCCGCCTCTGGATTCATTTTAGGGAAAGGTGTGCTATGTGTGAGAGCATCACAACCGCCAATGCCATCAAGACCACTAGCCAAAAGATTGGTTGATGTGCTGGCGATTGCGTCGCGGTTTTGGAGCCATAAGCTTGTGCGTTACCGCCACTTCCCGCGTACTGGTCCGGTGTCTCTCCTGCGATGGATTGAACCGGCGGCACACCAAGACTACTTCCCGTCTGCACTGCCACGCCGGTAGCTGGAGTATAACCAAGGCCATTGACCTGGTCCCAATTAAGCACAAACGATGGGTCAATTGCTGTGATATTATCCATCGTTCGTTATCCCGTCACTCGTACCGGAATCAAGCGTTCTTCGACACACACTACTGTATCGGGAGCAGTACCGGCAAAATCGGATGTAATACCCTTGAATTCCGTACGCAGATTGGTATTTTTGGGAGTGTTGATGCAATCGACCAATGTACCGTCCTTGAAAAAATCGAACACAAGGCAGGCAGGTGGAGGGGCATTGTACAGCCAGTACGAACGATTCAAGTTCTCTAGCGGCGTTTCCTCAATCTTGCTGATTGAGGAGCCACTTTTGAATGCAATCGACCCGTTAGTAACAAACGCTGAACCGGTTGCACCGTTTCCTAGGTCTGTCACGGCACCTGTAGCCGCTGTGATAAAGTAAAAACCAACACGCATCAACATGCCGCCTGGTGGATGGTAGACAGTTGCAGCTCCACCACTAATCGGAACAGTGAAACTCTGCCGGGAAACTACAAACGCTTGTGAGTACACGGGCGGCCTATCTGCCGGATTTTGCGGTATGTCATAGGTCCAACTTGACAGATTCCACTGCACGGAAGGAATAGAAGCGGTTGACAGTGATGTTATGAACGGTGCAACACCGGCCAGGCTGTACAGCGGGTTTAACAATATTTCAGGCTGCACGTTTTGCTGATTGTTGCCGAGAGTAATTAACCCCACTTCAAGGGGCATATCACCCAACATTACCGGTTTACCATCCGGCCCAGCAACAACCGTGCCCCTGAAATTGATTACTTCGGTCAGCGGGATTTGTACCCATAACCCGAACTTTAGATTAGTGCTCGATGCCGCCGCATCCGAACCGTAGGATACTCCCGCTATCCCAGGATAGCGGGAACTGAAATAGTCATTTTGCGTGGGGTTGCCGCCGTAGACATTCAACACATCTGTTTTTGCAGTCACTCCTGTGACGCCTGGACCGCCGGGAAGCACGCTACCAGCGGCGCGCTCATAGTTTCCGTTACGCCAATATGCAAGAACATTGAAATCGTAGCCCGCCACATCATAGAGAGTGGCCACGTTTTGTACCTTCAGACGGAATCGGTTGATTGCTGATAACACGCCCTGCCCTCGTACGGTTTGCGGTGTCATGGTGTCAGAATTGAGTGTTACAACGCCTACGTATTCAGTTTGTGGTGACCACAATTCCAACGTTTTACCGTAACCAGCCGTCTTTAGCTGGCGGAACGGGACACGAGTTTGTACATTAGTCCACGGAGTGACTGACGCTTGTTGGTCTAGCAACTTGCGCTCGATGGTGATGCCGTTCTGTCCCCACATATCGCAACTCCTACGCGGCCAATACTTCCTTGAGACCTTCAAAGGGTAATTTAGCGCTAGCAATCTTGAACAATCCACGGAATGCAATCACGAAGAACGTAACTGCTACTGCCGCGAATAGCCAAAACTCCATTTCACCGAAGAACGTACCATCTTTGCCCATATTCATGCCGCCTTTAGTGTGAACTCTTGAGCGATGCCTTGCGTTTGGTCAACCATGAGAAAATGACGACGACGAAGGGGGGACAACAAACGTCGCGCATCTTCGATAGCGGCAATCTCGGCCACTTTCTTTCTATCACCTGCATAGTTCAAAGAGCCGACATACAACCGCTCACTTTCGCTAAGTAACGTTGCGTCAATCCAACTTGGTCGTTGATTGATTGTCACGTGCCCAATGCCAAGTTCCCGCCCAAGTTGGACGATACGTCTGAACGAGGGGTCAGCCCGCACACCTCGCATGAAATCGAAGGACTCATCGTTAAATAGAAGGGTGGGGATTCTAACGTCAGCATTGTGAAAGAGCCAATCGAAAAGTTCGAAAGTCTTTTCCACTCCTTGGACCAGAAATGTTCGTTCTCCTTTGAACCGGAATCCATACGGGTCTCGGATAAGTCTAGCATTGACCGTAACCCCGTCGATTCTACCGTGATTGACTGCGGTAACACCGTCCGGGAACACGAGGCCAGATTCTTCATCGTCGATTGCAACGTATCTTCCCTTCGGGTCAATCACATACAGGATGTGTCTCGGGTGAAGCAATCGATAGTGCTCCACTAGTTGGCACCCTAACGTGGATTTGCCGCTCCCCACTGACCCCATGATAAAGTTCCTGGTTTTGGGCTTCGGGGTCAGGTAATCCAGCCAATTCGATTTGACTTTCAACGCTAACCAATGTCTTGTAAATCGACAGCGCTAGCTGCGAGATTGTTTGCGGCTGTGCTGCCGCCAACAGACTCATAAAGATTGGCCAAGATATCGTTAGCTGTAGTTTGGCCGGGGAATCCTCCAGCAGAGCCGGATTGAGGAGGCTGCACTCTTGGAGTAGGAGTTGCTTGCGCAGTATCTCGGTGTCCGTTCCGATTTGTTCCGGGACTTCCCGCGCGTTCTGCACGCGGTTTCGTAGGAACTCCAACCCGCGCAACATAGGCCAATACCCCCATGAGACATGCTAGACCGTCAATCATATCCGGGTTTAGCGCACCAGCTACATCGAAGCGGCGCAAGATAATCCGTTCCGCTGGCAGGAATACCGCGTCGATTTCGTGCGGTAACATGCGCTTGTCTTGTACGAGCAGGAACGCAGACAGTCCATTAACCAGTAACACCACGGTTTCGTGGAGCGCATAGAGCGCTTTCTGATCAATCTGGCCGGTTGCGACTTTACGCCGTCGAATGGTGCCGGACGATTTACGCGTTGACACCGGGACTTCGGCTAGTTCTTGCTCCAGTTGTTCAGGAGTTTTGTCCACATTTTCGGCACGATATTTCGCAATGGTGGGAAGACCCACGTTAAACTCTACTGATAATTCTTCGTCGGTTAGTTCTGGATTAGAGGTTATCTTGCGCACCAATTCTCGGCGCATTGTGCCGGACATTCTACCCATTAGCGAAACCTTCCATATTTACGCTTCCGTTTTTCTTCTGGTTTATCTGGTTCCACGGCTGCTAACGGCACCTCTATCACGTCGCTAGCAGTCTCGCCTACCGCGCCAACATCAGCCGCGCCTTGAGTGACCAAGTTATCGAGCCTGGATTCTATGGTGTCAAGCCTGGTTTCAAGGCGACGCAATGTTTCCAGATGCTCTGGATGTTCATGCTCATGGTTATGCTCTGTCTGAGCGTAATCCAGGTGTCCGTGTGGTACATACGACGAATCTATGTCCATAACATGTCCTATAGGGAAGGGCGGGTTGGAAGGCGTTATACGGGCTCGGTCGGGGGAACACGTAGAACAGCCCTTCCCTAGTACGATTGTACCAGAAAAGGGCTGAAGTGTCGAGGGAAGACGGCTAGGCTATGCGTAGGCTATAGTGGTCCTGAACAGTCCATAAGTGAGCTTTACAGGCCCAATAGCGCGTTCCCGATGTGTTAACTAGACAGTAGATTGCAAATTGCGTACAACCGGCGCGATTGCAATCACATTCATGCTTGCCGGTAGCGCGAAATAGCCTGACCTTGTAGGTAACCTTAGACTCGTTCACGATTGTCTCCCCGTGCTAACGCGATTTATCGTTCCTGATAGAGGCTGGGCCGCCCCACTGCCCTATCTTCTAGGAACATATCAATCAACTTGACGATTTCGGCATGGTCGGTAGGTGTCCATCGACCTTTAGGCGGTATTTGTTGGCAGATGACATACATATCATCGGGAAAGCCGGCAAGATACTTGACGAATGTCTCTAACACTTCTCTATCGGACATCCAACCCGATTTCATTATCCCCCTCCCGGTGTCGCTTTAGGAGATTGGCTAGAACAGCGGTACAATGTACACAGTCGGCACGTTGCCCAGATTCATATTTCGCGGCGTCGATTGTCCGGCTACGTTCGGTAGCAGTTCCGCAGTAGGTAGCTACCCAGCCAAAAAGTCTGTTCCAATGGTCCGAATTATCGCGACCCTGGCTGTAGTGAGTTATCATGGATATAACGGTATCTGTAGCTCGTCCAACACCTGTTGGGCTGGAGCATAGCCGTCCAGGCTCTCACACCTGCCCATGCCCGCTATCAGAAGCGTGCTAAACTGAGCGTTTTCTGTCAACGACATCCAATGGTCTCGTTTAGCGTAGAACTTGACCACTTCGATTAGTCGATTTGTTTTGATTATTTCCTGTTTGTTCATCACTCGCCCCCGTTCTAGCAACCACTATCATAACACGCTGTCTTCCCATTCCTGGTCATATTCCCGTTCGTCTACCCCGTTGACTTTTGGCGCTAGCCAGCCTCCCTCTTTCCAGGCGATTTTGTGCGGTTCGCTCATTTCGTAGGGGTTTTCTCGTGGAATAGTGGACAGTAACATATTGGCTGGATTGCGCCGTCTTGTCCACGGCAATAAATCATCGCGTTTGGTCCCTTTTGGGTGCAAAGACAAGATGCGCGGTTCGCCCTTACTCCAGGTTCGCCACTTAGGCCACTGGTTGTCCCCGGCGATAGCAGAACCCATACCGACAAATCTGGAGCTACTGGCGGTGTAGCTGGTTTGTCCGCTTTCCCAAGCATTTCGGATAGCGTCAACTGAAAGACTATCGGCATCGAATCCACGATACTTGGCAACACTGGTGCCATCGTCCTTGTGCAACCAGTACACTCCGGCTTGCACTGCGGTAACTCCGGCGTATTCGGAGCATTCCCAGTCGCCCAAATCGCGTCCAATTGGTAAATCCAACGGTTCGGTGGAGATGATACCATCCGTAGCGATGAAGACAATAGCCGGCAGATTCTGTAACGCCGCCAGGAATAGACGCGCCCTTGTACTAGCGGTAATTGCTCCTGCATAGAGCAAGTTATGGAACGGTGGTTTGGAGCCATGATATCCTCCAACTTGCTGAGCAAACTTGCCGTAGAGTGAATTGAGCCCTAGCTTCAGGAGAAGTTGGGCTCCCTCTCCTTGTCGTTTCCACTCATCTCTAAGTCGGTAATAGTCTCCCACCATTTGTAGAGGTTTGACCGTGGTTGTGGGACAAAAGTAGTAACCCCCTGATATGTTGATAGATTGTTCTCCTGAATTTCGTGGACAGCTTCTCGCAAACTGTAGCCCGGCCTCCACCTCACTTGTCCAATATATGCCATTACCGGAGGTGGGGTAGCTAATATGTCCCTGAGGTGAACGGGTGAAGAACGGATAAATACCTTGTCCCAATTCAAAATCGTAACCCACGGACCAAGCGCCGAATGATCCCACAATAAACTCAGCGGAATATCGCCACTGACCTCCATCGAGACTAGGTAAAGTGAGCATAGCAGCGGGATAGGCACTCCTGATGTCATAAGCGTATATTCGTCCGGAGTAGTGTCCGTAACGCAGAAGTTCGATTCTTCCGCCAGCGTACGCGTATCGGGAATATTCGTTAACCACGGCACTATCGGCCTCCTTCAAGTGCGGCTTGATATTGTGCTTTGCGAGCATCGCGGCTGCGACACTTCCGGCCCCGTCCCAACGACGAAGCACGAGTTCTGCCTTCTGAGCATAGCCACGCAATATATCCATGAGTTGTACGAGGGCGTCACATTCTAGTCGGGTATACTCACTGATTTCAGCCATTTGGCTAGTATTGAAATTGCTACGCTCAAGTTTATGAGATTGTATGTTACCCAAATCATCCACAGGAAAATTAGGTAACCAGGAACGTATTGCCACGACAAAAGACGACTGGAAATATCCGAAAACGTCCCATAGTCGGAAAATATGGGTGTACACGCGTTCATATTGGCCCGTCCTTCCTAGTCGCCATTTGTGCGCCGGATTAAATTGGCGCACTACAAATTCCTTGCGTGGCCGGTAACTCAGGTTGTACTGGTGCCAGTCGAGATGTTCACCGTTCCACAATCTGGTGATTTCGTCTCTGGTTAAGTCTCCGAGCATCATGTTGATGTCGTAACCGGAAGCGAAACACACATTGATGCATTGTTGCTGGCTGTGTTCGATGAGAAAAGAGAGACAAGATTCGGTAGTCAACGTGGCGGAGGTACTGGCGATACGATTGCCATCGGAATTTTGGAGCAGGATGTAGCAGTGTTTCCCGTCGATATCCGCGCCTTCCCCATCCCATGCTACGAATCTCGCTTTCACAAATGCGGATAGTGTCCGGCCACTGCCATGCGGTCGCGTCTTCCCGGACTTGCCGGACTTTCCGCTAGCACCAGGTTTGTATTTTGGGTTTGGTGCGCCGGTGCTCAGTTTGCGCCGTTGGGTCATGGCGCGGCCTTAATACGATACAGGTGTTGTGTGGCCAGTTCCAGTCCCTCTACTCGTTTCACGCATTCGTCACATAATTCTGCTCCGAAACGTGTTCGTTTTATCGCGCCATCTTCCCCGTATAAGAAGATGGAAAGTTGATTACGTGCCTTAGACTGACCGCACCATTCACATACGGGATGGGTATAGGCAGGTCTGTTAATCAATTGACCGGCCATGTTGTCCTCTTTCTGGATACGAACCGGCGTAGCTTTCTGCGATTTGTAGGGTCACTTCTACACAATCGCAATAAACCCGGTCGCTGGTAAATTGGATGAGTTTGTGGCATCGGATGCAGCCATCTCGATATTGGCGGTTGCGGTCAAGATGCCAATTCTCCTGCACAAATTGTGCATCTGATAGTCGAGTCATTACATTACCTCTGGACTCATGCCGGCCCGTAGTTCGCCGGTTGTGATTCCATCGCCGTATAACTCAATGAGTACTCCTCGTTTTGCTAGAGCGAGCTGTCTATCGCGAGCTGTTCGTGCATTTTTAGGAGATTCGTAGGGAGTCTCTAAGATTCGCTGATAGTAGCGCCATTGTGGGTCTTTGCGCACCTGAGCGAGCGTCATGGGATTACCGGACAGTCGCTGTTGCTGTTGATATTCCCGGATAAACCGAGAGTCTACGGGGAGTGACTTGACCGCTCTGCCGGTAATTGGTACAATAGTACTAGGAGCTGCGCCGTGTTGGAGTTTTTGCAGCGACCGTTTGGAGATGACATTGCCGGTCGCATCGACGTAGCGCTCTGCCTTGCCAGGGACACGGGTGTAGCCTAGCGTTGCCGCGCTGGGTAAGGCCATAAGAGGTATCCTTCACTAAGAGGCCCGGTGTAGCGACCGAGCCTCTTACTAGTATACCCCTACCGGCTACATGCCATCGATGGCGGCATCTTCAAAAATGAACAAGTCTGATTGGCCGGACCGTCCCAAATTCTTGGTACGTAGGACTAATGGTCCGATGGGTTGCGTGTTGTGCTGGAAATGTTCGGCAAATGCGCGCCGTTGACTGTTATTGGCAGCTCCGCCAGTTTCAACGATTTGTTCGCCGCCGAACTCAGTCTCGCAGTGAAACTGGTAAAACCCTTCTTCTGGGTTGATTCCCGCATTGGGAATGTGCCGCCACGCGGTAAGATACAGCATACCCATGTTGAGAAGGTCGCCCATCTTACAGGTTGCGACTTCAAAGGCTGGAGCAACTTCCGCCATGGACTTGGTGCGAACGGCTGCCAGGGACGCGAATCCCGATGACACTGCACCCTGTTCCCGTCGCTGTGAGATTGCGTTGCCGGTTGACGCTGGTACTAGCCCGGTTTGTTTGCTTGCCACGGTTGCCTCCAAGGGTAGTAGTAGTTGCTTGACGAATCGATTGGCTGAGTCTAGCTCACTTTGACTTGGTTGTTGGCGCGATTGGCGCGTTGCCATTCTGGCTCCATTTCTGGATACGTTCGCTCATCAGTTGAAACAGGGCTAGTTGAGCTTGTGAGTTTTCGGGAATGGCAATTGCCGCCACGGCTTTCACTTGATTGTCCATTTGGTCGAGCTGCACGGGATATTCAAGTTGCTGGAGCCAGGCGTGCAGGCGGGTGCGAAACTCTTTGGGAACGTAGGCGGTTGTACTGTTGCGCGCCATGTGTGTCTCCTTAAAAGGGTATGTCATCATTTGAATCGGGAGAAGACCCCGATTTCGCGGTGGTTAGGGTGCGGTCCAGTTCTTCGATGAGTTCCATGTTTTGCTGGGCCAGTTCGCGGTTCACCAGGCACTGGATTTCGAGCTGTGCTAACGTTGCTTCCCACCGTTGCCAGATGGAGCGCCAGTAGGGGTCAGTGATGGGCGGCATTGAGTAACCCCATTTCAAGCCCGATTACGTAAATACGGGCACAGTGGTCGCATGTCGTTTCGGACGGTTCGGTGAGTTGTAAATCGGCGCTTCCGATTGGAATTAGCCGTTCCGGTGGGGCTATGGTGCCGCATAGCGTGGTTGCGTAACCGGGCTGTCCTTTCCATCTGGAAACGTTTACTTCGGTGATGTGGGTGTATTCCACGTCGCGCATTGGTTGGGTGTGGTCAACTGGTCGCGAGATTCGCATGATTCCTTCCGTTCTGTCTGCCTCTTCAGCGCCGAGTGACAAATCTCGGTCGGATCTGGCTGTGTCTGTACCACATTTAACCGCGCTGTCACACCGGCTTAGCTAACACATGCGCGGCACCAGATTTCGGCTAAATTGCGTATGCCAAGCCAATTTTCCAATCATTATCTAGCCGTGTAGCATCGGCAATGGGGGTCTCTGTGGGGATGACGTTAGCAATTTGACACGCTGTGATAAATGCTCTAGATACAGGTCCGTAAGCCTCCAGTACATTCATGTTCTGGTCAACAACTACCAGATAATTATCCACGTCGTTGGTGATTCCAAAAATGTCCATCGATCCGATTCCTTCCGTTCTCTGTGTTCGTGTCCGTAATTACATTCTAGCACACTCACGGCGGGGTGCCTGGAATTTTTGTGCTAATTCGGAACAACTAATCGATTAGATTTCGAGCTTGTCAGTGGACAAGTAGCCGAGTTATCCACAGGTTATCCACAGGTTATCCACAGCCCCTACCACATCCTGGGATTCCTGTCCACTGCACATAACGTAGTTTGGTGCCTAAGAGGGCCGATTTGGGCCGATTATGGTACATAAGATAGAGGCATACG
>Ga0137404_10001670_pt1 | contig 14589 bp, 19 predicted proteins | sample CZOMad2_1_16fung_FD_108285 | JGI IMG/M metagenome (GOLD analysis project Ga0137404, IMG submission 108285) | Vadose zone soil fungal communities from Angelo Coast Range Reserve, California, USA - CZOMad2_1_16fungal (Illumina Assembly) | ecosystem: Environmental > Terrestrial > Soil > Vadose...
GGCCAGATCGATGCTGCCCACCAGCTCGGAGATGTCCTGGCTTTTGGGATCGGAGGGCACGAAGGTGCCGATGCCCGTGCGGTCCTTTTCCGAGAAGAAGATGCGCTGCACTGGGACCCGATACACATCACCGTCATATTTCTCCCGGAGATTGAGGGCACACATCGGGCACAGCTCGCCCTCGATGTAGATGCCGTACTCTTCCAGGAACTCTTGGCGCAGGCCATGGGGGATCAGATGCAGGGGATTTTCATGCGGCGGACAATCGGCGATGGCATAGGCGGCCCCCTCGTCGGTCTGGGTGAATTCCTCCAGGCTACGTTTGAGCAAGACCACCAGCTGACTCTTCCCTGAAGACGGCGGCCAGTACAGCATCAGGATGCGCTTGCCGACGTCCGAGCCTGTGGCGGCTGCTTTCAGATATTCCACGACTTTGGCTAGCGCGTCGTCGATCCCGAAGAGTTCTCGCTCGAAGAAAAGATAGCTCTCGTTGCCGTGTTCATCGATATCGACACCGTAGGAGCGGACCATGTTATAGACACGTGCATGGGCGAGTTGTGCGAGCTGAGGATTCTTGAGTGCGATGGGGAGATAGTCGCGGAATGTGCCTGCCCAATGACTGACACGATGTTTTTGATGATGTTCGTCCAGCCTTCTAAAGATGTCGTCCATTGGCTCTCTCCTTATCCCACGTTCCGGCCTGCAGGGCCACTTATCGCTGCGAGTCCGGCCGGTACGCCCCTCCAACCGCGGCTTGTAGGACGGCGATTCGCCATGTACTAGCAAAGCTCGATGTGCAGCGTAACCATGGCCTGCCGTGGGTGTCGCCACATTCCAACCACCGCACACGCAGGTCGCATTTCGGACAGATGGTTCGTATGCCCATACCACTTGTCCTGCATTGTGCGCGATCAAGATGGATAGTCGTCGCTTCCATGAAGAGAACCTCCAAGTTATGCAAGATGCAGCGATTAACAAGCAAAATCTGTGCCATCTCCTGGTTATGCCGTGTATCCTCTTTCTAGGCCCATGTATACCCCGGCATCTCAAGTGAAGAAGGAGGTCGCATCTGGGTCTCTCATTTTGATTTGGGATCTCTCATTTTGAGAGGTCACAGTGAGCGTCGGGATCTATACCATCGCGCATGAAGCTGACGTTGATACTGGTGGCGAATGCAGCCGAATCACCCAGACCCCTCCAAGTTACGGTGGAGGGAATGCCTTCTGAGTGGTGAATTCGCACGCAGGTGTGAGGCTGTCACATCTTGCCGCTACACCTGCGTGCGAGGCTATTTCCATGGAGTCAGAAGATGCTATAATCGCATCGGTTGTGGCCCCAACGGCTTCATTCGATTGGCCGTTGAGACGCGGAGCGCGGCCATGTGGTCGGGTGGCATGGGGCCGTCGCCTGTGTGTGAGGTGGGCCCACTCCGGGGCCAGGGCCAGCGCTGACCGATGCGCCCGTGGTCTCAACGAATCGGCAAGGGATACCAGGAGCGGATCAAGTGATTGAGGCGGCAGGCTCATTGCGGACTGAACTTGCTAAGCCCTCTCCGAATCGATTCACCTTGAAAGCTCTTCTGGAGGCCATCACGAGCGTCACGTCATCCATCCCCAGTATTGTAGGGGCTGCTGAAGCCATCCGACGGGCGATCTCCTTCCTCAGCTGTGAGACCGGGGGTGGCGACAAGACCAAACACCTACCCAGGATCATCACTCGGCTATTGAGGCCTGGCCATCGAAAGATGGGAGCGTCGGCCCAGATAAAGAGGGCCAAGCCGAAGGAGATGACCCACCGGGTCACCATTTGGATCCCTGCATCGATGTATCAGCGGCTCCATAAGGGCTTTGTCAACTTGTTACGCGTCAACATGTTCATCTGGCACGAAAGTCTTTGTCCCCCCCGGTCACGACCCTTATGCCGCAGTCGGGAGGCTCGTGATGTCCTGCCAGGTGTGGAACCTTTGCCACATCTCTTGTCGGTATGCAGGGGCGGAAAAGAGATGCCGTCGCGGGCGGAAGTATTGCATGATGGGCCCATACGCGGAGAGAAACCGTTGGGCGTGGCTCGGTGATTTAAACCCCTGCATACGCCGCTCCCGTTGCCGCGTTGGCTGATGCGAGTTCTCCGCGCGGTTGTTCAAATAGCGGTTCTGCCGATGTTCCACACTGGGCAACACCTCTCGCGGCGAAGAAGTTCGAGGGCTCTCCGCAGCGCAAGGCACCAGGACGCCCCCTAGTCGATGCAGCACTGGAGGCGCTAGTGGTGCGGCTGGCCCAGGAGAATCGATCTTGGGGATACGATCGCATCGTCGGGGCCTTGCGACACTTGGGCTATACCATCAGCGGCCAGATCGTGGAAAACATTCTGATGCGTCACGGCATGTCCCCAGCTCCCGAACGCAACTAGACCACGACGTGGAACGCGTTCATCCGCACGCATATGGACATGCTAGTCGCCACCGACTTCTTCACCGCCGAGGTCTGGACGGCGGGTGGCCTGGTGACCTACTACGTTCTCTTCTTAATCCACCGCGCCAGTCGCAAGATCCATGTGGCCGGTATGACGCCATATCCTGATCAGTGCTGGATGGCCCAGATGGCTCGCGATGTCACAATGGCCGACTGGGGATTCTTGCAGCCCGGCCAGTATTTGATTCATGACAGAGATGGGAAATTCTGTCCCACGTTTCAGCGCATTATCGATGCGGTCGGTGGCCAGCGTGTGGTATTGCCACCCCGGTCGCTAAGCTTGAATACCTAGGCGGAACGATGGGTGAGATCCGTCAAGGATGAGGTGCTCTCGCGGCTCATCTTGTCGAGTGAACACTCCCTGCGCCATGCCCTCACGCAGTACGAAGCGCATGATCATACAGAACGCCCCTACCAAGGGAAAGGCAACGTCATCCTGCTGCCCACAGCGGCGCCAGATAGAGAGCATGAAGGCCCCGTCCGGTATCGGGAACGGCTGGGCGGGCTCTTGAAATAATATGACTATGCATACCACGAAGCTGCATGAGTTGTGTGGCCGTGGAAGGTACCCCCTGGGCGCCAAGGTGTTGAGGGAGAGCGGTGATGGTGGGTGCCCACTTTGCGAAAGAGACCATCCTGACGTGCGTGCGCTGGTATCTGGCCTATCCCTTGAGCTACCGCCAGCTCGAGGAGATAATGCAGGAGCCGGGCATTGCGGGCGACCATTCGACCGTCAACCTCTGGGTTCTGAAATATGCACCACAGTTAACGGAGGCGTTCCATCGTCGCAAGCGGCCTGTGTCCCGCAGTTGGCGCCTGGATGAGACGTACATCCGGGTACGCGGGCACTGGTGTTACCTCTATCGTGCCGTGGACAAGGCGGGCCAGACCATCGATTTTCTCCTGACCCCTGAGCGCGACCGAGAGGCAGCCCTACGGTTTCTGAAGCAAGCAATCGCGCGTCACGGCGTCCCTGAGACGATTACCATTGATGGGAGCGAGGCCAACGCGGCTGCCATCAAGCGCTACAATGCGGAGCATGGGGCGGCTATGGCCATCCGGAAGATACGTTATCTTAACAATGTCGTGGAGCAGGATCATCGAGCTGTGAAGCGCATCACCCGCCCTATGCTGGGCTTCAAATCTTTTGAGGCCGCGCAAAGTACCCTGGCTGGCGTCGAGCTCATGCATATGATATGGAAGGGGCAACTGGCAAGCGGAGCCAATCAGGTTCTCACAGCGGCCGAACAGTTCTATGCCTTGGCGGCCTAATCCCCCGCCCAGCCGGGTTTTTGCGTCATTGCTCAAAATTTGCGACAAATCCGTTTTTTGACCATACGAGGACCTTGCCGTCGGGTGCCACCCGAACTGTGGAGCGACCTCAGCCTGACCCGGCAAAGCCCTCGATCCCAAGCACCGCGGCCAGAATGGGTTCAGTGGTGGCTACCAGGCGCGTCGACTCCGCGAGCTGCTTGAACCCCAGCCAGAACTGCTCATAGCTGACGCGAAACCGGTCGGTCTTCGAGGGTTGGTAGACGTTGACGCGCAGGTTGGCACCGAACGCAGCGGCAACCTTGGCGAGAGCGGGGAGCTTGTTGTAATTCATGCGCATCATCACCGCGGTCACCGTCACCGAGACCCCGAGGCTGGCGCAGCGTTCCAGCGCATCCATCACCGTGCGCCAGTTGCCCTGCCCCCTGAAGGCGTCGTGCTCGCGCTCTGTCGGGAAGTCTAAGGAGAACTCCACACTACGGAAGCGTTGCAGCTCAGCGCCCGTGAGCCATGCGGTGCTGAGGCCGTTGGAGGTGATGCGAGTGACAATCCCGCGCGCGGCCAGATAGTCCAGCATGGCGCGATACAGCGGGTGGAGCCCGTTCTCACCCACCCCCAGGTACATCGACTGCACGGGGATGCTGTCGCAGACCCGTTGGATATCCCGCAGCGATAACCGGTCGACAACCAGATCCGGGCGATAGCAATGGGGGCAACGGAAATCGCATTCGTTGGTCAGACCGATGCCGACGGAGAAGGCCATGTGTCATCCTCCTGTGGGGCGAGGAAGGCATCGTCCCGATCGCGCTCACGAGGCTTCGTCGCACCGGGGCATCTGCGACCTCATACCCCTCGGACACCGCCGCAGGAAAGCCCTGCGGAGCCAGCCATGCCAGGCAACCCCAGCCCCCTGCCGGAGTCTCTGCGCGCCATCGAGCCGCCTCAACGTCCGGTGAACCGTGATGATCCCAGTACCTCTCCCAACGACCACACCAGAGAGCATTGGAGACGCTCGCAACAAGACAGCGGTTTCGAGCCTCGATGACGGGAATTTGCCGATGTATTCGGTGGATCCAGGTCAAGAGATCATTCCCTGGAGGACATCGCTATGCTCCGAGCCGGTGCATACAGTGCCGATTGGCGGGGACCGGATCAGGGATCACGCGGTCACGCGGCTACAGCCTCCCTTTTTCCAGCACCCACAGCCACGGATGGTGCACCAGCCGCTCCAGCCACGACCCGAGCCATCGGGTCTCAACGGCTCCAAGCTGGCGTGAATCAAACAGCTTCTGCCACTCCTCTGGCCGCCGGAACGAACACAGGATATTCATTCTACCGTCATGCCGGTAGCTGTTCAGCCATGCGTCCAACCAATCCAGCCAGAAGCGCTCGCCACGGGTCCGGTACACCGATTCCATGACAATCAAGCGGCACCGGGTTACCCGCAGCGCTTCATCCAGCACTGTCTCCGGCTTCGAGCAGTGATGGAGGACCAGTAGGACGAGCGTGGTGTCGAAGGCGGCGTCGCCGAACGGCAACCGGATGCCGTCATAGGTCACGTAGGGCCCGCAGGCGCGCCGGAAAGATCCCACGTCCACCGCACAGGTCCAGAGCCCAGTCCGTTTCCGGAGAGCCTCGGCGACATATCCCTCTCCGGCTCCGAGGTCGAGCACTCGAGCGCCGATGAGAAACGGCGCCACGGCCACCGCCTCTGCCTGCGCGTAGCGGCGCAAGAATGCCTGGAGCACTCGCTCTACGACCATAGGCGAATCGCTTATCCCGCTAGTGGCGCACAGGAGGCCAAGCTCAGTGCTGAGACATTGGGCGACCGGCTAGCCCGCCTCCTTAATCAGCCAGCGGTTGCTCAGGATTTGCGGTTGATGGATCCGAGGAGCTCCCGTGCCTCTTTGGTGTCCCTCAAGGTCCAGTCCGCCGGGTTGCTCGGCTTTTTCTCGTCTAACACGGCCTGAAGTTCGCGCTGCGCTTCGGCGACGCGCCCGAGTTTGAGGAGCGTCTTCCCCAACCCGACGCGCAGCGCGGTAAACTGTGGATCCTGTTCTAGCCCTTTTCGGAACATCTCCTCGGCCTTGTGCAGGTCGCCGCCCAGCAGACCTGGCACTTCATAAAATATGTTGCCCGCCAAGGCGTAGACGGCCGTAAACTTCGGGTCAAGGTCTAGGATGATTTGAATCTCCTCTTGGACCGTCGGCAGAAGAAACAGCGAGCGCACGATCCCCTTGGTCTGCCCCCATCGGGCGGTGTTGATGGCATACCAAAAGTGAGCCTCTGGATTCCTCGGGGCTAGCTCTGCGGCGCGCTTGGCTGCTTGCCGTCCACGCTCATAGGCCTCCAGCTTCTGATCGCGTGTGGCCGCCCGGATGTCGCCCCAGATGAACGACACCCGACCCAGAGCCACGAGGTTATCCACATGCGGGTCGGTCTTGATGGCCTGCTCTAAGCCCTCTCGCACCTGATCCAGCCGTGCAGGATCGTCGTGGTAACTCGTGGCCAATATCTGTAACTCGGCAACCAACGGAGATCGTGCCCATGAGGGAGTGAAGGTCAGGAGCACGAAGAGCATAGAGAAAAGGAGCGGGCGCACATCCATCCAATGGTCCGCCGCAACGGCGATCAATCTCGATGCTCGCAACAGGGCCATGGCTCTCTCCTCCCTTACAGCAGCCCACGGCTCAGCCAACGGAAGATCGGGGCGCCCGGCGGCAACCAGCATCTCGTCAACCACCACGACGCGCTCACCCTCCGGTGTCAGGACACCGACGTGCTTCCCACCATTCTGGCGCACGGCCCGGATGGCGCGGGAGCGATCCCAGATCGACACCCCTTCCTTCCGAAGCTACCGCGCCAGCACCTCCGCCACATCCACATCCTCTCGAGGAAGGATGTGATCCGAGGACGAGGCGATGGTCACGCGAGAGCCCAAGCGCCAGAATGCCTGACCGAATCTGGGATCAGGGTCGGCCGTGGCACACCACTGCTGTCCAGCAGCCGGCGGGCGATCCTGTCATCGAAATGGATGTCCTGCGTCAGGTATTCGAGGTAGATTGAACCTATGGGTGCGACCCTACGCTCCAGCGGTGATGGGTTCTTCACCCGGGTGCGGCGTGCATCCACGACGCAGAGGCCCCCCAGGCCGAGGTCTTTGGCAATCATGCCTAGCATGGTTTCCTGTGTGGGGGGATCTGATACGACCAGATGAAAGGTTTCCCCGATCCCGTCCGGGTACTCTGCCAGCACCACCATAGCCCTTGCGACATATTCCACCAGCACGATGTTGAAGCGAGCCTTTGGCGCGGCCGCGATTCGGAGCCGTACGTCAGAGGTGTTCGGCGACCTCGCCAGCGCTGCCATCATCCGGATGAAGGCGAAGAACCGATGCGAGGGGTTACCACCCGCGGTCTCGGGAGCCGCTCCGAACACGACACTCGGCCGGAAAACCCGGACATCCACACCCAGTCGAGCGCCCGCTCCTCGCACAGCTTCCTCTGCCTCAAGCTGCACTTGCTCGTAGGGGTTGTGGAAGCCCTGGCCCAGGTTCCCTTCCCGTTCGAACACGGTTCCCGATCGCCGCCCACACACGTAGGCGGTCGAGAGGTGAGTCCAGCGGCGAAGCTGCTCGCCTTGGAGCGCTTGCAACAAGTTGAGCGGGCCGTCGACGTGTCCTGCCCGGAAAGGAATCATATCGTCGGGGAAGAAGACCGTATCTCCTGCACAGTGGATGACCGTTTCAACCATCTCTCGCAGGCGTCGCCGCGCTGAATCGTCGAGACCGCCTGCCGGGTGCGTCAGGTCGGCTTCGACCACGTCTAAATCAGTCCACATGACATTGGCACAGCGAGGCTCCTCTATGATACATCGGACGTTGCCACACACCCGAGTATCGAGGAGCCCCCGCTATGCCCACGAGTCCCTTCGTCGAGATTCCCGAGGAGGAGCAAGCCCAGATGCGGGCCGCGCTGCGGCGCGTGCGGTACGGCTATCTGCTCGCCCTCTCCATTTTGTTGTTGTGTGCCGATGGCCGCGCCCCGACGGCCATCGGCCATGTCCTCTTCTGCTCGCCTTCCAGCGTGTACCGCACGGTGCGAGCCTATCGAGAGGGGATCATGGGCCTGGAGCACGACGCGCAGGCCCGGCTCGAGCCGCCGGTACGTACCATCGTGCTGCTCCCGATGCTGCGGCGGTCGCTGCTGTCTCTGCTCAAGGTACCCCCGCGGGCCTATGGATGGTGCCGCACGCGCTGGAGCTGTGCGACGCTGGCCCTGACACTACAGGCCTAGCGGGGGGTCACCATCTCGCCCGAGACGATGCGCCGCTGGCTCCACGAGGTCGGCTGGGTATGGAAGCGCGCCAAACTCGTGGCTAAAGACGACGATCCGCACCGCGTCGAGCGCTTGGCCCGCATCCGGTGTATCTTCGAGCAGCTCAAATGCTGCCAGGCCATGGTCTTTGCGGACGAATTGGATATTCACCTGTTGCCCAAAGTCGGCTGTGCCTGGATGCCCAAAGGGACCCAGCTGGAGGTCATGACACCCGGCCAGAACCAAAAGAACTACCTCGCTGGGGCCCTGGATCTGACCACGGGGCGCTGCACCACTGCCTGGAGCCACGCAAAACTAACGCGCTGTTCCAGGACCTGCTCATCTGTCTCGATGCAGGCTATCCGGCTGAGAGGTATACGCAGCTCTCTGTGGTGGTGGATAACTATAAGATTCATAAAGCAAAAGCTGTGGGGCAGTGGCTGGCCACCCACCCGCGGGTGACGCTGCTTTTTTTGCCGACGTACTGCCCCCGAGCCAACCCGATTGAGCGTGCGTTCGGCGATGTACATGACTGCTGCACTCGTAACCATCGCCGCAAACGGTTACCCGATATGGTGGCCGATGTGGAAGATCATTTGCATCTGAACGGCCCCTGGCAGGACAAGCTGTCAGACCTCTACTATGAGCCGGCGGTCACCGCGGCAGTCGAGAAAATCGCCGCGGAGGAACAAACAACGGTTGCCGCGTGAGTGTACCAATGTCATGTGGCCTGATTTAGCATGACCTGCTCAGTCGTGGAACGACGTCACAGCCCTCCACAACCCTTCGTTGCGTTACGTGTGGCCTGCACCATCCGTCCCCAAGGCGATATAGCGGTAGTAGGAACGGGCGGCTGTCCTCAGCTCCTCCTTGTTGCCGACCATGCCTCGCAGAGAATCCGCTTTGGTCAAGCGGTCAATCATCGCGCGCAAGCTCAGGATATTTCCGCTACTAACGTTGTCTCTCCCTCCCTCCCTGGCCTGCGGCCGGTTCTTGTACAATGTCTTGCCGGGCTCCGGGGCGGTCGCCGGCTGGCGGATCAACGACGACGGCAGCCTCACCAAGATCGGTGAGTTCGGCGGGCTTCCCGATACCGTCAACCGTGACCACGCCCCATTCGACTTCAGCGCCCTGGGCAGCCCCGCCGGCATCGACGTGCTCTGACCCTCAGACGACCAGGCCGGCGGCACTCCGGTGTGGCCGGCCTGGTCGTCTGTCGGCCTGGGGAGTTCGCCGCGCTGGATCTTGGCGTCGTGACGATCTCGTCGCCCGCGCCCTCATACGCTCGGCCTTCACTCAGCGGTACTACCCGCTGGGCCCCTGCGCACACCTAGCGCAGCGCCCCTTTCAATATAACGGGTCCGCAGGGCGGCCCCTGAAGGCCTTAGTCAAGGCGTGCACAGGGAAAGATCGCATGCTCGAAGGATCTATAGCGCGAGTGTAGTGGGGTTGGCGGTAGTGTCACCGAAGAGATGCGTGATGGTTCGCCGAGGTGACCGGTGCCACAGGAGGGAATCGTCGTGGTGCACAGACGGCGGAAGCGTAAACTGCTGATGCGCCAGGCTTATGACGACCGGAACACGCGACCTATCGCCCTCGCGCTTGCGCCACACGTCCGGCTATGGTTGTTGCGCATTTAGGCCTGCGGGAAATAATTGCGGACTTCGGCGCAATCATGCGGGCTGGGTGGAGTGAACGTGGGCCGAAGGCACTCGATAGAATCAATTGCTGGATTTTGATGCTCTCCTCTTTTTGCGTTCTACTCAACCTCATCACCCCAGTACAATCGGTAGCAAGACCCCCAGGCCTACTGCGAACAGCCACAGCGCGGGGGCTGGGCTGCCCACTGGGCGGCGGCGACGCGCTTCCCGGGCGGCAATGCGTGGGTCGAGCAGCAACCACTCGTCATGACGGCGCTCCAATACGAGGAAGACGAACGCGCTTGCCGCACCGTAGAGCAAATGCCCGATCAGTGACGGCAACAGGGTGCCGGCTGCTGCCGTCGTCCAGGTGAATGAGCCGCCGAGTAAGAGGGGCATTAACGTCAACGGGCCGATGAACCACCAGATCACGCCATACAGCAAGCCCCAAGCGACCCCCGATCCAAAGTTGGGGGACTCATGCTGGAACAGCACGCCGTAGCTCATGCCCACGAGGGCACTGATACACATGTGGACAATGAAGCCCAGGGCGGGCGATGAGCCGCCCACCAAGCTCGCCACTCTCGGGAGCACCCCGGTGGCCAGCAGCACCCAGCTGAACAATAGGCCCCCTGCCAGGCCGGCCGCCGCACTCCACTTCAGCGAGTACAAGACGCGCGAGCCTGGACCCTCCGGTTCGCGGTTGATCGGATCGGATTCCGTGAAAAAGCCAACCCAGAGCCGATCCACAGCAGCATAGATCAGGCCGACGATCAAGCCGTACACGATGTGTCCTACCAGCGATCCGAATAAGGCGCCCCCACGCTCATACGACCAGTCCAGCGAGTTTCCTTGCCACAGGGGCATGATGGTCAACGGCCCCAAAAACCACCACAGCATCCCGTAGCCCATTCCCCAGCCCATGTTGGATCCGTAGCCGCGCACATCCTGCTGAAACAACATGCCGAAGCTGGCCCCGATGATCACCGCAAAGATGAAATGAAGCGTGACTCCCACCATGAGCGAGTCGGAACTGACCAATCCCGCGATGAGCGGAAAGAAGTTGACCTGCGCCATCCATTTGCCAAAGGCCCAGCCGCCGACGATCCCCGCCAGCCCGCCGACGATGAGTGCGCGGGGGAAACTGAACCGCCCTTGCCCTGGTTGCGGCTGGAGGCCGCCCCAGATTCCCAGCGCCACCCCCAACGGCATCCCGAAGCAGAGCACGTAGGCCACCAACTCGGGAAAATGCGCGCGGGCGGCATCGAGCATGCCCATCGCTGGCATGCCGCCCATCGTCACCGGAAGAAGACCCGCGGGAATCGCTAACCAGAGGATGAACGCATAGCCGAGACCCCAGACCAGCCCCGCGCCAGGGCTGACGGCGCGCGGCGCCACTAACGGCGCAAAGAGCACACCATACAGTCCGCCAAGCAAGATGCCGGTGCCCAACGAAGCCAGACCGACCACCACGGTCAGTGCGCCCCCCAGCACCCCCACGATGCCACAGAGGATGACTGCCGTCAGCAGCGAAAAACGCATGGCACCTCCCGCTTACCAGAATAAGGACCACGAAACGGATCATGGATTCAGTGTTGCCCACAAGACGCTAGCCGAGGTCAATCGTTTGCACAATATCGCGCGGGAAGAATAGCTCGATCACCCAATCCGCCAGCACGCGCACTTTACGCTCCAAACCGGGGAGCTTGGATAGGTAAAGGCCGCGCCACATCAGCCAGGCGACCAAGCCGGAGAAGCGCACCATCTTCTGTCTGGCGAATGGCACGCAGAGCTCGGCACACGCGGTGTGATGGCCCACGACGCACAGCGCTCCCAGCGAGTCGAAGTGGAAGGGCTTGAGCGCTTTTCCGTGGAGACTGGCGTGGATATTCTGGGCCAGTGTCCGAGCTTCGCGCAGGGCAAATTGTGCGGTGGGCGGGCAAGGCTGGCCGGTCTTCGCATCGGTGATCGCCGCGCAATCGCCCACTGCCCATACGCCTGGATGACTCGGCACGGCGAGAGTGCTGTCGACCACCACTGCGCCACGCTTGTCATGCTCGACCGGCAGCGTCTTGAGCAGTGGGTTCGGCGCGGTGCCAGCCGTCCAGACCAGCGTCTGGGCGCGAATTTCTTCGGCTGGCGTCAACACCACCACTCCGGGTCGGGCATCAGCTACGCGCGCATTGAGCTTGAACGTAACACCCCGCGCGGCCATCCGCTCGCGGGCGTAGGCGGCCAACGATTCACTCAACTCCGGCAAGATGCGCTCGCGCGAATGCACGAGGATAATGCGCAGGTCCTCCGCGCGCAGGTTCAGATAGTCGGCTAATACGCCGCGCGCGAAGTCATTCAGGGCCCCGGCCAATTCCACCCCCGCGAAGCCACCACCGGCCACGACGAACGTTAACAACTCCTGACGCCTGGCTGAGTCCGGCTCGGAATCGGCGCGCTCGAACATATCGATCACATGGTTACGAATGCGGATGGCGTCGAGCAGGGTCTTGAAGTCAAACGCAAGTTGCTGGACATTCCGCATGCCCAGGTAGCTGGAGACCGCGCCTAGGGCTAGGACAAGGTGATCGTAGGTCAATTCTCGGCGGACAACCGTCGTCGCAGCGCTGCCCGGTGCATGCTCATCCACTGTTAGGATCCCCTGGCGCTTGTCCAGGTCAATCTCGGTCACGCGCCCCCGTACAACCTGCGTGCGGTGCAGGCTGGTGCGGAGGGGAGTGCTGATGTGCGTTGGCTCCAGGCTGCTCCCAGCAACCTCTGCAAGCATGGGCGTGAAGAGGAGTGCGTTCGTGTCGCTGACCAACGTAAAGGCGACTGAGCGATCTGCGCCAAACAGACGCTCCAGGTTTGCTGCGGTGGTCATACCCGCGAAGCCGCCCCCCAGAATCAGAATCTGCGCTTTTTCTACAGGACGCGCTTGGGGCAGCGCAGCCTCTGGCCCAAACCACCAGGAGGTCATATCGGTCAATGCCTGCGCGACCATTCCCAGACACGCGCCGTACAGCACCCAGCCTACCAATTCGGGAAACAGGGTTCGCATTCCCTCTGCCGTCCACTGCGGTGGATGGCCGGTCAGCAGGGGAACCACGATCACGCTGAGGACTGCCCAGAGTGGGATGCCCAGCGAGGCGGCCGTCATCGCATTGTCTACATAGGCAAACGGAGTGGGGGCGAACGCGAGCGCATAGCCCACCCCAACGAGAATGCCGAAGACGATCCCCAAGACACCGTTGTGCAGCGTTGTCTCCAGAGGGATGCTGCTCACCAACCCAGCCAGCAGTCCGATTAGGCCGCGTCGTAGGTATCTGGCCATCCCAGTATTCCCCTCTCGGAGGCGGTTGTCAGGTGGCTGCAGCGGTAGAGAAATTGCCTCGGTAACCCGATCGCTCGATGGACACCAACACCGTCCTCTTCGGGAGGCTGGCAGCATCCCTGCGAAAACCTCCGATAGCGTATTATACGCAATGTTGCCCCCCCTGGATAGCACTCTGTCAATGCGTAAAAGGGCAAGACTGTCGTCTGTGCCAAACCCTCCACCAGTCCCCCGGAGGAGATGTGTCGTCTCCTCGGCGTGATTGACGACTAGCGCGCTGACGTGTCTTGACGTAGCCTACCGGCATGGCTTCTGTGCCGGAGAGGGGAGGAGCCTCCGGATAATAGACTCATTGGTTTCTCAAATCCATCATCCTTGTCCTTCATCCCTGTCAGACGTTTATCCCTGGACCTGATCCATTGTCTTCGCAAGGGGCGTGCCCTGGCCGAGGAGACCACTCCGTCCCGCTGAAGCTCCTGATGGTAAAAGTGTTGAGGTCGTTCGCGAGACAGGCCGTCACCCACTCACGTCGCGCAACACGGAAAGGGTTTTCCGATGGGGCTTTGCCTCGACGGTCGGGCGCTTCGCCATGGCCGCCTTGAAGCCCATCTCTATTAAGGCAGCAGTGGAAAGCACGTACCGAATAGGCATGGGGAATTTATGCATGCATACGCCTTTGTCCTCCCATATGTCAAGAAGAATGTTTGCCATCCCGAGGGTCAGACATTGTGAGCGGTGCATGGTTCCCCCGCATGGCCTCTAGGCTGCGGCGGCCTCGCCCCCAGCACAGAGCTAGCTGCGCCGCTGGCGTGACAGCTCCCGGCTGCCGGAGCGCCCTGAACGGGCCGTTGATCACGGGGGACAGCGGCCGGCGGCGCGCCGCGGGCATGCGCACGTCGATCGGGGCTTGGCCGGTGGTGGCACGTTGCGTGACCAGAGCGACGACGAGCAAGTGGAGCCGCTCCTGTGTAGCCCTGAGAACCGAGTGAACGCCCACGCGGGTGGCAGAAACCCGCTCGAAGGCTCGGACGCAGCCCGCCATGGCCGTCGTGTTCGAGGGCAGGTGGACACGGCCCACACGTCAGAGCCGCTTGGGCCACTGGGCCGCCACCCCCTTGACCCACAGGGTCATCCCCCACACAGCCGCGGGCCCTGTGAACCGCGCCCGGTGGCGCCGGACCGTGCGCTTAGCGTGCGTCGGCAACCGCCGCTTCATCAGCCCCTGGCGCGCGGTGAGCTCCGCGGCCGTGGCCATGTGTGGCGGCAACCACGGGGGCATCCCTGGCAGGTGATGAACGCAACACCCGACGTGCTTGGCCCCTGGCCCCAAGCAGGCATCGGCCTGTCACCCGTCCGTGATGCTCCCCCGCGGGACGTGCTTGCGCCGGCGCCGGTGGGCGCCACTCCAGCGCCAGGCCCACGGGCTCCGCGACGGCAGGAGGAGGGTCAGCACCGGCGCCGGTGGGCACATCTCAGACCACAAACCACTCGTGCTAGCGCCCGCGGCTCTTGCGCCCCTGCGCCTCCACATCGCCCTTGTGGGCCGAGACCCGCGCCCCCCACCA
>Ga0137404_10001674_pt1 | contig 14566 bp, 25 predicted proteins | sample CZOMad2_1_16fung_FD_108285 | JGI IMG/M metagenome (GOLD analysis project Ga0137404, IMG submission 108285) | Vadose zone soil fungal communities from Angelo Coast Range Reserve, California, USA - CZOMad2_1_16fungal (Illumina Assembly) | ecosystem: Environmental > Terrestrial > Soil > Vadose...
CCCGCCGGTCTTCTTGGCCAGCGCCTCAGCCACCTTCTGCCAGAAGTCCGCTGTCGGTTTGGTGAACTCGGGGATGCCAGCATAATCCCAGCGGTCGTAGCGAGCGACGGTCCGTTTATCAAACACTTTGGCCAGTGCATTAGCCCGATCCAGGAGGAGTTTAGCCATTTGGGGGCGGTCCGGCGCTTCATCCTTGACGACGATGCGCGTGTGCAGCCCGCCGCGGCTCACCACCAAACCGAAGTAGCCATATTTTTTGTAGCCTCGTGCTGAGGGGCCGAAGGCGACCCAGGTCTCAGGGGGTGGGTTCACAGTCCGCCGTGCATGTATGGCCACATGTGGGAATACATCGTTCTTGGCAAGCTTCTTCAAGGCTGGTTGCAGGTTTTCCCCGAGGGCGATGAGCTTCGGCCGCACGTACTCTTTGATGCCCTGCATGCGTTCTGGAAACGTGGGGATCCCAAATACCTCGAAGTCCTCACGGGTGAAACCGATGTTTGCCATACCCACCCCCTTGTCGATGCGCGCTGTTTCCCCGCTCTGCACCCCACTGCACGGCGAATCAGGCAGGACTGGCCTTATGGTGCGTGCACAACATGCTCGGACAAGATCACTTCCCGCACCCTGGCCTCGCCATTGTCGGCAAAGGTGACGCGCCGTGCCTTGGGCAGCACGATCCCGCCCACCTCGCAGTAATCGTCTGCGAAGCTCTCGACCTGCGTCAGTTGCCCAGTACTCGGGGCAAAGTAGTACACCGTGAACCGCGTCGTCAGCACTTTGTCATCGCGCGTCGTCATGGTATCTTCAATATTGATCGTGAACTTGACGCGCTCCATGGAGCGCTGGATCTGGCAGATACGTTCATCCCTGACGCGATAGCGTGAGTTCATGCCGTCGCCATGAATATACACCAGGCGGCCGAGTGGATGTGCCTCTTCGGGTCCAAGCGTCAGCATATACTTGCCATCCGCCTGGTCGAAGGCACGATAACCTCGATGCCCGGCCATCATCGCCAGCTGCTGTTGGGCCCACTGTTGTAAATCGGGCTCGGCAATGGTCACGTCGATAGATCGTGGCATCGTCACCTGCACCGTGCCCCGATGCTCCACACCGTTGTCATTGACCATGAGCATCGCCGTGAAGCCGGCGAAATCGGCTCTCCAGCGCGACGTGCGGTCGAAGGCACGGTGCAGCAGTTCACGTGCTTCCGGATCATCTTGTACAGCTACAGCTTGTGATGTCTGACGGGTATAGGTTTCCATCATCGCCATCCTTTAAGGCAGGCCGCCTGACGACAGCCACGCCACAGGGAATCAGTTATTTCATGCGATAGCGCGACACCGCGGGGTTCACCACCGGTGGCTTACCCTCTTCATAAAGGTAGAAGCCCTTGCCGTTTTTCATGCCATAGCACCCGGCCTGGACGAGGCGTTTGAGCAATGGCGCTGGCTTATACGCTGCCCCCAATTCCGCTTCCAATACCTCTGCAACGGCCATGGCGGTATCCAGGCCGACATAATCGAGCGTGGTGAGCGGCCCCATCTTATGGCCGAGACAGAGGGTGGTCTTATCGGCATCCTCTACGCTCATGATGCCCTCCTCGATCACCTTCACTGCCTCGTTGAGGTAGGGGACGAACATGCGGTTGATGCCGAAGCCGGCTTTATCCTCGGCGGGGATAGGGGTCTTGCCGATCTCCTCGACGACGACAGTACAGGTGCGGGCGGTGTCATCGGAGGTCAGCAGCCCACGAATTACCTCCACCCCCGGCTGGATGGGCACAGGATTCATGAAGTGCATGCCCATGAATTTCTCGGGCTGGGAATAATTCGAGGCCAGATGTGTGATGGAGATCGATGAGGTATTCGAGGCGAGCAGGTGGCGATAGCCCAAACGCACCAGTTGTTCGTAGAGAGCTGCCTTCACGGCATAATTTTCCGTGACGGCCTCGATGATGAGGCCGCAACCCAATAGGTCTTGTAGGTTTGAAGTGCCACGCAGCTTGGCCAGGGTGGCGTCTCTTTGCTCAGGGGCCATGCCGCGCTGCCCCTTGGATCGCTCGTAGGAGGCAGTGAGCTTGGAGAGGCTGTCTTCGATGCGCGCCATACCGCGCTTCACTAGCTCATCCGACGTATCTGTCACCACAGTGTCGAATCCATGGGCGGCGGAGACCTGGGCGATGCCGCTCCCCATGAGGCCGATGCCAATCACACCGATTTTCTCGATGCCTGACGCCCCCATGCCTTCTCCTTTCAAGGTCGCAAAGGCTGGCACAATCATCTAGAGATTGATTGAGACGCCTGATCTTAGCAGGCCAACCGGCCCATGTAAAGAGCGGCTTAGACCTTCATGGTGAAAGCCGTGATGAAGACCACGACCACACCCAACAGGAGCACGGCCGCGTTCACACTGAAGGAGCGGCCATGCAATCGGCCAAACTCAAGGCGCAATGGATCCGTCGGCGACAGGCTTTCAAACGAGGTGATCTGGGCTTTGACGGTTTGAATCTTCGGTTGGAGGATGGCGACCGAATAGAGCACACCGATGAACATCACCCCGATTATGATGGTGCGAACGATGAGCAACATATTCCAGCGCTCGCGCATCCCCAACACCACCGAGGTCAGCAGAGCAATGGCGCCGCAGATGATCCCCTGCCAGTAATATTTCGGAAAAATGTCGGCCACCACCTTGCCAGCCTCTTCACGCGCCAACACCTTGAAAATGCTTGGCGCTGCCATGAAGGAGAAGAAGGCCATGCCTCCGATCCAGAGGGCGATCGACAACAGGTAGATAAAGCGCAGGATGACGGTCAGCATGAAGGGCTCCTAGTGAGACCCCTGGAAGGGGAAGATCGCCATGTGATGAAGTTCCGCTGAGCGCCAAAGAACAGACCGCTTCCCTGAAGCGGTCTGTTCTTTGGCGCTGCACGTTTGATCAGTATTACAGGTCTAGCATAGCGATGCAACCCGCGGCGATCTCTCGTCCATCACCAACGCCCATGTCGCTTCATGCCCATGACATGACATCAGTTCCCAAGCGGTGCTCGTGACACCTGTTGGCCTAACACCTCCACCACCTTCATCGGCTTCTCCTTGCCCCGCACCGGCAATTCCGCCGCACAGCCGAGCGTGAACCCTGGGCCCAACCGGGCTGCGGTGGCCTCGGAGATGAGGATGGTGGTGTGCATCGCTTTGGTCAGGCCTTCAAGACGGCTGGCGACGTTCACAGCATCGCCGGTCACATCGTATTCGACTCGCGTATCCGGACCAATCTGCCCCGCTATGACCTCCCCCGTATGAATGCCCACACCGATGCGCAGCGTTGGCAAGTTCTGAGAATTGAGGCGGATGTTGAGTGCTTCCAGTCTGGCGACCATCGCCAGGGCGGCTCGCACCGCTCGGTCCGGGTCGTTGGCATGCGCCAGCGGCGCCCCAAAAAGCGCTTTCCCTCCGTCCCCCAGAAATTGCTTTACGACCCCCCCTCGGCCTCCACTGCCGCCACGATTTCGGTGAAAACCTGATTGAGCATGTCGACCAGTTCCTCCGGAGCCATCTTCTCACTGATACCGGTGAAATCGCGGATGTCCTGGAAGAGCATCGTCACCTCGCGGCGCTCACCGAGCAGCGGCATGCGACCGCTCAACACGACCTCGGCGATCTGTGGTGAAACGAAGCGTCCAAAGGTATGCCGGATCACCTGCCGCTCGCGTAGGCCTTCCAGCATACGATTGAAGCCATTGCCGATGTCGAGAAACTCATCGGTGGTGCGTGGACTCCACTGGCCTGAGAGATCGCCATCCTGAACCCGTTGCATCTGACCGAGGAGCACGGAGATCGAGCATGGACACGGATCGACAGCAAGACAATGATGGCAGCGCTGACAACGTCGTTAAGCGTGTCCAAAAAGAGAATCCAACGGCCCAAAGTACCAGTCTGCCTCGTCACCCCGGATGGTAAGGCCAATACTACCAGGCCACCATCGCTCTGATGGGCATAGCTCGCAAAGAACCGGCCGGTTTCTATCCATCCGGATGTGCCACTGAGCCGCGGGCTCAACGCGGCAAACGACAGCTCTGGTGGCGGGGCGTTTCCCTGCACGCTGCCTCATGGATCGTGATAGAGCAGGTGCACATCCCTAGCGATGCTACTTTCGGGTGCAGCGGCAATAATCGCAGCCATCTGTCCCAGTAAATCCCCTGCGGTTGCAGAGTTTAGTGCCAGCGTCTTCAAGTAGGACGAGGTTCCGAGCACCAGCGAACGCGTACAAACCAGAGAGCCTGTTGTCCCATAGAGGCACGGAGAACCTACTACCGTTGTGGAGGTATCCTGAAACCATCCACTAATTTGTTCGGCGCTCCCGCCTGATACCAACGAAAGGAGACGATGATGCCTCAACTACGGGTGAACGGCGTCGATCTGTCCTACATCGAACAGGGCGCAGGTTCGCCAGTGGTCTTTGTGCACGGAGCGTGGATGGACCTCCGCTACTGGGAGCTGCAACGACAGGCCATCGCCACGCAGTACCGCTTCATGGCCTACAGCCTGCGCTACCACGGCACGGCCCCCTGGTCAGACGCGGGGCAGCACTACTCGGTCGCCACCCATGTCTCCGATCTGATGGCCTTCATGCGCTAGCTGGATGCAGGACCGGTGCATCTCGTGGGGCTCTCCTCTGGTGGTCGCCTCGTCACCCTGGTGGCACTGCAATATCCCGACCTCGTACGCAGCCTGACGGTGCTTGAACCCCCCATTGACGAGGTGCTGGGAGACCTCCCAGAGGTCCAGCCCGTACGCGACGAGTGGAGGAAAGCGTTCGAGCCGATTCGCACGGCGGCACAAGCCGGGGAGGCGATACAGGCCGCCAAGCTGTTCTTTGAATTGGCGAACAACCAAGGCGCTGGGGCCTTCGACATGCAACCGGAGGCGTTCCGCCAGATGATCCTGGACAACGCGCGGACGGTCCCGCTCCAGCTGTCTGCGCCTCGGCCGCTCGCGATCTCCTGCGCTATGCTGCGTGGTGTGAAGGCCCCTACCCTCGTCGTGGGCGGGGAACAGACGCCGCGATCCCTTGCGCTGATCAATGAGGTGGTCGTGCAGTGCATTCCCGGCAGTCGCTTGGTGGTCATTTCCAAGGCCACGCACCTCATGAGCCACCAGAATCCGGTGGCCTTCAACGAGGCGCTCCTGCACTTCCTGGCGCAGCCGTGAGGAGGGAGGAGCCGACGCAGCATGGGCCATCGTGCCCATCCGCTTCCGTGCGCTGCAGGCACAGCCTGCAGGAGGAGTCTTCGTGCAGAAGTGGTACCCTATACCGAAGCCGCGCCGAACCAAGGCGTGCAGCTGACTGCCTCCAGCGTTCGCTGCGCTCCCGCCTTCGGCAGCAGCTGGCGCCCAGCGTTGCTATGACTTCCCATGTCAAGAGTTGGTCGCAACTTTTTCAGGTCATCATGATGCTTTTATCCTCGGTGCATCGGAAGAGGCGGAGCCAGGAAGATCCGACGGTTGATCACGCTGATATCCGTGGGTTGGGTACCACCTCACTTGTATCCGTCGGGTGCCTGCCTCGATCTAGGCACGCGGGTTTCTTGCAGCCGCCTAACACCAGCGAGGGTTGCACCAAACCGAGGCTGCTTCTCCTCCAAATGGTCTGAGCGTGCCTCCTGAAGGATAGGGGTTAACAGCGCGCCCCCACGTTAACGCGTAATGTGCACCTTGTGGGTGATGGCCCAGATGAAAGCGGCCATTTCTCGCGCGATGGCCACAACCACCTGGTTCGGATTCTTTCCACGTGCCGTGAGGTGTCGAAAACGCTTGCACAAGCGTGCCTGGGCGTTCCAACCAATGTTCTGGATGGCCTTCGGGAACATCTCCAAGCGCACTTGGAGATGACGGCTGACCTTGGCCGGATACCGGTAGGACCAAGCCCCCTCGATGAGCGCCCGACGGGCGAACCTGTTGCCGGCTTTGGTGATGGTGCCCTGGCGGCGCCGTTCGCCACTGGAGTACTCACTGGGAGTGAGCCCCAGAGAGCTCATGAGCTGTCGCAGGTTATCAAAACGGGTCAGGTCGCCGAGTTCGGCGATGAGCGTGACAGCCACGGTGAATTGGACGTCGCGCATCGCCTGGAGAGCCTGGACGACTGGGTATAGGCGCCAGGCTGGGGCCTGTTCATGAAGTTCGGTCTTGAGGCGCTGGAGCCGTTCCTCGTGTTCAGAAACAGCCCGTACATACTCCTGGAAGACGATTTGTTGGGCAGGTATGGGACAGACGACCTCAGCTAGCCAGCGCAGATGAGCTGGCCCCCAGTTTGCACGGCCCTCATACTGGATATCCTGGCGCAGTAGAAAGGCCTTCAAACGGGACTTGGCGGCCTTGAGGTCGCGGACAGCATCCTCCCGAGCGCGGGTGAGGTCACGGATAGCCTCGTCCTCAACCTGCTGGACATAGACGGGCGTCAGATCGCCAGACCGCATGAGCCGGGCAAGCTGGATAGCGTCGCGTCGATCGGTTTTGACCCGGTCCCCGGCTTTTTTCGGGACGAGTGAAGGTGCCACGACCCAGCAGAGAAGCTTCTTCTTGGTGAGATAGCGGTAGAGCCAGTACCCACAGGGACCTGCTTCGTGGACAAAGACAAGCTGTTTGGCTTTCGAGATGAGTTTGCGGAGAAGCATGTCAATGTCACACTGGCGCGTCCCAATCCGCCCCAAGAAGACGACCTCTTGTCCTTCGCCTCACTGGCATAGGCGACTGCGATGGAGTCTTTGTGGACATCCAAACCGACGAAGAGTGTGCTAGAGTGATGCATGGCTGACCTCCCGGTGAAGGTTAATGACAGTAGCACAGTCATTATGCGGCTCTGGTCTGAACAGGCTAACCCGCGTTTGCACCGGGGGTCAGCCTACCCCCCCGGAAGTCAGTATGTCTAGGGTGCGCCCTTTAACGGCGCAAGAGATTGTTCTTTCAGAGAACCTTACATGGACAACGGTATGAGGACTATGCAGCGGGCGTCGGTGGTTGGCAACCATCGGGGTCTGAAGCCTGCTAAGAAAAGGGCGGGGGTGGCCCAGCCACGGGCTGCCGACCGAACGAGTCCTGCGACCTATGCGAACGCGAGAAACCTCTGTTTGAAGCGTCGTGATAAGCGCGCAGTGAAAGGTGGCTGAGACACTCCAGACCCAACATGGGATGGCGGAGGGCCTATCAAGTCCTCACGTTGATAGGCGTTGTCCCCGATCCGCCCGGCGTAGAGGAGGTCGTTACGGGTCGCTTTCAGCTCTTGCGTTGGAACTGGGGAACTCCCATGCCGCGTCACCTACGGCGGTAGGACATGAAAATGCCAGTGTGCGGACGGGAGGACGGAGGCGGCGTAGTAGCCAAATGCCCCGTGGTAATGCTGGGGACAGGGCGAAGGTCCGCCAGGTGTGGTGTACCGAAACAGCTTGGCAAACCCAAACATGGGATATGTTTACAAGGGGTAGCGGAAGCTACAAGCGATCCCATGGCCTCGGCAGGGTCCCTGCGAAGATGAGCGGTCTCAAACCATCACACTGGAAAGCCCGGTGCGCTGAAAAGCGCCCGCCGAGTTTGGGAGGGGGGAAAGGCCTAGAGGCCCTACCTATCCTCACGGGCTCCTGGTACTCGTCGGAGAACTGAATTATGTACCCTGTTCAAGTCCTCGCCCTGTTTCCGCCTTTTCCCAGAGAGAACAAAGTATTCGTGGCGATGAGCTTCGACCCCAGGTTCGACGCCCGATGGAACAACGTGATCGAGCCTGGGATTACAGCCATTTCGATCAACGATGAACCACTTGAGGCTTACCGTGTGGATGTCCGCCCAGTCAGCGACTCAATAATGACAGACATCCTTCAGGGAATCAGCCGTTGCCGTCTTATCCTTGCAGACATTACAATGTTAGGCAAGCGCGATAACTATACGATTCGGAACGGCAATGTTATGTACGAGGTTGGACTTACCCATGCAGCACGTCAGCCAGAGGAAGTTCTACTTTTCCGGTCAGACAACGAGCCACTGCTGTTTGACGTAGCAAGCATTCGTGTTAACTCATACGATCCTGATGGAGACACTGAAGCCTCGACAAGGTTGATTAGTCATACCGTCTACGACGCTTTGAGAGAGATTGACCTCAAGAAAAGTTTAGTGGTGCAAAGAGCTGTCGAGTCTCTCGGGTATGACGGATTTATGCTTCTCATGGAAGTATCGCCAGGGCTTAGCCATCCTGCCGTTCGAACCATGGGAGAAGTTCTTGGCTTTGCGAATAAGCGCATTACCATATCGCGTTTATTGGACGCCGGAATGATCTCCACAAAACTGCCCCAATTTGCGCCGGAAACATTTAGTCAAATTGCACAAGATCAGCCGATGGAGCAGTTCTTTGCCTATGAACTAACCCCATTTGGTGAAGCTGTAAGAGAAACTGCGGCGGCTCGACTAGGTTTCACTAGAGAGGCAGCCACGGCCTGGAACGAGGCTTTAGGCGAAGAATTGGAGAACAAAACGAAGCCACCTCCGACAGGAGCCTAACGATGTGCCAGATTGTGTGAAAACTCGATTTTTCAGCAATGTGCCTCAATAAAACCAATGGCTTACGCCGCCAAAAATGCCAGATTTCGGGGTTTTCACACAGTCTGGTGCTGCACCGGACGCGAATGCGGCCGCTGGTTGTCGCCGTTGAATGCCTGCCGGCGCTACGGCTCGCCTGCTCCCGCTGCTCAACCGCTCCCCGTTAGGCCGTCATCAGTAGATCCATTGCGAAGGAAACTTAAAATGATCAGGACCATAGAAGCCATCGTTGACGAGCATGGGCATGTCCGACTGCTGGAGGAGATTAGACTTCCAGAGCTCCGGCGGGCGCTTGTGACCATCTTGGATGAAGCACCGAGAACGGGTATCAGCGAAACGGCATTGCTGAGTGAGCCAGCATTGGCGCAAGATTGGGAGCGGCCAGAGGAGGACGAGGCGTGGTCCCATCTGCAGCCGGAGCCGTAGTGTTGGTGCGATTTCCATTCAGCAACTTATCGCAGTCGAAGCTGCGGCCGGCGGTGGTACTTGCAGATGCTGGACGAGGCGACTGGATTTTGTGCCAAGTTACCAGTAACCCATACGCCGATTCACGGGCGCTCATGCTGTCTGACAAGAGTTTTCATCAGGGCGGATTGCAGCGGACAAGCTATGCACGACCAACCAAGTTATTCACCGCAAACCATGAGCTCATGGTGGCAGAAGTTGGCGTGTTGACAGCAGAGGCACTGCGGCAAATCATCGATGCCGTAGTTGAAGTGCTCCACAGCGGGCCTGAAGGATAAGCAAAGCGCGGTATGTAATCGCGCCTAACACCCGTTGCAGCGGACGCTCGCTAGCGCTCGCGCCGGTGAAATTGGTTCGTTAGCTGCCGTGAACATGGCTAGCTGGTTACGCATTTCTCAGTGAGGTACGCGAATGTACGTCCCCAAGCATTTTGAGGAAACACGGGTTGAAATCCTGCATGAGCTGATACGTGCTCATCCCATGGCGGCGTTGGTGACGCTCACGCCAGACGGACTTGACGCGAATCACATCCCATTCGAGATCAATCCTGGGCCGGCCCCCTTCGGAACCCTGCGCGGCCACATTGCGCGCGCGAACTCCCTCTGGCGCGACTTCTCGCGCGAGGTCCAGGCACTCGCGATATTCCAAGGCCCCGATACCTATATCTCTCCGTCCTGGTATCCAACCAAGCAAGAGACCGGGAGGGTCGTGCCGACGTGGAACTATGCGGTCGTACATGCGCACGGCCCTTTGCGAGTGATCGAAGACCGGAGTTGGCTGCGGAAGTTTGTCGAAAGGCTCACGAACCGACACGAGGCCTGCCGTAGCGATCCCTGGAAGGTGACGGACGCACCGGCTGATTACATCGACAAGCAACTGGGCGCGATCGTTGGACTTGAAATGCCCATCGCCCGGCTCATCGGAAAATGGAAAGCGAGTCAAAATCGTCCAGCTCGTGACCAGGACGGGGTCGTCGAGGGCCTGTTGCACGAGGGCCGTCAGTCTGCCACGGCGATGGCTGGCTTGGTACGTCAAACCAGGGGCGCGTAAAGATCTTGCGGTTTCTTAGGATTGAAGGCTGACCGGCCGGGGAGATAGGTCACAAAATTGTCCGGAGACATGGGTAACAGTCACCGGTGTCCCGTGAGTTGACCAGAGGCATCTGCGATGCGCATATGGCGTTCGAGCAGCCGACCGAGTTTGAGCGGGCCGAAGTAGACATTCCAGACGCCATCATCGATTTCTTCGAGGCCGACATATGCTCCGACGCAGACGTGTGAGACTTTAAGGTTCATTCCGATTAAACAATTGGTTGCCAAGGCGTCAAGCGTACTCGAAAGTTATGCAGCGCACTGCAGACTTCCATGATCAGGTCGCGGACGCCCGCCTTCCGGAGGCGGCAGGTGTCGTGGACAATGCGGCAGCGCTTGACGCAGCTGTTGACGTGTTCGATGCGCACGCGGCGACGGGCAATGCGTCGATTGGCGGATTTCTGGCTGCGCGTGAGGGCTCGGCCTCGTGGCTTGCGAGTCGGCATGATGATTTCGACCTGGTCGAGCGTGAACGCCAGGAAGCCCAGATCTTGGAGCAGCCGACTCCCGGCCGGTAAAGGATAGGGGGTGGCATCAGCAATCCGCTTGTCGTGGTTACTACCCGCGTAGGTGTCACTTAGGAAGAGAATCGTGAGCACGGCGTTGATCAGGAGCACATTTTTTACCGTGTGGCACTTTTTCTTGCCGCTATAACAGTGCGTCTGCTCAGTCGGATCCTGGGGACGCCCGATGCGCCGTTCGGTGCCGTCATGCCCAAAAGGGGGGAAGCGGGGGCCTGGGCGGGTGCCCCGGCGAGCGGATCGGACGCGCTCGGCGGGGCACCCGCCCCGACACGACCAGCGCGCTCGCCTCCGCCTCAGTCACCCCGAGGCGCTTCGCCAGCTCAATCACGGACCGGGTGGGCGCATCCCCCAGCCCGCGCAGCGTCGCCTGCAGGACGCCTCACAGGACATGAATCCACTGATGAGCCTTGCTCTGGCCCATACCGAACAGCCGCCCCTGCACCACTTGGAGAGCATAGGTCTTCAGGGAGACCAGGATACACAGCAGCCGATCCTCAGGCGTTGGCCATGGACAGGTCTTATCGGTCGTGTACCGCCGGGCGGTGCACGGTTGTCCATCGAAACGCCATGCGGTCATATGGGCTTGGAATGCGGTCTCAAAGGGTGGCACCAACTGCCGAAACTCCTCCACCGTGAGACTGGTCAAATCGAGCACCTCTGTCGGGCGGGCCTGGAGATCGGCGAACTGTAAAGCTCCCATAGCGGTGGCCTCCTTTCGTTGGAGGTCCAGGATATCATAAATCGAGATGAACTCTATTATTTTCTCTCGTCATCGATACGGTGAATACAGAGGCGCGTACCGCTGTGACTCATACGGTGCCTGCTGAGGATACAGGTAATATCCAGGTGCGTAGTAACCGTACCCGGGAGGGGGATACACTGGCGGAGCGATGATGATCGGTGGAGGATAATAAGGTACGGTGAGCGGGAACACTAACTGAGGGGTGATCGATATGGAAAATCCACCTTGACCGTAATGTCCATACCCATGCCTACCATATCCTCGAAATCCGCCAGCGATTGCTGGGATCGCATTACCGATGCTGAGTGCTGCGACGAGTGCGGTGACTTTGATGATCCGAAACATTGAACATCTCCTACTCACGTTAAACCTATTTTTATGACCCAAGGGGGCACGCGCCACACCCGCCCTCCGAAGACGCCTGAAACGACGCGGATTTACCTCGATTCTAGACTACTTTCGGAAGGTAGTATGACCGTATCGGTCCTGAATATCATAGTGACCATCGCTGATTAGATGTTTCTGAGCTACTGTGTTCCCACTGTCATTCTTGTAAAAGATATACTTGTCGCTGCGTGATACGAATCCAATCACATGACCCACTCGATCCCGGACGTTCACTGTATGTCCACTCGTAGGATCTGGAGTGGCCATGAGCGCCTGCAGATGTTCTGGGGCGATGTAGTAGGGATCGTAAGAGTTGGAGGAACTTTTCGGAGTTGGAGTTGACTGCACCGGCTGCGCCCGTGGAGGCTCCTGATATCGTGGCGTGGCTGCGGTGGCCGTTGCCGCATAACTGGACGATGGCTCGGTCAGGCCGTCCCAGAAATGTGACCAGAATGATTTCTTGCGAGGCTGTGCCGATGCACCTTCTCGCCATCCAGAGCTGACATGTACTGAGTTGGCAGGCGTCGATTTTGGAGGCATATTCTCGACGAAAATTGAATTAGACGAACCTGAGGAGGTGGATCTCTCAGCTCTCCACTGAACCATCCGCTGTCGGAGAGCAGCAAAGTCCGTGGCGCTGAGCGCTTCCACATTCCGTTCGATCTGCGCGATGTCCTCGGTTTTCAGTCCCAGCGCAGCTCGTACTTCGTTGAGTTCGCCCCAGTGCATCCGAGGCTTTTTCGTCGGCGAAATGACAGTCGGTGATGACTGTGGAGGAGACTGAGTTGACTCTTGATCACTGAGAGTGGACATGAAGAGGATCAAGCTAGCGATTATCACGACTGTGCTCAGAATGGCTGTGCCAAAACTGGGGATTCGAATACCCACTCCTAATGCACCAAACATCATGATGAGGCAACATCCTCGTATCAACCCTGCACTCCGATTCTCGGGAGTCGTCAATCGAACGAACGAGACCATACAGAGCAGCATCACCACGAGGAGGACGATCATCGAAGAAAGATGACCGTGGACGAGTGACATGACTGAAAAAAGTCCAGCACCGAGAAATATTGGATAGACGATCATCCAACGGAGCACTCCATTGAAAATTCGCCGACCTCGAGAGATCTGGACCGAATCGATCCGTGCTTCCTCGTACTCGGCATCAATCACATCAACCTCACCAGACAATTCACGCTGACTCACTGTGACTCTCCTTTACTCAGGACGTTACTCAAAATATCGTTTCAGGCGACAGCGCACACCCGCGCCGTGCCCACACCCCAGACGCCTGAAACGACGCGGATTTACGTGGGACATTTCCCGAGTGGGAGAGTCGCCTGCTTCGGGCGAGGTGATCGACCTGTGAGAGTCAACCACCTCACCCGTAATCAACTCATGGATTCAATGCAGCTCATCTCAGCTCACCTCTAGACATCACCTCATTTCATATAAGCTCACCTCTCGGCATCAAGCCACTTCATCTCGTGCCATATCTCGGCGTCACGCCACTTCATAACATACCACATCACTCCTCGACATCAGGACAGATCATCAGATGTCACGCCTTGAATCCAACGCAGTCCATTTCACCGCGCATCTCGGAGTCAACGCAACTCACCTCAACCCACTTATCGGCTCCAGCTCAGCTCACCTCTCGGCACCTCAGCCCAGCTCATTTCTCGACTACGATTCAGCTCGCTTCACTCGACCTCTCGGAATCAACACAAAGCAGCCCAAGCCAGACCAGCTCACCTCTCGGCATCACCCCAGTTCACACCGACTCATGTCATTTCTCGAATTCAAAGCAGCCCAACTCACATCATTACACATCTCATCACCAGCGCCCAGATTATCCTCCTAGCTGGAGTCAGGAGATAATCGTTACTTCTCGGTCTCCCATTCCTCATCATCAAACTCGGAGTCATCAGGGCCTATCGGCTGGAACTCACTCAGGTCAATTTTCTTCCGATTCCAGATGAGTCGAACGACCTCGTAGCGTCCCCAGTCCTGGCTCCGTTCTGCACCCATCCCGTGAATCGAACCGTAGTTGAGGACTGCCATGAAGTACACTGGCTGAATCACTCCATCGTTGAGGATTTTAAGATGGAATTCAAACCTTGGATCTTCGATGTAGTCGATGTACTTAATCGAGCTGCGAGGGCCCTGGTATGTCATAACTTGGATGAATCGCTCCTGGCAGGCCTGCTCACATGAGCCAGAGAAATATCAGCATACCGAAGGTGAGCAGGGCCGCCACGCCCTCTCCCCAGGTCATTGCTCCCGATGTCTGCGGCATGATGCGCTTCCCTCCACGGCCTTACGCCGCCACGTCTGTTATGGCCGACAGCTCTTGTATCGCCTTTATGGCGTCGTCAGAGAGCCGCACCTGACCACTGCTGATGAGATGGACTACCGTGGCCAGGGTCTCCTGCTCGTGCGCCGCCGCTGCACGCACCGCCTGCATCACATCAAGGAGTGTCAAGGCATCAGAGCTGACCATGGGAACGGTCTCCTGTGCAAAAAGGTCCACCGTGGTGGTGCTGCACGATACCCAGTACCCCAGTAACATTCATGCCAGTGCATCCTACCCGGAGTGCACACCGCCCGACAGCGGGCCTGCCATCCGCCGGAGCGGGCTCGCGGCCAGGCATCGTCTCGGTCGAGTGCCGCCCCCACTGACGGCTGCGCTTCATGCAGGCATGGGCAGATATGGACACCCCTGGATACCCTTCCTTGCCTCATCAACCCCACGGGCCTCTGCCTACACCG
>Ga0137404_10001676_pt1 | contig 14560 bp, 17 predicted proteins | sample CZOMad2_1_16fung_FD_108285 | JGI IMG/M metagenome (GOLD analysis project Ga0137404, IMG submission 108285) | Vadose zone soil fungal communities from Angelo Coast Range Reserve, California, USA - CZOMad2_1_16fungal (Illumina Assembly) | ecosystem: Environmental > Terrestrial > Soil > Vadose...
GAGACATTTTCGACTGCCCCGACGATAAGCCCTCCCAGAATGGCCCCCAGGACACTATCCAACCCTCCCAAGATCACCACCGGGAAGACCTTCAAGCCGACCAGGGCCAGGTGGGTGTCCACCCCCAGAAAGTTGCCCCAGATCACCCCACCGATGGCGGATACCAACCCGGCAATGCCCCAGGTGAGGGCGAAGATCGAACTGACATTGATGCCCATCGACATGGCCGCCTGCTGATCATCGGCCACCGCGCGCATAGCGATGCCGGTGCGCGTCTTCTTGAAGAAGTATCCAAAGCCGGCGAGAAACACCACGCTGGCGGCTGCGGCTACGACATTGAGCGGGGAGATGAAGAGACCAAAAAGGATAAACGGGCGAACGGGGAGGGGAAGCGGCACATCTTTGGTGGCGGCTCCCCAGATCATCGGTGCGAGTCCGCGCAGCACAGAAGCCAGGCCCACGGTGGCCATAATGATCGCGATCACGGGTCGACCAATCAGCGGTCGCACCATGCCGCGTTCGAGCATGAAGCCAAAGCTGATCATCAGCCCGAGCGCCATGGGCAAGGCTATCGCCAACGGGAGGTCATAGCGGGTGAGCATGGCCGCGGCGATGAAGCCACCAAACATCACCAGCTCGCCCTGGGCGAAGTTGATCACACTGGTAGCCTTATAGATGAGGACGAAGCTCAGCGCCACCAACGCATACATCATTCCTACCAGCAACCCATTGACGAGCAATTCGAGGAAGAACTCCATGCACATCCTCCTGAATCGAGCCTCAAGAGCATGTCCGCGTCCATCACATGTAGGTGGGTCACGCTTTGTCCATGTCCACCTCCTCCACCGGCCGGATAGGCAGGGTGTATTCGATCTCGACCTGGCGGCCATCCTGGTAGGAGATGACCGTCTTTACCCTGACCTCGGGCCGCTCGTCGTAGAAGGCTGCGATGATATCCTCGTATTTCTGGGCGATATAGCGGCGCCGCACCTTGCGGGTGCGCGTCATCTCCTCATCATCGGGATCCAGCTCTTTGTGGAGCAGCACGTACATCCTGATGCGCGTCGAGGCGGGTAAGCCGGCATTGACGCGCACCGCTTCCTGGTGGATGAGATCGTAGACTTCAGGTTTGCGTGACAGGTCGGTGAAATTGGTATGGGGAATGCCACGCCGCTCCGCCCACTTCCCCACCACATCGAAGTCGATATTGATGATAGTGGCCACCCATGGCCGATCTTGCCCGATCACGACGGCTTCTTTGATGTACGGACTAAACTTTAGCTTGTTCTCAATGTAGGTGGGAGCGAAGCGGGTCCCATCGACGAGTTGGGCGACATCGTTGGTACGATCGAAGAACACGAAGTGGCCATCTTCGTCGATGAGGCCGGCATCACCGGAGTACAGCCAACCATCGCGCAGGACCTCGGCGGTAGCCTCGGGATTTTTGTAATAGCCGAGGAATACCCCAGGGCTGCGGGAAATGATTTCACCGCTCTCCGTCAGAGCCATCTCGGTCCCTGGGGTAGGTTGGCCAACCGTCTCCAGTTTCACGTCGTCGTCACGGTGCATGCAGGAAATCGAGGCGATCTCCGTCTGTCCGTATACCTGCTTCAAATTGACCCCCAGCCCACGGAAGAACAGGAAGACCTCTGGGCCAAGGGCGGCACCACCGGTGTAGGCGTAACGGATGCGGCGCAGGCCCAAACGATCGCAGATCGGCCCATACACGCAGATATTTCCCAACTGATAGAGCACTTTGGTATGAAACGCGATGGGCTGCTTCTGCATGCGCAGGGATGCGACGCGCTCGGCGATGGGGCTGAAGAGCTGGTAGAGGGTGCGCTTCAAGAAGGTGGAGTCCCCCATCATCACCTGCACTTGCGACAACATGTTCTCCCAGATGCGTGGCGGGGCAATCAACACCGTGGGGCCGATCTCTTTCATGTCCTGTTGCACCGTTTCCGGGCGTTCCGGGCAATTGACGCACATTCCGGTCACCTGGGCCAGGACCACTGACAGCGCCGTATCACCCACCCAGGCCATGGGCAGGTAGGCCATGGTCTCATCTGATTCCACGAGGTCATCGACCTGTCGGAGATTTTCGGCGGTGGCGATGAGATTACGGTGGGAGAGCATCACCCCTTTCGGGAAGCCGGTGGTACCGGACGTATAGCACATCAATCCCACATCCGACTCAGCCCCCGCTTGCACCTGTGCCTCAAAGTAGCCCGGATGCTCGTGCTCGAACTGCTGACCAACCTCCTGTACAGCCGCGAAGCTGATCAGCATGGGATCGTCGTAGTGCCGCATGCCTTTGGGATTGTCATAAATAATTTGCTTGAGTTTGGATAAGCTCGCCTTGATCTCCAGGACCTTATCCACCTGCTCCTGGTCTTCAGCGACCACCATGCAGGAGTCCGAGTGATCGAGCACATACTGCATCTCTTTGGCGATGGCATCCTGATAGAGGGGAACGGGGATACCTCCCAGACATTGCGCTGCGCTCAGCCCCCAGTAGAGCCGTGGTCGGTTGTCGCCGATGATGGCCAACTTATCACCGCGTTGCAACCCGAGCGCCGCCAACCCGAGGGCGAAGCTCTTTACCTGCGCTAGCGTGTCGGCCCAACTGTAGGTCTGCCAGATGCCGCGGTCCTTCTCACGAATGGCGGCCTTGCGATGACCGAAGCGCTGCGCATTCCGCAGGAGCAATCTGGGGAGTGTCGTGCCCTCCTCCATTCCTCACCTCCTTACCTTCTAGCTGCCCAGTCTGCTGCACTCTCCTCTCCCAAATACGCCCCGATCACCTGGGGATTGCCGCGCACCTCCGTAGGGGTCCCCTCGGCGATCTTCCGCCCCAAGTCCAGTACGACGATGCGGTCCGAAATGTCCATGACCACACCCATATCGTGCTCGATGAGCACGACAGCGGTGCCGAGGTCCTCGTTGACGTCCAGGATGAACCGGGCCATGTCCTCCTTCTCTTCGAGATTCATGCCCGCCATCGGCTCATCCAACAAGAGCACCTTGGGCTGCAGCGCCAAGGCGCGCCCCAATTCGACGCGCTTTTGTAAGCCGAGCGGCAGCTCAGAGACAAGGCGTTTGCGAATGTGTTCGATCTCGAGAAAATCGATGATGTCCTCGACCACCCTCCGATGTTCGACCTCTTCCTTTTGCGCCAGGCCCCAATACAGGCCGCAGCGCCAGGTCCGCGACTTCATATGCACATGGCGACCAAGCATGAGGTTGTCTAACACGGTCATGCCTTTGAAGAGCGCGATATTTTGGAAGGTACGGGCGATGCCAAGACGGGCGATTTTGTGGGGTTTCAAGCGGGTGATGTCGCGGGTATCGACAAGGATGCGGCCGCGGTCGGGGTGATACCGACCGCTGATGCCGTTGATCAGCGTGGTCTTGCCCGCCCCGTTTGGGCCAATGATGGCCAGGATCTCGCCAGCGCTGGCGTGCAGGCTGACATCATCCAGGGCTCGAATTCCACCGAAATTGCGGCTAACGTGCTCAATGGTTAAGACATCCATAGCTCTATCCATTTGAGCTGTGGTAGATCTATTTGTTTTCAATGATTTGCGAGAGATGTGGGTCTTGTTCAACACGCGAGGTGTCCATATGGGTGTCCATCTGACTCATCGCCTGCCTCAAGTCAGCTTCGTCGATTGTGTTATACCTCTTTAAGACGGTCATGGTCTTATGTCCTGTGAGAGCCATGATGCGGAAGTAGTCCACGCCTGCACGGCGCATATTGGTCACGAAAGTGTGCCGCAGGTCATGAAACACCACATTATCAATCCTAGCATTTCGACAAGCGACCTCAAAAGCCCGCCGCACTGAGAGGATGCGCTTCCCCGCATATGTGAAAACCCACGGCACCCGTTGGCCGCTCACGTCAAGGTAGATTGTCGCATTTCTGAGCATCTCAGACAACTCTTTTGTCAATGGGATGGTGCGCCCCTCACGTGATTTCGTGTCCTCGGGACGCAGCCGAAGGAGCCCTGCTTTCAGGTCTACGCGGTCCCATGTCAGGTTGAGGGATTCGCCCTTGCGCATGCCCGTATGGTAGGCAGTGAGCAGAATAGGCTTGAGATGCGCGGGCGCTACGTTCATGAGCGCCTGAAACTCAGCGAGGCTGAACACCCGATCGCGCTCGTTGTTTTCACGTTCCAGACTCACGGGAGCGGCAGGATTCTCGCGGGGCACGCCACCTTTGAGCACCAGAAGCCCCTTGATCGCAACAGTGAACATGCGCTTGAGGCATGCCAGCTCACGATTTAAGCTAGCAGGTGTCAGCGATCGGCCACGCCTTGAGACACCTTCCCGCCGCCACGCTCGATATTGCTCAATGAGCGCAGGCGAGATTTCGGTCAATCGCTTCCCTTCGAACCCGAAATGATCCTCATCCCTGCCGGGGAGTTCTTGATGGGCAGCGACCCCCAAAAGGACAAAGATGCACGGCCTGAGGAGCAGCCCCAACACCGCCTGTATTTGCCCGCCTATTATCTGGGGAAGACCCCGGTCACCAATGCGCAGTATAAGGAGTTTATGCAGGCCACTGGCCACTCGTCGCCAGTCGCTAGGTCAAAAAGGACTCCCCCACGCGGCGAGGAGGATCACCCGGTAGTGTATGTCTCCGGGATGACGCTCGGGCGTACTGCCGCTGGCTGTCTAAGGTGACTGGGAGGGCCTATAGTCTACCCAGCGAAGCGGAATGGGAAAAAGGGGCACGGGGTACTGATGGCCGCATCTATCCTTGGGGCAGCCAGTGGGATGATACGCGCTGCAACTCAGAGGCAAGCGGCCTGGGTCAGACCACCTCGGTCCAGGCCTATCCTCAAGGCGCCAGTCCTTACGGCCTGCTGGACATGGCGGGCAACGTGTGGGAGTGGACGCGGAGTCTGTGGGGGAAATATCCCTACCCAACGGATCAGCGAGAGCGGACGCCGCGCGAAAACCTCAATGCGCCTCGAAGCACAGACCGTGTGCTGCGGGGAGGCGCGTTCGACCGCTACCGCTGGCTCGTGCGCTGTGCCTATCGCGACTGGAACCTCCCGCTCACCCGACTCAGGCACCTCGGATTTCGGGTGGTAGTGTTCCCAGCTTCTTAGCCTTTGATGCTCTGGCCTCTGGGGGGAGGGAGTCGAGAAGGGTTCTCCGCGGGGGCTAGGGCACTGACATCGCATTATGGGGGTTGATCAGTGGTATTCATCAGGCAGCCGCCAGGCATGCAGGCGACGCGCAGGAGGCCACGCCCTCACCTATCTATCGCCAAGACTCTCCTCTTCGCCCCGCCCCGTCAGACTTCACGCACCAGCTCTCGGGGACGTGAGGGCAACCGATCGTCAGCCACCCCCACGTTGGGCCGGTGCACCTACGGTGCCCGTCCGCCTCGCACTTCTTGCGTTTGGCATTTTGCAAAATCGTGTGCTATAGTCTTGGGTGCTATCAATTGAAGACGGTTGATCGACGAGCGGAAAGGCCGCTAGGGTGTCGCTGAGCTGGCGGCCCATCAGGAGGCGGACCACAAGATGCTGAAAGCCACGACGCAAGAACGTGAGCATATCCTGGGGTACATGTTGGGTGTAGCGCCGGAAGAGACCGTGCAGCTTGCGCAAAAGGTCTACTCCGAACAACTTCACACGGTGAAGCATGACATCTGGGATGTCCAGACCGATCGCGGGCGAGGATGGGTCATCACCAACCCAACGAAGCTGTACTCCCAAGACCAATTTCCCAACATGGACCTGGCTCTGACCTTCCACGTCGGGTTGTGCATGCGGGTTCCTCGGAGTGAAGAGCCGTCGCCTGCCGACCTCGCCCTTGGGCCGCTCGTGGCGTGCTGGCGAACCTTGGACGAGGCAAGGGAAGCCCTCCGTCATGCTGAAGAAGTTGAAGATTTCCAGGCCGTGGGCATGCGCTGCCGCGAAGCGCTCATTACGCTTGGTCATGTAGCCCAAGACCTGATCCCACTTCCAGAGGGCCAAGCGAGACCGAAGCGCTCGGACTTTCGGGCGTGGAGCGACGTGACTGCGAACACCATTCTTCCTGGCCCAACGCATCAAGAACGCCGTGGACTCCTGAAGTCTTCTGCCGATGCCGCCTGGAAGTTTGCCAACTGGCTGACACATGCCAGAGGCGCGCACGTCAGCGATGCCGAGGCCGCGATCGGCTCAACCGAGCTTACCCTCTCGTTGTTTACGACGGCGTTCATTCGCTACGTCCGTGGCGTGCCTGACTGCTGTCCGTCCTGTGGCTCGCAACGGCTCTCTTCCGAGCAAGGCATCCATACCAGTGACCCGGACACGATCTATGAGCGACCCGTTTGCGACAAGTGCGGGTGGACCGGCACGCCGGTCGTCGTGGTTCCATCGCCACCCCCGCCTGAGCTCCCGCCGCCGGAGGGTGACTGCGTGTTCATGACGACACCATTGAGACATTTCCCACGGCGCAGCACCGGGCGCGATCGACCAAAGCGGGGCAAGGGTGGCCAGGGGACCACGATGGCGGAGGAACAGCGTGAGCCAGAGTGAGGAGCAGAAGGCGAAGGCGTTTGAGGCAGCCTTGAACCGTCACGGATATGCCCTTCAGTATGCGGTTGCCCAGTCTGCCTGGAGACTAGCAACTACCGGCTTCAGCAAGTGGGTTCCATACGTGGCAGAGTTTCCGGTCAGAGTCCAGGGTGTTGACACGAGGATTGACCTCATTCTTAACCACCGAACGAAGCCGAGATTCCTCGTGGTCGAGACCAAGAGAGCAAACCCGGCTTTGGCCTATTGGTGCTTTGCGAAGTCGGGATCTACCGGGTTCGCACCTGTGATTTACTCGGAGATCCTGCGTAAAGTCAGCGGGCAGGTCCTTTCTGAGGTACAGGCGCTGCATGGCAGTAATGATATATTCGACGTGGCTGTCGAGGCTTCTGCGGGGGGAAAAGGGGATGCGCGTGGGTCGAGCCGGGGAGCGATTGAGGAGGCAGTAGGGCAAGTCTGCCGTGGTCTCAACGGTCTTATCGAGTACTTCCAGATTAACAGCCGTGGCGCGGAAAAAAGTTTCGAGTTCCTTCCCGTCGTTGTGACAACCGCTGAACTCCTCACGACAGCCAAGCCTCTTACAGAGTCGGACCTTAGCACAGGCAAGGTGGACCTCGGGGGAAATGTCCAGAATCGGCCCTGGGTCTTCTTTCGCTACCCTCAGTCCCCTGGGCTCAAACACTCCGTGCCATCCAACGCGGCAGGCACAACCGAACTCGACGAAGCTCTTAGGATCATATTCTGGAAGAGCGTCGCCATCGTTCAGGCGGATAAAGTGGAGGAATTTCTCTGTCGGGAGTTATCGGACTGAAGTGTACGGCTAGGCCGAGGGGTGCAGCCTATGGGGGCTTGCACAGCCGTTCCTCCACAGCCGAATAACGCAGTTCTGGCATAACCCACGAGGGGGTTGAACAATCTGGTTTCCCTGGAAAGGAGGTTCCTCTGACCAAACTTTTGAGGACGCCGGAAACACCGCAGTGGCGCGGATAACCACAGCCCTCCGGCAAATCCCCTCGGGCAGGCGAGGGAAAAGGGCGGTTCGGCCATCATCGGCTGGTGTGGGATCGCAGCATAGCATAGCTTAGAAGCCAGTGGCTCACGTGCGAGACTCCTGCCGGTCTTGCATTCTGGAGTAGAGAGGAGTGTGCATAGGAGTGGGGGAGAGTGGCTCTTGATCGTAGCTGGGTTGGCTGACCTGCTCATCTGCTTCAAGGGACACTTCACCGGGGGTTCGAATCCTCCTGCAAAGGGGGCCCGCATGGTTCTAGATCACATGGCAAGACGGGTCGTTGGTCGTTTCCTCGGAAGTCTTCACCACGTCATGTTCTGCTGGGCTGTAAGAGCCGCTCTCCTGGCACTGGGCGTCTGGTGTGCCCACCCCCAGCCCCATGCACACGCCTCCATCATCCGAGCGGATACAGCCCCGTTCCAGCGGATGCGGGGCTGGTCAACTACCCCCATTTGGCCATGCTAAGGAGGGAGACGATGGCCCGAAGGACCGCACAGCCGCCAGCAGAAGTCCCGCTCTATCTGACTATGCCTCGTGAGGAGGCCAGCCATAAGATCGCAGAGCGGATCAAGAAGGGCACCGAACTTAAAGGCCAGTCTATCAGTGATCATCAGATGTTTACGGATGTGGAACGTGCCTTCTGGACGTGGGATGAGTACAACGAGGAAATGCTTCGACGAATGTTTACTAGCCCCAAAATAGCCGAGGATTATCGCAGATTCTTCGGGGTCGCTGCTCTCACCAGAGACAAATACCTCCAAGAGGAGATCATAGCCCTTCACGGTTCGATCGACGATAAGGTCCGTAGGCTTGCTTCTGTGCACGAACGTCTGGAATTGATCCAACTTTCTCCTGGTGCCGGACAGGCTCCACCGCTGTCGAAGGCATCACCATCGGTTGCCAGTGGAAAGGTGTTCGTCGTCCACGGCCATGATGGAGCCGTCCGTGAGGCCGTCGCACGCTTCATAAGCCAACTGGGCTTGATTCCAGTCATCCTCCACGAACAGGCAAGCCAGGGACGCACGATCGTGGAGAAATTGGAGCACCATGGTGACGTTGGCTATGCCGTGGTTCTTCTCACGCCCGATGATGTTGGCGGCACAAGTCCTGACCACCTCCAGCCGAGAGCACGCCAGAACGTAGTCTTTGAACTCGGCTACTTCCTGGGACGCCTGCGACGCGACCGCGTCTGCGCGATCCATCAAGGCGAGCTTGAACTGCCATCAGACTATACAAGTGTCGTCTACATACCATTCGATAGTGGCGGAGGTTGGCGCTTATCCCTGGCTAAGGAGTTAAAGGCTGCTGACTTCGACGTGGACATGAACAAGGCTTTGTGAGGAACATTCAAGAGCCCGCCTGACGTTGTTGAGTTCCTCGCCCACTCCATCAGGCTCGCTTGGACCCATCTCAGCCGGGAGAGGTCTCGCTGGCCTCAGCTTCCATCGAGGGCCGCAGATTGAAACGCACCGCATATCCCTTCTGCGCACTCTGCGCAACGGCTCTTACTTCATCTTGTGCCCTTGACATCCAGAGGGGCATACCCTAGAGTGTTCGCAAAACTAACCCAGCAGCCAGCCGTTCCTATCATTACACACACCGTCAGCCTACAGCATAGCCATTCATGACTTCGGAGGATTTGGAATGTCCGAGGGGCTCCCCTTCAACGCCGAGGCAATCGCAGCAGCATTAGCACACGTCGCAGCCGCCCAGGGAGATGCTGCGTCCGTTGCTGCCCTGGCGGTATCAGTGCCAAATCTGATGCAAACCGGCTATGATAACTGGAATAGTGGCATCTACTATCTAACGCTCTACCTAGAAGTGCCTATCCCATCATACGGCCAGCTCTTTCGCGTGCGTGAGGACATCCAAAAACACCTTTTGGAGGCTCTCAAGCCGATGATTGAGGCCTATCCAGAGTTCCGGGCCACAGATGTCTTCCTCGTACCCGCAGACGAAGCGCCAGCCGATTGGCGCAAGCAGGCGGTAGCCTGGCTATGTGGCGAAGGCGTAACTAATCAGGGCCGTGTTCGTTCGGATAACATCGCGGCACGACAGTACGATGGCCTCCTCTTCCGTTCAGACGAGGAAATCAACCTCTATCGTGCGCTGAAGTCGGCTGGTGTATCCTTTGCTCCCCTGCCGGTCTTCGTGCGCGGGGGCAAGGACTATAGGCGCATTGAGCCGGATTTCATCGTGGTGATAGGTGGGATGGTGGCAGTGATCGAAGTCGATGGCGACACGGTTCACCAAGAATCGCCCGCAGAGGCCCACGCCCGAACCACCATGCTAGTGCACGAAGGGGCTCACGTCGAACGAGTGAAGGCGTCCGACTGCAACACACCTGAGAAGGCGAAGGAATGCGCAGAGAGAGTCCTCGCATCTCTCGCCAAGGTTCGGGCTTCTCGGTAGCATACTCCCTCACCACCTGTTGCAGCGGACGCGAGGCCGCTCATCTCGCGCCCAGTTGGACTATGGCTTTCTATCCGTTAGCCTTTTGGGACTCCATAGTGATGACGACCCCAACCGTTTTCTACGCATGGCAGGCGCAACATCCCGGAAAGTGTAATCGATCTCTTATCGAAAAGGCCTTGGAACTTGCCCTACAGGGCCTCGCGCAAGACAAGGAGGAACCCATCGAGTTCGCGCTGGACCAGGATGCGCGTGGTGTGCTGGGCTCGCCGGAGATCAGTGCAACGATCCTCCAAAAAATCGAAAACAGCTCGATTTTCGTGGCTGACATTACCCCTGTTGGATTGCTCATCAACGATAAAAAGACACCTAATCCGAATGTTCTTTTCGAACTGGGCTTTGCGTGGCACAAGTTGGGAGAGAGCCGCATCATCCTTGTGCTCAACGAAGCGTTTGGTGCACCCGCGGATTTGCCGTTCGACCTCTTAAAGCGGCCACTTGTTCTTTATCGCCGTGATCCCGACGCCTCGGATGGACCGGCCAGCGTCCGCTCGCGCCTTGCTGGTCGCTTTCGATCACTCATCGCTGCGATGGCCCACGATGACCATCTGCGATCTCTGCGCGAGAGAGGCCTGACTGAGACAGACATTGCGCTCTTCAAGGCTGTCTATGAGAAGATGCTGGAGACAGACACAGACATCTGCGGTTACCAAGTGGTCCTTCAAGAGGGAAACAATCTCGGCTTGGAAGCGGAAGAGGTAATCGCTGCAACACAGGTCATGTCGGACCTTGGCCTGTGGAAAGCACCTCAGGTGACAAGTCCATACCGGTTCTCTCACGTGCTCGCGTCAACTCCCGGAATAGAACAATACTGCAAGGCGTTCCTGCCAGATTATACATTGCTGACGACGGATGTCCAGAGACGTATCATCGATGGGCTGTGGCATAGCAAAGAGTTGGCGGCGGCCGTTGAGAAGCCGGAGATTGTGATAGTTCACATTCTACATCTCCTTCAGGAAGACGATTTTGTCAGCATCGGGGAGGATTCTGGCGGCACCTTCGTCTTCGAAGTGAAGCCAAAGCTCATGAGGTTGTTTGGACAGTCGTGATGTGAGAGAGAAGGTGGTGCAGTGCCGAACCACGACAGGCAATCGACGCGCAATAAGCCGCACTCATGCATTTATCGCAAAGCCCCGCCCCCCTTCCGCGCTCGCTGGACCCGGAAGCCGGAGCACCGCAGGACACAGGCGCTTGCAAGCCCTGGTTAAGTACGCTCCTCGCCCACTCGGACGTGCGTCGCGTAGAGCGCCTCCATGATCTTGTTGAACTCCTCTCCCCCGAAGCGGAAGGTTCGGTCAATGTCGTCAACCACATGGACACTCACGAACTGTTCAGGAGTGCGCCCATCACTGAAGAGTCCTAGAAGGGAGATATGAAAGCCGCGGCTCTCGCCTGCCTTGAGTTCACGGCGTGTGTTCAGCTCGTTGGTAAGATAGTCGAGAGGGAAGAACAGCGTGTTCCTGTCCGCAAGCTCTAGGCTGATTTTCCTGATAAAGACCGAGCTAGGGGAGTAGTTCCCCACGCGAATAGCCAAAACAGCCTCTGCCGAACCTGGGCGCACCCCAGCCAGCGCAGCACTGGCCTGGACGCGCACATCAGGCGGGACAGAACTGGGTTTTGCTGTGAGCGCCCCAGGTAGAGCGGTCCGGTAGCGCTTTACCTCTTCTGGTGTGAACCCCTTCGACTGACTCGGACGGCTGTCGTACTGGTCGTGGTGCTCCAGGCAGAGGAAGGCAAGATTCTCGGGATCACTATTCGAGGGATCACGATCCAAGTGCGCAATTTGTCCTTTCTTCTCGCTTAGGTCATGCCGAAGAGCGACGCAGATGCAACATCGCCGTTTCGAGGTTTCTAGCACCTGCGCAACTACATTGCCTGGAATCTTCCTGCGCGCTCTCACTTCAATTCCCCCGCTGGACTTCTAACGTCTGTTATCACTAATCTCAGGGCATCACCACAACAGGATTGTATTCCTGCCTCGACAGGAAATCAACAACCTAAACCCCTCGAAGACTCGCTCCTCCCGGTGCGCCCTCGCTCATCTATCGCAAAGACTCGCCCCTTTGCACGCCTCTTCAGACCCTGTTACACTGGAGGTGCAGTATGTGCCAGTCACCTCGCTCCCTCTTTTGGTGTGCTTATTCCTGTCCAGACCAACAGGGCAGCCGTGGAGGACAAGCCATGGCGACACATACCGTCACCATCAATCGCGCCCCTGTCCTAACCCTCTGGGCGGCAGTGGTCGCCGAGCGCCTGGGCTACGACCATGAGGCCGCGCTGACCCTTGGCAAGGCCGTAGCCGGGCTCAACGCCCAATCGAAAGGGAGGCGACTGGGGATTTTCGAGGAGTCAAAAGGCCCACAAGAGGAAGGGGAACCGAAAATACGGCATCCGGGCGAGCAATTTCTGGTGAGCCTGTTGAATCGGCGGGTGCCGGTCATCAGTACGGACCAAGGCGTGCGAGCCACGGTCAAAGGTCAACCGATCGATCCAGCCAGCGTCAAGCACTACTTGGCACAGAAGTTCGGTCACGAGCTGGCCGACGCGCGGGCCGCGATGGAAGCGTTGGCGAAGTCATACTCACCAGACCAACTGGCGGTTCAAGCCTACGGGCTGTACGAGCAATTTCGCCCTAATATACCCGAAGGGAAAAAAGGCTGGGGAGCCGCAGGACAACTGGACCTCGACCACATCCGTTTGCTGGGCGAAGAAAAATAGCCCTTGCAAGGCTCGCCCGCCTCTCTATAGCAAAGACTCGCAACCCCTTCCGCACTCGCTGCGCCCGGAAGCCGGAGCGCAGCGTAGGCTGTAAGGCGCCGGCTCCATGCCCTGGTTGGGCGTCTTCGCTTCATCGGGGCGACTTCATTGGAATGACGTTGCCCTTAATCGTGGCTACCTCATTGGGCTCAGCCTTTCTCAAAAAGCTCGGCGAGACATTCCAACGCTGGCCTTCATCTGTGATCACCGTAACGGTCTTCTTGTTGTATTTCACCAACATGCCAGTGACCGGTGGCCGGCCCTCTGGGGTGAATGTCACGCGCTCCCCGATACTGAACGCCAGCATCGTGCCGTGAGCCCGCATCTGCTCCAGAAAACGGAGCCTTTCAACGATTTTGTGGTGAAGCTCGATCAGTTCCGGTTCTGTGAGTTTGTCAATGTCAATGTTCACGACTTCCTCGAACTGGCTACGACGCATCCGGCGGCAAATTGACTTTCATGACGCCCAACGCTGCGGCTCAGCCGCGCCTGGAAGCAGGAGCGACGTAGGAACGGACGCTGTAGGTAGTCGGGTCCATCCCCTGCTTATGGTGGATATGGTGGTCGTGCCACCGCTACAAGTCTTGGAGTTGAAGCCCTGTACGCTTGGCAATCCGGGCGAGCATGCATGGACCGATCTCTTCCACGTCGTGGAAGGCAAAGATGAAGTCCGGCCATCCGGGGCGTGAGAGGACTCGACGGGACCCATCCTACCGTTTGATACGCCAGCCCATACGCAGCAGCGCCGCCAGGACGCGTCTCGCTCGCGTGCAGGACCAGGCACTCATGCGGCCGCGAAGGAAATACTCACGAGGTCTGGGCCAGCTTCGCCATGGTAGAGACGGCCCGCCACAACCCGGAGTGCCAGCGCTTGAACCTTGGCCTTCGCTTCCGCAGGACTCTGGCCATACGTCAGGACGCCAGGCAGTTCAAGGACTTCAGTGATCCAGCGGCCGTCCTCTTCCTGCTCGATTTCCACAGTGAAGGTCATCGGAACCCTCCGTTTCTCCCCTCCCCGATCATTCTACGCTCTCCCTTACGTGGAGGGTAGTCCCTGCTACAAAGGCACCTAGGGGGGCGTGTAACCGGCACCATGAGCAGGAGCGCAGCGGACGCTGTGGGGCGTCGGCTGCATGCCATGGTTGGCTGGTCCATGGATTAGTGCGAAACCTACAGCTCGGGATTCCCCTTCAGCAGCCGTTCGGTGCGTGGCACACCACAAAGCGCCGTGTCTCCGTATGGAGCGCCACAAGCGCGCCTTGGCTCAGCGAACGGACCTCCTCTCAACGGCTGATGCCGACAGCACAAGGACGGCTCTCGATGACCCGACGGTCGGCTTCCGTTGTCACGCCTTCGGCTCAATCACCTCACCGATTCGCCGGATCGGTGTCCCTCGCACCTGCAGGCCAGCTCCACCCATCGCCTGTTGCAACTGCGGCATCAAGGCCGCGTCGGCTGTCTCAGCATCCTCCCTGGTGTCCCAGATGCTCAACGAGCCAACCTCACCGGCCCCTGCATCAGCCTCGAAAAACGTGACGCTCTTGAATCCTCTCTGTGCCCTGAAGATGGGAGCAAAGCGATCGGCCAGCCTCTCCACCTCCGAGCGCTTGCCGCTTCCGACCGAGAACATGTTCAAGCGGATGTACATCGCTTGTCCTCCGTTCCCTGGTTGACTGACAAAAGTGAGGCGAGCCCTCCCCCCCTCAGATCGGTTTATACTCTCTTTGGGACAACCGTTTTCCAAGGAGGGTAGACATGGATGGCACGCCTCGTCTCTATAATACGC
>Ga0137404_10001681_pt1 | contig 14532 bp, 16 predicted proteins | sample CZOMad2_1_16fung_FD_108285 | JGI IMG/M metagenome (GOLD analysis project Ga0137404, IMG submission 108285) | Vadose zone soil fungal communities from Angelo Coast Range Reserve, California, USA - CZOMad2_1_16fungal (Illumina Assembly) | ecosystem: Environmental > Terrestrial > Soil > Vadose...
CGAGCGGCTCTCCGCCGAGCTCGGCGTCGAGCTGTGGGTCAAGCGCGACGACCTCACCGGGCTGCTGGAGACCGGCAACAAGATCCGCAAGCTGGAGTTCCTCGTCGGCGAGGCGCTCGCTCAAAACGCCGACACCCTGATCACGTGCGGCACGCTGCAATCCAACTGCTGCCGGTGCGTGGCCGCGGTGTGCGCCCGGCTCGGCCTGCGCGCGGTGCTGGCGCTCAAGGGCGCGCAGCCCGGCGAGTACGACGGCAATCTGCTGCTCGACCGGCTGCTCGGCGCCGACATCCGCTACTGCAGCGACGCGGAGTGGGCGACGATCGACGAGACGCTGCATGACATCGCCGCGCGCGAGCGCGCGCGGGGCCGGACGCCCTACATCATCCCGGAGAGCGGCGCCACCGTCGTCGGCGCGCTCGGGTACCTGGCGTGCGGCCAGGAGATCGCGCAGCAAGTGCGTCACGGCGCGCCCGAGTTCGACACCATCGCCATCACCGACTTCAGCGGCGGCAGCCAGGCCGGCCTCCTGATGGCCAAGCAGCTCACGGGCCTGCGCGCCGAGATCGTCGGCGTGCCCATCGCCTGGGAGGGCGCGCGCGTGCGCGCGTACGTCACCGACGTGATCGAGCGCGCGCGCAGCCGCTTTGGCCTCGCCGTGCGGCCGCCGGCGGAAGTGCGTCTGCTCGACGGCTACCAGGGCGTCGGGCGCGCGGCCGTCCGGAAGGACGAGCTCGACACCATGCTGAAATTGGCGCGGCTCGAGGGCATCGTGCTCGACCCCGTGTACACCGCCAAGGCCTTCACCGGACTCCTCGACACGCTCCGGCGCGACGTGCGCGCGCTGGGGCGTCGCGTCTGCTTCGTGCATACCGGCGGCGTGTTCAGCGTCTTCCCGTATCGCGCGGCGCTCAGCCGCCTCGTCGACGGAGACGGTCTGGTAGAATCCTAGCCCCATGCCCGAACTGAGGCTCCGGGGCGGCGAGGTCGACGGCCTTGCGCTGAACTACCTCGTCGAAGGCCGCGGTCCCGCGGTCGTCCTCGTGCATGGCCTCGGCGGCTTCGCGGAGTCCTGGCGCCACAACGTCCCCTCGCTCGCCGCGCGTGCCACCGTCTACGCGGTGGACCTGCCGGGCTTCGGACGCTCCGGCAAGCCGTCGGCCGGGTACTCGCTCGCGTACTTCGCTCGCGCGCTCTACGCCTTCCTCGACGCGGTCGGCGTCACGCAGGTCTCGCTCGTCGGCCACTCGCTCGGCGCGGCGATCGCGGTGACCTACGCGCTCACGCACCCCGCGCGCGTCGAGCGGCTGGCGCTGCTCTCGGGCTGCGTACCCGGCTTCGGCTGGCGGCCGGGCTGGCACGCGCGGCTGATAGCGACGCCGGGCGTCGGCGAGGCGTTGGCCCTCTGCGGCTGCGCGCGGCTCTACCGCTCGGCCATCGCCAAGTGTTTCCACGCGCCGCTCGATGACGAGGTGGCGTTCCTGGTCGGCTGGGAGTACGCCACGCGCACGACGGCGGCGGCGCGCGCGGCGTGGCTGGCCACCGTGCGCTCGCTCTCGACCGACTTCGTCGAGCGCCGCGCCGACTACCGGCGCGCCATCGCCACGCTCGACCTGCCCGTTCTCCTCGTCCACGGCCGCCAGGATCCCGCCGTTGCCGCCGCCCACTGCGCGGAGACGGCCGAGGGCTTCGCGCGCGCTACCGTGCGCTGGCTCGACGCGTGCGGCCATTTCCCCCACATCGAGCACGCGCAGGTCGTGAACGGCTGGCTCGCCGACTTCCTCGTCGGCCGGCCTGCGCCGCGCTGATGAGCGGGAGCCGCATACCCCCAGGGGCGCACCCCCAGGGAGGGCCAAGCAAGTGAGCGAGATCACGCCGACGGAGTTGAAAGCGCGCCTCGACCGGAACGACCGGCCCCTGCTGCTCGACGTGCGGCAGGACTGGGAGACGAAGCTGTGCCGCCTCGAGAACGCCGTCCACATCCCGATCGAGGAGATCGAGCTGCGGACCGAGGAGCTGAACCCGGCCGACGAGATCGTCGTCTATTGCCACCAGGGCGTGCGCAGCGCGGCCGTCGCGCAGTACCTGCGCGAGCAGCACGGGTTCAAGAACGTGAAGAACCTCGCCGGCGGCCTGGATTCCTGGGCGCGCACCGTCGATCCGACGATGCGCCGGTACTGATGGCCGATTCCTCGCTCGCCGTCGAGCGGCGTGGCGACGTCGTCTGGTGCGCGCTCGACCGGCCGCCGCTGAATCTCCTCGAGGGCGGGCTCATCGCCGCCCTGCGCACGACCTTCGGCGCGCTGGCGCGCGACGCCTCGATCCGCGCCGCGGTGGTGATGGGGCGGGGGCGCGCGTTCACCGCCGGCATGGACGTCAACGTGCTGCGCGGCCTGGACACGACCTCGGCGCGATCGCTGATCTCGGACCTCTGCGCCGCCATCGACGCCGTCCACCGCGCCCCGTTCCCCGTGCTGGCCGCCGTGCACGGCGCCTGTCTCGGCGCCGGCTTCGAGCTGGCGCTCGCGTGCGACCTGCGCGTGGCCGCCGCCGGCGCGTCGTTCGGCCTGCCGGAGGTCCGCGTGGGCGTGCCGTCGGTGATCCAGGCGGCCCTGCTGCCGCCGCTGATCGGCCCCGGCCGCGCGGCGGAGATGCTGCTGCTCGGCACGCCGGTGGACGCTTCGCGCGCGCTCGCGTGGGGACTGGTCAACCGCGTCGCGGAGCCCGCCGCCCTCGCGACGGCGGTGAACGAGACGCTCGCCGCCCTGCTCGCGTGCGCGCCGGGCGCCGTTCGCGCGCAGAAGGCGCTCATGATCCGCTGGCGCGAGACGGACCTGCCGTCGGCGGTGCGCGCGGGGATCGACGCCTTCGCCGCGTGCTATGCCGGCGACGAGCCGCGCGAGGGCGCCGCCGCCTTCCTGGAAAAGCGCGACCCACGTTTCGAAGGCCGGGCGCGGTGACCGTGCGCACGATCACCATCGACTTCTGGGGTACGCTCCTCTTCGACCCTCCCTCCAGCGACAATCGCTACAAGATGCGCCGCATGAGGGACTTCGAGACGATCCTCGCGGGCGCCGGCGTGCGCGCCTCGGCGGCGGCGCTCGATCGCGCCTACGAGGAATCCGCCTCGCACCTCGGCCGCATCTGGGCCAAGCACCGCGACGTGCCGGTGGAGGACCACGTGCGCGCGATCGTGAGCGGCATCGACCGCGGGCTCGCCGCGCGGCTGCCCGGCGACGTCCTGGCCGCGCTCGTCGATGCCTACTCGCGGCCGATTCTGATGGTGCCGCCGGCGGTCGACGACGGCGCGCTCAAGGCGCTGCGGACGCTCTGCGACCGCGGCTACACCCTCGCGGTGGTCTCGAACACGATGCGCACGCCCGGCGTGACGCTGCGCCGTGTGCTCGAGCGCTATGGCCTGCTCGGCTGCTTCGCCCACACGGCGTTCTCCGACGAGACGCGCGTGCGCAAGCCCGATCCCGAGATCTTCCTCGGCGCGCTGCGCGCGCTGGGCGCCGAGCCCGCTCGCGCCATCCACGTGGGCGACGACGCCATCCTGGACGTCGAGGGGGCGCGCGCGGCGGGCATGCGCGTGGTGCAGGTGACCAGCGCCTCACTCAAGGCGCTCGGCGCGCGGCGCCCCGACGCCGTGGTGCCGAGCCTGGCCGCGCTGCCAGAGGCGATCGCCCGCCTCGATCCCGTCGGCTGACGGGCCGTCCGAGCCGCAAAACGCCGCAGTGGGGAAATCTTTTCCCAGATCGCGTGGCGATTGCTTGACGCCGTGGCATCAGTATGTGTACGAATGAGTTCTAGGTCTCGCCGAATGAACGCCAGCGTCCAGCGGACGTCGAAGCTTGCCGATCTGCGGGGGTTCATGATCCTTGTCCTCGAGGACGACCCCGACACCCTCGAGCTGCTGCGCGCGATCCTCAGCGCGTGCGGCGCGCGGGTGCTCTTGGCCGACTCGGTCCAGCACGCCCGCGGTTACCTGCACACGCTCCGTCCCGACCTCGTCGTCTCGGACCTGGCGTTGCCGACGGAAGACGGTCTCGCCTTCCTGCGCTGGCTGCGCGGGCTGCGGGATCCCGTCGTCGCGCGTATTCCCGTCGTCGCCGTCACGGCGTTCTACGAGGACTATCCGCCGACGCGGGCGACCGACTTCGCCGCGTACTTCCGGAAGCCGATCCCCATCGACGAGTTCTGCCGGACGGTGGCCGACCTCCTCGGCCCCGTGCGCGAGCGCGTGTAGGCCTGCAAAACACGAACGCCGCCGGACGAGCCGACGGCGCGCGTGGGGAGCGAGCGGTCTTAGCGCCGGCGCAGGTAACGCGCGCCGAGCAGACCGAGGCCGACAGCGAACAGAGCGAGGGGCTCCGAGGTGACCGCGACCGAGCCGCCGGTCGAGTCGCTCGCAGCCGAGCTCGAACTGCCGCTGGACGAAGCCGCTTGATCGTGGCCACCGCCACCACCGAACGCGAACGCCGGCGAGGCGGAGAGCGCCAGAACGAGACCGAGTACCGGGATCATCGTGAAACGCATGGGGGTTCGAACCTCCTTTCCATGCCCGTTGTGATACTCAAGGCACATGCCGAACCTCTAACTGGCTGGAAAGACAGCGATCGCACCGGGACCACATCGCAGACACCTGCAGCGCGGACCGGAGAGGTTGCAGCGCAGTGCCAACATCACTGGAGCCCGGTGCGTTCTGACGGAGGGTTCTTGCGAGGTGTGAGGAGCGTCCATTACCATGGGCGCCGGTATGGACGTCGCCGAGCTGCGCGCCAAGATTCGCGACATCAAGGACTTTCCGACCGAGGGGATCCTCTTCAAGGACATCACCACGCTCCTGAAGGACGGGCCCGCCTTCCGGGCGGTCGTTGACATGCTGGCCGAGCGCTACGCCAGCGAGCGGGTGGACGTCGTCGTCGGGATCGAGTCGCGGGGATTCATCTTCGCCGGCGCGGTCGCTCATCAGCTCGGGGCCGGCTTCGTCCCCGTCCGCAAGCTCGGCAAGCTTCCCGGCAAGACCATCGAGGTGGAATACGAGCTGGAGTACGGCCGCGACGCGCTGGCCGTCCACGAGGACGCCGTCAAGCCGGGGCAGCGGGTGCTGGCGGTGGACGACCTGCTGGCCACCGGCGGGACGATGGCGGCGACGCTGCGCCTGGTCCAGCAGCTCGGCGGCAAGGTCGTGGGCGTGGCGTTCATGATCGAGCTGGCCTTCCTGAAGGGCCGCGAGAAATTGAAGGACTACCCGCTACACTCGTTGATCGTGTATGAATAGACGCATGAGGCCGACCACGGTGCTCACTGCCGCGCTGCTGGCCGCGCTCGCCGCGACCGGCGTCGCCGCCGCCGAGGAGCTGAAGACGCCGATCCGCGCGTCGATGTTCCTCGACCTCACGGCGCCGCGCGCGCAGAGCCGCGACACCGCCTACCAGGAGTCCTTGCGTGCCGAAGGGCCGGCGCCCCTGCGCCGCGGGCTCGGCGAGGTCCAGGAGGACGGCAGCGTCCGCTACGGCGATGTCTCGGTCAGCGTCCGCAATCCCTGCCCGCCCGGCGCCGTGCATTACGAGCCCGCGCCGCTGCCCGGCCGCCGCTCGAAGTAGCGCCGCGCGAACTCGAACGCCACAGGAAGGATTCATGGCCATCAAGAAGGTCGGTGTGATCGGCTGCGGTCTCATGGGTTCCGGCATCGTGCAGATCGCGGCGCAGGCCGGCTTCGACGTGCTGTTCGTCGAGGCCAACGACGAGCTCGTCAAGCGCGGCCTCGAGCGGCTGCGCCAGACGCTCGAGGGCCTCGTGGCCAAGGGCAAGCTCGAGGCGAAGGCGAAGGACGAGACGCTGGGGCGCATCGCCGGCACCACGCGGGTGGAGGACCTCAAGGCCTCCGATCTCGTCGTGGAGGCGATGACCGAGAACCAGGCCCTCAAGAACGAGACGTTCGCCAAGCTCGACCGGATCTGTCCGCCGCACGCGATCCTCGCCTCCAACACGTCGTCGTGCAACGTGACGGCGATGGCGGCGGCCACCAAGCGGCCGGGGCAGGTGCTCGGCGTGCACTTCTTCAACCCGGTGCCGCTCATGAAGCTGGTCGAGGTCGTGCGCACGATCCTCACCGACGAGGCGAGCGTGAAGACGGTCACCGAGTGGGCGCGGGCTGTCGGCAAAACGCCGGTGCAGGCGAAGGATTCGACCGCCTTCATCGTCAACCGGCTGCTGGTGCCTTACCTGCTCGACGCGATCCGCGTGTACGAGGGCGGCCTCGCCACGCTCGAGGACATCGACACGGCGATGAAGCTCGGCTGCGGCCATCCGATGGGGCCGTTCACGCTGCTCGACCTCGTCGGCCTCGACACGACCATGTACGTCGCCGAGGTGATGTTCGAGGAGTTCCGCGAGCCGCGCTACGCGCCGCCGCCGCTGCTCAAGCGCATGGTCATGGCCGGCCACCTGGGCCGCAAGACCGGGCGCGGCTTCTACACGTACGACGGCACGTAGCGCTCAGCGGCGGCGTTGCCGCGCCGCCACGGCCGCCGTCGCCGCGCCGAGCACGATCAGCGGCACGCCGAGCCAGTAGCGCTGGCGCTCGCGCACCTTCGCGCGCAGCGTGCGCAGCACCATCCGATCGCCCGCCACCAGCTCCTCGCGGCCCAGCGTGAACTGGCGCAGCCGCGCGCGCTGCTCCGCGTCGGCGGCCCGCGTGCCCCAGGCCACGTCCGCCTGACGCGCGCGCAGCGCCGCGACCTCACGGGCGCCGCGCGCGATGGCGTCCCGCGCGTCGGCCGCGACCCCGTGCTCGCGCGCGGACAGGAAGGCGTCCTGCACGGACGGCAGCGCGCCCTCGAGCGCGTCGAGCCACAGGTGATCCGCGCGCGGGAACGCGGCGAGCGCGGCGCCGGCCAGCGCCGCGGCGACGCCGAGCGCGGCCATCGCGGCCAGCGCGGCGCGGCGGCCGCCGCGCACCAGCCGTCGCCCGCCGAGCCCCACGCCCAGGGCCGCGAGCAGCGCGCCGAGCGTGGCCACCACCGAGGCGCCGGTCGGCAGGTCCCAGTAGAACGACGCGGCGATGCCGGCGACGCTGCCGAGCACGCCGCCGACCCAGCCGATGGCCAGCCGCCGCCCGGGGGTGTGCGCGAGCAGCGCGCCGGCGACCGCCGGCACGATCAGGTACGCGAACACCAGCAGCACGCCGGCCACGCGCACCGAGCTCGTGACGACGAGGCCGAACACGAGATAGAAGCCGAAGTCCCAGAGGCGCGCGTGGCGCAGCGGGCCGCCGAACGAGAGGGCGGCCAGCGGCCGGCGCGCGAGCCAGCACGCGCCGCCGACGCCGGCGTAGAGCGCGGCCAGCCGGCCCACGTCGTCGCCGGTGACGCCGAGCAGGCTGCCGACGAGCAGCGCCTTGACCTGCTCGCCGCCGAGCGGCACGCGCTCCAGCAGCAGCACGGTGAGCGCCGCCGCCACGGCGTAGACGATGCCGATCACGGCCTCGGACGGGATGGTGGCGCGCGCGAGGCCCGGCCGATCGCGCAGGGCGGCCAGCAGCGCGGCGCCGCCGGCGGTGAAGACGAGCGCGTACCAGTAGGCGCCGGCGCCCTGCGGCGCGTGGCCGGCCAGCAGCGCGACGGTCGCGCCGAGCGCGGCGACCTGAGCGAGAGCGAGATCGACGAAGATCACGCCGCGCGCCAGCACGTGCAGCCCGAGCCAGGCATGGATGCCGGCGAGCACGAGCGCCGCCGCCAGCGGCCAGCCGAGGAGCTCCAGCGTCATTATGGGCGGGGCACCCTGGCAGGGTTCCCCGCCTCCCCTCCGAGCGCGCGCGCGAGCCGTTCGACGTTGACGTCGAAGAGCGTGATGTAGTCCGTCGCGTCCGGCTCGGCCCCGACCGAGGGCGCCAGCGTGGCCACGCGGGCGCCCGTCGCGCCCGCCAGCCGCCGCACGATCGCCGGCGACGCGCCCGGTTCGGCCACGATCACGCGCACGCCGGCGGCCCGCATGCGCTCGATGAGCCGGGCGAGGTGCGCGGGGGACGACGGCACGCCGGGCTTCTCCTCGACGGCGCCCGTGATCGCGAGGTCGAAGCGGCGCGCGAAGTACGGCCACGTGTCGTGCACGACGACGAGGCGGGCGCCGGCGAACGGCACCAGCCGCCGGCGCCAGCGCGCGAGCCCGGCATCGAGCCGGGCGAGGAAGCGCGCGCGGTTGGCCTCGAAGACGGCGCGATCCTCGGGGCGTGCGGCCACGAGCGCCTCGAGGATCCGCGCGGTGATCGGCCGCGCGTTCTCGGGATCGAGCCAGTAGTGCGGGTTGCCGTAAGCGTGCAGGTGAGGCCGCGCGTCCGCTGACAGCCGCGGCACATCGGAGTCGAGCACGACGACCGCGCGCGAGACGTCGACGTCGCGCGGCGTGATCCCCGCCGCCGCCACCGCGCGGGGCAGCCACGGCTCGTGGTCGAGGCCGATGCGGACGAGCAGGGCCGCGGACTTCAGGAGCGCGACCTGGCGCGGCACGATCTCGCGCGCGTGCGGATCCTGGCGAGGATCGGTCAGGCTCTCCACGCGGACCCGGTCGGCGCCGACGGCGGCGACGAGATCGCGAAGATCGGTGCTCGTGGCGGCGACGGACAGCGTCGCCGCCACGAGGATCGCGGCGAGCACCTACTTCTTGACGAAGATGTTCTTCGGGATCATGCAGTGCACACCCTTGCGGATGTCCACCACCTGGGTGACGCGGCAGTCGCCGACCATCGACGTGAGCGCGTACGCCTCGTCGCGGCTCAGCGGGACCATCTTCTGCCCGGCGAGCAGGTTCACCGCTTCCCGCGTGGCGATCTTCATCGCCTCGTTCAGGTCCTCGTCGAAGCCCATGGCGATCCAGTGCGTGGCCGTCTCGGCGCGCGGCCACTCCAGCTTCATGTCCTTGCGTACGATCGGCTGGATGACGATCTCGCGGTAGGCGCACTCGAGCGCCGTCAGGTTTACCTCGCCGTTGCCCTGGCGGCAGTGCGAGTCGCCCGTCCAGATCAGCGCGCCCTTCACGAAGACGGGCAGGTACAGCGTCGAGCCGGCTTGCAGCTCGTTGAGGTCCATGTTCGAGCCGTTCTTCCACGGCCGCAGCGTGCTCGTGCGGCCCTTGGCATCCTTGATGGGAGGGCCCGCCTTCTCCTTGGGCTCGTTGGGATCGGGGCCAACGGCGATCGTGCCCGGGAACGGCTGCAGATCGATGACGATGCCCGGTTTGAACTCCGCCTGCTTCTTCTCCCAGTCGAGGTAGTAGTAGCGGATGAAGCCCTGCGGGAACTCGGGCGCGAGCTGGCCGACGGTGGGGAACTGGGAGCCGGGCAGATGAAAGTTCGTGGCGAACGCCTTCGGGACGATCCGAACGATCCGGATCTCGAGCGAGTCGCCGGGCTCCGCGCCGTTGACGTAGATCGGGCCGGTGACGGAATGCGGGCCGCCGCCGGGGTTCGCGAGCCGCAGCTTCACGATGTCGTCCATCGTCGTGCCGGGCTGGACGGCGTTGTGGGCGTGCATCATCGTCTCGATCGCGACCGTGTCGCCCGAGTTGACGGTGAGCTTCGGCGGCTCCTTCGGGTCGAGCCAGCCCCACTGCGTGGTCTCCAGCGTGGCCGGGAGGACGTAGTACTTGCCGCCCGAGCCGGAGACGGACACCGCGCGGTCGCGCTTGGACTCGTCCATCGGAGCGAGCTGATAGGGCTGCTGCGCGACGGCGTAGAAGCCGGCGGCGAGCAGCACGGCGGCGACGGTGAGCGTGGCGACGACGCGTTTCTTCGTCCTGAGCGGCGGCATCCTGGCCTCCTTGTCGAAAGAAACCTCCAACCGCGCGAAGGGCCGTCATCATGGGCCACGGTTTGAAGGACCGTCAAGAGGGGAGATAATCGCGGCATGCGTGACGCGTTCTGGCTTGGTGAAGACGAGCGGCAGACCCGCGAGCTGGCGAGGACGCTGGCCCGCGAGCGCATCGCGCCGCGCGCCGCGCAGGTGGACGAGACGGAGTCGTACCCCGCCGAGCAGCTGCGCCTCCTCGGCGATCAGGGGCTGATGGGTCTCTACGTGCCGGAGGCGTACGGCGGCGCCGGGCTCGGCGCGCTGGCGTTTTGCCTCGCTGTGGAGGAGATCGCGTGGGCCTGCGCGTCGACGGCCGTGATCTACCTCGTGCAGTATGCGGCCGGCTATCCACTCGTCTCGCACGGCACCGAGGCCCAGAAGCGCCGCTACCTGCCGCGGCTGGCCTCGGGCGAGATCACCTGCGCGCTGTCGATCTCGGAGCCCGGCGCGGGATCCGACGCCGGCAGCATGACGACGACGGCCGTGCGCCGCGGCGACCGCTACGTGCTCAACGGCACCAAGATGTGGGTGACCAACGGCTCGCACGCCTCGGTGGTGACGCTCTTCGCCACCGTCGACCGCGGGAGCGGCCACAAGGGCGTGACGGCGTTTCTCGTGGAGCCGACGTTTCCCGGCTTCGCCCTCGGCAAGCTCGAGCGCAAACTGGGTATCCGCGGCTCGCCCACCGTCGCCATCCACCTCGCGGATTGCGAGGTCCCCGTGGAGAATCGGCTCGGCGGCGAGGGCGAGGGTTTCCGCGTCGCGCTGGGCGCGCTCGACCGCTCGCGGCCGGCCGTGGGCGCGCAGGCCGTGGGCATCGCCCAGGCCGCGCTCGATGCCGCGGTCGGCTACGCGAAGGAGCGGCGCCAGTTCGGCCAGCCCATCGCCGCCTTCCAGGGCATCCAGTTCATGCTCGCGGACATGGCGATGGTCGTGCACGCGTCGCGACTCATGGTCCATCACGCGGCTGCGCTCGTCGATCGCGGCGCCACCGCGACCTCGATGGAGTCGTCGATGGCGAAGTGTTTCGCGAGCGACGCGGCGATGAAGGTCACCACCGACGCTGTGCAGGTGTTCGGCGGCTACGGCTACACGCGCGAGTATCCCGTCGAGCGCTTCATGCGTGACGCGAAGATCACGCAAATCTACGAAGGCACGAACCAGATCCAGCGCACGGTGATCGCGCGCGAGCTCGGCGCGCCGCGCCCGTTGTAGAACCTCCACGCATTCCGCGCGCCGGCAGGTGGCACCGCGCCTGCAACTCCCCTGCGCGGGTGATCACTCGCCCGCAACCAACACACAGGGGGTTCTGGAATGAAGCATCGTTATGTTTCGATCGCGGCAGCTTCGGTGGCGGCGCTCGTCGTGGGGGCCGGCCCCGCAATCGCGCAGAACACGACCACCAGTCCGAACGTGAACCCGAACATCGGGATCGGCGCGAACCCGAGCGTCGGCGTCGACGTGAACACGAACACGAACGCGAGTGGCCAGTCCAATGCTCCGGACACGCAGAGCCCGAGCGCGAGCCCGAGCGGCAGCGCGACCGGCTCCGGCGGCGTGAGCACGGACACCACCACGCAGACGCCGTCGGCCAGCCCGCCGCTGGGTGACGACAAGGCGAAGCAGGACGACACGGACCGCGACCGGATGAAGGACCAGGAGAAGATCGACAAGAAGACCGGTCTGGATCGCGCCGACGAGGCGGCCGGCTCGCACGGTCAGCAGGGACGCACCCGCTGAAGGTGGGGGGCCCCGATATGGCCCCCCACGCCCCCCCCCCACGCTCAGGGCGCCCCGGCAAAGCCGGGGCGCCCTTCGATTGCGGCCTATTTCGATCGCCCGCCTATCATTTCGGGGCCCCCACTTATACTGTCCGGGTGGAGGCCGAGCGCGCGCTCGAGGAATTCCTCACCACCCTCAGCGCCGAGCGCAACGCGTCCCGCAACACCCTCGACGCCTACCGCCGCGACGTCCGCGACTTCCTCCGCGTGCTCGGGTCGCGCCGTCGGGCGCTCGACGCCGCGCGCCGCGACGACGTGCTCGCGTGGATGGAGCGCCAGCGCCGCGCAGGCCGCAAGCCGGCCACGATCGCGCGCCGACTCGCCGCGCTGCGCGGACTCTACGCCCACCTCGTGCGCGAGGGCGCCATCGCCGAGAACCCGACCGAGCACGTCGAGCAGCCTCGCCGGTCGCGGCCGCTGCCGCGCACGCTCTCGCGTGCGGCGGTGACCGCGCTCGTCGAGGCGCCGGACGTCGCCACGCCGCGCGGGGTGCGCGACCGCGCGCTGCTGGAGCTGCTCTACGCCAGCGGCCTGCGCGCGACGGAAGCGCTCACGCTGCGCGTGGCGGACGTCAACCGCAGCGCCAGCTACGTGCAGTGCACCGGCAAGGGACGCAAGGAGCGTCTGGTCCCCGTCGGCGGCGAGGCGCTGGCGTGGGTGGACCGCTACCTCACCGAGGCGCGTCCCCGTCTCGCCGCCGCGCGCCGCGCTTCGTCGCTGCTCTTCGTCGGGCCGCGGGGCCGCCCGCTCACCCGGCAGTCGCTCTGGCAGATCGTGCTGCGCGCGGCGCGCCGGGCGGGGCTGCGCCAGCGCGTCTCGCCGCACACGCTGCGGCACTGCTTCGCGAGCCACCTGCTGGAGGGCGGCGCGGATCTGCGCGCCGTACAGATGATGCTGGGCCACGCCGACATCTCGACGACCCAGATCTATACCCACTTGCCTTCGGCGGCCCTGCGCAGGATGTACGATCGATTTCATCCGCGCGCTTGACCGCGCCGGCGGCGCCGCGTCAGCGCAGGGAGTAGGAGTGTAGCTCCTCGATACGCTCGCCGTCGCCGATGAGCCGCCGCTCGCGGATCCACGTGCGCGGCTCGATCGCCCACCACGTCTCGCGAACGACCGCGCCCGTCAGGCGCGCTTCCTCCGTGGCGGCGCAGCGCAGGAAGATGCGTCGGCCAGAACGTCCGGCGCCGTCCTGCCAGTCGGCATTCAGATCCCACGTGGCGCCGACACGGAGCGGCCACGGGTGGCCGATGGGAGGCGAGTAACGCGCGATGAGCCGGCCGTCGACCGTGTGCTCGGAGTGGAGGCGGGCAGTGTCCGCCTGGAGCGTGAGCTTGCGGCCGCCCTCGTCGAGCACGAAGTGGCGCACACCGTCGATGGTCTCGTCGCCGAGGACGCGGCTATCGTACGTGCCGTCGCCCCCGGGCCCGCGCCAGCGGAACCGCCACGCGTCGCCGACGGACCAGGCGGCCACCGGCGCCGCCCACACCCGGGTCGAGGTGCCGGTGACGCGCGGCGGCGGGGCCGGACGCCCGGTGTCGAGTACGATGCGGCTGCGCTCGCGCTCGATGGACACGCGGAAGTGACGAAGGAAGTTCTGGCCGAGCAACCCGTCACCGGGCCCGGCGCGCTCGCTGACGGCGACATCGAGGTCCTCGACCGTCATGTCGCCGACCCGGAGCGACGCGATCCGCACGATCTGCCGCGGGACGACGCGTCCATCGGCGAGCCGGAGATCGACATGCGGCGCGTCGGCGGGAATCGCGAGCCCGACCGCCTTGAGGACCTCTGGCGCCAGGACCGTCAGCGACGCCCCCGTGTCGACGATGAGGCGCCCGTGGACGCTCCCGTTGACGACGATGGGCGCCAGGATCATGTCGCGCTCGACATCTACCCGCACGATCGCATGGGTCGGCGCCGTCGCCGCCAGCCGGCCCGAGGGGTCGGGCCGGCGCCGCTCGACCTCCGCGCGGACACACTCGCTGAAGCCAAAGTAATCGGCGAAGCCCTGGCGCTTGGTGGTGACCTTGAGCTTGCCGGAGACGTCGTCCCACCGGTACTGGAGGTCGGGGAAATTCTTGCCGCAGACCGCGGCGGCCTCGGTGGTGCGCCGGCGCGCGGCCTCGTCGACGGGCGCGCTCGTCGCGCAGGCGGCCAGGATCGCTGCCGTCGCGGCTGCGCCGAGGACCGTCCATCGCTCACGCATGAGACTCGACCAAGATTTTAGCGTGACTATTGACCGGTTGGCGCACGGGTGCTATCTGTCTAGACAACTTTTGACCTTCCGGGAGGCCGGCGTGAACTATCGTCCTGGCATTCCGCGGTATCTCCAGATCGCCGACGCCATCCGGCGAGACCTGCGCGGCGAGGGCGAGCGCATCGCCTCCGAGCACAGCCTCTGCGCCCGCTTCGAGGTGAGCCGGCCCACCGTGCGCCAGGCCCTCGACGTCCTGGTGCAGGAGGGACGGCTCTATCGACACGCGGGGCGCGGGACCTTCAGCACCGCCGCCGCCGGCAGCGATCCGCGGCTGCGGGTGATCGGCTCGATCGACGATCTGATCGCGCTGGGCGACGAGACGTGGCTGAAGCTGATCTCGCACGAGACGATGGCGGTCCCCGCCAACATCGCGCAGGCGCTGCGGCTGCCGCCGGGCTCCAAGGGCACGCGCATCGTCGGCGTGCGCCACGCGGAGAGCGGGCCGTTCCAGCACGTCACTGTATGGGTGCCGACGCCGATCGGGCTCGCGCTCTCCGACGAGGATCTCTCGAAGACATCGCTGATCGGCGCCATCGAGCGGCAGTCGGACGTGCGGATCAAGACGCTCGAGCAGCTGGCCGACGCCGTGCTGGCGCCGCGCCAGGTGGCCGAGCTGCTCCAGGTGCGGCCGCGCTCGCCG
>Ga0137404_10001682_pt1 | contig 14531 bp, 14 predicted proteins | sample CZOMad2_1_16fung_FD_108285 | JGI IMG/M metagenome (GOLD analysis project Ga0137404, IMG submission 108285) | Vadose zone soil fungal communities from Angelo Coast Range Reserve, California, USA - CZOMad2_1_16fungal (Illumina Assembly) | ecosystem: Environmental > Terrestrial > Soil > Vadose...
ACCGGTGATGCCGATTAGCCGGCCTTGCAGAAAGCGATACGCCAGCTCGATTTCGCTCCAAATCGTGAGATTCATCGCCTTGGCGGCCAACAGCAGCGGCGCGTCCGCGGCGACACCGGGGCTGGGAATCACAAGATCTTGCGCGCGCAGAATGCTTTCGTCATGCGCGCCAAACGAAAGCGCGACGCCGACATCACGCAACCGTGCGACGGAGTCGCCAATCTCGGCTTCAGATCGCGTGTCCGTTGCATGGACCACTGCGCCGCGCGCTGAACAAAAGAGCGCGGCGGCGACACCCGTGCGCGCCAGTCCGACGACCAGGACGCGCTTACCTCGAAGTTCGATCGAGTTCGGCATCTTGCAGCCACTTACTCCTAATTCTCTGCGCCACGGTGATTGGGCCGCAGCGGCGCTCTGGCCCACGGAGTCACCGGAGCTTCAGCGTGGTCAGCGCAAACAGCGCAAAGACCAGCGCCGCAATCCAAAATCGCACGATGACTTTCGATTCGCTCCAGCCCAGCAGCTCGAAATGGTGATGAATCGGGGCCATGCGAAAAATACGCTTGCCGCGCAGCTTGAACGAGCCGACCTGTAAAATCACCGACAGCGCTTCAATCACAAAGATCCCACCAACGAAGAACAGCAGGATTTCCTGCTTGATGATGACCGCGATGGTACCCAGCGTTCCGCCGAGCGACAACGAGCCGACATCGCCCATAAAAATTTCCGCGGGGTGCGCGTTGTACCAGAGAAAACCAAGTGAAGCTCCGACAATCGCACCGCAAAAGACCGTCAGCTCGCCCACTTTGGGAATGAACTGAATGTCCAGATACGAAGCCCAGCGCGAATTGCTGCTGACGTAAGTAAGCACTGTCAACGCGCCCGCGGCGATTACCGTACAGCCGATGGCCAAGCCGTCCAGACCGTCGGTCAGATTGACCGCATTCGACGAGCCGACAATCACCACACAGATAAAAAAGAGGAACGGCAAAAAAGCCAGCGGCCACAAATGCTGGGAATTCATCAGCGAGTGAAAAACCAGATCCGGGTGCATGCGCTTCAGAAAAGGAATGACCAGTTGCGTCGAATAAGCGCTGTGTGTGGCCAGCACGAGCAAGGAAACGCCGACGATCAAGCTGACCAGCACCTGGAAATAGATTTTCTTTTTCGCGGTTAGTCCAAGGTTGCGCTGCTTGGAAACTTTGGCGTAGTCGTCGATGAATCCGATGACCGCAAAGGCCACCAAAGCGAAGAGCGCCAGCAACACAAAAGGATTGGTGAGGTCTGCCCAGAGCAGCGTAGGCACGGCGGTGGACAACACGATCAGCACGCCGCCCATGGTGGGCGTGCCGGCCTTTTTCTTGTGCTCTTGCGGACCTTCTTCGCGGATGAATTGCCCGATCTGCAGTTCACGCAAATGGCGAATCAGCCAGGGGCCGAAAACGAGAGCCAGAAACATGGCCGTTAAGCTGGCGTAAACCGTGCGAATCGTGATGTAGCGAAACACATTCAGTGGGCTGAAGTAGCGCCGCAACACTTCGTAGAGGAGGTAGTAGAGCACCTAGTGTTTGACCTCCTCGCGTGAGAATTCGCCGGGCGCGGCATGCTTCGCGACCAATGCATCGACGATGCGTTCCATCTGGACGCCGCGCGAGCCCTTAATCAACATCAGGTCACCGGGCTCGACCAGTTTCTGCAAAAACTGCGCCGTATCCACCGAATTTGTCAGAAAGCGTGTCTGCGTCTTAGGAAACCCGGCGCTCACCGCGCCTTCGACCAGATGCGCGGCGTCGCCAGCAACGCCGATAATCCATTCGAGATTTCCGTGCTCCGCGGCAAATTGCCCGGCTTCGCGATGCAGTTGCACGGAACTCAGCCCGAGCTCGCGCATTTCGCCCGCAGCGAGAATGCGCCGTTGGTAGTTCGGTGTGGCTGCGAGCAGCGTGATCATCGCATGCAGCGCTGCGGGGCTCGAGTTGTAGCTGTCATTGATAATCGCCGCGCCATTCGAAAATCGCAGCAACTCGCCGCGCATCGCCGGTGCCCGCAGCGAACGGAACACCGCTTGCGCTTCTCCCGCGCCAATATTCCAGACGCTAGCTGCAGCCAGCGCGCCCAAAGCATTGGAGATAACATGGCGGCCGGCCAAGGCCAGGTCCAGGCGTGTCCGCTTTCCTCCCGCCACCAAAGTGAAAGTTGAGCCCAAAGCTCCCCGGTCCTCAATTTCTTCCGCGCGAAAATCCGCAGCGCGTTCGATGCCATAGGTCAGCACGCGACCCGGCGCTTTGAAGGCAAACGCCGCCACCCGCGCATCGTCCGCGTTCAACACCGCAAGCGAGTCCCGCCCGTTCAATCCTTCGATCAGTTCGCGTTTCGCCAATGCAATGTCGTCCACCGACAAAAAAAACTCGAGATGCGCGGGCGCAACACGCGTCACGATACCGACGTCAGGCCTGGCAATCGCCGCCAGCCGCGCCAACTCACCGTGCCGCGACATGCCCATCTCCAGCACGGCCGCCTGATCGGCTTCGTCCAAGCGAAACAGCGTCAGCGGTAATCCGTACTCGTTATTAAAATTCCCTTCGGACTTCAAGACCCGCAGCTTCGAGCCCAGCAGTGCCGCCAGGATTTCCTTCGTAGTGGTTTTGCCGACAGAGCCCGTGACCCCGGCAACTTTGCCGCCCCAAGCTTCACGGACGGCGCGCGCCAGGTTCTTGAGCGCGTCGAACGTGTCGGGCACGGTGATGCAGCGGTCGCTGACCCATCCCGCATAACGCGAAACGAGCGGGTCCGCCACCACCGCCGCCACGGCTCCGTGCTCCACCGCGGCAGCCACGTGATCGTGTCCATCGTGACGCAATCCGTGGATGGCGATGAACAGCTCTCCCGGACGTAGCGTGCGAGAATCAATCGAGACGCCGGCCACCCGGGCCATGGGGTCGAGCCCCGGTCCCGGCCGAGCACCCAAAGCCTGAGCCACTTGTGCAATCGTCCACCGCATAAACGCCTCAACGGGTTGGCTTTACCTAAATATCCCAAGGTTCGGTTGGTGTTCACCGTTTTGAGGGCTCCTCCAGACTGCGCGCGACCGCTCTTGCGGCTACTGCGCGAGTTGCCACTTTTGGCACTCACGCGCCCTCGCAACCCACTTACCGGGAGCGCGTCAGGCGCCAAACCCTCTCCCGCGTAACGCACGGCGCGCCATTTCGCCGTCGTCCCAGTCCAACTTCTGGTCCGCGAGAATCTGTTCCGTTTCGTGCCCTTTGCCGGCAAGCAGCACGATGTCCCCCGCGCGCGCTTCATCCACGGCCATCGCGATCGCTTTTTCACGGTCGGGCTCGATCAAATATTTTCCGCTGGTTTTCTGCAGGCCCACGATGATGTCGCTGATGATTTTCAGCGGATCTTCTTTGCGCGGATTGTCGTTGGTCAGAATCGTTAGATCGCTGAGACGCCCGGTGACTTCGCCCATGACCGGGCGCTTGGTGCGGTCTTTTTCGCCGCCGCAGCCGAATAGCGCAATCACGCGGCCCTTGGGGGCGAGTTCGCGCGCTGTTCGAATCAAATTCTCGAGGGCGTCGTCCGTGTGCGCGTAGTCCACGATCACCAGGAACGGTTGGCCGCGATCGATGCGCTGGAAACGTCCAGCCACGCTTTGCAGATTGCTGATTCCCGTTTCGATGATTTCGTTTGCAAAACCGAGGGCTTGCGCCGCGCCGACGGCTGCCAGAATGTTGTAGACGTTGATGCGCCCCACGAGAGGCGAGGTGATTTGCAGTTTGCCGTTGGGCGTCTGCGCCGTAAAACTCAGCCCACCGAAAGTGAGCTGAAATTTCTTGGTGGTGATATCCGCGCCGGATTCGAGGCCATAGCTCATCGTGCGCTTGGCGATTCCTGCAAGCTTCTTGCCCCACTCGTCATCCGTGTTGACCACCCCGACTTCCGGCGTGCCCGCGCCCGTGCCTGCAAATAGTTGCCGTTTCGCAGCGAAGTAATCTTCAAATGTCTTGTGATAGTCCATGTGCTCGCGAGTGAGATTCGTGAACACCGCAGCCTGAAAGTGGCAGCCCCACAAGCGATCCATGGTTAGCGAGTGCGAACTAGCTTCGAGAGTCGCAAACGTTCCGCCGGCGTCGCGAATCTCCGCGAAAAAACCTTGCAAGTCCACCGACTCGGGCGTGGTGTTTGGCGCGGGATAATCGCCGGCAGGCGTGTGATAAGCAATCGTTCCAAAAAGCCCAGTCTTCGCGCCGGACGCCTTCACAATCGAGTCGATCAACGATGTCGTGGTGGTCTTACCGTTCGTCCCGGTCACCGCGACCAACTGCAGCGCATTCGCAGGGTGATCGAAGAAATTCGCAGCCACCGTCGCAAGGCTCTTGCGTTCCTCGCGGACTGGAATCCACGCAACGCCAGGCGGCAGCGCCGCCGGTGCCGCATTTTCGCTGGCGATAGCGATTGCGCCGCGCCCCACCGCGTCACGCACAAACTCATTTCCATCCGCCTTGGCCCCACGCAATGCGAAGAACAGCGACCGCGGCTGGACTCTGCGCGAATCGCACGCGACCTGGCGCACCTCGATCCCCACGGCTTCGGCCGGCAGATTCACGCCCATACCCTGAAAGAGCACGCCCAGTTGTTTCGATCTCGTCATCGTTGCTCGACGCACCGCCGGAACATCTTCGGTCCCGCCAACAGAAATGCCGCCTGCCCTCGGCGTCTCGTTCCGTGCTGCGCTCAGTTTCTTCTCGGGCGGCAGCGCTGTCGCTTCGATATTCATCCTAGTTCCTGGCGCCATTCCGCGGCTTGCCGGAGTTGAGCGCGGGTGTCCCGAATTGCACGGTAACCTTGGCACCCCTCCGAACCTTGGCATTCGCCGCGGGCCTTTGATTGATTGCAAGATTGCTGCCAACCAGCACAGGGTCTAAACCCAACCGCAAGCACATCTCGGAAACGTCGCGCATCGTCTTGCCCTCAAAATCCGGAACGGCAATATCGCCGCCTTCTTCCACAGCCACGGTCACCACCGGAGGCTTCGCCAGCGGCGAAGTGGTCTTCGTCGCGCTGCCGTCTTCAGCTGGCGATTGGTCGGGTTGCGCCGAGAAATCTGTCGGCGTGAAGTCTTCCAGCGCCGAGCTATCTGCGCCGGTCTGCACTTTGTAAGATGCTTGCAGCAGCTTGGGGTTGACCGGAACATCGCGCGGCGTGCCCAAATACGCCAGCACTTGCTCCGCAACGCGCTTGAACACCGGCGCCGCCACTTGCCCGCCCTCGTGCTGCCCAACCGGCGAATCGAGCGACACCAACACGGTGATTGCGGGATTACTGATCGGAGCAAATCCCGTGAACGACGCAATCAGCTGCGTTGGTGAATAGCGCCCGGTGTCCGGATCAATTTTTTGCGCCGAGCCCGTCTTCCCCGCCGCAGTCCATCCAGCCAAATGCGCGAGTTTGCCCGTGCCGGTCAGCACCACGCCTTCCATCAACCGGCGCAGGGTCGCCGCGGTTCCCGGGCGAATCACCCGCTTTGGCTCGGTGGCCGCAAGTGGACCCTGATCCGGCGCGACCACAATCTGTTCGCCACGCCGCAACTCCGCAACGATGTGCGGCCGGTACAACAATCCTCCGTTAGCAATGGAAGAAACCGCGTTGGTCAGCTGAATCGGCGTGACACCCACTTCTTGTCCCATGGAAATCGACCCGATCGAAATAGGCCGCCAATTTTCCAGCCGTCGCAAGATTCCTCTGCTTTCGTGCGGCAAATCTATCCCCGTAGCGGCGCCAAAACCGAACAACCGGATGTAGTCGTAGAACTTTGGGGCGCCAAGCCGCAAAGCAATCTTGATTGCGCCCACATCGCTCGATTGCGCCAGAATGTCGCTGACCGTCAGCAGTCCGAATGGCTTGTGATCTCGGATGCGATGTCCCGCTATGTACACTCTGCCGTTTTCGCAATCAAACACTTCGTCCGGCCGCGTCAGTCCTTGATCGAAAGCGGCAGCCAGCGTTATCAGCTTGAAAGTCGACCCCGGCTCGTACGCGACGCTGACGGCACGATTCATCCACGTTTGGCCGGAAACATCCGCTGCCGCGTTCGGATTGAACTTCGGCCAATTGGCCATCGCCAGAACTTCGCCGGTATTCGGATTCATGACCACAACGGTCCCTGCCATCGCGTGCGTCTTGACGATCGCCGCGGAAAGCTCGCGTTCAGCGATGTACTGAATTTTCTCGTCGAGCGTCAGCACCACGCTGGCTCCGGCTTCGCGCTTGGCTTTGCCGCCGTCGAACCAGCGTTGCCGAGCGTCCGCCATCACCACTATCTTTTCACTCTCGCCGCGAATCTCGCTGTCGAGTTCCCGTTCAATCCCGGCCGAGCCCTTTTCGTCCACGTCGACGAAGCCCAGCACATGCGCCGCGAGTTCGCGCTTCGGATAAAACCGCTGATTTTCCTTCTGTAAGTAGACGCCCTTCAGATTGAGTGCGCTAACCGCCGCCGCTTTTTCCGGAGACAGCTTGCGCATCACCCACACAAACCCTCCGCCCGATTCGAACTTCGCCTCCAGGACGTCGCGTGGAATGCTTAACACTCCAGACAAAAGTTTCGCGGCCAACGCCTTGTTCTCGCCCAACTCGGTCGGGCTGGCAAATGCCGAGTCCACCTGCAGGCTCATCGCCAGCGGGTGCATGTTGCGATCGAAAATCGTGCCGCGCTTGGGAGTTATCTCGATGGTGCGCTGTTGCTGCCGTTGTGCGCGCGCAACGTAGTCGCTATGCAAAAAAAGCTGCAGGTAAGCCAGTCGCCCGAACACCGCAGTGGACCACAACAACGCCAAGCCTGCGACAATCAGCAGACGCTTGTCCGCGATGCGGCGGCCGGCACTGGCGTGAACGTGGTTCTGGGCCATAGAACACTCAGGTCGGCCAAGTCTCCGACGCGGAACTCATGAAATGTCGTGCAAATTCGTTTTGGTCGCGGCTGGCTGCGTCCGTCCGCATCATTTTCCGCATCAGGGCGTGCGATTCGGACGAACGTAGCGAACGGCTGCAACTTCCGCGCCGATCGGCTCGTTGTACTCATGCACTTGGTTCGGCAACGTTTCCGTCAAGCCTAGCTTGCGCGCGATCACGTCAATGCGCTTCGGGTCGCTCAGTCCGGCAATCTCCAGCCGCAGCGCGGAATTCAGCGCGGCGGCGTCCGCTTGCTGGCTCTTGACGCCTTCCAGCTGAAAACTCAAGTCAATGCATCTGAAGTGCTGGTAAATGTACAGCATGCAGAACACTGCCAGAACTCCACCCAGCGCCAGTGTGCGATAAAGATCCCGCACCTTCGCCGGCTCAACGTGGCGAACGATCCGCGTGTTATCAATCCGCTTTGCTGTGTAAAACTCCGTCGTTAAGGCTGTCTTTTTCCTGCGGTTCCTGCTCATGCTGCCACTCTTTCCGCACACCGCAATTTCGCGCTTCGCGAACGCGGGTTCCGCGCCATTTCTTCTTCCGTGGGCTGAAGCACATGCCTGGTCAGGATGCGGAGCGTTCCTTCCCGCTCGTGTTGTCGAAACGCTTCCTTAACCAGCCGGTCTTCTCCTGAGTGATACGTCAGCGTCACCCAGCGAGCTCCCGAATTCATCGTGGCGGGGGTCCGAGAAAGAAACTGCCCGAGTTCCTCCATCTCTCGATTCACCGCTATCCGCAGCGCCAGAAACGTTTTTGTCGCGGGATGCAGTCTCTGCCTTCCCCAGTGCTTTCGGGCCCCTGCCACAATCGTTGCCAGGTGCGCGGTATCCCGTATGGGTCGCGCTCGTACGATCGCCCTGGCGATCCTTCGTGAATCGTGTTCATCCGCTTCGCGGTAGAGCAAATCCGCCAACTCGCGCTCCTGCCAGCGATTCACAATCTCGTCCGCGGTCAATTCATCTTCCGCGCGCATACGCATATCCAACGGACCAGCTTCGCGAAACGAAAAGCCCCGCGCTGGCTGATCAAGCTGCATGCTCGAAACTCCCAAGTCGGCCAAGACCCCGTCCACCTTCGGAATCCCCAACTCTTGCGCGACCTCCGCAATCCTCGAGAACGGCGACTCCACCAGCGTCACCTTCTCGCCGAAGCTCTTCAGCCGTTCCCGCGCCAATTCCAGCGCCAGTGCGTCCCGGTCCAGGCTGATCAAGCGTCCTGATACTAGCCGCTGCGCGATTGCTTCCGAGTGCCCGCCGGCTCCCAGCGTTGCGTCGATGTACGTTCCGCCCGCCTTTACTTGCAGCCATTCCAGTACCTCGTCCAACATTGCCGGCGTGTGGGGCCTCGCCTCGCTTACCACATCCGCCTCGCACCATCTCTTCTTCGCAGCCCTAAACTCCCAACGCGTTCAGCGCTTCGTCGTCCTCGTCGGTATACGGCTCGTTCTTCATTTCATCCAGCACTCGCGTGTGATTCATTACTTCCAGGTAGTTCATCACGCCAAACACGTCCACATCGCCCTTGGTCTGCGCCGCCTCGCGCAACACCGGCGGCAACAAAACTCTTCCCTGCCCATCCATCTCCACCACCTGCCCGAAGTAGCTCGTCCTCATCAGAAATTTTCGTTTGGCCTTGTTCGTCGCCGGCAGCGCTGCCAGCTTGTCTTCGATTTCCGACCAAATCTTCATCGGATAAATTCGCGCTGACTCGCCGGTTGGGCTCGTGATATAAAACTGCGTGCCGTATTCCTTCAATTCCTCGAGAAACGTCGCAGGAATCTTGAGACGCCCTTTCTCGTCCACTTTCGCTGGACTGTTTCCACGCAATTTCATAGTGATTTCGGCTCAAATGCTGAGTTGGGATCGCGAATTTGCCCAATTTCACCAGGATCCCCCGGATGCGCCCGCTTCGATCTACCTGCCCCTACTACCCTCTACTTCGACCCACTTTCAACCACTTTGTGCCACATAATACGGCGCTTTTCGGCCTTGTCAAGTGAAATCGCAGAATTTCACTTAAATAATTGCGGATTACGTGCTTACAAAGTCTCCGCGATTTGGCCGCCATTGCTAGCGGTCCGCTGCAATCTCGGTCGCTATTCCTGGTGGCGAAGTTCTTTCGCCCGCTGAGAGGCGAGCGGCCAACGAAATTCTTTCGTCAGGATTGCTCGCTGCCAAATCGGCCATTCCGCGCCATGTACCAACGTCCAGTTCCCCGCTTGTTGCGCCTTGTGGTACGATTTCCCGGTCAGCGATTTCAATCAGGAGCCTCCACCATGGAATGGACCACCCCGCGGCACGAAGAGATCGATCTGAACTGCGAAATCAGTTCGTACGCCAACGCCGAACTGTAATCCGCCGCTCTGCCGGCGGTTGTAGAGGCCGTGCTTTTAGGGCGGCCGGTCCTACGTGTTGTGCTTTGAGTTGGGGCGCACAGCTTTCTTTATCCCAGCCGCCGGTGAGGACCCATGCGAATCAAAGTCCTCGGCTCAGCAGCCGGTGGCGGTTTTCCCCAATGGAATTGTTCCTGCCGCAATTGCCGCCTTCTTCGCGAAGGCAGCCCGCATTTTCAGCCTCGCACGCAAACCCAAATCGCCTTTTCTCCTGATCCGGATTCCTCCGTATGGTTCCTCGTGGGCGCATCTCCCGATTTGCGTGCCCAAATCAACGCCACGCCAGAGTTGGCTCCGCGTTCCGAAGGAACCTCTCCCATCGGCGGCGTCTTCCTCTATTCTGCCGACGTCGATTCCGTCATGGGCCTGCTGCATCTCCGTGAATTCCAGACCTTCTTCGTCTTCACCACCTCCGGCGTACAACGTGTGCTGAAAAAAGAAAATCGTATCTTTGGCGTTCTAGACCGTGCCGATCCTCCCGTGCAATGGCAGACCCTTTCGAGTCGCGGCCGTCTCGGCTGCCATCTTTCAGAAAGCCCCGGCGAATCTCCGGCCTTCATCGCCAACACTATCCCGCTTGGTGGCTCCTACCCTGACTATGTGAGCCCCGAACTCGTCAACGCCTGCGTGCCGGACGACGCTTCCATCGGCTTCCTCCTTGAGCAAGCCGGCAAGCAAGTCTTCATCGCTCCTTCCCTTTCGCCACATTCCACCGAGTGGACCAAACCCGCCGCCTCCGCTGACATAGTTCTCATTGACAGCGCCTTCTGGTCCGACGACGAACTCATCCATACCGGCCGTAGCAAGAAAACCGCCCGCGAAATCGGCCACCTTCCCCTCGACGGCCCCGGCGGCCTGCTCGAGCAATTCCCCGCCAACGCCAAAGGCCGCAAGATCCTCATTCACATCAACAACACCAATCCCATCCTTGACCAACAAAGCGCCGAACATCGCGCCGTACTGGATGCCGGTTTCGAAATCGCCTACGATGGAATGGAGATCACTCTATGACCACCGCTCTCGAACGAACCGATAAGCCCGTGCTCTCCGAAGCCGATTTCATCGCCGGCTTTCACGCCATCGGCGAAGAGCGCTATCACCACAAGCATCCATTCCATCAGCTAATGCATGACGGCCAACTCACTCGCGGCCAGCTGCAGGCCTGGGCGCTCAATCGCTACTACTACCAAAGCCACATCCCGCTAAAAGACGCCGCGATTCTGGCTCGCAGCGACGATCACACCTTCCGCGTCGCCTGGCGCAAACGCGTCCTTGATCAGGACGGCGACGGGATTACGCCCGGCGGTGTTGAAAAATGGCTCAAGCTGGTCGAAGCCAGTGGTCTGCCGCGCCTGCAAGCCGTCCGGGGCGAAGGCATCCTTCCCGGCACGCGCTACGCCGTCGAAGCCTACGTCCATTTCGTTTCCACGCGTTCGAATCTGGAAGCCGTCGCTGCTTCTCTCACTGAACTCTTCGCGCGCAAGCTGATCGCCCTGCGCATGGATCGCCTTCGCGAACATTACTCCTGGCTGGCACCTGGCCTCGATTATTTCACCGGTCGTCTAACGCAAGCTCCCGAAGACGCCGAGTTCGCCCTCGCCTGGGTCGTCAAACACGCCCGCACCCGCGAAGAACAGGACGCCGCTCATGCCGCTCTGCGGGCCAAGTGCGACATCCTCTGGGCGCAACTCGATTCCCTCTACTTTGCCTACGTGAATCCCGGCTGGGCCCCGCCCGGCGCTTTCGTACCCGAAGCGGAGACGTTGCGCGGCGAATGATGGACGAAATGACCCTCGATCACGCCTCCAAGCCGCGTCTCGCCCCGGGCGTGCGCCTCGGCGAAAACAATTCGCAGCGCGTTCTGCTCATGCCCGAGCGCGCGCTCCGGCTGATGGGCCCCAGCTTGGAAATTATCGAACGCTGCGATGGCAAGCACACTGTCGCCAACATCGTCGCCGACCTGCAGAAAATCTACTCCAAAGCCAAACCAGAAAAAGTGGCCGAAGACATTCTCGGCTACCTGCAACTCCTGCAGAAAGAGCGCGCACTTGACTTCGAGCCGTAACGCGTTGTGGTTCCGTCAAAAATTGTAGCCGCCCTCTTCAGAGGGCGGGCCTTCCGATCCGACACGAACAGCTAAAATGAAATCGCGCACCGCCAACATGCCTCCTCCCCAAACCCACCCCCTCGCCCTCATTGCCGAACTCACCCATCGCTGCCCGCTACACTGCGTCTATTGCTCCAATCCCCAGGAACTGCAATCCCGCGATAGCGAACTCCCGACCGAAATTTGGTCCCGAGTCTTCCGCGAGGCCGTCGACCTGGGCGTCCTGCAAGCCGACTTGACCGGCGGCGAACCGCTGGCCCGGACCGACATCCTCGATCTAGTAAAATCCGCTCGCGCCGCCGGGCTTTACGTAAACCTGATCACTAGCGGCCTCCCTCTCGACGAACCCAAACTCGACGCCCTAATCGCCGCTGGCCTCGATCATCTCCAGCTCAGCTTCCAGGGCTCCACCGAAGACATAGCCGCGGAAATCTCCGGCACCCAATCCCACCGGCAAAAACTCCGCGTCCTGAGCTGGTTGAAATCCCGCCGCGTCGCCGTCACCCTGAACTTCGTAATCCATCGCCGCAACATCCATCAACTCCCCGGAATGCTGGCCATCGCCGAGTCCTCCTCCGCCATCCGCATCGAATTTGCCAACGTCCAGTACTACGGCTGGGCTTTCGCCAATCGCGAAAATCTCCTGCCCACGCGCTCGCAACTCGACGCCTCCCTCGCCTTCATCCAGCAGGCGCAAAAACGCCTGGAAGGCAAAATCCGCGTCGAATCTGTGGTTCCGGACTACTACGCAAAGTATCCCAAACCCTGCATGGGCGGCTGGGGCCGCAAACTCATGCTCATCACTCCCAGCGGCGAAGCCCTGCCCTGCCACGCCGCAAAAATCATCCCCAACTTGACGTTCGACAACGTAAGAGACCGCCCGCTCCAGGAAATCTGGCTCGCCTCTGAAACCTTCCAGAAATTCCGCGGCCAATCCTGGATGCAAGACCCCTGCAAATCCTGCGACCGCCGCGAAATCGATTATGCCGGCTGCCGCTGCCAAGCCCTGCTGCTAACCGGCGACCCCGCCGCCACAGACCCGGTCTGCTCCCTGAGCCCCCAACGCCAAAAAGTAGATGCCATCCTCACCACCATCAACTCCCCGGCACTCCCCCCTCTTGTAGTGGCGCAGCTAGCTGCGCCAGTCCCCAGTGGCACAGGCACTCCTGCCTGTGCTCCGACGACCACTCACCCCACCAGCACCCCAAACCAATCCCGAGCCGACACCCCCGCCACCTGGCTCTACCGCCCCAATCCCGCCTAGCCAGCACGCGGCACCAAAGCTCTCAGTTCAGCCTCGTCTGGTGCCATTGGCGCATCCGACACAGGGTAGTACCCCCGCTCTATAGCCGCGCACAGGGCCACTCGGGACAATGCCCGCAGGTCACAAATCCCTAATCTAGACGCGCTCGGAGGGTCCCCAATGAAGTCTCTTAGAATGTTTAAGTTACCTGCATTGCTGCTCGGCGTAGCGGGAGCTTTGCTCCTCGCCCCCGGCTGCAAAGCCCAGGAAGTCAGCCCCGACCAGTTCACCGAAACGGGTGTCACGAATGTTTACCATGCTTCCGTCCCGGCCAAGAACGGCACGCCCGCCGTCAAACTCAAGTCCAACGCCCAAGTCTCGCGCGTGATTCCTGGCCAAGCCGGTTCGCAGCCGACCTTGCAGCTTGCCCGCAGTATCGCCGCCGTGCCCGCGCAACCAGCGGCCCAGCTGGCAGAACGCAAGCGTAAGCCCGCTTCGACCGAGCCCAAAAGGCAGTAAGCCACCTGTAGGCTAGGCACTCCTGTTTACCCTGAGCTTCGAAGGGCCTGTTCGGCCCCTGGCGCGGCCGCGATTTCACATCGACTCCGTTGACTTGTTCGTCGGCCGCCATGTCCTCCTAGGGCCCACCTTCGGAGGCCGGCGCTCTGAGTAGCACAGGCGCTCCTCCCCCGGCGCTACCATTCACCTCTCAACCCCGTCCAGACGTGGTCTCAACATGCCCAAGCAAATTCAGCTGGACCGCTACCTGTCCGCCGTTGCCGTGATCGCTTCCTTCACCACATCCTTTAAATCCGAGATAATTGCTTCTATCGCGCTGTCGAAGTTTCGGTCATGCGTCTTTTGCAAATTCGCCGGGTAGATGGACTCCGTCAGCGCCCACAGCACATAATGCGTCTTCCGGTCGTAAACCACTAGACGGAACATCGGCAACGGATCGGAAGCCCCCTTCTGCTTGTTTGCGTTCGCCGGACCATTCGGCGCCATTAGCTGTAACTCGAAAACCAGATCGGCTTCCTGCGGTTCCGAAACCAACTCGTAGCGACCCCAGGCCTGCAAAGCCGTATAGAACTCGATGTACGCCCGCTCCGGCGTCCCGCTGAACGGATGCGGAAACAGCCCGCTATCCGCCCCGGCATTGGAAACAAACACCTTCCTAGCCACCAACAGCCCCGCAGGCACCGGCGCCACCGCCGAAGGTGCGGTCGACGGCGCCCCGCCCTGCTGCGCGCCCGCAATGCCACCCGCCATCATCGCCATTCCTGCCAAAACAACCATCCCCATTCGCAAAGTCTTCCACATCGTCGCCTCCGGTAGAAAACGTCGACTCACCAACCGCCGCCTCTGGTGGTGCCGCCACTTTGGCTACCCACCCAATTCATCTCATACAAATAGAGCATGGCCCGAAAGCCAAGGAAACGACGCATCCCGAACACCGCCGGTTTCGAGCCCAAGCCACCCACCAGTCCAAACGGATGGCCGTCGAAAAACTCCGGACTTTCTTGACAGATTTTCATTTAGTGGTATACTAACCTTCGTGTAATACTGCGAGCAGCCAGCAGATCGCTCTTTCACACACTTCGCCGCAAAAAAACACAAAGACTAAACCCTTAAGATTCAAAGCCTTGTGCGCTCCTGGATCATTTGCCCACCCCCAAATGGCGGCCTAAACCACTTTGAATCTATAACTTCCGCACTCTCTTGCGAAAAACAGGGGTGTCACTTGGTTCTCCGATCCCATCTAAAATATTAGCTTGAGATCGTGGCTTCCACGGCCTCCCTAAGTCCTTTGGAAGCAACACTTGCACGAAAAT